>APMI01015457.1_pt1 | contig 10928 bp, 5 predicted proteins | sample 667938 | NCBI WGS metagenome assembly APMI01 (sample SAMN01084076, study PRJNA167559) | wastewater metagenome | biome: Wastewater | place: Denmark: Ejby Moelle, Odense | collected 2011-11-28
GCATCCGACATCAAATGTCTGATGTCGGAATTCAGGGGGATTCTGAGGTGGGATGTCCGATTTGGGCAGAAGTCAGAGGTGGGGGCTTCGGCCGGGTCACAGCCCCCGTGAGCGCCAGCCGTAGCCCTCGCATCCGACCTCCGTTCCGTCTGACATCCCGTTTCAGAATCCCCCAGGCCTCCCACATCGGAATTCTGATGTCGGAATTCTGAGCAACTCCAAACCCTGAAGTCCGGATCCCCTCCCTCCCGCTCTTCTTAAGCGTAGAATCTCCGTCCGCGCGTTTCTTTCCTCGACCGCTGCTATGTCCAGACTCCTGCATCCTTGGCGCCGCCCGGCGGCCGCCTCTCTGGCGCTCCTCGCTGCCTTTCCCGTCACGGCGCAGCCTCCCGCCAGTCAGCCTCCGTTACCCAAGGCGGCCATCGAAGCGGAACACGGGATGGTCGTGTCCGCCAGCAGTATCGCCAGCCAAGTGGGGGCGGATGTGCTCGCGAAGGGCGGCAACGCGATTGACGCGGCCGTCGCGACGGGCTTTGCGCTCGCGGTGACGTACCCGACGGCCGGCAACATTGGTGGCGGCGGGTTTATGGTCATTCGGTTTCCCGACGGAAAGGCCACCACGATCGATTTCCGCGAGAAAGCGCCGGCGGCGGCGACGCCCACCATGTTCACCGACTCGGCGGGCGCTTACTCCAGCCGCATTCACCACAACTCGTATCGCAGCGTGGGGGTGCCGGGAACGGTCGCCGGCTTTGACTACGTGCAGAAGAAGTACGGCAAGGCGGCGTGGGCAACGTTGGTCTCGCCCGCGGTCAAACTCGCGGGGGAAGGCTTTGATATCCCCACCGGGTTGGCGGCGTCGTTGACCGGCGCGCGTACGCGCTTGTCGCAGTATCCGGCCTCGCTCGCGGCGTACTACAAAGCGGGGCAACCGTACGCGGCGGGCGAGAAGCTGGTGTTGGGTGATCTCGCCAAAACGCTCACGCGAATTCGAGATGCGCGACGCGATGGTTTCTACAAAGGGACCACGGCGCAGCTGATCGCGACGGATATGCAGAAGCACGGCGGCTTGATCACCGAGGCCGATCTTGCCGCGTACCTGCCGATTGAACGGCAGCCGGTGCGCGGCACCTTTAAGGGCTACGACATCATTGCCATGGGGCCGCCGAGCAGTGGCGGTCCGGCCATGATCGAGATGATGAACATTCTCGAAGGCTTCGATCTCAAAGCCGCCGGCCACAATTCGCCGCAGTACCTGCACTATCTCGCCGAAAGCATGCGCCGCGCGTTCCGCGATCGCGCCATCTACCTCGGCGACCCCGACTTCACCAAGCCGCCCATCGCCAAGCTCACGAGTAAGAGCTACGCCGCCGAGCAGCGCAAAACGATCGATCCCGCGAAGGCTTCGCCATCGAGTCCGGCGGATGTGAAGGTGGGCGCCGAAAGTGATCACACGACGCACTACTCCGTGGTCGATAAGGACGGTCTCGCCGTGTCGGTGACGTACACGCTGGAGTCCGGCTATGGTCTGGGGGCGGTCGTCGACGGCGCCGGCTTCCTGCTCAACAACGAGATGGGCGACTTCAACGGTAAGCCCGGTGTCACGGACTCCACGGGACTGATCGGCACGGAGCCCAACATTGCGCAGCCTGGCAAGCGCATGCTCTCAAGCATGACACCAACCATCGTGGCGAAGGACGGCAAGCTCGTGGCGGTAGTCGGGAGCCCGGGTGGCCGCACGATCATCAATACCGTTATGGAAGTCGTGCTCAATCTGCTCGCGTTCGATATGCCCATTCAGGACGCCGTGAACGCCGCGCGCATTCATCACCAGTGGCTACCCAACGTGCTCACGGTCGAGCGAGGCATGCCGCAAACCACCATCGACGCCCTGACCGCCATGGGGCATACCGTACGCGTCGGTGGCCAGCAGGGAACGGCGCACTCCATCGCGATTGATGCCAAGACCGGGAAGCGACTTGGCGCGGCGGATCCACGCGATCGTGATGCGGGTGCGCGCGGGTACTGAGAAGAGCGTTGGCGGGAACCGGCACTCAGGGTAGAGGCTGGAGGTAAGAAGACAGAGGGGGCAGCGCGACCATCGTCGCCCTGCCCCCTCTGTCCTCTTACCTCTTCCCTGAATTGCCGCGCCGAGTGGGGGCGCAACGTTCAAGGAGTCTTACTTCACCGTAAACGCCGCCTTCGCCGCGTACGTGTCCCACGAGATCACGATCTCGCCGCCCTTTCCGGCTGGCTTGACCTGAATCTCCATCTTCTCCACGACGGCGTTGTTCGACGTCACCGTCAGCGGGATGCGCACGAGGTCCTGCTTGGCATCGTACTCCGTGCCCCACTGGCCGGTCTGCTTGTTCACGATGAGCTCCCACTTGCCGCTTTCGTCGAGCTTGGTGTACAGCGTGTACTTGCCGGCCGGCACGGCCTTACCACCGAAGTCGAGCGTCTTGCTGGTCGTGAACGCGGTCGCTTCGTTCGCGCCCGTGCGCCATACCATGCCCCACTTCATGTCGGCGAGGCCGTTGAAGAGCACACGGCCCCGCTTCGACGGACGGCCGTAGTTCACCGAGATCTCGCTGCCGGCCACCGTCACCTTGAGCGAATCACGCGGCGAGGCCGGCGCCTTGCCGGGCTGGTTGCCCATTGCCTGCATGTTGCCCTGCGCGCTAGCTGGCGCGGCAACAAGGGAGAGCGCGGCAACGGCCGCGGCGCCAACGATCGAACGAGTAAACGTGCGCGTCATGTCCTGGTCGGGATCAGGGTGAGGACCATCGGGAGGAAACGTCTCGGGCGGTAGCGCCGTGAACCGGCACTACCGCCCGAAGTTTACCACCACGTCAACCCGGAGTTCCCCCGGGTGTCCCCACTACATGCGCTTCTGCTCGGGGCCCAGGGCCGCATCGAGCGCCTTCCGCGCCTTATCTAGCTCCTTGCGCAGGAACGCAAACCGCTCGAACGCATCTTGCCCCACCCGCTGGTCGGCCCGCGCGGTCATGCCCGCCAGATACGTGATATGGGCCTGCAGCCCCGGCTTGCCGTAGCGAATGGCCTGCGTATTGAGCACATCGCTGACCTTCTTCACCTTGGCCAGCGTATCCGCGGCCGCGCCCGACGCGCCCTTGAGCCGCGTCTCCGCCGCCCGGGTGCGCTGCACCATCGCGTTCACCTCGGCGATCATCTCGCGCATCTTCACGTTGTGCGCGAACTGCGCCTGCAGGTCGGCCTCGGTCGTGCCATCGAGCGCCAAGCGCGGATCCATGCGCACACGCAGCGGAACGGTTTGCGTGGTGCTGCCCACGCTCACCTTCACGGTGTACATGCCCGGCGGTGCCCCCAAACCGTTCTGGTGCTGCACGCCCCACACAAAGCGGTTCATGCCCGCCTGCTTGGGAACCAGGTTGAGCGTCGGACCAGTGGGAGCGGCCGATACGCCGCCACGGCCCGGACGTCCTTCCGCCATTGCGGCTTCCGGATCATCGGGGTCGCCGCCACCACCAAAGCGACCGCGGCCACCGGCCGACGGCGTCACGCCACTCTTGTAGCTGTTCACCAGCTTGCCGTTCGCATCGGTGATTTCAATGCGAACCGTGTCGGTTGGCACGCTCGACAGATAGAAATCCACCGTCGGGCCGAGGAACGACTGGCCAACGTTGGCACGATAGCCATCGCGCGGACGGAACACCGTGAGCGATGCCGTCGCGGTGGTGGGGCCAAGCTGCTGGAGCGGCGCGATGTTGTCCATGATCCACGCCGCGCGACCCTGCGTCGCGATGACCAAGTCGCCGCGATACACCTTGATATCGTTGATGGGCACAATGGGCATATTGCGATTGAACGGCTGCCAGTGCGCACCATCGTCGAACGAGATGTAGAGGCCGAACTCGGTACCCGCGTAGAGCAGCCCTTCGCGCACCGGATCTTCGCGAACGACACGCGTGGGCGCGTCATTCGGAATGCCGTTGGTGCCGTCGGTGAGACGCTTCCACGTCTTGCCGTAGTCGTTCGTGCGATAGATGTACGGCGCGTAGTCGCCCAACAGGTAGCGATACACCGCGAAGTACGCCGATCCCTTTCGGTGCGGCGACGCATCGATCCACGCAACACGGCCACCTTCCGGCAAATCCTTGGGCGTGACGCGCGCCCAGGTCTTGCCATCGTCGCGCGTCACGGAGAACGGCCCGTCGTTCGATCCCGTCCAAATGACGCCCTTCTCAAGCCCACTCTCCGTGATGGCGTAGAGCGTGCTATAGAACTCTTCACCGGTCACGTCGCGCGTAATGGGCTGTCCCGATCCACCCTGGCAGCAGGGCGGGAACGCCGTGAGATCCGGTGAGATCTTCTCCCAGTTCGCGCCGTTGTTGCGCGTCCGGTGAAGATTCTGCGAGCCGTAATACACGACGTTGGGATCCCACGGCGACGTGGCCATGGGCGTGGTGCGCTGCATGCGGTACATCAGATCACCGCCGTCGTTACCGTACAGCGACTGCGCACCAATCCAGTAGTTTTTCGTCACGCCGGCGGCGACGTTGAGCAGCGAGTACTGCCCCTTACAATTGCCGTGAATGAGGTTCGGGTCCTTCGGGTGCGGAATGATCGGCCCCGTTTCACAACCCGGGCCCGTCTTCACCGCGGCCATGTTGAACGGATTGTTCAAGCTCGGCACGATGTACGTGCTGTTGTCCTGTTGCGCCATGTACAGGTTGTACGGGAACGCATTGTCCAGCCACACGCCGTAGAACTCGGCGGTCGGCTGATTGTCCTGCGTACTCCACGTCCGACCGCCATCGAACGAGACGTTCGCACCGCCGTCGTTCGACTGAATCATGATCTGATTGTTTGTCGGATTGATCCAGATGTCGTGATTGTCGCCGTGCGGCGTACGCATCACTTGCACCGTCTTGCCGGCGTCGGTGCTCTTGTAGAACGACTCCGCACCGCCGTAGACGATATCGGCGTTCGTCGGATCGGCGCCCAACGTCGTGTAGTAGAACGGACGCGTGATCAGCCCCGGCGTAGTGTTCACCAGCTGCCAGTTGTCACCCGCGTCGTCGCTGCGATAGAGACCACCACCCGGCTCGGCTTCCACCAGCGCATAAATACGCTGCGGGTTCGCGGCACTCACCGCCAAGTTGCCCTTGCCAATGAGTCCCGTTGGTAAGCCCTTGCCGCCCGCCTTCCAGGTCTCGCCGCCATCGGTGCTCTTGTAGAATCCGCCTTCGCGCGAGCCGGAGATAATCGTCCACGGTTTGCGCTCGATACGGTTCATCCACGTGTACACCACGTTCGGATTCCCCGGCTGCAGCTCCACATCCATCGCGCCGGTCGAGTCGCTGATGTACAGCGTGTTCTTCCACGTCTTGCCGCCGTCGACCGTCTTGAACAAACCGCGCGTCTTGTTCGGCTTGAAAATGTCGCCATACATCGCCGCCCAGACGATGTCCGGGTTGGTGGGATGAATGCGCAGTTCGCCGGTTTGCCCTGCGTCGTAGAGCCCCTTGAACTCCCAGCTCTTACCGGCATCGGTCGAGCGATAAATGCCACGCCCCGTGGACACATTGGAGCGCACGCCGTCGGAGCCGGTGCCGAGCCAAATGATGTTGGGGTTGGATTCCGCGACTTCCACAGAACCCATCGAGGCGACGGGCACCTTGCCGTCGGTGATCGGCTCCCAGCTTTCACCACCGTTGGTGGTGCGCCAGAGGCCGCCCGAGGCGACACCCATGTAGAAGGTGCGCGGCTGCGAGGGCACGCCGGTCACCGTCGTGACGCGACCGCCACGCGAGTGGCCAGCGAGGCGATAGCTCAGGCCGCGGAACAGGTTGGTATCGACGCTCGCCATGGCGGGCGCCTTTGGAATGGCCGGCGCCTGAGGGCGGGCAACCGGCTTGGCGGCCTGCGCACCGGCAACGGCCGGCATCAGACCGAGGAGGGACAGGGAGGCCGGCTTGGCGGCCTGCGCACCGGCAACGGCCGGCATCAGACCGAGGAGGGACAGGGAGGCCAGAACGGGACGACGTGGCATCGCTGGAATCGGGGTTAGGGACGCGACCGGCATCGAGCCGGCCACGCTCCAAGCTACGCGCTCCGCCCGCTGCTGTTGAGGGTGCGTTGAGGTTTGTGCGCCACCCGGGTGGCGCGCGCGCGGCTAGACGGCTGCGCGCAGCACCCGTCCCGTGCCCTTCCCTGACCGGTGCTCCCCGCCCTGAATCGCCACCGCCCCGTTGACCACGACATCGCGGATGCCAATGGGATACTGAAACGGATTCGCGAAGGTCGCCGCATCGGCCACCGTGGCCGGATCGAACACCACGACATCGCCAGCCAGCCCGACCGCAATGCGGCCGCGATCGTGCAACCGGACGCGGGATGCCGGGCGCGAAGTCATCTTGAGAATGGCGTTCGGCAGACTCAGCGCGCCGCGTTCGCGGACGTACCGGCCAAGCACCCGCGGAAACGTCCCGGCACCGCGAGGGTGCGGACTACCACGACGCGTGGGTCCATCAATCGCGAAGCCGCCGCCATCCGAACAGACCATCGCGAAATCGTGCGCCAACAGTCGGTCGAGGTTGTCTTCGCTCATCGCGAAGCCGAGCATGCCAACGTCCGTCTTGTTGCGCTGGAGCAGCCCCATGGCCGCGTCGTACGGATCCTGCCCACGTCCCTTCGCCCAACTGCCGAGCCGCTTCCCTTCCGCATCGCGATCCTCCGGATTGGCCACGCGTGAGATCTGCACGTTGTCCCATCCGCCAATCAGCTCGGCTTTCGCGATAGCCTCGATGCGGATACGCGCGGCCGTGGCGGGATCGGTGAGCCGAGCGAGAAATGCGGCATCGCCACCATCCTTGGCCCACGTCGGGAAGAGATTTTCGAGCCCGGTGGAATACGCGACGTACGGGTACACGTCAAACCAACTCTCAATGCCCGCTTTGCGTGCGTCCGCCAAGCGTGTGAGACAGGCGTCAATTTTGGGCCAGTTGCGCGTACCCTGCTGCTTGAGATGCGATATCTGCAAACCGCACTTCGCGCCGCGCGCCACCGCGATAGACTCGTCAATGGCTTCGAGCAGCTGATCGTCCTCGTTGCGCATGTGCGTCGCGTACGACAAGCGCCGCGCCGCGAGTGGCCGACAGAGCGCAATGAGTTCATCGAGCGCCGCGAACGCGCCCGGCGTGTACTCCAATCCCGTCGACGCGCCGCACGCACCTTCGCGCAGCGCGCGCTCCACCATCGCGGTCATGCGCGTGAGTTCCGTGGCGGTCGGCTTCCGATCGGCCTCCCCAATCACCTTGCCGCGCACGCTTCCGAGGCCAATCATGGCCGCAAGGTTCACCGCTGGCGCGAGCGCATTGGTGCGCGATTCCCAGTCGACAAACGAGTCACCCGCCTCACCGCTGAAGCGCGAGCCGCCATCGGCGCCAACGACAATGGTGGTGATGCCTTGTCGGATGACACTCTCCGCCCGCGGATCCTCACGCAACGAACCGTCGCCGTGCGAATGGATATCCACGAAACCGGGAGCGACCGCCATGCCACTGGCGTTGATCTCGTCGCGCCCGCGGTCAGCGAGCGACGCACCAACCGCCACGATGCGACCACCGGTGATGGCGACATCCACGACGTGCGGCGCGCCGCCGAGGCCATCGTGCACCGAGCCCCCACGAATGACGACGTCGTACGCGCGCCGCTGCGGCACGAAGGGCGCCGCCCCCACGGTGGACAGCGCGCCAACGGTCACGGCGCTGGCGGCCAAAAACTGTCGACGCGACGGGTGTGCGCTGGTGGGCTCGTTGCTCATCGCTTCGCCCCCGGGCCCAGCACGACGCGCCCCGGCTTGGCGCCGGTGTGTTCGCCGTTGGTGAGCACCGCCACGCCATTGACGAACACATCGCGCACGCCGGTCGCGTACTGATGCGGTTGCTCAAAGGTGGCGTTATCGCGCACGGTCGCAGGATTGAAGATCACAACATCTCCGTAAAAGCCAGGCTTGAGTTGACCGCGACGCGAAATGCGCAAATTCATCGCCGGCAGGCTGGTCATACGACGAATGGCTTCAGCGAGTGGAAGCACCTGTTCGTCGCGCGCATACTTGCCCAGCACGCGCGCAAAGGTGCCGTACGCGCGCGGATGCGTGTTGCTCTTGAGAAAGACGCCTTCGGCAGCGAGCGAGCCCGCATCGGAGCCAAAGCTCACCCATGGCATCTTCATCGCGCTTACCAGATTGGCTTCGTCGATGATGAAATAGATCGTGCCCACGCGCGTGCCGTCGCGGATGACGAGATCCATGGCCGTTTCTTCCGGCGAGGTTCCACGGAGCTTCGCCACCGCAGCCAGCGTCTTGCCCGTGTACTGCTTCAGAGAGTCCGCCTTGAAGCCGGTCAGAATCACCCGCTCCGGTGAGCCGGCGGCCAGCAGCAGACTCTCCCACTTATCGGTGGGGGTTCGCATTTCCTCGGCCACTTTCTTGCGAATGGCGGGGTCTTGCAGCCGCTTTGCCCACGCCGCGTAGCCGCCTTCCTGCACCCATGGCGGCATCGCAGCGTCGAGCCCCGTCGCGCCTGCCGTGTAGGGATACATATCCGCCGTGATATCGAGGCCGCTGCGGCGTGCCGAGTCGATACGCGCGAGCACGCGCGCCATCTTGGGCCAGTTCGCTTCGCCGGCCGCCTTCAGGTGATAGATCTCCGCGCGCGCACCGCTCTCGCGCGCAATGGTGATGAGTTCTTCCACCGCTTGCTCGAAGCGCGCGCCCTCGCTGCGCAGATGCGAGATGTACATACCACCATAGGGTGCGGCGGCCTGCATGAGCGCGATGAGCTCCGGCGTTTTCGCGTAGAAGGCCGGGGCATAAATGAGCGACGACCCAACACCGAGCGCGCCCTCCTCCATGGCGGTGCGCACATCGGCCTGCATCGCCTGCAGCTCCGTCGGCGTGGGATCGCGATTGTCCCACCCAACATGATTGATGCGCAGCGTGGTGGCGCCCACGAATGAGGCGATGTTCGTGCTGATGCCCTTCTGTACGAGCGAGTCCTGATAGCCGCGGAGCGTGCGCCAGGTGATCGGGAATTTCACATCGCCCTGCTGCGACAACATCTCCGCGCGCAGGGTGTCCGACAGCGGCCCCATGGACTCGCCTTCGCCCATGACCTCAAGGGTGACCCCCTGCCGAATGTCGCCCTGACTCCGGCCGTCCTGAATGAGCGATTCGGTCGCCCAGCTCAGCATGTTGATGAAGCCCGGCGCCACAGCCATACCGGTCGCATCCACTTCCGTGCGCCCACGCCCGGACACCGTACCAACGGCGACGATCGAGTCGCCCACGAGAGCCACGTCGCCCGAAATCGCGGGTAGTCCCGAACCGTCGTAGATCATCCCGTGACGAATCACCACGTCGTAAGCCGGCGGTCTGCTGCAGGCCGCGCAGAGCAGCAGTCCAGACAGCTGAGACAATCGGCGAGACCACGGGACGCCTACGGCTCTCGTTGCAACAAAACGCATGGGGGCAAGTAGCAGGAGGAGGTACGAGCAGTTAGCGTCCCTAACATCGCTTCCGATGGCGTTGGCGCTAGCCAGTGTGGTCGGAAAACCGAACATCCCTAGACTGGCCCTTGTATGACGGCTCCCGCCCCTGCGCCTCACCGCGCACCGTCGTCAGGACCGGCCGAGGTGTCGGGTGCTCCCGCGCATCCATCCCCAGCAGCCGCCCCCCTAGGCGGCCTGTTGTCGTATTGGCGTGAGGATGTCCCCGCATCCGTGGTCGTCTTCCTGGTCGCGCTTCCTCTCTGCCTCGGCGTCGCACTCGCCTCTGGGGCACCCTTGCTGGCCGGCGTGATTGCCGGTGTCGTCGGCGGTCTCGTTGTCGGTGCCGCCTCCGGCTCACAGCTCATGGTCAGCGGCCCCGCCGCCGGCCTCACTGCCATCGTCGTCACCGGTATCTCGCAGGTCGGCGGCTATCCGCGCTTCCTTCCAGCGGTCATCATCGGCGGCCTCATTCAGGTGGCCCTCGGCAGCGCTCGAGCCGGCATCATTGGCTACTACATCCCCTCGTCGGTCATCAAGGGCATGTTGGCTGCCATCGGCGTCACGCTCATCCTCAAGCAAATCCCGCACGCCGTTGGCTACGATGCCGACTTCGAAGGCGACTTCGCCTTCGCCGAAGCGTCAGGGGCGAACACGTTCAGTGCCGTGGGACATGCGCTGCAGGCCGTGCAACCCGGCGCCATTCTCTGCGCGCTGGTGGGTGTCGCGATTCTCGTGGCGTGGCCGAAGTCGCCGATGGCCAAGGTCAAGCTCATGCCCGGCCCACTGGTGGCCGTCGGCGTTGGCGTGGGACTCAACGAGCTGTTCGCGCGTTTCATTCCCAACCTTGCCATTCGCGACACGCACTTGGTGTCGCTGCCCATGGGCGGCTTCAACGCGGTGGTGGCGGAAGTGACGCGCCCCGACTGGACCGCGCTGCAAGACAGCAAGATGTGGACGCTCGCGGTGACGCTGGGCATTGTGGCCAGTCTCGAGTCGCTCTTGAGCCTTGAGGCCACCAACAAGCTCGACCCCGACAAACGCGATGCGTCGGCGAATCGCGAGCTCTTCGCGCAGGGACTGGGCAACATCACCTCGGGCTTCCTCGGTGGCCTGCCGGTGACCGGTGTCATTGTGCGCAGCTCCGCCAACGTCGATGCGGGGGGGCGTACACGTCTATCGGCCATGCTGCACGGTGTGCTGCTGGTTGTGGCCGTGTTGCTCATGGCGGCGGTGCTGAATCGGATTCCGCTGGCCGCCCTGGCGGCAGTGCTGCTGGTGACGGGCTTCAAGCTCACCACACCGGCGCTCTGGAAGTCGGCGTGGCGCCTAGGCAAATCGCACTTCATTCCGTTTGCCATCACCATTCTCGCGATTCTGCTCACCGACCTGCT
>APMI01049889.1_pt1 | contig 10925 bp, 7 predicted proteins | sample 667938 | NCBI WGS metagenome assembly APMI01 (sample SAMN01084076, study PRJNA167559) | wastewater metagenome | biome: Wastewater | place: Denmark: Ejby Moelle, Odense | collected 2011-11-28
TATTTTGATAACGAGTATATTTATATGTCTTAAGACTTAAAAAGTAATGAAAGAGCTTATCCCTATTTGTTAAAATATTAAATATAAATTATACTTAGATTTGTTTGAGTAAGTATAAAATATGTCTATACTTTAAGTTTTATTTATTATCGTATTGTATTTCGATCAAGTTTATTCATATATAATAATTGATTGATGAGATTCTTAATAATCGGTGATGTACAAATATATTTTAGACTTGATATCCTTCTAGCAGCTGAAAATAATTTTATTCACTCTATTTTAGCTTTTATTTAATCCTCTCTCCTTCGCTTATGAAGAACAATATCGCAATCGCAAAGAAGCCAGTTATATTCCCAACTGCAGACAAGAAGCCGATATTCAACCCTTATAATGATTTGCCATCTGCTCAAGTAATTCGTCCTGTATAAAGTCTCCCACTAACAAGGCCAAACTGCCTGAAAAACACGATAAAATTCTATAAAGAAAGATTGACTTAGGAAAATCTCCAGCTGTTAAAGTTAATAAATTAGCTAGTCCCGATGCCAGAATAGTTGGAGTTTCTTCAAGCTCTAATAATGATAGTCTACATAAAATGAAAGCTACTCTCGCTGAGCAAAGCAAGAAGTTGCCAGTCAAGAAAATCATCAAAAATGATAAAGGCTACAACGATTATTTCGAAGTGGATCCGAATAAGAAGAAACTAGCAAACTTATCTAAGAATTCCGCTGACTCAAATAAAAGCTCAGTTAAATCCGTACAGAGCGATACTAAAAAAATGACCATCACTTCTAAGTAAGTTTCAAAGACCGGCGTTAAAGTAATAGGTGGTTCTAAGCCATTCCCTCTTACAATTAAGGCTGGTGGTGGTCTCGAACATTAATCTAAAAAAGCATAACACACAGGATTGACTCACGTGGTTAATTATATTCCTATGAGTAAAAATGGTAAACCAGGCGATGATAGAAAATCATGGTCTCATAGTAATTTGAATACTCATACCAAAACTAATAGTAAAGATATTGAATTAGGGAAGATACCAATGTTAAATAATTTCGATGTTAAAAATAATAGAAATACGACAGGAAATCCATAAACATCAATCAACAGTAACAAATTATAGAATAAAATATATGGATCAGTGGACATCGGTGTTGCGAAATCTACATCAAAACAAAAGAAATAAGGCAAATTTATCCCAAGTGCTTCTAAATCCCAATCGTCTTCAAGCCCATCAAAAGTGAATAAATCAAACTCACTTAAATTCGGCACAGGTGCTCAATCTATTACTTTAAAGCACCATGATCATCAGAAAGTAGGGAGCACAATGGCCAATAGTAAAGAAGATACTTAAATGTATACGTACCCTAAAGTATTGTAAGTTGGACAAAATTTATCATTAAGAGTTGTCAGTCTTGATCATACACCGAGAAAAGTGCATCTTAAAGTGCTTAGAATTATCGCAAGAGAATAAAAAACTAGTATATATCTTGTCTGTGAACAGTCTACTAAATTTCTGTATTGCCTCAAGAAATGCTAAGTCGTCAAAAATTAATAGAATTTATTAAATGGAGTCTAGTTTTTAATAAGGGAGGCTAAAGTTGGTACCAAACTGAGCCATGCTCATTTAGTAAAGAACTATTGTACATTATACGATAGCTTGCACATTTATCATCTTCTGGAGTATATCTAAGGCTACAATTTGTACATGAGAAATAAAAGTGAATTCTGTCCATCTGTATTTTCTACAAGCGAGAACTAATTTCCAACTGAAAAGAGTTCATTGAGTTGTTTCGTGAACCGCATATACAAAATAAAAGAAACTTTGCATCAACTATTAAAGGCAGTTAACCATTTGCACTAAAATGGTATAATCCACCGCGATATTAAGCCAGCCAATGTGCTGATCACTCACGTACTTTATGATTTATAGTTTAGTAAAACAATTACAAGTTGGGAGATTTTGGCACTGCAGTTTGGAAGCCTTCAAATTAATCTATTGGCACACTTGACTATGCTGCTCCTTAGCTAATAGCCAAATCTAAATATGACAATAAAGTCGATATTTGGTCACTAGGCTGCATCGCATTTGAACTTTATGTCGGTTATCCACCATTTTTTAATGAAAATAGAGAGATCACGATTACCAATATACGAGAGTGCCATTATGAGCTGTCTCTTATTCAAGATTAAGTATTAGCTGATTTGGTAGGAAGATTTTTGGAAAAATAGGCAAGCAAGAGACCATCTGCCAAGCAAGGATTGGAGCATCAATTTTTCAATGACCTCGAATCTGTCAAAGAATAATTTTGATATTTTTAATGTAAATTGTCTATCTTAGACTTTCTATTATAACAGTACAATACATAGTATTAGAACTGTTGAATAAATAAAAAGAATCATTCTTTTGCTTTAGTTTTTGACTATTTCTTCGACTTAAGTTAAGGATGTTCTTCATAGAACTTCTTCATCTCTTTTTTACTCTTATCAACATAAGGCTGTTTTTCAGATTAAGGAAGCTCATTCCATATCTTACCCAAAGACTGCGAAATCTAAGTATTGGTCATATCAGGGAAACTGCTCTGTAGGACCTTTCGTTGTTATTGTGAAAATCTAAAGAACGCGGACATTGGTTTCTTGATTTATGAATCACTGCTTTTCTTGCTCTTCTTTGAGGGTCCTGTTTTCAAGTACTCGCTTAGCATTTTGTTAATTTCGGAAAGTGACTATTCAAGCTTTATGGTCACTTTGTGAATCTGCGATAGAAATTGTAAGTACCATTTAGAGATCATTGGACATTGTATCTATCAACTTTCAATTATTAACAATTATAATTCAACCTTTTTATTTCCGATAAAGCTGAAAATAAAAATAGCATGAATTTAAATTTTCAATATCACTATCAAGCTATTTTTAATATTTACTTTTTTAAAAGAAATCATTGACCTTTTGTAAATTATTTTTTAAAGTTTATTTATATATTGACTGTTTTATAGCCTGATTTTAATGTATGTGAGTATATATTGATAAATAGTTATAAGGTTTATAGTTTATCTTTCTGTGCATACCCGCATCTTTCTTGACCTTTGCATTCGATAACCTGATGAGTTGGTCTCAAAACTAGAAAACTCTGACTCCAGCCCAGAAACAGAATCTGCAATACCCTACTTCTTCAAACATAGATTTGACTTTAATGAAGAACCCAGTTCGCCCTCAATATCCTTCAACAGCCTACGATGCTAAGACCCCTCCAGCAAGCCAAGCTCAGCCAAAACGTGCAATCGTGTTCCTAGGCAGCAACAGATCGAAACACATGTTCCCACTCTACAGAGACTAGTAAATCGGAATAAGAGGAGAACTACAACGAATTGTACATCACTCGGGCCATGATGACGATAAGATGACCAGTACCACGCAGCTGGGATTAGCCATCTCTCAGACCTGTGAAGATTTGTACTAAGTTGTCAACTGGGACGGACGCAACATCAACAATAATAATGATTACAGCAGTAATGTCAGCTCATCGTACACGCAGGGATGCTCTAAAAATAAAGATATGCAGTGATTAGCTTAACTTATACCTTTAATACTTATATTCTTATGATAGACTTACTTTAATTGTACTAAATATATGCCTATTATGATATATTATTGAAGCATATATACTAACACTATATAAATCACTGTCAATCTTCCTTAACTTTAACATTGAACCCGCTATACAGGTAGACAACAATGAAGACAAAAGTGCTGAGGATAGTGGCCACGAGTCCAAACTGATACGGGTAGGCAACTGTTAAAAATCGGTCATACTCATCATGTTTATATGGGCGCAAAGTCACTCTTTAACTGTATGTCAGGAAAGTATAACCGGGTTTCTTGTAGATTAGTTTGAATTGATATATGCCTTATTTTTATGGGGCCTATGTTTATGATGAAAATATACGTAGAATTAGGCAGAGTATGATGAAGATGTGCCAATTTGGGTTAATGGAATGCGTACCCATGGGTCCAACATCACGAATTCTACTTGTAAGTCAGTTGTAGAAAATGGAACCCAGTCATTCTTCTTAGTCTCAACATCGACTTTGAAGTATATTTTCTCACCAACGTTAAATAATGTCTATTTATCTTTTGCTCCAACACCGTGATAGAACATGTTGGATGCTCTTAATATTCCAGTCTTTCTAAAAGTCCATGCTAGTAAATCTTTAGCTGCGTTTTCATTATCAAACCCGGCAGTGGCAAAGGCAGCATCACTGAAGAAATACTGCGATCCAAACAATATAGCTCTAGCATTATTCAGACCTTGAACAGCAACAGCCAAAGTCTTACGTCCGATCTCAGTAGTTTACTCCTTGATGTAATTTCTAGACAGAGTTGTACTTTCCGATGCGATTAGTTCGTACAATTGGTAATTATCGTAGTTAACCATATTCATGCCGATGCCCTGATATAACAGTGGCTGACTAGTATGTAAAAATGGTGCACTAACATAGTTACTGGTCTTAAGAACATCGACTTTTTGGTGATGACTGAAATAATCTTTGAGTTTTGATCCCTATATTTAACACATATGACTTACATATTAGTCAAGTTCGACACCGAAGGCATAATATAGTTTCCTAAATGATCGATCCATATCAATATCGCCTACGATGACAACATTTCCGCCGTCATCAAAATACGACACAATATCGTTCACTTTAATTTGACTTTCTGACTCTAATATAGATTAAAGATATTGATACATTTTGATGAGAGCCCAAAGACAACAACATGCTAATACTTGAATCGATCATAAGTTTTCAGCTATATTTTAGTCTTGCCGAAAGTGTACGCTATCTCCACATTATGATTAGCCTGCAATGATGTTATTAGCCTCGAATGTGTTTTCTGTATCTGTGCGTTATCCAGGATCAACAGTATGCTCTCACTGTAGGCTGAACATACTAAACACAAGATTATTGCTAGGATTTGGGGGTAGATCAATTTCATAATGATGATGATGTGGATTATATATATATATCTATATCTAATATTAACTATATGCGATATCTTATCTACTCAACTTTTAATATAAATATTATTAAGATAACAAATCATCAAATTTTAGCTATTATTGACCAGTTCAGATATAAATATTACATAGTTCGTACTTATTTATTCAACAAATTAAAAATAAAATATTCTTAATTAATACTATATAGATTATCAGTTTTTGATATTATTATCTCATTTCTTCTTCTTAATCTTGTTATTATCGTTCTTTTATTAAGGTTTACTTGGCTTCGTGTTCTAGTATGATCTTTTTATTGCTGATTCTTATAAAGATTGAATTTATTACATGAACTTCTATTTAAATTGCTGTGTGAATTTGTAGTAGTTAATTATGCTTGTTTTTAAAGACCAGAATGAATCTATGAATTGCTTCTTCTCTTTCTCGTGTACTTTACCATGATTGACTTATATATGCTTATCCAATTTCACAAAGAAATTCTTCAAATCGAAACTTAACTTCTTCAGCAATTCTTCCTTAAATGACTCATATTGACCCTGCGAGAATTCGAACCTTTGTTTACGATCTTCTCCCAATATTTACACAAAGTAAGTGTATACATATATCCATTTTAGACTCTAACAGCACTCGATTGCGAACTTATATGCTTGATCAATGAAATCAGACTCAGGAAGATCTACATTTAGCTTTTCATATAACATTTTACGTTTTTAGAATGCATCGAATTTTTTTAGTGAGACTACTACTGCATTTGTATTTAAATATTTTTATGCAAAGAAGTTTAATTTTTCGAGTACTGCTTTCTCTCGATTTTCTTCATCTTCTGGTTTCTTACGATAGATATGACACTTGAAATGATCTTTATGATCAGGTTCCCAAGGTTTACTACACATATAACAGAAACTTTTGCCACAGAGACACGCCATGAAATTACATCCTTGTGATCTTTATACAGCTTTATTACACCATGGACATAATTTAGTATTCTGCGCAATCCACTTCGCATTGGCTTATTATTTCAGTACAATATCACACCACTTAACTCTCTAATCGCAGGTACATGGTGAATGGTCATCATTCTGGCACTTGAAACAAAAAGATTTGCCACATATGCATTTCACAGTAGACACACCGTAGTTCTCACATTTTATGCAGTAATTGCAGTCAGCACCAGGGCAACATTTAAATGATCTGTTTGTGTTTGTGAAACATTCACAGATCTGTTTCTAGTAACGCTGGTACAATTTTGAATATTATGGGCAATTTAGGATGGCTTTTATTGTCTCAAATAGCACAGGGGCTGGGCAATTCATGCATTTTATAAACGGATTCATATTATTTAAGTGTTACTCAATATGACCACCCCAGCAATTTCTGCAGAAGCCGTGCTCACAGATGCTGTAGAACAAAGGCAGTCTTTCCGTGCAAACTATGCAGTCGTCGACTTTGTTTAACTTTTTGGCATCTTCTGCTTTTAAGTAGTTAGGTTTATAGCCGATTGCATTCTGGTATTTTGACTTATTTTAAAAATAGTCTCCAAGATAGTCTGTCTGCCACTTGAACTCCCTTAAGAGTAACAGACTCCATCCGAAGGGCTGCGCAACAGTTTCCGAAGTCTGATCCACCAATGCAGACACCTGGTTGAATATACTGGATTGAGGCAGTATTTAATAGGGGTTCATCGGCTTACCGGTCTCAAAAGAGTACGGGTCATAATATTCACCTTCGTCATACCCGATGTTCATGTCGTCATCTATATATGGTTATTAGTCGTCCATCTCTATCTCTGCTTTTATATATTTGTATTTGTATTTTATAATTATTCTTATACAATATTTATATATGTGGACATATGTAAATAATTGACTAATTTTGATGATATCTATCTCATAAATATTATAAGTTACATCTTATTAGTTAATAAATAGTATTGTATATTTTATTCCAAATTTACAGCATTAATTAACATAAGAAATAGTAGATCAATATATATTTATACATCCAAGAAATTTCATAAGTTATCGGTCCATATAATGTAAAGACATAAATAAGATTGGAGCATATTGAAATACATTGTACATGCGGTTAATGCTGTTTACTTGCAATATTTCTTACTCATGATTTTATTTGTGATTAACCAGTACACATAATTTTCTTCTATTTTCTAATGTAAATGTATGATGCCAAATTTTAAAATGTGCCGCATTTATATGATCTTCGTGTGTAACAACTTATTCAATAGCATAAAGTAAAGATTAAAATATTACGATGTAGTTTAAGCAGCATAGTGTAAATGTCTGCTGTTAAATATATTGACAAATTAAATCTTACATTTATATAAATTATGTATAAGTTGTAAAAAATATGAAATGAGACACCAGTTTCGGTGTTAATAAAATTAGTTAACCGTACCAGCCTTCAAAATAAAATATTTCAATTATTTATTAAAATTGGTTGTTCTTAATAAGGTTAATCATACCATATCGAATCAATTTCTCACGCTTTTATTTATGTATACAGTACTGAACATCGCACATCAAGACTATTGAGGTAGTTACTCGTATATTAATTAATATATAAGGGTTATAAGTACAGATTAAGTAGCAGTTTGAGTTATTATTGAGATTGGAGACCCAAAATGGTATTTGGGTGTTGAGGAACTGCGGAAAATTATTAAGACCAAAATAAAATATATAGTAAATGCCCATTAAAACACAAAAAAGACTGTTCATACGATATATATATGATCATTTACTATCAAATTTGTTATTTATGTGTATTTTGATTAAAAAATGTGTGAAATTCTCGCTCTTCTTAGTTGCAGATAATAATATAATCACACTAAATAAAAAGATGAAGAAAATGTGCATAACAATGCATACAAATAGCTCAAGCTACCGCGTGTGCACATAAGACTTGTCCAAAATGTATTACTTCCACAAGAAGAAATCACCTAGGTTACCCCTATACTGCCGGCGCACATTGAGCGACTGTGAGGATCTCAGTAACTCACAGGCATTCACCGCACTCACTGTTAAATAGCATAGTGAGTGTTTGGAGAATTAGGCTAATTGATTGTTTATTTTCTATTTTTCCACACTCTTCGTCATACTATATATGGGATTTGTTCTACTGTGTTACCGCAATTTAGGGCAATCGAGAACACAATAGTGGGAGTGCTCGGTGAAGTGACCAAGACAGAAATCATAAGATTTTTATGATCAGAACCCACAATACTATGTAATTCAAGAGTAACGATGTGAAATTATTGTTGTATTTTTGTAGTCGATATATTTAAATAACCGGAAAGTTAATTTATTGTTCTATTTCTACAAAATCTAACTGATCATAATTACCATCGCATATAAAGTATATTGAGATTAATATCAGAATGGAATGTCCTCGAATTAATGCTAAACTTAAACAATCATTATTAATTTGTTTGTTGAATATAAACATAGCCTTAGAGTAATATTATTGACTTCACAGTTTTGTCTTAATATCCCTAAATCCAATATCTTGTATAATCATATTCGTATAAAATATGCTAATAAAATAATGTATAATAGATATTGTAGGTCAGCAGTATCATAAGTATAGAACGTGTACAATAAATTAACACATATATATAAACAACACAGTATATTATAATATAAACAGAACCATAGGCCACACACATATATATATATGCAGGCATAACAGTATATTAAGAAAATAGTATAAGAAAGCAAGAGCACACTGATAGGCACATTAAAATAATTGGATCAGCAGACTAAGAAACATAATCAATAGTAATCATGCACCAAACTTAAGATCATACTTGGACTCATTACCTAGAACAATTTTAACTAACTTGAGAAATAATTGACTTAGTTGAATGACCAAGATCTTATTTAGTGTTTCAACGGGCTCAAAGCTAAATTATAAAGTAAGAGTAGTAATACTACTACGAGTACTAATCTAAAAGTGGAGAAATTTTCACCTAAGAAAAGTTAAGTACAGAAATAGAAAATTATTGATCAAGAAAAGAAATCAAATAAAAAATAAGATAAAGATAAAGATCGAAAAAGTCGTAGTTTATTGAAGAATTTTGTTGGAATGTTTGTCAAACAAGACGATAACGTACATCAAATGATACTCCCTAAGAAAGAACCAAAATCTTACTATGACCCGGTTAAAAAAATGTATGTTATTTAGGGAGAAGAACCTGAATAAGCTACTGAAATCCCTAAACCTCCTCCGAAAAAGACAACCACAAATGCAGCAAAACCTAAAATTAAATAAAAAGGGAGTGAAATTGATGAGATGATGGCACCACCTGCCTTTAAGCGTAAAGGACTAAAGAAGAAATAATAAGTGGCAATAAAACCGAAACAAAGTATGATAACATTTCAAAGTTTTTAATAGAAAATATTCGCATAACTAGACTAACTGGCTTAAAAAGCAATAAATACTTTGTAATAATAGCTAAGTTTACAAATAAAATCCTTGTCAGCATCATCAAAACCGTCGATCCCTCAATAATCAATATCGATGTTGAAACAGTTCTCTGACTAGATCCGTTCAGCGCAATAAATATCGGACACAATGCTGACACGATTACACTCTTCATATATTGACTCATAGTTCGATAGTGAACATATCAATAATATGCTATAACAAATGATACAGTTCTAGAAAGTTAATGTTAGATTTATGGATGCTTTACTACAGGAAAAATCCAAAGATAAAGATAATGGAAATAGAAATGGAAATGGAAATGGCAATATGTTGGCATTAGTCAGCGAGGAATTTAAGAAAATACAGGAAGAACTTAATAGATCTAAATAACAAATATAATTAATCAAATTATAAAATTAAAATTACAAGAGCAAAATTGAAAGTGCTAACAAAGATTTACTTGATTAAAGGGAAAAATATAGGCTTAACTTACACAGTGAAGTTTCTGAGAATAAAATGATCAAACAGTCTATTGAAGAGAAGAAAAAATAAATAGACTAATTCTAAAAATAAAGATAACTCAAACAGGAAGAAATTATTGGGTTACTTAATGAACTATCAGCCAAAAAAGATGAAATTCGAAGCCTAAAGACAGATTTGAAAACACAGAAGTAAAAATTGACTAATTTTGAAAATATCGTTCACAACGAACAGCAAAGCATCCTTCAAACTTTAATAAAGAACGAGAGACTCACAACTTTATTACAAGACGTCGCTGATGCCACAATCGCATAGAATGAGCTATTCTTAGCCATTCAATCCAAACGTATGAGTATTTCTACCCAAGGAAAATAACCAGTAGCAATGGCCCATGAGATCCAGCCTTACCATAACAGCGCCTCTCTACTATAATTGTCAGATACTTTTACCAAGGTAGTCCAGCATTACGAGAGTCAATTACAGTCTCTAAAGCAGTAGTCATCGAACTGGAGTGAAAAATACCAGAGTTTACGTTCTGAACTGAACCGAAATCATCAAAATTTATCAGCATAGAATCAATCATTACAACGCAGCCTAACCCGCCTAAAATCATTGTTGTAAGACAGCAAACAGCAATGCGAGTAAACATAAATAAAGATCGCCCAAATATAAAATTAAAACCAATCTTTATTGAGACAGATGGCTCATTTACGTAAATAACACAGTTACACAAAATAAGTACTATAGCAGAATATCAGATCACAACACGATAATACTGCGACATTGAAGTAACAATTATAAGCATAAATTAAGGAATTATAATAAAAAATATAATAAAAATAGATTAATTAGAGAGTATTGCAGCAGTAAATTAAGTAAATATCATAACAGATTCAGCATCTAATCAAAGATAATAAGAGCAAGAATATGAAGATAGCAGCAGTGTAGAAAGATATGAAATAATTCATGCTAGACTATACTTAAA
>APMI01003142.1_pt1 | contig 10924 bp, 8 predicted proteins | sample 667938 | NCBI WGS metagenome assembly APMI01 (sample SAMN01084076, study PRJNA167559) | wastewater metagenome | biome: Wastewater | place: Denmark: Ejby Moelle, Odense | collected 2011-11-28
GCCCCCCGCCCAGCATCGCCAGCGCGGCCTGCGCGCGCAACAGGGCGCCGGCCCGCGCCGGATCGGCGTTCAGCCATTCGTCCAGTCCGGGATGGGCATCGGACGGCGCAGCATCGATCCGGGCCGCCCAGAAGGCAGCCTCGTCTTCAACCGTAAACCTCGAATTTCCGCCGCTCGTCAACGTCCGTAAAATCCTTCTCGGGCGGGCTGTCGCCGGGGCCGCATCCGGGGTCTGTCCGCAAAGCCCGCTGGATCGTGCGCAGCGCTTTCTGCACGTCGTTTTCCACCACGCTTTCGCTCACGCCAAGCCGTTTCGCGATTTCCCTTTGGGATAACCCTTCCATCCGTTTCAGCGTGAAGATCGTCCGGCACCGGTCGGGCAGGTCCGCCAGCAACCGGCCCACCAACCGGAGCTGCTCGCGCGCCGCGACCGTCGCTTCGACGCCAACCGCTTCATGCTCGACGAACAGGTTGGCATTTTCCGTAACATCCTCGAACCGGATGATCCGTTCGCGCCGCAGCCGGTCGCGCCGCAGGTTCTTGACGATCTGCATGAAATAGGCGCCGGGCCGGTCGATATGATCGATGCTGCGCAGGGTGGCGAGCCGGCAATAGGCATCCTGCACCAGATCGTCCGCGTCGGCATCGCACACCCCCGCGCGGCGCAGGGCGGCGCGGATGTGCTGTTCCTGCGGCACCACGTAGAGGGCCACCCAGCGGATGATGTGAGACGGAGCTGCTGGCACGGTGCGATCTTTTCCGGATCACCGCGCTATGTTGCATTTGCGTAATCTTCATGACAGCGGCCGGCCGGGCAGGCCGCCGATGTTCAGAACATAGCCTTCAGAACAGCAGGCGCTCCACGCCCATGACCGTCTGCCGCACAGGTGCTGCGTCCACGCCGTTCAGCCGCACCTTGCGCGTTTCGGCCAGCGGCATGACGATGCGCAGGCCCGCTGCCGGTTCCGGCGCGGCGCCATCCCACCGCGACACGATGTCCAGCCCGGCCGCGCTGGCCGTTACGGTCACGCGCCACAGTGGCGGGAGGGAAGCGTCGGGCCAGCCTTCGCTTTCGTCGAGGAAGCCTGCCCATTGCAGCGTTCCCGTGGCCGGGGGATAGAGCAGCACCGCCGGTTTCATCGGCCGGGGCGCGAAACCGCCGGGCGCGATGTCGAGGAACACGCCGCTGCCTTCGCGCGCCAGGATCGGCGGCAGGCCTTCCAGCGGCGCGGGCAGGACATGGCACTGGCCACCCGCATGGCGGCGGTCATCGCGCAAGTCGAACCAGTCGGTGCCGGCCGGGCAATGGACCGCGCGCTCGGCCAGGCCCTTGTCCATCGCCGGGGCGACCAGCAGATCGGGGCCGAGCAGGTAGTCATCGCCATCGGTCCATGCGGCGGGATCGGACGGAAAATCATGCCACAGCGGGCGCGTGACCGGCTCGTAGTGGGCATGGTGGCGCCAGAGCAGGTGGCCAAGCTGCGGGATCAGCGCCTGCCGCAGCGCCATCAGCCGCACGATCGCCGGGGTCGTCTCCGGATACATCCACGGTTCGTTGACCGTGCGATCGGTGTTCCAGCTGTGGATCGAGAAACGCGGCATGAGGATGCCCGCCTGCACCCAGCGCAGCAGCAGTTCGGGTTCGGGCGCCGGGCCGGCGAAGCCGCCGATATCGTGCCCGTGGTTGGATACGCCCGACAGCGCCAGGCCAAGCCCCATCTTCTGGTTGAAGCGCAGCGATTCCCAGCTGGTGTTGTTGTCGCCCGACCATGTCTGCGCATAGCGCTGCATGCCCGCCATGCCCGATCGCGTGACCACGTAGGGCCGGTGCCGCGGATCATGCGCCCGTTGCGCCTGGCGCGAGGCCCGCATCATCAGCAGGGTCTGCACCGGCCGTTCGGCGGCGGCCGGGCGGGGCGCGCCGAACCCGTCGATGCGCGCGCGGCGATCCCATATCTCGTATTCGTTGTTGTCGTTCCAGGTGGAGGCGATGCCGTAATCGAGCAGTTGCGCCGTTACCTGCCCGCGCCACCATGCCGCCGCTTCGGGGTTGGTGAAATCGACGTAGGCGCCCAGCTCGTCCCAGAACTGGCATTCGATCGGATCGCCATCGGCGTCCTTCACGAACCAGCCTTTCGCCGCAAGCTCGGCGTAGTGCGGGTGATCGCGCAGCAGCGCCGGCTTGATGTTGGGCACCAGCCGCACGCCCGCCTCGGCGAAGGCGCGCACGAAGCCTTTCGCGTCGGGGAACTTGTCGGTGTTCCAGTGGAACACGTAGCGCTTGTCGCCGATCGAGGTGTAGCCGGACGACAGGTGGAACGAGGTGCAGCCGATGTCATGCTCTTCCAGCTTTGCCAGGAATTGCCCCATCTGCTGCTGCGCGTCGGGCGCGTCGGTATAAGTCATCGTCGAACCGGAATAGCCGAGCGCCCAGCCGGGCATCAGCGCCGGGCGACCGGTCAGCCAGGTGACGCGCCGCGTGACCTCCGCCGCGTCCGGCCCGGCGATCATGTAGTAGTCGAGATCGCCGGATTCGGCGCGCATCGTGCGATAGGCGCCGTGGTAGTTGTCGTATTCCTGGCCCAGATCGAACACGGGATCGGCAGTGGTATCGTAGAACACGCCATGCGCGCTCCCATCGACGGCCACCACCAGCAGATAGGGGATGGCCTTGTAGAGCGGGTCCGAAGACCGCGCGTCATAGCCCATGGGATCGAGATTGGTCAGCCGCAGACGGCGCCCGGCGCGGTCCATCGGGCCGGAGCGTTCGCCCAGGCCAAAATAGCGCTCGCCCGGCTGACGCGCGACATAGTGATAGGTCGCTTCGTCCCACCACCCGAAATTGTAGGGCTGGGTCGGGCGGTCGGCGCTGATGACGGTCCAGCCTGCCTCCGACTGCCGCGACCAGGTGCAGAGAAACCCGCTGCGCGCGATGGCAAGCCGCAGCCGGGACGTCTCTATGGTGATGTGGTCCGCATCCTCGCGCACCGTGAAGCCGGGCGTGGCGAAGCCCGATGTGTCCATGCGGTCGCGCCCGGGTTCGGCCACGTCCTCCTGCCCCGGCGCGACGGCCCAGCTTGGCGGGGAGGTGACGGTCCCCCGCGCCAGCAGCAGCACGCGCACGATGTCTTCCTCCAGCACGAAGATATGCGCCACCGCGCCGGTATCGGCGTGCAGCGTCACGCGCGCGCCGTCGCGGTCCGCGATCGAGAAGCGAGGAGGGTGGGACAGGCGCGGCTTGGGCATCGATCAGGCCTTTGCAGGGATGGTGAGGTGGCGGCGCAGCGCGATCAGCCAGATGGCGCCGATCAGATCGAACAGGCCGAGGCAGGCGAACAGCGGCGCATAGCCGACCGTGTCCGCCAGTTGCCCGATCGCCAGCGAGAACAGCAACCCGCCGGTCCACCCGGCCATGCCGACCAGGCCGTTGGCCTTGGCGACATCGGAGCGGGGAAAGACGTCGGCGGAAAGCGTGTTGATCAGAACCGAGATCATCTGGTGCGCGAAGCCGCCGACCGACAGCAGCGCGATCGCCAGCAGCGGATGCGCGACCAGACCGACCAGGCCAGGCCCGATCATCAGCACCGCACCCAGGCAGATGCCCGCAATGCGCGATGCTTCCAGCGACAGGCCCCAGCGGCGCTGGAACACCGGCGCCAGGTATCCGCCGATGATGCCGCCCGCGTCCGCCGCCAGAAACGGCAGCCACGCGAACATCGCGATCTGCGTCAGGTCCATGTGTCGCTCATTCGCGAGATAGAGCGGAATCCAGAAGCTGAAGGTCTGCCACGCCGGCTCCGCCAGAAAGCGCGGCACCGCGATGGCCCAGAAGCGCGGCGCGCCGATGATGGCGCGGATCGTAACCTTGGCAGCGTCCGCGTCCACCACGCGCTGCCCGTCCGCGATCAGGCGCCGTTCCTGGTCGGTGAGAACGCGCGATTGCGCCGGCGGGCGATAGAGGCGCCACCACGCAAGCGCCCAGATCAGTCCGATCGCGCCGGTGACGAAGAAGCCGGCCTGCCAGCCCCATTGCTTGGCGATCAGCGCGACCACCACGGGCGCGAGCGCGGCGCCGGCGGCGGTGCCGGCGTTGAACCAGCCGGTCGCGATCGAGCGTTCGCGATCGGGAAACCATTCGGCGATGGCTTTCATCCCCGCCGGGATCGTCGCCGCTTCCGCCATGCCCAGCAGGCCGCGGAACACCGCCAGCGAAAACCACCCGCGGGCAAAGGCATGGGCCATGTTGGCCAGCGACCAGGCGATGGCGAACAGCGCGAAGCCAGCGGTCAGACCGATTCGGTCGATAACCATCCCCGCGACCGGCTGCATCACCGTGTAGGCGATCTGGAAAGCGCCGACGATATAGCTGTACTGCTGCGTCGATATCGACAGTTCCAGCTTCAATTGCGGGGCCAGCACGCCCAGCGAATTGCGCGCGAGATAGTTGATGACGGTGCCGACCATCACCAGCAGCAGGATGCGGACGCGAACGGCGCGCCAGTTGATCGTCATGGGCCTCTCCGGGATTTGCGGACGCGCATTTCTCCGCGCGCCCGCTTCGCATCATCGCGGCAGTATCGGCATGCGTCTCACCAGTTCCACATCGTGCCGTCCGCAAGGCGGGCGACGGGCAGGTAGGCCGGCTTGTAAGGGTATTTTGCGGCGAGATCCTCGTCGATGTCGACGCCATGGCCGGGGGTTTCCCCGCACAGCAGGAAACCATCGGCGAAGGTATAGTCGTGCGGGAAGACCGCGTCGGTTTCCTCGGTGTGGCGCATGTATTCCTGGATGCCGAAGTTGGGCACCCAGGTATCGAAGTGCAGCGCGGCGCCCATCGTCACCGGGGAGAGGTCGGTCGCGCCATGGCAGCCGGTGCGGACCTGGTAGAGCGCGGCGAGATCGGCCAACCGGCGCAGGTGCGTCACCCCGCCCGCGCCGACGATGGTCGCGCGGATGTAGTCGATCAGCTGGTTCTGGATCAGGTCCCGGGCGTCCCAGATCGTGTTGAAGATTTCACCGACGGCCAGCGGCGTGGTGGTGTGCTGGCGCACCAGCCGGAACGCTTCCTGGTTCTCCGCCGGGGTACAGTCTTCCAGCCAGAACAGGCTGTAGGGCTCCAGCGCCTTGCCCAGCTGTGCCGCTTCCAGCGGGGTATAGCGGTGGTGGCCATCGTGCAGCAGGTGGTAGTCGAAGCCATAGGTTTCGCGCAGCTTGTCGAACAGCTTGGGAACATAGTTGAGCGCCTTGCGCGTGTCCCATCCGGTCACGGAGGGCAGCGCGGCGTCGGCCGGCTCGTAATAGAGCTTGCCGCGCCCCACACCATAGGCGTCCTTGATCCCCGGTACGCCGGTCTGGGCGCGGATCGCCTTGTAGCCGAGGTCGATGTACTGGCCCACGGCATCGACCGTTTCGGCGATATCGGCGCCGTTGGCGTGGCCATAGACCATCACCCCGTCGCGGCTGCGCCCGCCCAGAAGCTGGTAGAGCGGCATCCCCGCCATCTTGGCCTTGATGTCCCACAGCGCGACGTCCACCGCCGCTATCGCGCGCATCGTTACCGGTCCGCCGCGCCAGTACGCGCCGCGATAGAGGTATTGCCAGATGTCTTCGATCCGGCGCGGGTCCATGCCGATCAGGCACGGAATGACGTGGTCTTCCAGATAGGACACGACGGCCAGTTCGCGCCCGTTCAGCGTGGCATCGCCGATGCCGTACACGCCCTGGTCGGTCACGATCTTCAGCGTGACGAAGTTCCGCCCGGGGCAGGTAACAATCACCTTGGCGGCTTCAATTTTCATGGAATCCCTCGCGATATGGCGGCCATATTGGTATGACGACTTGACGAGTCCAATTTGGTCTGTCAAGTTTTTTGAAATTGGTAAAGCCACGGAGGCGGCATGAGTTCGACGGGATCGGCGCAGGAACGGCTTTATCAGGATCTGGCGCGGGCGCTGCTGGATGAACTGGCATCGGGCAAGTACCCCGTTGGCGCGCGCTTGCCGGCCGAGCGCGAACTGGCAGTGCGTTACAACGTCAGCCGGCCGACCGTGCGCGAGGCGATCATCGCGCTGGAAGTGCAGGGACTGGTGGAAGTGCGCGTGGGCTCGGGCGCCTATGTGGTGCGGCTGCCTGGCGGCGATGACATGCCCGGCTTCAACGTCACCGCTTTCGAGCTGACCGAGGCGCGCCTGCTGGTGGAAGGTGAAACCGCCGCGCTGGCGGCAACCCAGATCACCGACGAGGAAATCGCCGAGCTGGAGGAACTGCTGCGGGCCATCGCGCGCGAAAACCTCGATCCCGCCGGATCGGACAAGGCCGATCACAGTTTCCACGTCGCCATCGCCCGGGCCACGCGCAACAACGCCATGATCGAGATCGTCGAGCGGCTGTGGAATCAGCGCTACACCTCGCCCGAAGCCTCGCTGCTGCACGAAAAGGCACGCACCGCGAACATCAAGCCGGTGGTCGACGAACATACCGCCGTGCTGGAGGCGTTAAAGCGCCACGATCCGTCCGCTGCCCGGGCGGCGATGCGCGCGCACTTGTCGGCCGTGCTGGAAAGCCTGCTGTTCGCCACCGAGGAACGCGCCGTGGCCGAAGCCCGCCGCGCGGTGCAGGCCAAGCGCGATCGTTACGCGCGCGCCACGGCCTGACAATACTGGCTGAATACATCGAAAGACATCGCCGAACCCATGCCACGATCCCTTGAACTGCATCCCGATCGCCTGCTGCCGGCGGAACCTTCGGTCCGTGCCCTGGCGCGCGCCTTGTATGCCGATATCGCGGACCTGCCGATCGTCAGCCCCCACGGCCACACCGATCCGCGCTGGTTCGCTGACAACGCGCCGTTCGGCAACGCCACCGATCTGCTGCTGGTGCCCGATCACTACGTGTTCCGCATGCTCTATTCCCAGGGCGTCGCGCTCGAGGATCTGGGCGTGCGCAATCCGGGCGTCGATCCGCGCGCGGCATGGCGGCTGTTCGCCGAACGCTATACCCTGTTCCGGGGTACGCCATCGCGCATGTGGCTCGACTGGGTCTTTGCCGAAGCCTTCGGCATGGGCGTGCAACTGGAGGCCGATACCGCCGACCTCTATTTCGACACGATCACCGAAATGCTCGCGACCGACAGCTTCCGTCCGCGCGCGCTGTTCGACCGCTATGGCATCGAAGTGATCGCCACCACCGAAAGCCCGCTCGATACGCTGGAGCACCATGCGGCGATCCGCGCCGAGAACGCACGGGCGGGCGGCTGGCAGGGCCGGGTGATTACCGCCTATCGCCCGGACCCGGTGGTCGATCCCGAATTCGAAGGCTTTTCCGCCAACCTCGATGCGCTGTCGGCGCTCACCGGCGAGGACTGCCGCACCTGGCGCGGCTATCTGGCCGCGCACCGCCAGCGTCGTGCCTTCTTCGCGCAGATGGGTGCCACCAGCACCGACCACGGCCATCCCACCGCGCAGACCGCCAATCTTTCCCCGGCCGAGGCCGAGGCGCTGTTCGACACCGTGGCGCGCGGCGCGTTCACGCCGGCCGAGGCGGAACTGTTCCGCGCCCAGATGCTGACCGAAATGGCGGCGATGAGCTGTGACGACGGGCTGGTCATGCAGATCCACCCCGGATCGTTCCGCAATCACAACGCGCAGCTTTTCGAACGCTTGGGCCGGGACAAGGGCGCCGACATCCCCACCCGCACCGACTATGTCCACGCCCTAAAGCCGCTGCTCGACCGCTTCGGCAACGCGCGCGATCTCTCGATCATCCTCTTCACGCTGGATGAAAGCGCCTATGCCCGCGAACTGGCCCCGCTGGCCGGGCACTACCCCTGCCTCAAACTCGGCCCGGCGTGGTGGTTCCATGATAGCCCGGAAGGGATGCGCCGCTTCCGCCTGATGACCACGGAAACCGCCGGTTTCTACAACACCGTAGGCTTCAACGACGATACCCGCGCGTTCCTGTCGATCCCCGCGCGGCATGACGTTGCCCGTCGCATCGATTGCGGCTTCCTGGCGCAGCTTGTGGCGGAACATCGCATCGAGGACTGGGAAGCCGCGGAGCTGGCGCGCGATCTCACCTACAATCTCGCCAAGCGGGCCTACAAACTCTGACCTGACGGGATCGCTTGATGAGACTTTCCACCACTGCCGCCAGCCGCCTGTCCGCCGATGTCGTCCGTCCCGGCTACGACCGCGCCGCGCAGGCGGTGGGGATCGTCCACTTCGGCATCGGCGCGTTCCACCGCGCGCATCAGGCGTGGTACACCGACCGTGCCATGGGGCAGGGCGATCGCGACTGGATGATCACCGGTGTTTCGCTGCGTTCGGCCGATGTCGCCACGCAGATGAATCCGCAGGATGGCCTTTACACGCTGAGCGAACGGTCCGCCCCAGGCATCGGCGTGCGACTGGTCGGATCGGTGCGGCGCGTGCTGGTGGCCAGCGAGCAGCCGGAGGCGGTGATTGCCGAACTGGCCGCGCCGTCCACGCGGATCGCCAGCTTCACCGTGACGGAGAAGGGCTATTGCCGCGCGGCGGACGGGTCGCTCGACTTCAACCTCGCCCATTCGCAGAGCCTCTATTACTTCGTGACGCAGGGGCTGCGCCGCCGCCGCGATGCCGGATTGCCGGGGCTGACGCTTCTTTCCTGCGACAATCTTGCCGACAACGGGCGTCAGCTGGAGGCGCTCATGCACGCCTATATCGCGCGGCACGAACCGGACATGGCCGCCTGGTTTGCGGACAACTGCACCTGCCCTGCGACGATGATCGACCGGATCGTGCCGGCGACGACCGATGCCGATCGCGAGGCGGTGGCCCGGCTTTCCGGGCTAGACGATGCCGCCGCCGTCGTCACCGAACCGTTCAGCCAGTGGGTGATCGAAGACCGCTTCGCCGGGGCGCGTCCGTGCTGGCACGTGGTGGGCGCGGAACTGGTGGCCGATGTCGCCCCCTACGAAACGGCCAAGCTGCGTATGCTCAACGGCGCGCATTCGGCCCTCGCCTATCGCGGGCTTATGGCGGGTTACAGCTATGTCCACGAGGCGATCGGCGATCCCGATCTGCGCGCCATGGTCACGCGCCTGATGCTGGAGGAAGCCGCGCCCACGATCGCCGCAGCGCCGGGGCAGGATTTGTCCGCCTATGCCGCCGCGCTGATCGAACGCTTCGCCAATCCGGCGCTCAACCACCGGCTGATCCAGATCGCGATGGATGGCAGCCAGAAGATTCCGCAACGCTGGCTGGAAACGCTGGCCGCGAACCAGCGGCAGGGCCGGTCATGCCCGGCGATCCTGTCCGCGATCAACGCGTGGATGAACCATGTGCGCGGCGACAATGTCGCCGCCTGGGGGCCGGTGGACGATCCGATGGCCGATCGTCTGCGCGCCGTGTGGCAGGCAGGCGATCGCTCCGCTGCCGCGCGGGCGCTGTTCGGCGCGGGCGGGCTGTTCGCGCAGACCTGGACCGCCACCGACAACGATCTCGCGGCCCTGTCTTAGACGATCCCTCCCGACTTCAGATCGCCAGCGGGCCGTGTGCGATATGCGGCAGGACATGGCGCGCGAACAGGTCGGCTTCCTGCGCGTGCGGATAGCCCGAAAGGATGAAGGCCTCGATCCCTTCGGCCTGATAGGCGCGCAGCTTGGCCAGCACCTGATCGGGCGTGCCGACGATGGCCGCGCCGCAACCCGATCGCGCCCGGCCGATCCCGGTCCACAGGTTGTCCTCCACGAAGCCGTCACCGCCGGCCGCGCCGCGCAGCTCGCTTTGGCGCTGGACGCCGTAGTTCGCGGCATCAAGCGACTTTTCGCGGATCGCCTTGCCGGCATCGTCATCCAGCTTCGAGAGCAGGCGATCGGCATAGGCGCGCGCCTCTTCCTCCGTCTCGCGCACGACCACATGCGCGCGATAGCCGAAGCGCAGAGTGCGCCCGAAACGGGTTGCGCGCGTCTTCATGTCGGCAATGGTTTCGCGCACCTTGTCCATGGTATCGGGCCACATCAGGTAGACGTCGCAGCCTTCGGCCGCGCATTCGCGCGCGTCTTCGCTCAGTCCGCCGAAATAGAAGGCCGGGCAGCGGCCGGAAAGCGTCGCGATGCGCGGCGGATCGAGCTTCAGCTTGTAGAACTCGCCGTCGAAATCCAGATGCTCCCCGTTAAGCAGGGTGCGGACGATCTTCATCACCTCGGTCGCGCGGCGATAGCGCGGACCCGAAGCCAGCGTTTCGCCGGGCATGTCGGACGAGATGATATTGACGTTCAGCCGTCCGCCCGTGCCGGCCGCGTTGGGGCCGAGGATGCGATCGAGCGTGGCGATGCGGCGCGCAAGCTGCGGCGGCCAGTCTTCGCCGATGCGGGTCGCCCAGAGCAGCTTGATCTTGCGGACTTGCGTGGCCACCGCGGCGGCAAAGGCGGTCGTGTCCAGCCCGAGCTGATAGCCGGAGGGCAGGAGGATGTTGTCGAAGCCGCCTTCCTCCGCGCGCAACACGATGTTGCGGCAGTGTTCCCAGCTCGATTGCAGATAGGGATCGGGAACGCCCAGGAACTCGTAGTCATCATCGCAAAGGGCGGAAAACCAGGCGATTTCGCATTGCTGGGTCATTGTCTTGCCTCCTCAGCGCTGCCCTTCAGGGCAGTCTCTCTCCACGCGCGGCAACCAGCACCGCGTACCATTCCTCGCGCGTCCAGCGCACATGCGCCGCCTGCGCGGCTTCCCTGATCCGGTCGCCCTGCTGCGATCCCACGATCGGCACGATTCCGGCGGGATGGGCCATCAACCAGGCAAAGGCCGCGACCGTGCGCGACACGCCTTGCGCCTTGGCGACCTTGTCGAGTGCGGCGGCGACGGCGCGCGCGCGTTCGTCGGCCGGCGCGGCCAGGCGTCCCCCGCCCAGCGGCGACCAGGCGAGCGGGCCCCGCCCCATCGTC
>APMI01017366.1_pt1 | contig 10917 bp, 10 predicted proteins | sample 667938 | NCBI WGS metagenome assembly APMI01 (sample SAMN01084076, study PRJNA167559) | wastewater metagenome | biome: Wastewater | place: Denmark: Ejby Moelle, Odense | collected 2011-11-28
CCGGCCGACAGGGGCCGCGGGTCTTGCCGTGGCCGCCGCGACCGGGCCAGCAGGCTGTTCGACCGGGGTCGTGTCGATCTCGAACAAGTCGTTGGGTGTGCACTCCAAGGCGGTGCACAACGCCAACAGCGTCGACAGCTTCATCTGAGCGGGTTCCTTGGTCAACAGCACCGACACCGACGCAGACGACATCTCCAACCCCGCCTTCTCCGACAACAGACGGCGCAACTGAGCCCCGGTCCACACCTCGCGTTGCGCCGCCAGGAGGAGAGCTTCTGGTCGACGTTGAAGACCGAGCACTACCACCGGCATACCTTCGCCACCGGCGCCGAGGCCATCGCCTCGGTCAGCACCTGGATCGAGCAGGTCTACAACCGACGCCGCCGGCACTCCAGCCTCGGACAGATCAACCCGGTAGCCTTCGAGCACCGGCTCACCACCGCGGCACAAGCCGCCTAACCGATGTCCACGAAACGGGGTCAACCCCATACTCGACATCGGTGAAACTGCGCTGCTCGCTGACCACGACCCCATCCTCCCGGCCAGCAACCCAACCAACACGAAGCCACCCCGAACACCCGAAAAGATCAGCGCATCCATAGGCCGAGACAATCCCCCGCCCCGTGCTAGCCTGCCGACTACCGATGAGCGGCAGATCGGAGCCATGACCTTGCGTGCTGCGAGCCAGCAGTCCGGCACACAGCCGGTCTCGTCGCGGGCTCGCCACTTGGCCACGCGGCGCCGACCTCAGACCAGTTCGATCGCCGTGATCGGGGCACTAGCCATCGTGGTGCTGGGTTACACCGAAACGCCGCCGCACGCCGCCCCGAACAGCGACGCCGCTATGCCGGAGATCGTCGCCCAGACCGCGGTCGAGCAGGGAGTTGATCGTCTGTCGTGGCTCCTCGGCGAGAATTCGCCAGCGCCGAACACCGCCCCGACCGGGACACCTACCGCCACGCCGACCGGTCCGCAGAGCCCGTCGCCCACAGCCGCCGCGTCCCGCACCCAGACCCCAACCGCTGCATCGACGGCCCCGCGGACCACTTCCTCGACGAGCACCGCACCGGCCCCTCGGGCAACCTCATCATCGTCGTCGACGACCACCAAGGCCACGACCTCGACATCTTCATCAGGCAACTCAGGCTATGGCGTCTCGAAGAGCCTGACGCTGAAGGCCAGCGCGGCCCTGACGATCACGACGGACGGCACCGTCATCGACGGACTCGCCGTCCACGGAATGATCTTCATCATGGCCAACAACGTCACGATTCGGAACTCCTCCGTGACGGCGGCGGCATACAGCGCCGTGGCCGTCAAGTCCGGCTACCACGGCGTCGTCATCGATCACGTGACGGTCAACGGGCTTGGCTTTTCCGGCGTCGCAGGGTCGGCAGGTGTCAGCGGAGCCTCGCGGGTCACCAACTGCGACATCTCCGGAGTCGAGAACGGCGTCGTGGCCACCGGTTCGTCCTACGTCGGCGCAAACCACATCCACGACCTGGCGGCCCCGGGCTCACCCCACTACGACGGCGTGCAGATGGACGGGGGGCAGCACGACACCACCATTGAGAACAACCTCATCGACCTACGCAACTGGGGTCAGACCTCTGCCGTGATGATCGACAACGACTTCGGGCCGGTCAGCAACGTGACGGTCCGCAACAACCGGCTGATCGGTGCCGGATACACCCTCTATGTCGACGGTCAGTTCAGTTCGGTCGATCACATCAGCGGGGTCGTCGTGGCAAACAACAGGTTCAGTGGCGGAGCCTTCGGCGACATTGTCACCCGCAACGCCAGCACCACGATCACTGGGAACGTCAACACAGACAGCGGAGGGCCGGCCCGGGTCACGTCGCTGTAGCGTTCGGGCACCCGCCGAGTATGCAAGACCACCTGATCGCGCAGTCCCCCACCGAAGCGGCATATACTGCCCGGGCAACCCTGATCGGCAAGGCCGTTGCGGGGACGCTGGCGAGGTCGGCTCTCGCTTCTCGGGGAGGGGCTATTTCTCATGACATCTGCAACTGCACTGCGCCGCGTGGTGGTGTGCTACGGCACCAGGCCTGAAGCGATCAAGCTGGCTCCGGTCGTCCACGCCCTGAGCAGGCATCCTTCGTTCGAGCCAGTGGTCGTGGTGACGGGGCAACACCGGGCCATGCTGGATCAGGTGAACAGCCTGTTCGACATCACGCCCGACGTGGACCTGGACATCCACGCGGCGGGCCAGACCCTCGACGAGATCACAAGCCGGGTCTTGACTCGGCTCACCCCCGTCCTGCAGGACCGACGTCCCGACGCTGTACTGGTTCAAGGGGACACCAGCTCGTGCTTTGCGGCCTCGCTGGCCGCGGCATACCTGCAGATCCCGGTCTTCCACCTTGAGGCCGGGCTCAGGACGGGCAACCTGGCCAACCCCTTCCCGGAGGAACTGAACCGTCGGCTCACAGGTGCCCTGGCGGCACTGCACATGGCACCGACCCCTCTCAATCGCGCGAACCTGCTCCGGGAGGGGGTACTCGCTCGAGCCATTGTCGTCACCGGCAACACGGTCGTCGATGCCCTGCACCATGTCCTCGCCCGAGGCAGCGAGCCCAAGGCCAAGGAGTTGCTCAGGCTTCCAGCGGGGCGCGTCATCCTCGTCACTGCTCACCGCAGAGAGTCCTTGGGCGAGCCCATGCACCTGACGGCCAAGGCCATCGCTCAATTGGCTGCTCAATACCCGGAGATCACCTTCGTCCTGCCCTTGCATCTCAACCCTCGGGTCCGCGAGGTGGTGATCCCCGTCCTCGGGGATTTGCCCAATGTCATCCTGCTCGAACCACTGGACTACCGGGACCTTGCCTGGCTCCTTGAGCGCTGCTCGATCGTTCTCACCGACAGCGGGGGAATTCAAGAGGAAGCTCCTGGGCTGGGCAAGCCGGTCCTCGTGCTACGCGACACCACCGAACGTCCGGAAGCGTTGACCGCCGGCACCGTGCGACTGGTCGGCACCGACCCCGAGGTCATCATCTCCCAGACCAGGCGGCTGTTGGACGATCCTCAGGCCTACGAGGAGATGGCGCGGGCCGTCAACCCCTACGGTGACGGCGCTGCTGCGGCACGCTGCGTGGCAGCGATGGCGCATTACTTCGGCGACGCACCGGCCGCTCAGGAGTTCGTCGCGGACGTCGCACTGACCGGGGCGCCCTGATGCCCTCCCCGACGATCAGCGTCATCATCGTCACCCACAACAGCGCAGACAGCATCGAACGCTGCCTGGCCTCTCTCACGGCGGCCATGGACGACCTCACCTACGAGGTCGTCGTGGTCGACAACGGCTCGGCCGACGGCACCGCAGATCTTGTCGCGCGGCTGCCGAACCCCCCGGTCCTCCTCCGTTCGGCCAACGTGGGGTATGCCGCGGGCATCAACGCAGGTGTCGCCCTGGCGGCCGGTGAGTTCTTCCTCATCCTCAACCCGGACACCGAGTGCGAGCTCCGGGCGATCCCGCCGCTCCTTGCCGCCCTCAGAGAACCCTGCACTGGAGTGGCGGTCCCCCAACTGCTGGACGCCGACGGGTCATGGACACCCTCTCTTCGTCGGGAGCCGACGATCCGACGCGCCCTCGGTCTGACCAGGACCCGGCTGCCGGTATTCAGCGAGTACGTCCAAGAGCGTGAGGCCTACGTCAAGAGCACCACGTGTGACTGGGCGGTGGGCGCGGCCTTGCTTGTCTCGCGTCGGTGTCACGAAGCGGTTGGGGGCTGGGACGAGTCCTATTTTCTCTACTCAGAGGAGACCGAATTCTGTCGCCGGGCTCGAGATCTCGGGCTTGTCGTGCGTTTCACCCCGTCCTCCCGGATCCGGCACGTAGGTGGCGGCTCGGGCCGCAACGCCTGGACCCACAGCATTCAAGTGGTCAACCGGGTCCGCTACTACGCGCGCCGACATCGGCTCCCGCTCACCCTGGCGTACTACGCGCTGAATGTCGGAGGGGAGGCGGTTCGGGGCCTCCGGGGGAACGGGGAGTCCCGAGCGGCGACGATCGCCCTCCTGCGCCCGCGATCACGGCCCACGGAGTTGGGTCTGCCCTCCGCCGTCATCCCGCGATGACCAGGCCCGGCAGGGGCTGGACCCGTTCGGCAAGCCCCCCCGAACCGATCTGGGTCACCGACGACATGGGCGTCAGCGTGAGCGCCCGGATCTACCGACCGGCCTGTCCGCCACGGGGGGCGGTCGTGATCTGCGGCCCATGGGGATACGACGCCACCCGACTGCAACGAACTCGGCGAGTGCTCGCACACGGACTCGCGGCGTGCGACCTGTTGGTCCTTGATCTGGACCACCCCGACACGGGGAGTTCGAGCCTCGACCACGGGCGGCCTGACGCTCTGGACACATGGCGCCGCGCTCTGCCCGCGGGCATCGCGTGGATGCACGCGGCAGGAGTCCCGCAGCCCACGATCGTCGGAATCGGCCTCGGCGCCCTGCTCGCCGCAGATGCCGCTCGGGATGCGGAACGGGTTGGTCCGTTGGTGCTCTGGACCCCCGCTAGATCCGGCTCGGAGGTCGCCAGACGGCTGCGCGCCATGTCGTTGGTCACCCCCCACAGCGGGGCCGACATCGATCCGCACACCATCAACGTCTTCGGACATCGCCTGCACCGGCAGGTACTCACCGGGCTCAAGCAGTGGGATCCCTGGCGCTCGCTGTCGCCCGCGTGCGACGTGTCGGTCGTTGACGACGCGCAAAGACCCGAACCGGACATCATCGCGGGACTGCTTCACTCAGTGAGGATCAGTGCGAGGGTGCTACAGGTCTCCGGCCTCCGACCGCTTCTGGACGAAGACGCTGAAGACGGGGTCGTCCCGATGGAGGCCGTCCGAGTCGTGGTCAGGGAAGTCGCATCTCGCGCTCGATGGGCTGCCACCGTGATCCCTCCTACTTTTGCCGAGAGTCGGCGTCTGGGCGACGACCAAGCCAGCGGCGTGGAGGAGTTCCTCCGATTGGGGCCGCTCGGCCCCGTCGGGGTGCTCACGAGTCCGCCCAAGCCCTCGGACCGACCTGCAGCCGTGCTGTTCGTCAACAACGGTGTCAACGATGCCTCCGGTCCAGCCAGGCTGTGGGTCACGTGGTCGCGCCGCCTGGTCAACGACGGAGTCATGAGTCTTCGACTTGACCTGCGAGGCCTAGGCAACAGTCCGTTGCCGGCCCGCGGCAGGATTGATCGCCCGACGGCTTTGCCCCATGAGTCCGGCGCCGATGTGGACCGCGCCGTTGCGCAGTTGCGCGCCGCCGGAGCTCGACTGGTGATTCTCGTGGGGCTGTGCTCGGGCGCCTACATCGGGATGGCCAACGCGGCATACTCAGCCGCCCCGGTGGACCACGTCGTCGGACTCAACCCCCCTTTGTATTACCCGCGCAACGTGGGTTCGGGGCCGTGGAACCCGTTGACTTGGCCGAGCCTGGGGTGGGTGATGCACAAGCGACGGTTGCGTGAGGCCGCCCACCGCCTGCCCAGGGGACTTCACCTGGCTGCGGACGCGGCATACGTCTATCCCGCCCCGGACAGGATGCTGTGGCGCGCCTCCCGACGGGTCCGGTGCGATGTCGTCCTGGCCGCCGCTGACCGGGAAACGCTGGACCTTCGAGCCCGCGGACGATTCGGATTTGCCGAGCCTGGTCACCACGGGCTGGTGTCCATCTCTCACGTCGAAGGGCTCGACCACTCGCTGTTCGATCCCGCACACCACGAGTCCGTCTTTGCCATGGTCCGGGCCGCCGCTCTGGGGAGCCCCGGAGATTCGAGCCGCTGATGCATCCCGGGGTGCGCTCAGGGGTCCGCTGGAGTTCAATCAGCGCGATCGTCCTGCGCCTGAGTAATTTCCTGGTCGGAATCATCACCGCCCGGTTGGTCTCGCCGGAACAGTTCGGCGCATTCGCGGTCGCCTTGTCGGTCTATGGGATCGTCAGCATGGTCAGCGACATGGGAGTCTCGCAGGCGATCGCCAAGGAGGTCCATCGGACCGCAGCCATCGCGCCCACAGCAATGAGCCTCAACATCGGCACCGCTGGCATTTCCTCAGCCGTGCTGTTCGTTCTGGCACCGACGATCGCCGCAGGGTTGGGGGCCCCGGACGCGACCGACGCGATCCGCGTCTTGGGTCTGACTATCCTCGCCGGCTCGTTGGGCACGGTGCCCGCGATGATCCTCACCCGCGACTACCGGCAGCGGGAGCGTTTCATGTCGGACCTGCTCAACTTCGTCGTCGGCTCGGTGGCGCTCGTCGTGCTCGCCCGGATGGGCTACGGAGCCCTCGCATTGGCCTGGTCCCGGCTGATCGGTCAGTTGGTCTCGGCCGTCGTCCTCAACGCGGTGAACAAAGAGCGCTACTGGTTCGGCTTGGATCGATCGGAGTTGTGGCCGCTCCTGCATTTCAGCCTGCCGCTCGCCGGTGCCGGCGCCCTGGGCGTGCTGATCAGCAACATCGACACCCTGGTCATCGCGCGCCTATTGGACACGACGCAGCTGGGCTACTACAACCTGGCGTTCAACGTCGGCAACTGGCCGATCGCGGTGTTCTCGTCGATCCTCATCTCGATCACGATCCCCACGTTCGCGCGGGACGCCGGCAACCCCGCAGAACTGCGCAGCCACCTCGTCGCCGCGATGGCGTCCCTGGCAGCCGCGGCCCTCCCCGCGTCTGCACTACTGATCTCGCTGTCCTCCGCCGTCGTGAGCACCCTTTACGGTGCGAAGTGGCTACCCGCGGCTCCGGTGCTGGCAGTCCTCGGCCTGCTGACGATCGTGCGCCTGGTCCAGATCCTCTTAGGTGACCTGCTGATCGCACTGGGGTACACCCGGCCCCTTCTGGTGGCGCAACTGATCTGGGTCATTGCGCTAGTGCCAGCCATGGTAGTCGGCGTCCGGCTCGGCGGGATGGTCGGGGCCGCCTGGGCCCATATCGTGGTGGGCGTCCTGGTCGTGCTGCCTTCCTACGTGGTCGTCCTCCGACGAAGGGTGCACATCCGGGGCGGATGGGTCCGCACGACCTTCCTCCAGCCCACCCTCTCCTCGGTGCTTGCCGGTCTAGCGGCGTGGGGGGTGTCCATGGTCATCGACAACCAGTGGGTCACGCTGCTCGTCGGGAGCGCCGTGGCCTTGAGCGTTTATCTGGTCACCTCGCTGAGATGGCTGCGCGAATTCATGTCATGGGTCAGGGTGAGGTACGACGGATAGGGACCGGAATGGTTGAGGGGCAAAACCCGGAATCCTTGGAGCCAAGGGGCGATCGTCGCCTACACTCGGCTACAGGCTGGCGTAGCGGGGCGCCACCGAAGCAGCCGGGTAGGACGATGATGTCTCGGGGAGAGTCAACACTTCAGCACGTCTCGGTGTGCCTTCATGGCGTCGGTCTAGAGCCGACCGTGTACACCTCCGAAGACGCGCCCTACTGGATTACCCCCGATCACCTTGAGAGGGTTCTCGACCTGGTCCAAGGTCGGCCCGAGGTCGAGCTGACCTTGGACGATGGGTTCTCCTCCGACGTCGACATCGTTCTGCCTGCGCTCGTCGAGCGCGGCCTGCGTGCGTCCTTCTACATCCCCGCGGGTCGGATCGGATTACCTGGGTCCGTCTCCGCGACGGGCCTGGGTGAACTGCTCGATGCGGGAATGACCGTGGGCTCGCACGGTTACGACCACGTCGATTGGCGCCGGATCACGGCGCACGGCGCCCTACGGGAGTTCGCGACCGCGCGAGCAATCCTCGAGGACATCATCCAGGTCGACGTGACGGAGGTGGCCTGCCCCTTCGGCGCCTACGATGCGCGGACACTGCGACGACTCCGCGAACATGGCTACCGCCGCGTCCTCACCTCGGACCGAGGAAGGGCAGCCCCCGATGCCTGGCTCCAGCCCCGCCTCACCGTGACCGCAGCCACCACCATCCCGTCCCTTAGTCACGCGCTAGACCACCCTCCCAGTCTGGCCGCACGAGTAGATGCCACGCTGCGCACAACGCTGAAGAGCCTCCGATGACGGCGGCGACCGCCGGAGCGGGTGTGCTGAAGGGTCGGCCATTGCGTCCGGTGCGGGCGGCATACCGGTGGTCCCGAGCAGTCCTGCGCCCGAACGCGGAAGACCATCTGCGAGCCCTGCAGCGTCAGGGCAAGGTGCGGATGGGGGCCCACAGTTACGGCGTGCCGATCGTGGTCGATTACGCGCACGACGACACGACGCTGACCATCGGCGCCTACTGCTCGCTGGCGACGGGAACGACGTTTCTGCTGGGCGGCAATCACCCCAAGGATAGGGTCACGACCTTCCCGATCCGGACCAGGTGGGGACTTCCCGGCGCCGGATCCGACGGCTACCCGACGTCTCGGGGTGACATCAGCGTCGGATCCGATGTCTGGACCGGACACGAGTCCCTCATCCTCGGCGGCGTGCGCATCGGTCACGGAGCCGTCGTCGCAGCGCGAGCGACCGTCACTAGGGATGTGCCTCCCTACGCCATCGTCGGAGGAACTCCCGCCCGGGTGATTGGGTGGCGACATACGCCGCTGCAGCGGGAGCGGCTGCTGGCGCTCGCGTGGTGGGAGTGGCCGGATGACCGGGTGAGGGCCGCCGTCGGCCACCTCACAGCTCCAGACGTCGATGGTTTCCTTGCCTGGGCCGAGCAGGACCAGATCGCCAGAGCAACCGCCTCACCTGGGCACGTTCGGTTGTCAACAGGGGGGGAGGACTAGTCTCACGATGTCGAATGCGGGGAGCGGAACAGTTCCGCGGACACGGTTAAGGGGTGCGGGGACAATGGGGTCAGAAGTGGTGATCGGTGTCGATCACGTCGTCATCGAGGATATTGCGGCGAGCCTGGCGAGCTTTGGTCGCCGATACGAACGTCGGGTCTTCACCGACGCGGAACGCAGCATCGCCGCGGACCGGACGCCCGCAGCATACCTGGGGTTCCTGGCTGGCCGATTCGCCGGCAAGGAGGCGATCGTCAAGGCGCTGCGCTATCCACGCGGTGAGCCACTTCCGTGGACCGACATCGAGATCCTCAGCGAGTCAGGATGGCCTTCGGTCACCCTGCACGGTCCGGCACGCCAACATGCGCAGGACCTCGGGGTCAGCGACGTGGCAGTGTCCATCTCACATGAAGGGGCCGTGGCGATCGCCGTGGCGGTTGCCTATCAGGGGCACGGGGGCAGCCGACCCGGGTCACCCGCTGGCGCACCAGCAGATTCACCGGCTGGACGGCCCACCGAATCATCGACGGACTCACCGCACGAAACACACTCCGGGCCAGTCACGCAGCTCGGCACCAACGAGGGGACACCGCAGTGAACGAGACCCAGATCCGAGACGTCCTGCTGGCCCATGGCCGGCTCGGCAAGGACCCGATGTCCATCGGCATCGACGACGACCTTTACGAAGCGGGCATGACGTCGCACGCCAGCGTCAACGTCATGCTCGGCCTCGAGGACAGCTTCGACATCGAGTTCCCCGACGAGTTGCTGCGCCGCGGGACCTTCCAGACCATCCGGGCGATCGACACCGCGGTCTCCGGTCTGCTCGCGAGCGTCTGAGCATGGACGCCGACCTGCTAGGCCGCGCTCAGACCGCGGCCGCCATCGCCCGTCAGCACGCCGACGAGGTCGACCGCGATGCCCGATTCCCCCACGAGGCCTTGGCCGCCCTGCGCGAGCAGCGCTTGCTCGGCCTCATGGTACGGCCCGAGGACGGCGGCGAGGGCCGCAGTTATCGCGAGATCGGTCAGGTGACCGAGGTGTTGGCCGCCGCTTGCGGCTCGACCGGCATGGTCTACGCGATGCACCAGAACCAGATCGCCGGCCTCGTGCGGCACGCCGACACGGCATACTTCGCCGCCCGCCGCCGCGACGCAGTCGAACGGCAGCTGCTCATCGCCTCGGCGACGACCGAGATCGGCATCGGCGGCGACCTGCGCAGCTCCACCTGCGCGGTCGAGCCCGGTGCCGACGGCCGCTTCACCTTGGTGAAGAACGCGCCCGTCATCTCGTACGCCGATGACTCCGACGTCGTCGTCGTTACCGCCCGCCGCACGCCCGACGCCGGCCCGGCCGATCAGGTCCTCGTCTATTGCGACCGCGAGCACGTGCAGCTCGACAAGACGATCCCGTGGAACGTCATGGGCTTCCGTGGCACCTGCTCCCCCGGCTACATCCTGCGGACCGAGAACACCGCCGAGGCGATCTTCCCCGAGCCGTTCGCTGACATGTTGGCCCGTTGCATGCTCCCCGGTGCCCACATCTTCTGGGCGTCGGTGTGGCTGGGGATCGCGACCGAGGCCGTCGGCAAGGCGCGTGCCTTCGTCCAGAACGCCGCCCGCAAGAACCCGGGGAGTATGCCGCCCGGCGCCCCTCGGCTGGCCGAGTTGCAGATCACGCTGCAGACCTTCGCCTCGAGCGTCCACCATGCCGCTGATCGGCTGGACCAGTTGGCGCCCCAGGACCCCGAGCTGGCCTCGGTCCCGTTCGCGCTGGCGATGAACGGCCTCAAGGTCTATGCCTCGACGACCGTCGTCGACATCGTCAGCCGGGCCTTGCTCATCACGGGCATCGCCGGGTATCGGCTGGACAGCCCCTATTCATTGGACCGCCAGCTGCGAGATGCATTCGGCGCCGCCATCATGGTCAACAACGACCGGATTCTCGGCAACAGCTCGCAGCTGGAGTTGGTCAACCGCCGGGGCGGTGCCTGGTGAGTGTGGGGAGCCTGGCCCTCGGGTCGGGGCCCGAGGCCCGCGAGCGCCTGCGGGGGCTGTTGGAAGGCAGCGGCCACCAGCTCGACTCCGGGATGCCGGGCGTCCACGGGCGCAGCGCGGCATACGAGGCGGTCGTCGGGGGGCTGGTCGCGGCGGCGCGGGGGCGGATCGAGGCCGGCGCGCAG
>APMI01018103.1_pt1 | contig 10917 bp, 9 predicted proteins | sample 667938 | NCBI WGS metagenome assembly APMI01 (sample SAMN01084076, study PRJNA167559) | wastewater metagenome | biome: Wastewater | place: Denmark: Ejby Moelle, Odense | collected 2011-11-28
GTAGTTGGCATCCTCTGTAATAATGTGTTCAATAAAAATGTCACAGTTGAGTCTATCACACCAATTTCAGGGATTATCGGTCACTCGCTTGGATATTTATTAGCGCATTCACAGAAATAGTGGAAGTTTTACTTGAATTAAAAAGTAAATATGCTTTTATTACTGCTACTACTGTGCTTTCTAGAAGCTGATCTGATAGTTGCTTATTCGAATATAAATATACTCTCTAACGTAGCAGCAATGATATTTGGATTTTTGTTCTGTTTTGCTGACCCAGACGAAAACACACATCAAAATTTCACAATAAAGAATATAGTGGTAATCTTAATAATGGCGGGTGGCCTTTCAGCTATAATTATTGTGTTCTTCTTCCACACTAAACCGACCATGATCGAAGTGTGAAGTAAATTTATATTGATTGTTTTATATTGATGATTGTTTATGAGATTGAGATCATTAATCTTACAACTTGTTTAGCAAAGTCTGCTCGTACCCTGGTGAATAATACTGCACGATTTCCAAAGGATACAGAGCGTTAATTTCGTCGACATATTGCTTTAACTTTTGACCTGGTTCGGATTTTATTTCTTGAATTTTCTTTAAGCCTCCAGACTGGATGAATGACTTCTTTGCTGCAGGGTCGTTTGGTAGAGTCTTGGCGAATTGATGGAGAACGTAATGGAGAATTTCAGCAGGGCAGTCAGCAATCAAGGGCTCAAGTGCGTTGAGATGTGAGCACATTTGAAGAATACTCTTAAGAGCCTTCTTAGCTTTCTTCTTAAGATCTTCTGAACTACGAGGGTCTCGATATAAATCAAGAAGTAGTCTTGGGATGTTGTTTTCAGCCATAGCTTTAGCATGATCAGGAGTATGTCCTCCCATTTGACCTAAACTCCAAGCAGCGGCAGCTCTCACAGATTCATTTTCATCCTTCAATGCTTCTTTCAGAGGTGGAATTCCCTTCGCGGATATAACTCCCATAGCAAGAGTTTAATCAAAAGCAGAAATGTATCCAAGTGTGATGATACCGGGCAGACCTTCTCCTTTGGCTTCAAGGAGGAAATCAACGATGGCTACAGCTCCTCCTGAATTGCAAATCAACTTGGAGAGATCAATACTGTGTTTTGCAATTTCTCGAATGCAGATTGCTGCATACTTTCGGACCAAATGATCACTATCCTTAAGTCTATAGAGGATTTTAGGGAAGATGTCATTGTCGACAACAATTTCTGCCAAATCAATGGTATGCTTTGAAATGTTGGCAAGGCATGAACAAACCTGCCTCTTCAGTTGACTGTCTTGATGGTTAATGAGTTGAGCAAGGAAGGGAACTGCACCTGCATCCACAACAAACTGAGCAAGTTCAGGAGAGTGCTTACAAATTTAGCTGAGAGCTGAAGCTGAAATTCTCTTTAAAGTTGGCTCAGGTTCTTGAACGCAGAGCACCAAAAGAGGTACAGCACCAACTTCAACAACAGCCATTGCCAACTCTGGGGTATGCTTGGCAATGTAAGAAAGGGCCCAAGCAGCAGACTACTTGACAGTCGGATCGAACTCCTACAAACAAACAACTAAAGCCTCCAAAGCTCCAGAGTCAACGACAGCTTTAGCCAATTGGGTTGAGTGTTTTGCAACAGCTCTTAGGACAAATGCCGCAGCCTTTTTGTAAAATCTCTAAATCGAAAGGATAAGTTACGTTCTGTTCATTGAGAGACATCACCAATTGTGGCAGGATCTCATTGTTAACAACACTCTCGGCTAGCTCTTCGTTCATGTTAGCCAATCGACCAAGAGCGAGGGCTGCACTTTGGGAAATAGAAGGCACATTGTCCAACAAAAGAGGTCTCAACAAACTCATGACTCCTGCTGACTGAAGTGCTTCAATATTCTGGGGTCTGGTAGCAAGCTCGGCAATGGTTTGCACGAAAGTCACTCTTGCTTTCTGGTACTGCTCGAAGGGCTGGAGTACTGCTCTGCTCATCTGTAAGTTTTATTTTCTTTATAAATAATAAATTAAATGATATTTAAAACCAGTTTTATTTTTCGCATCTAAACTATGATCAAAGGAATATATATTAATATGTTGTCAATATTTACTGTCCGTCTGAATCTTTATTATAGAAAAATGTAACTAATAATAAAAATCTTAATTAAACAAAATATGTCATTATTCGGAACCTAGCTAAATGCCCAAATTAATAGACTACTAATGGAAATAAGACTAAAACTGTCTCAAAACAAATTTACCCCCAATTTTAGAACGATATATAGATCTTTCGTTAAATTTGATGCTAATGTGAGTGGACTCATTGAGCCTGAATACTTCGACAAAGTAATTATTTAATTACAGCTAGAGTCTAAATTAAAATGGAATATTCTTGAAAAAATACGATATACAAGTGTTTGAAAAGGCGTATGCAAATGAGAAAGGCTTTATTAACTGGTTTACCTTCTTGAGTCATCTAAGAGAACCAATGGGTCCAGTCAGACGAGAGCTTGTTGAGAAAATATTCGATTCAATAGATGTAAATCATACGAAGAAAATTAAGCCATAATAGCTATGTAAAATATACTTTATACTTAGTTACACACTTTAATGCTAATGAAATTGACGCTTATAAGAAAAATTTTAAAAATTAATAGTAAATCTTCAGTCAATTTCTGTCATACTTATCCATACCCGACGGTCACATCACTAAGTAATAATTTATCGCCTTCTATGATGACTGTAATATAAATTTTCATCATAACGATGTCTTTCAACGATTTGTGAGTAATCAATGGCACTATACCGCTTAAAAACTTGAGACTGCTCATGAAAGCGAAGTAAAAGCACTCAGCAAAATATTCAGAACCAAGTTGATTCAAAAAAGTCAAGGTACTAAAGATGACTTTTTGTTGAGAAAACTTTTCGAGGAATTCGATCGCAATCAAAACTATTCTATTGGGTCATATGAGCTAGATTTAATGCTAAAACAGCTTGATGTCAAAGCATCCCCGAAGTTGATTGATCCATTACTGTCGAAAATAGATTTAAACAAGTCAGGTTTCATCGAATATGACGAGTTTAAAAAATATTTATTTACCGACCCTTACCCAATATGATCATTAATTATCTCTAAACTCTTAACAATTTATAATGTCAATAAGAATTATTTGATTAATAATACAATTATAAGTAAACATAAGATGAACTATTGTTACTCATTCAGCCAATCCAATAAACCTCAACAACCCCAAAGCCAAAGATTATAAAATGCAATTCTTGAGAATAATAAGAACGAAAGCAAAGTAAGCAAGTATGAATTTCAAGAAACAAACTGCTAATCAAAAACCAAGAAAAAATTTATCAACCTCTATTCTCGAAACAGTCCTGAGCCTAGCTACAAAAGAGTAAAAGTATAGCTAACTAAATCTGATCTATATAAATAGGCTAAAAACACAAACATTACATAAAAACTTTGTGCATGTTTAGAAAGTGGTAGAAATTAAGACTTTGTTGATTTTGGCTTTACCTCGAAAAGCAGAGGTGCCAGTCCATAGCATACAAAGAAGAAGGGAAAAATTGATACTCCAGTCAACGAACTAATATAACTGGAAAGGCAAGATCCACAAATTCATTACCTTCAAGCTTCGCACAGAATTAGGCTGTGAAAATATGAAATTGTAATTTATTTATATTCATGTAATATTTGAATAAAGAGATTTCTTAAAAAACGAAATATAAACTATTAAAATGTTGCCACAAAATATTATTTATATCTGTATATATTTTAATTGAAAATCACTACAAAATACACTAATTGTTAAGACTATGATGTAAATTAAGTACAATGACGCTAAAGATTTCATGTGCTGAATAATTATTAAAAATTTATGTTTGACATATGTTAATTGAGTGAATACGCGTTCGATTATATTAATAATAATTAATCTCTGATAGTGAAATGGTGCTGGCAGAACTAGGCCGAAAGATCACATCCGCCCTGCACAAATTGAACAGACAGACAGTAGTGGACTAATAGGCAATCCAGTAGTGTTTAAAATAAATATGCAATGCGCTTATTGCAAGCGACATATCCGTGCACTATGTATTCAAGCTACGGCAGAATATTATGAATAAGCTCAAAGCTGAGGGGCAATCTGGCGGTAATATGAGACTGCTGGTTAAGAGCTAGGTTGTGAAAGAATTAACAGGATTATTAGATGCTGGGAAATAACCCTACCAGCCCAAGAGAGGCAAAACTAATATTATCATGTTCGTAGGGTTGCAAGGTAGTGGTAAAACGACCACTTGCACCAAAGTTGCCTACTACTACAAGAAGAAAGGATGGAAAGTTGGACTTGTCTGTGCTGATACATTCAGAGCTGGTGCTTTCGATCAGCTTAAGCAAAATGCTGCTAAAGTTAGAGTTCCATTTTATGGTAGCTACGTGGAGACTGATCCTGTTGCTATTGCATAATAGGGTGTTAACTAGTTCAAATAGGCTGGAATGGAAGTCATCATTGTTGATACTTCAGGTAGACACAAACAAGAAACTGACTTGTTTGATGAGATGAAACAAGTCTAGAAAGCAGTCAAGCCAGACAACATTATTTTCGTGATGGATAGTTCTATCGGACAGCAGTGCTATGCCCAAGCTGAGGCTTTCAAGAAGGCAGTCAATGTCGGTAGTGTTATCATTACAAAAATGGATGGTCACTCAAAAGGTGGTGGTGCTCTATCAGCAGTAGCAGCAACCAAGAGTCCCATCATTTTCGTCGGTGATGGATAACACTTTGAAAATCTTGAAACTTTCGATCCTCTATCGTTCATTAAAAGACTTTTAGGTTAAGGTGACATTAAGCAGCTTATCGAAAAAGTGAAGGATGCAGTTTCGCCAACAGACCAGGCAAAGTTACTATAAAAAGTCAAGAAAGGTTAGTTCACGATCCGAGATCTTCGATCACAGTTTGAATCTATATTAAAGTTGGGTTCTTTAAATAATTTCATGTCACTTTTGCCAGGAGCAGGCACGGGCGTGATCAACAAAGACAACTAGAAATAGTCGATCAACAGAATCAAGAGATTCATTTACATTATGGACTCAATGACTCCTGAATAACTTGATAAAGATCAACCCATCACTGAGGAATCAAGAATTAAACGAATTGCAAGAGGTTCAGGTACAAGCGTGTTCGAAGTGAAAGTATTGCTAGACGAGCACAAGAAAATAAAAGGATTGGTCGAACAAGTCAAGAAGACGAACATTGGTAAGAACGAGAAACCAGGTAATCTGATGAGAAATCAGAACCAAATTATGGGCAAGCTTCAGCAAATGATCAACCCTCAAATGATGGCGCAGTTAGGTGGTGCTTCCAACATCATGAACATGATGAAAGAGATGAGCAGCAACCCGCAGATGGAGTAAATGATGAAAGCTATGGGTGGAATGGGAGACCTTGCCAAAAAAGCCAAAGGAAAGAGATGAATAATTTGATTGCATAATTTTTAATTCTATTACTCAACTTAAGGACCATTGTGTAACTATTATAGAGATTATAATAGTATTGTGTAAACAGTTTGAATGAGCGAAATATCCGTTTTCTTGAGACACGCAAAACGCAATCATACCACAAGCATAGATCTTTCCAATCGCAATTTGTCTTTCATCCCTAAATAATTACTCACACTTCGCAATGTCGAAAGCTTAAACTTGTCTGGCAATAAACTATAATGTATTGAACATACTATTGGTGAGTTGTACAAACTCAAATAACTTGACTTGAGCAATAATCTTCTAACTGAAATACCAGTTTAAATATCAACTCTACCATTATTATCTGTACTTCTTATATTGATAAAGGTCTTGAAACTAGATGGTAACCCACTTTCGCCTACATTTCAAATTTTGTTGCAAGCTGGATACTGTGAAGGGTAAAAATTAACTGAGGCTCTCAAAAATTGTTTCTAAAAAGAGAAAAAGGAATAGGTAATATTCAAAGTTACGTAGACTAGGCCCCGGCGTGGCTCATTGAAGGCAGCACCAAGAACCTGAAAGATAAATCCGTAGTAGATATTCAGTGGGACTAAAAAATATTCAAAGTTGAGTCAAAAGTAAGTCGAAAAACTGATCGTACTGCCAAGAAAGTATAAATGGAAACAAAGTAAAAATAAGTGCTTCAGTAATTCAAAAACGGTGTTCTTGAGATAAAGCTATAAGATTTATAGATAGGAGATCAAATTTCAATGGGAGGCTTTAGTACAATCCATCGTGGTCGATACTGCGAGATGGATGTGGCAGTTAAGAAGGTCTTTAATCCAAATATCAATGAAGAGCTTAAAAGTGAATTCAACAATGAACTAGTAATGCTCTCTAGATACCGACATCCCAACATAGTCATGCTGGTTGGAGCAGTAACAGTCCCGCCCACTCTTTGCATAGTGATGGAATACTGCCGCGAAGGTACCCTTTTCGATTTGTTGCATAAGAAAAAGACAACTCTTTTGGAGAAAGATAAAACAAAAATCGCAAATCAAATATTACTAGCAGTATTATATCTTCATCGGCATGGAATCGTACATCGTGATATTAAGAGCCACAATATTCTAGTTAATTCACAGCTTGATGTAAAACTATGCGATTTTGGACTTGCAAAGCACAAAGTACAACATACTTTATAGTATAGTCTGAACTCAACACGGGTCCAATGCAGTATAGTGGGACACCGACTTACATGTCCCAATAAATGTTTCTTAAAAAAAGTTATGACATGTCAGTAGACATTTTTGCTCTAGGCACAATGCTGTACTAACTTTATAGTAGCGAAATTCCTTACCATGGCATCGACCCTTCAGATATTAAATAGAAAGTGCTCAAAGACAGCAATTTGCCCCACAAGCTAGGTATAAAGAAATCAATTTCTCAAATAAGTATAGAAATGCTCATATTTTATAGTAAACAAATGTAGACTGGCAGATCCGGCCAGCAGACCAACAATAGAAGAGCTCGCCAAATTTTAGTAATGGTGATATTTTGCAACCTGTTTACAACTATATTCCATTTATAATCTTAATGAGGTTTGAGAATAAATTATATAAACGTTAGCTTGTGTCCGATCTGGAGAAGCCGGTGAGCCTGGGTTTGCTGAAACCTCACAAGCGCTTGTTGCCTAGTAATAGTGGTATAACCAAGTTAATAATAAATAAAACAGCAACAATATTTTGAGGAAACTAGTTCACATGGATGGCCCTGCTTCGAGCCAGGAGAGAAGGCCGCCTCGCTCTCTTAAACACATTCAAACCTAGTCCAATTCTGAAGGCACTAATATCATCAACATGAATGCTCTCAAGAACATAAACAAGACCGAAATCTGTAGGCCACCTCCCAAAGTTGAAGAGCCGGAGATCACACGCACGGGTGAAGAGCCTGCGCCTGAGATTCCGTTCCAGCAGGCTCTTGAGCTGCAAATATAAAAGTAATACAATTGTAATAAAGCGATGTTTAAGACTATTTGCATTAGGCTCGTAAGAGAAATAGAAAAAAGAGAATGCTGCACAAAAAGGTTGGTAGGAGATTCTCAAGTCCCGATGACTTCACTAGCTTCAAGAATCTTTGAAATTTTATCCAAGCTTCAAAGACTCTTTCTTATTTTCTATAGTACTTTTGATATATTTGACACTGTTTTTTGATTTTAAAAGGTCCTAATTTATCATGTCTATACATCGATTATAAAAAAATTTTTATTCTGATTTGCTGATACAATCATTAAATACTAATTAAAGATTTTATATTCTGATTTGCTGATACAATCATTAAATACTAATTAAAGATTTTACAATAATACACTATATTGCTGAAATTAAATAATATGTTTTCAGTATATGTGAAGCGAACTCCAGAAATTCAATATCTGAAAATAAGTGAGCTATAAGATTTAATCAAAAATTCATTTAATCCATGATGTTTGCTTGACGCAAATTTAAATAATTTAATAACTTCAAACATAAGCTTTAACATTTTCTAAATTATAATTTCCAAAAGCTCATAGATAATCATTTACTTTTGTCTAAATTTAAGTCTAAAATTAATATTTTTTCTTTTCCTCCCCTCAACATTAATTGTATTATATATATTGGTTCCAAAAAATATCCAATGTCGTATTTCAAATTATTACTCAATCATTGTTGTATTTGGACCCTTTAATGTATGAAACTAACACTTTTCGACCATTATTTACGCGGAGGAATTTACTTACCGTATTCTTATTAATTTAGTTCATTAAATTGAATTTTCAAGCAAAAAATATCATTAATACAACTAATTAGGACATAAAGATTATTAAATTGCTTATCCGCAATTGAAACTGAGTTTTTCATTAACATTTTAATTTTCGATATTGTAATTGCTGAGTTATCGACTATTTTCGGTATTAAGTTTGAGTTTTTTTGTGCTACTGCAGCACAATATGGCGACCTGTATTCTTCGGTCTTGATTATCTATCATATTCATAAAACAAACAAAGTTTATTTATTTCAAATTTTAATCGAATCATTGTTGATTAATAGTCTTTGCAGATTTTTTGCATCTGACCTCAATGTAGCAGGGCTATGTCTTTTAATACATTCCGTAATGCATTATATTGCCAGTTCCTCGAACTTAACATTGATATTCGACATCGTTGATAATGGCAGGATTAATAATATAAGTCTTTGCTACCATAGATTTCATTCGTCTGAGAAATGGAGTACGCTGAATTTCAATTTCTTGACCAAACTTGATATTAGTAACGTTTTTTTCGTGCCCACCTTCCTCATTCCAATAATACCAATCAATTGCAGGAGCAACTTTTCGCCATGGCTTATCTGTGAGATCATTGCAATAAGTTCCTGGATCTGCTAGGAAGTTCCTGCGAGTCATTCCATCATAATAAAGGTTAATATTGAGAATGTCTTTCCTAGTTGGCAGTCCGGAATGACACGCATGGTCGTAGATATCATAATACAAGCCTCTCCTTTGAAAATTTTACGGTTGTTTTTGACTGAAGCAGAAAAACACAACCAGAAGTAAAATTGCAATCCTCATGTATAAATTCAATATGATATAATTCAATTTATAATCTATTTATATGAAAAAATATAACTTGCTTTTTACCTTATGGATATGCTTTACAGTAATTCAAAGTCAGATCACCCTAGATTAGAATGGAAAGTATGGAATCTCTATTTGATAATTTCAAAAAAATATTTTGCACTTCATGCACCACTGAAATCTGCAATCAAAACTTTTATAATCTTTACTTACTGCCAGAAACTGGACATTTCTCTGAAACAAATATTACAAATAACCCTGACAACATCACAAGATGCGCTTTCTATCAAAAATGGGTCAATGGAACATACATATTTCCAAAAGCAAAATTAGAAAATGTTAAGATGGGATTTGTAATGTATCTACCTTTCACTAAAAAATTAAAAGGTTTGGTTCTTTACAATCACCCCACTCTTTTTGGTAAGCTTGAAATTCCTGCAAACTCACAACAAACACCAGCTATCACTGCGCTGTATGTATCAAGCGGATATGGTATCTTATATCCTAATTATTTGGGATATTAATCTGGTGATTACTACCCTCATCCTTACGTGATATATCCATTTACGAATATTTTATCGGCAATTCTGGCCCTAAATGAAGCTGTTAAATCTATAAAATAGCATTCTCCAATCACTAGAAGCTTGAATTTGTTCGCGGTTGGTTATTCTGAAGGTGCTGCATACTCAGTATTAATGGAAAAATGTATCGAGGATCCAGAAAGTTGCCAAGGACAATAATTAAGTTAATTTTATTAGTATCAAGGCGCTGTTGGACTTGATGGACCTTATGACCTTGGATAAGTTATTAAACCATTCTTGGTCAATAAAGTCAGCAAACATGTAAATAACACATACGAGATCTAAACCCAGCTCATGACTAACTTTGGGAAGCCTTCTTTGTTGGCCTTGACTATAATGAGTTATATGCATTTTTCTCTTGGCACAGAAGATTACTATAGTAAAATGAATACCAATTTTTGGAAAATGTAATGTCTTGGATTAGATAAGAATTTATGTAAAGTTTAAGGTACTCAGTTTCCAGATATACTATTTGCAATGCAATCGCAAAAATTATCACTATAGATTGCAAAGTCTATAGCTCATAGTGGATTTGGAAGAGATTATATGGGCCAAGGAGAAAGATATTTATGGCCTGTATAGGCAGAATATTTATATAGCGATCACAATTCAGTGTTAGGGCTTGCATCAAAAGAACTAATGGACAGTGCTCTGTTCAATGTAACACTTAAACAAGCTGCAGCTATTAATAGAGCACCAACAAAACCTGTCTTCTTATTCTCACTCCGCAGAGACTCTATTGTATCAGTCCTGAATACAGAATATTATGTCAAGCGCTATAATAAAACTAAAGTTTACTATTTTGAAAATAGTCAACATAAGGTGTGTCCCAAGAAAGACTAAGTGTTAAATGTAGATCATGCAGGCGGCCAACTCGTAGCAAACGTATTTGCTTTATCTTTTATCAAAAATATTACAGCTTCGCTTACCAAATAAGGAAGTTATTGATTGATTTCCATCATTTTTTATAAAATATTTTATCTTATATAAAACTTTTGAAAATTTATAAATCTTTGACAATAATATTTAGTTTAAAATAATTACATAATCTTTAATAGAAGTAGATCAAATATAGATAAATTATTAATTTGAGATGAAATACATACCAAAATATTATAAATAAATTGTTTCCATTTCCATGAATAGAAATTAAGGGGTCATCCATCTCGGTAGGAGCAAAAGCCCAGAGCTTTCAAGAAAAGCATTTAACCAAGTTGTTATTCCTCAAAGCGGGGAGGTGACTACGATACTAAGGAAGCGATCTC
>APMI01000652.1_pt1 | contig 10915 bp, 12 predicted proteins | sample 667938 | NCBI WGS metagenome assembly APMI01 (sample SAMN01084076, study PRJNA167559) | wastewater metagenome | biome: Wastewater | place: Denmark: Ejby Moelle, Odense | collected 2011-11-28
CTGGCCGTGGATAATAGCCAGCAGTTTCGCACACGAAGCATGATTTTGTGAACACGGCCTAGCCGATGTGGTTGAATCGATCTCCCAGGTTAGCCTGCTGTTCAAGTTGCATATCTTCCTGGGAATCACCGTATTTCTGGTGTTCCCGTTCAGTCGGCTAGTGCACATCTGGAGCGCACCGGTGACGTATCCGATGCGGGCGTATCAGGTGGTGCGGCAGCGCTAATTTATTTGGCGACCGCCTGGGCGGTCGCCTTCTGGCCGATAGATGGATTTTCAACCTGTTGGATAAGCGCAGCGATCAGCTGTGCTTCGGGAATCTGCAAACGTTCGGTGTCTGCCAGCGCCAGATGCAATAACGCTAGTGCCTTCTCACGGTCACCGTTTGAACCTCGCTGCCAATAAATCAGGGCGGTATTCGCACGGCAGACCAGTTGCTCGCGCACGTCCCCCAGCCGCTCGTAGACGGGCAGTTCCTCCTCGGTGCGGATGCGCAGCGCCTCGTCCAACTGCCCGCGCGCTTGCAGGATATCGGCGATTTTCCCCTGGGTGATGGCCCGCTCGCGCACGTCCCCCAGCCGCTCGAAAACGGGCAGTTGGTCCTTCAGGATGCGCAGCGCCTCGTCCAACTCGCCCATCAGACTGAGATGATCCGCCAGTTCATCCCACCATAAGGCAACACTGCTTATGATGGCAGGATCGTCGCTGGGATTAGCAATTGCCGCAATCCGGGCACGTAGTTCCGCAATACGCGCCAGGCGTTCCTCGGCTGTAAACCGGGGATCAGGGCCATCCTGCCATTCACGGCTGGCTAAAGGCCGCGCCTGCTCGGTCGTGAGTTCCGGGAATTCCAGGGTATCGCTGCGCCAGTCAAAAAAATCCGGGGCGCCGCGCATCAGATCGCCCAAGAACCGCTGTGGCAGCCAGAACACCACAGGGCTGCAAACACGGCTGGGCCATTCCGCCCGCCGGAGGTTAAGACCAGCTAACAATCGCTCGGCGCGGACTTTATCAGCCAGTAGTTGCTCGACACCCACCACCATGACCACGCCAGCCGTCGATTTTCCGATAACTTTTTCCACAGCGGCCAACACATCTTCATCCTTGGTGGTCAGCACCACGCGATGAACCACCTTATCCGGCATTGAAGCACTCAGGTTGGCAATCAATTCATCACGGGTGAGCAGGGAATTGCAGATCGCCACGTACAACGCGAAGCCCCGACTGCGCTTTAGGCCACGGCGCAACGCTCGAAAGGTTTCACCGACTGCTTTGGCGCGGCTTTCAGCTTCGGAAACGTTCAATGGTGTGGAACACCGGGTTGACTTCATACCAAAGGGTGCCGTTCATGTACTCAAATACGAATAGCAGAAACAGCATTTGCTGATGGATTTCGTCTTTTAGCATGTCACGCTGCGGTTCCTTAAAGGCTTTCAGCGGTTCCCAGGCGGCGTCGGGCACTTCGCGCGTTAAGGCATTCGCATATTTTTTTACCGCTTTTTTCGCGCTGGAACCGGTAATTGGCAGCCTATCCAATTCATTACAGGCCGATTGCAGGAGCATCAGCAAGTGACGGGGATGGCCGCCACTCACTTGGCAAAGATAATGTAATGTATTCTCGTTATCGAACGCTTGACCAAGGGTGATGCCCGCAAATTGGGCACGTTTTTCCACCATCTCCCGGAGTTTGATCATCCCCGGCGATTCCACAGATACCGGTTCATCACGACTTTTGCGCACCCGAATCATGGAAATCGGGGCATGATACTCGCCAAAGATTTGCTCTAACTGCCCGAACCGGGACGAGTAAATCAGCGAAATCGGCACGGTGTACACCGTGGTGACGCTTAGTGAGGCCAGTTGTTCGCTGCGGTCGATAAACAGCCGATCATGGGTATTGGTTGCGCCATCGTTCAGATGGCGGCGAACCAGTTTATCGAGGCCATCGACGATCAGTACGACGCCGACATAACCGGTATTCAGCGCGGCGACCTGGGCAGATCGGAGCAGATCATTAACGGCGTCAAGCAACGAGGTGCTGTTCTGCTCCACCGCCTCACGCAACTGCCGCCGTGCGTTGGGGCGGTTACGAAATTCGGTGGTCAGCTTGCTGAAGCCGACCTCAACCTCAACCCCGGACAGACTGATCTGTGTGCTGAGCAGCCCCTGGATTTCATCCCAGACCTTTTTTAGATAGGTCGTTACCTTACTAAATCCCGGCAGTTGGCGATCACCGAGTTGTTTTTGCAACTCGCCGGCGATGTACACCAGCAGGTCTGGAAAATCGAGGTCGTTGACATCAAGGCTGTCGCTGACATCACAGAACACCACGATAAAGCCTTTACGATTATTATCCGGCTGCTCAAGCATGGCTTTCAGCCGTAGCAACTCGCTGGTTTTACCCACGCCCCGATGTCCGGCAAACAGCTTAAAATCCGGGCGGCTGGAATCCGCTCTGCGGATGCTGCGGGCGTAGAGCGCGACCACGTTATCGTCTCCGCGTACCGCATCAAAATCCACCCAGCGAGGGTCGCTTGGCGATACGGGTTCCGAAGGCTCGCAAACCTGGTAGAAACGGGTGATAGGGGATAGTTGAGGGTCGGGAGGGGTCATGGTTTACCTTTTCGCGGTGGGCGATTCGTCTGGCTCATATGTGTAACGAGTCTATTAAAGCCAATACTGGCAGGATAGTCCTGGTCGGCGTATTTCTTCGCTCCACGCCGTATCCAGCAGATCGCGGGGAATCCGCACAGCCTCGACCAGAGCATTTTGCAGTGTCGTCTCCCAAAACGCGACAGCAGTGGTATAACAGTCTCGTAGGTACTCTATTAATGAGCATTTTCAGATAGTAACCGAAATACAGATCAGGTTGTGAGGAATGCGCGACACGCTCATCTCAGTGTTTATCGTTGGAATCATACTTATCTTTGCCGCCTCGTATGTCGCTGGCGATAAGCTCAGTAATCCGGCTTCACGCTCAATTGGTATACCGCCGTCCGATTTTCCAGCACAGACAGTAAAAATTCCCACAAGATCCGGCGATTATCTCGCGGGTTGGCTTTCTCCTGGCAATTCGGGTTTTGGTGGCGTACTTCTGCTCCACGGCGTTGGTGCTGATCGCCGCCAGATACTGGACAGGGCACGATTTCTCCATAACGAAGGTTATTCGTTCCTGCTCATAGACTTGCCAGCGCACGGGGAAAGTAGCGACGAACGCATGACTTTTGGCGCACATGAAGGCAAGAGCGTTCGGGTGGCGCTGAAATTTGACCTTGCGCCTTCATGCTTGTAGCGTATGACTTACGTTTGGATGGCTTTAAGCCATTCAAGCGTAAAATTTCCATACCATAGATCAGAAGGAGCATACCTATGAAACCGCTTTACGCTTTTGCCTTGGCCGCTACCCTGAGTGCGTGCGCCACCCAACCGATGGAGATGGTGGGTCTGGGGAAACAGGCCAACACTGCCGCTCGCTCTGAAACCTGCAAAAACGTGACAGAACAGGAAATCGCCGCGTTGTTTGATCGCTGGAATCAATCCTTATTGACCGGCGATTCGAAGAAAGTCGTCGCCAATTACGCAGATCATTCGATTCTTCTTCCTACCGTTTCTAACAAACCTCGGCTGACTGCCGCAGAAAAGGAAGATTACTTCAATCATTTTCTGGAAAAAGGCCCATCCGGCAAGATCGATATGCGCTACATCGACATCGGTTGCAATACGGTGCTGGATGCGGGCCTCTATACCTTTACCTTTGCTAAAAACGGGCAGAAAGTCAGCGGTCGTTATTCCGAGAGTCCTAACTTAGGATAGTTATGATATTATAGGAGGGAAAGGCTCACTTGAAGCGAGGTTTGGAGATGGAAAGCGGTGGTTGCAAGCGGTGTGGTAGCGAAGCGTCGGTCAAGAGCGGTCGTGTGCGGGGTTTGCAACGGTATCGGTGCAAGGAGTGTGGCTACCATTTTACGGCGACACCGCTACGGGGCAAGCCCGCGGCGATGAAAGCGCTGGCGCTGTTGCTCTACGCGATGGGGAATGTCAGTTTCTGCTCAATTGCGCGCCTGTTGCACGTCAGCGATGTAGCGGTATTGAAGTGGGTACGCGCTGAGGCGCAGAAACTTCCAATCCCCGAAGTATCCGGGGAAACCGTGGTACTGACGCTGGACGAGATGTGGCATTTTCTCAAAAAAAAACCGCCAAGCTTTGGGTCTGGCGCGCGTATGACCCTGACCGTCGGCGAACCCTGGCCTGGGTGTTGGGTGGCCGTGATGACGCCACCTGCCAACGGTTGCTCGACCGGATCGGTCTCCAGGGCAAACAATTCATCACTGACGATTGGCCCGGCTACCATCGCTTGATTCCAGCCGCACAATTGACGACTGGTAAGCACCTCACCTTCCCCATTGAGCAAGATAACAGCAACATCCGCCACTTTCTCGCCCGCTTTCGCCGCCGCACCAAAGTGGTTTCTAAAACCGAAGACATGGTGGACCTTTCCCTGCGCCTCTACCATCATCTCCATGATCAGCCCGCCGCCTTCGCGGCCCTTTCCATGACCTTCTTATATATCTTTGGTTAGGACTCTCGTTATTCCTATACCTATCATTGGGATGGCAAGGATTGGCTGATTACCAGCCATCATTCTTCGATGATGCCGGAGAAAAGTGCAAAGCAAGCGAAGAAGCATTAAAACCCTCTGCTATTTTTACCCCTCTCTCCGCAGCGAGAGAGGGATTTTGGTGTAGGCTGTGGGCATGACCCCACCTCGCTATCATCTCGGCTGTCCGGTGTGGAGCAACCGTGATTGGGTTGGCTCCCTCTTCTCTGCCGGAACTAAATCAAAGGATTTTCTGCGCCAGTATTCGGCGGCGTTCGATACCGTCGAAGGTAACAACTGTTTCTATGGCTTGCCCAAACCGGAAATCGTCACACGGTGGCGCGATGAATCGGCACCGGGCTTCCGCTTCTGTTTCAAGTTTCCACGGGCCATCAGTCATGACCAGCGGTTGCGCGGGGTGGCAGCGGAAACCACGGCGTTTCTGGAACGCCTGAAACCTCTGGCGGAAGCCGACAAACTGGGGCCAAGCTTCCTGCAATTGCCGCCCAGTTTCGGGCCAGATGCGCTGCCGGTTTTGCACGACTATCTGACTGTATTACCCAAGGATTTTCAGGTGGCCGTGGAAGTACGACATCAGGCATTTTTCAACAAGGGTGAGGACGAACGCCAGTTGAACCGGATGCTATTGGAACTGGGCATCGACCGAGTGATGCTGGACAGCCGTGCGCTGTTTAGCGCTGAGCCGATGGATGCGGACACCCGCACCGCGCAAGGTAAGAAACCACGCTTGCCGGTTCACGCCATCAGCCTGGGGCCACGCCCGTTCATCCGTTTCATCGGTCATCCTGATGTAGACGCGAACCGGCCTTTTCTCGAACCGTGGCTGGATAAACTGGCGCTCTGGCTGGCAGAGGGTCGGGAGCCGTATTTTTTTGCGCACACGCCCAATAATCGTCATGCACCGCAGTTGGTGCGGTTGGTTAAAGAACAGCTGCGTGCTCGGCTGGCTAAGGCGCTCAGCGATGATTCAGGCGTATAACTGCGCTAAAGGATTGACGCTTCTGGGTTATACTCATTCACTTGAGCTTTTTAGTGTGGTGAGGTGCTATTCCTGTTACCTCCCTTTGATTTCTGTAGAGACTTTCCCTATGCCTATTACCGTTAATGGCGTTGAAATCACGGACGCCGCTATTCACGCTGAAACGCAACATCACCCCGCACCTTCGCCAGAGATCGCGCATTATGCGGCGAAGCTGGCACTGATCGCTAAGGAGTTGTTGTTGCAAGAAGCAACCCGACTGGAGATTAAAGGCGATGATGGAGAAGCGCGCATTGCCGCCCTAATCCAGCAGGAGATCGGGGAGGATTCAGACGAACCAAGCCACCATCGAGCAATCAGTGAGTACCTGGCCCGGCTGATCGGTCGCGCGACCATTAACGGAATTGATCTGATGAGTGCTTCATCCCCAGTACGTTAACCGGTATGAACGTTCTCGGTATTACCGGCTGGAGCGGTTCTGGTAAAACGACGCTGATCGTTGCCCTGATTCCCCGGTTACGGGCGCTGGGTCTTACCGTCTCCACCCTCAAGCACGCCCACCACGATGTCGATTTGGACCGGCCCGGCAAAGATACCTTTCGCCATCGGGAGGCGGGGGCGCAAGAGGTGATTTTGTCCACTGGTCAGCGTTGGGCCTTGTTGCACGAATTGCGCGACGAACCAGAACCCCGTGTGGCTGATTTGCTTAAGTATTTACAACCGGTTGATCTGGTACTGGTTGAAGGCTGGAAAACGGGTCACTACCCCAAGCTGGAGATTTGGCGCTCAATGGCCACCAACAAGCCTCCGCAATTTCCAAACGACCCGGCGGTGATTGCCGTTGCCAGCGATCCTATGCTGGACCCGGTGCCCTACGGCCGAGCTGATCTGCCGGTATTTTCAATAACTGATTTGCCTGCTATTAGCGATTTCATCTTCCGCTTCACCCGCAAGATCTAAATTTTCCTTCAAGACGAGGTTTCTTATGTCCGATTGCTGCGCTGGCGACCGGTTACTGACGTTGGCTGACGCCTTGACTGCCGCACTGGGTACGATTCAGCCCATTTGTGACACAGAAACGGTGCCCTTGCTGCAAGCCTATGGCCGGGTGCTCGCTGCTGATCTAAGCGCTCAGTTGGATGTACCGCCCCACGATAATTCAGCGATGGATGGTTATGCCCTGCATCTGGCGGATCTTAAGCGCGATCAGCCTACCCGCCTGCCGGTTATCGGGCAATCCCTGGCCGGTCATCCGTATCTTGAAACTGTAGCCCGTGGTGCTACCGTTCAAATCACCACAGGCGCGGTATTACCAGAGGGCCCAGATGCCGTAGTGATGCAGGAAGATTGTGAAATTGCCGCTGATGGGAGTTGGATTGAAATTGAACTGAAGGTTGCTGCCCGACTCCAAGCGGGCGAGAATATTCGTCGGCGTGGTGAGGATGTTCAGCGTGATTCTCCACTGCTAGAGGCAGGTCTTCGCTTGCGACCACAGGATGTAGCACTCGCGGCCGCTCAGGGATTCAGCACCCTGAAGGTCGTGCGCCAACTGCGTGTTGCGGTGGTCTCGACGGGAGATGAATTGTACGAGGCTGGTGTGACATTACCGCCCGGCGCCATTTACGAATCTAATCGCTACATATTGATCGGCTTGTTGCAACATTTAAGCTGCAAAGTTACTGATTTAGGGATTTTGCGCGATGAGCGAGATATGGTACTGTCAGTACTACAGAATGCAGCCGCCACGCACGATGTGTTGTTGACATCCGGTGGGGTTTCCGTAGGTGCAGCGGATTTGGTTAAGGATGTGATCGCTGAGCTAGGAAAGATCGAGTTTTGGCGCTTAGCGATTAAACCAGGCAAGCCATTGGCGTTTGGTTGGATCAAAAATTGCTTAGTTGTGGGACTTCCTGGGAATCCTGTCTCAGTGGCGGTAGCGTGCCTGATGTTTACCCGGCCGCTGATGGTGAAATTGATGGGAGCAAAACCGGCTGAACCCTTACGACTGCAAGCGATAGCTGATTTTGAATTCCGTCGCAAACCAGGTCGGCGGGAGTGGTTACGAGCGCGCTTACGGTTTGATGCTGAGCTAGAACCAATAGTGAGCATCTATCCTACCAATAGCTCTGGGGCGTTATCGTCCTTATCCTGGGCAGATGGGTTAATAGAATTGCCAGAGGACTCTACTGGCGTCCAACTGGGGGATAAGGTGAGTTATTTACCGTTTCAAGGGTTGGGGGTGGTTAGCTAAGTTGGCTAGCTAATTGAAATAAATCACAAACCAATTTGAGGGTCTAGTGCGCAACGCTCTGACTGTCGATGTTGAAGATTATTTTCATGTCGCGGCTTTTTCCAAGCAGATTGATCCGGCGACGTGGGATAGTTTTACGCTTCGAGTTGAACGTAATACTCACCGGTTATTAGAATTATTCGCTGAATATAATGTTAAGGCGACGTTCTTTGTATTAGGTTGGGTTGCTGAACGCTGCCCGAATTTAGTAAGAGCCATCGCGAAGCAGGGCCATGAAGTGGCTTGTCATGGTTATTCGCATCAGCTGATTTATACTCAATCACCAGCGCTTTTTCGTGAAGAAACTATTCGAGCTAAAGTGTGTTTGGAGCAGCAAGCTCAATGTCAGGTTTTAGGCTATCGCGCTGCTAGTTATTCCATTACTAAGAAATCATTATGGGCACTAGATATCTTGGCCGAGCTTGAATTTGAATACGATTCAAGTATTTTTCCTGTTCGGCATGATCGTTATGGGATTCCAGGTAGTCCCCGTTGGCCTTATAAACTGAGAACTGCTGACGGAAAAATATTGACTGAATTCCCTCTCTCTACCTTGAAAGTAGGAAGCTATGCTCTGCCAGTAAGTGGTGGTGGTTATTTTAGGATATACCCTTACTGGTTTACTCAGTGGGTACTGTCATATATTAATCAATCTGAAGGATATCCTTTCATATTTTATCTGCATCCTTGGGAGATTGATCCTGACCAACCTAGAATCCAGGCAGAACGAGTGTCTGCTTTTCGGCATTATAAAAATTTAGAGTTTTGCGAAAATCGCTTAATTTGGCTGTTGCAGAAATTTAAGTTTAAATCCTCAAGAGATGTTTTAACGGATTTTGATAATTTTTCTGTAATTCACTTAAGTAGGGAGCTTGGTTCATTTGAATAGCCAACATTATCGTCAAGTGGTTGAAATCCGGCCTTCTAAAGGGTTGTTTGATTTAGAGTTGGGCTTGGTTTGGCAATATAGAGAGCTGCTTTATTTTCTGCTTATGCGTGATTTAAAGGTGCGTTATAAGCAGGCCGCACTCGGTGCTGGATGGGCCATTATTCAGCCTATTATAGCTACCTTGATTTTTACATTAGTGTTTGGGGTTTTTGTAAAAGTTCCTTCTGATGGGCTTCCTTATACAGTATTCGCATTTACTGCATTGTTACCCTGGACTCTGTTCGCTGAATCATTACGGCGTGGTGGAATTAGCTTAGTGGGGGATTCCGCATTGATTCAGAAAATTTACTTTCCTAGGCTGGTAATTCCATTGGCTACAGCACTAACAGCTTTGGTGGATTTTTTGATATCTCTTTTGATGTTATTTGTTTTATTATTATGGTACAGTATCCCTTTAACTCTAAATATTGTTTTTTTGCCATTTTTTATATTTTTTACAGTAGTTTTGGCGTTTTCCTTTGGTCTTTGGTTAGGCCCATTAAATATAAAATTTAGAGATGTTCAGCATATTATTCCATTTTTATTACAAATTTGGATGTATGCTTGCCCTATAGTTTATCCTTTAAGTATTATTCCTGAAAAGTATAGATGGCTTTATAATTTAAATCCTATGGTAGGAGTTATTGAAGGGTTTCGCTGGTCCTTACTTGGTAAGGAGAATGCTGAGTTTCAAGCAATATGGATAACTGTGATTTTTGTTCTTCTCCTTCTCTTTGGAGGGGTAGTCTATTTTAAGAAAATGGAAAGATCATTTGCCGATTTGATATAGAAGCTTATGAATGATAAAATTGCAATTGAAGTTAGCAATCTTGGCAAAGCCTATCGATTAGGTGCTAATCGGAGACATTACGAGCTCCGTGAGCAGATTGCACATATATTCCAATCTATTCCAGTATGGTTTAAAGATTGGCCAGGCTCCGCCACAACTAATAATATGTTATGGGCCTTAAGTGATGCCACATTTAAAATTTATCAAGGTGAAAATGTTGGTATTATTGGCCTAAATGGTGCTGGAAAAAGTACTCTTTTAAAGATTCTATCGAGAATTACTGCTCCTACTACAGGTCGAGCTAGGATATATGGTCGGATGGGGGCAATGCTAGAGGTGGGTACAGGATTTCATCCTGAGCAGACAGGACGTGAAAATGTCTATCTCTATGGCACAATTTTAGGAATGACACGGTCTGAAATTAATAATAAATTTGATGAAATACTTGATTTTTCGGGAATAGGCAATCTGATTGACACTCCTGTAAAGCGTTATTCAAGTGGTATGTATGTGCGCTTGGCTTTTGCAGTTGCTGCTCATGTTGAACCTGATGTTTTGTTGCTTGATGAGGTTTTGGCTGTTGGTGATTTATCTTTTCAGAGAAAATGTATGGAATATACAAAGAGGTTACAAGAAAAAAATGCCACGATTTTAGTTGTATCACACAATATGTTTTCCGTTAAAGCTATGTGTCAACGAGTTATATATATAAAGAAAGGAAGAGTTCAATTTGATGGACCTACTGAAGAAGGTATTAGAATCTATGAAGAAGATTGTTCTTTAAGTGAACTGAATTTACCTGGTTCAGAAAATCAAAAAATTAAACTTACAAGATTTGAATTATCTGATACAGATGGGATTAGTAAAAATGTTTTTGAGTATGGAGAGCGTATAAGAATAACCTTTAATTATTTAGCTCAAGCTGCTATCGAATATCCTAATTTTATCCTGAATATTGTAAGATCCGATGGGGTTGTCTGCTGTAGCTATAGTACTGAGATAGATGGATTTTCTATTGTTTGTTTGAAGGATCAAGGTGTTATGCAATTGATAACGCCTCCGATTAAGTTGGTAGCAGAATTATATACTATTCATGTTATAATACGTGAGAAAGGATTTCAGAAAATCCTTTGTGCTCAAATTGGATCTAATTTCCATGTTAAGCATCACATTTTTGATATAAATTTTGGTGTATTTTATGAGTCAGGTAAATGGGATATGGGATATTGAGCGCCAGGGCTTTGAAGGCACCCGATTCCCCCCAACTCAGCCGGAGGGGCTAAAAGCCTGTTTCGCGGCGGCGATACCGA
>APMI01001131.1_pt1 | contig 10915 bp, 11 predicted proteins | sample 667938 | NCBI WGS metagenome assembly APMI01 (sample SAMN01084076, study PRJNA167559) | wastewater metagenome | biome: Wastewater | place: Denmark: Ejby Moelle, Odense | collected 2011-11-28
TTGGGCTTTACTTCGATTGCTAGAATGACCTAATGTGGTATTTTCTATAATTCATGCAGAGTCTGTTCGATTTTGCCAGCCTTGTTATGGGACAGGTAGATCAGCCTAACCAGTCGATCTGTGATATTCTATGCCTAGATTCGGTATTACACTCAGCTTTCGAACAACCCAATAGCAGGAGTAGACAGCAAGAAAAACCAGGAAGTACAGACGTGTCGATACAGCGCTCATCTCGATATTACTATTATTTAATTTATCGGACAATAAATAGACAAGACTAGCATTGGTAATAAAATCACTCGGTCTCAAGGAAGGAGAGTCCAGGCAGTTTCATGTAGATGTCCATGTCGTGATCCTTGACTGACCATTGGTTGGGCAAGATAGATTTGGAGCAGGTGAACTCTTCAGCACCGCACACTTTGAACTTCACCATTGGCGAATCATACCAGACCTAGTTCGCGAAGTGGGAGTATGGGATCGGGATCTGAGGAGGCACGTGAGGGGCAATGTCGGCATAGTGGATCACTCGAAATCTTTGAGTAACCTGTTGAGTGAAGAATGTAGCCAATGCTTCGTTTCCGACTCTAGGCATTCCGTAGCTGATGAACAAGTCTGCCTGCTTGAATATTTATTTGACATCAAGAGCGGCTAGTACTCCTAATGCGCCTCCTAATGAGAATCCAGTGACCCAGATCTTGGCTCCTCTGTACAATGCAGTCAATGCCTGTACATTTTTCCTAACATAGCCTTCGACTCCTTGAAAGGCGTTGTAGAATCCTTGGTGGACGAGACATCCATGGCAGCCAGGGTAGGTAACCTGTGCGGCATCCAGGTTGGCAATCCAGTTCTGAATATCGATTTCTCCCTTGAAGGCGATAATGATCGCATCTTCTTATTTAGAATAGCCGGTGAAACCATGAATGTCCAGAATAGTGTTTACGAAAGGTTACACCTAAATAACTTAATGATTCTTACTTTGGTGAGTGGGAACATAGAACAAACTTTACAGTTCCATGCAGCGATCTCAGCATCACTAGAGTAAGTAGCAACTGAGGCAACGGCTAACTTTTTGGAAATTGTGGCATTGTATGTGCATGATGCTATTGTGAGCAACAAGGCTAGTGCCAATATTTTCCTCATTTCAATATATTATGATATGATATTGTTAGTTTGAAATCTATCACTTAACTATTCATGTAGAATATCTTATTATTTTAAGCTAAATTTATATACTCTGAATTGAATAAATTTTTTATCGAGACCAGTCTGTCTCTTAGATTTCATTTCATTTTCATACACTCATTTTGTATTATTCTGTATAATAGATAAATAATAATAAAAATATGAAAATGATTGTGCTTGTACTAATTTGGTTTAATATATGCACTGTGCTTAGTGCGTCTATACCTGAGTTCAAAATGCGATAGAAAATAGAATAGTCTTTAACATTTTCATAAAATAGTAATACGACACTTGTATTCATATCATGCGGGTCATTGTTAATGTTACGACAATCAATTTTGTCCTTTTTCTACTACAACACTTACCCCTTGAAATAAATGATCCTCGTAGATCGATGTCAGGCTTCAGAACTGGACCTACACAACTGTTTACCTCAAATTAGTAAAAATCAGAGTAACAAAATTGAACAATTTAAAGTCTTCAGCTTTACAGGAAGTGAAATTCAAGCTATGCAAACAGCATTTTAAAAAGTAACGACTAAATATGTGATTTATTATCAAAACAAGTGGGTGACTTTCGATGGAATGGGCTATTTTGAGCAAGCAATCGATGCCATATAGTATGGATATAGGAATGGAATCAAGATATCACAGGCAACTTCCCTATTTCCCACTTGGAAAAATTACAGAGCTCTGTCTCGATATACTAAAACATAATTAGGTACGATATTTTATTAAATTCGCACATTCAAGCCTGTGAATCGGTACTATTTCACATTTAATCCCTCACTGATCAATTTTGAGTTAGTTTTCCGGAGAGTAATGAACAGTAATATCCACAACTACTGTGCTAAGTCGAACTGCGCTGATGTTGACTGCCTTGAACTTGCCCTCGGAAGATAGTTATACGAGGTCAATCACTACATGCAAATTTTTATTGATGATGGCTCAGTTGATGCCAAAGTTTACAATTTAGATTGGACAAAGGCAACAGACTGAGTATTTTTAATAAATACCGAAATTAGTATATTTATTAGAGTAAGTAGAGTAATGAAACTACAAATGCTAATTGTTTATAATTTTATTATCAAGCATGCATATTATTAGTGAAGTTGCGGCCACTCAAGCTCTGAGAAACATAATTATTCTGTTAAACTGCAAAATAGATGAAGTGTAACTACTGAAAAAGACTCCGTAATTCTCACATTACGACACAACTCTCAAAATATACATGCAGCTTGAGTCCATCGCTGTAGACCCTTAAATAAATAGTCAGTCGGGAATGATTTAATAACGCATAGAGGATGTCAAGCGACTAGATAAAGATAGTCTCATGCCTAAGGGGGTATAAAGAGAAAGTGAAGAGATCGATAAAGTTACAACAATATAATAAATTCCAATCAAGAAGAAAAATAAGCTCAATAACACGAGATCATCGTTCAATCGGAGCCAAATGCAATCGTTGAACAATACAAACTCAATTAAAAATTCAAAAATTAGCTAATTTTCAAAGAAGAAGAGCAAGAAGTAAGTAAGCAATTGTATTGCACTTTAAATATAAGATGAAGATCCTGAATTTGTCAAAATGAGAAAACTGAAAGATATATAAATATAAGGCAATTAAAAAGACAAGAAAATATAATCATAAAAGAGAAAGTCATTTGAAGAAAAGAAATAAAAATTCACTAAATAACTTGCAGAAAAAGAATATACTTTTGAGTTTGAGGGTGATCCAATTAGCAGTACAATAGGTGAGGACAAAATAAACTATCATTCAATGAAAATGAGATTGTCTTTACTTGATAAAAAATTGAGGTCAAACATAAAATTTAGAGAAAGTTAACAAAATGAAATAAAAATTCAGAAGAAACCTTCATTAAGACTGGAGGATCAATCATACTCATTATAATTGTCCACGATTCCAGTTTTTCAAAATCAAAATACAATTGATCATGCTGCTCTATTTGGTTTACCCTCTGAGCCTGGAAAGTGTGGGTTGAAAGATTTCAAAAAGCATTACGGAGGCAAATTTACGAGGTTGGACAAAAGTCATAACACAATAAGCGTGAGTGCGTAAAAAAATGACGAATACCAGCAGTTGTTCAGCGAGAGAAGGCATTTCAAGGACGCAGACAGGAGTATAAATGAAAGCATCGTATCATATAGAACAAGTATATAAGATAGATCCCGTCGCAAACTTGCCTTACCGAAAATCCATGGAAAGTATTCAACTCTTGATCGCTATGAACAATTTTGATTTCAATTAATATGTTGGGGGTTTATGAATAATCACATGGCGTCAATTTGTCTGCTCTTGTCTATGAGATAAATCATTGATTTTAGAATTATGTACCCGTTGAGGATGGCTTGGCTCATGAATACAGGACCCTCCAGGACGAGTGCATGGAGACATATCATTAACAGTTACAATATGGGAGTTTCCCTCACTTTAAATGTGAACCTGTTGGGTATGATAATGGCAGAGTTGTCAGGAAGACTGTTGGACTTACTTATCTACAGCCCTAAGTATATCCATATTAGCACAATGAACATTTCGAACAGGTCACTATGATTGTAGATGATGTGATCAGATAGAAAGTACAATTTGACTATAAGCACAAGTATGTTGTGACGGTTAACCACAAAAATAAGGGAAATACAAAGTAGTTTCCATGCTGACAAGTCTTGAAACTCAGTAAAGGCATAGCTCGCCCCAATTTTGAGCATAGTGAAAAAGAATATAAGTGTGAGCATTAACTTTCTGTATCGGATTTAGACTACATCCTGGATGTACTTCACTAGATGCAGTACAATATCGATGCACTTTTGAATAGTAATACAGGCTGATATCATAAGCAGACTTAGCAAAACTGACCATGAGGAAGCGTGCAGTCTATGTAAGATACACAGTAAGACTAGATATATGTAGAAATTATTGAATATTGGCCGTTTTGATACCTACGAGCACAGTAGTAGAAAGATTAATATAGCCCGCTACCGAGGCCAGTTCAGTTTCAGTGCAGCAGGCACTATATTGACCTGGGTGCTGAGATCAGGGTAACAATCTTCATTTGGGTTCTCACTCCAGTTAAAGTCATAGATGAGTTTGTTTATGCTATGGATTGCATATACCGTAAGCTACGTGCTACCTGAAAATATATTTTGGAAATGTTATGGATATATCAAAGTAGCACCACTTGGGCATACTTTTATCAGCTTACGATCGTTCATTTGCTACTTATACGATTTTGAGTAAAGAGTGTTTGGGCTGTACGAAAATATTTGTTCCCTTGAAAGTGGGTATGATAATGGGCCATAAAGAGTATGAAACTCGACATATATGTCGTTTTTATCTGGATTGATTATGGATACCTCACGGGTTGATTTCACACGGTCGAAAATATAGTATGAATTCTAAAGATTTTAGTACACTGGCAATATTTACTCATATCTTTCATTAAACATGTATGATTTTCTAGATGTTACAAATAATAAGCTCTGATTTTGTCTTTATTTCATCCGCATCATAATGTCAACTTGCAGACAGGGAGCTCCCAAGATTCTAGTGACTAACTTAAAATAATGATACCTCTGTTAAGGTTGGAGAGACGACCCTTTACGCACATCTTGCTTTTGATTTACTTGAATTCAGAATTAACTTGCGTGTAAACCTCGCCTTGGTTAAAATAATAGTCAGCCATTTGAATTTTTTTGCCTCGCCCGTTATTGGAGACCAAAAACTTCGCCAGCTTGGATGCCAAGTTGCTGTGTGAGAAATAGTCTTTCTCATCATACAGATTATACATATTCCGCATTGTTCTTGTGCTGAGAAAGAGAGTGTTATGCAATTTCTTCTAATTCCAAAGAAAACTAAATGACTATTGATCTTGTTATTGATATGAAATATGGTCCCAGTACGTATTTGTGCTTATGAAAATTAATTTTGTATCGTTTAATACTTACATTTTCTGTTTGTCTTAGGCTATGATAGACTGCGTTTCCTTGATGAATTTATAAGGCATGTCCCCCAAAATCTAAAAATTGGAATTATAAGTATTAATCATGATAACGTCGCCGATCATGCCAATCACTTATGGAGTCAAAAATTAAAAACTTTTAATCAACAGCGCGCATCCTTATTAGAAAGTGACGATGCTGAGCTGCTAATATTTTGCTTACTTTAGCAACATGTAGATAGTCAATGCTATTTCCATGGCGTAGTTAGAGATGTGCATTTTTGAGTTGAGAAATAATTGAGATTTTCGATTGAGCTAAAACAGCGAGTTCACACAATAAGCACTTTCCTTCTCAATTTATTTGAACAGAGTCAAGTATGAGTCACTGACTTCCTTTGAGTTTGCGTTGATGACTAGCACGTGAGTAGATTTCTCGCAGTTTATGCGGGATTTCGACTGTGATAATTGATGTAAATTGAAGTATACGAATTATTGAGAGCTGTAAATATCCTGCTATCCGCCTATCTATGGACCATGAAATCGAGTGGAGATAGTTTTCATGCTGATCATACCATGATTTTTAGGAGGATCTTGAAAGTTTTTCAGGTATTCGCGGCTAGCATATTCAGGCTTAATTTAGAAATAGCGCGTGACTAAAAAAAGCCAGAACAAACTGAGCAAGAGGGCGACGAACTTGGAACAGTCAAGGCACATTCCTACTGAGACCTCTAGTTTCATGCGTCAATTATACATAAACACACAACCTTATTATGATCTGCTAATAATTTAAACTTACCAGTTCATATATCCCCATACTAGCAGTTGAATTATAAATGAGGTAGTCATTAATGAGAGAGAGGATATAAATCATTTGAATTGCTTCGTGGCTGGCTTAGTATGGCCGTCTGCCGAGTGCTTTATATTCTTAAAGACTTTAGCTTGTCTCTGTAAGAATTCTCTATAAAGATAGACTCAGGACTTACCTTGCGATGAATCACTGAATAGTTTTATGACTGCTTTGAGCTAATTCGATAGCTTTTATGCTTGCCAGACCCAATCATTACGCCAATACTGAGCTTCCTTCTTTGCTATTATTTTTTCATCTCGTCTTTGAACTTGATTGGTGAAATGTGATGCAAGTTACACTAGTAATTAATCTTTCCATACAACTAAAGGATATACTTGTTGCATTTTCTGCAAATGAATTAGGTTTTCATCGAATTCATCATGCTCAAACTTTATACGCTGTCAATGGTATCTTACCTTAAAGAAGACTGTTTGTCCTGCTCAATTCTAAGATAGACTGGATAATGGCAACATAGTGAATAAGGTGTTTGAAAACAGTTTTAAAAGTAAACATAATAATAACCACTAATTTATCCACGGGCAATAAGAACATCTTTGTATTGAACTCCCATGACTTATTTAAAAATATCTAAAATTTTCTCAATGATAATCTCATACTGCATACCAAAGTAATTTTGTTATACTCTTTAAGTTTTTCTCACCTTCTTCTTCATTTTTCTCAACTGTCCAATGTTGATTTCTGGAAATATCGAAGATTCCGGCTGTTCAGTATGTATTTTTTTGCGGCAGTTCAATCGTAGAAATAGGTCATCCATGCAATGGTTGAACTTTTGCATGTTGTAAATTTATATTACAACTAAATATATTTCTATACACATAATAAATAAGCCTGCTTAAACATCTATTTAAGCTGAGCCCAAATATTATAGCTTCAGTTTAAAAAAAGTCAAGATAAAAATAAAGCAGAAAGTAGGAGTAATAGTAATATGAATGTAGACCCTGACAGATATCAATCTGATTATTAGTTTTGTTATTATTGCCTGTCGAATTCATGGCTGAGGTGGTGCTATGAACTCAGAGTTGCAAAATCTATAAGGGTTTTTGCTAACTCGCAAGTTCTCTTCAAAATTGCCCTATTCCACGGCAATCTCTTTATTTTCTCCACCTCTGCAATGCTATTGGCAGACAGAAGTTTCTCTATTGACTCGGACAAGTACAATATCTTGCTGTTGTTGTCCTACTCAATTATTTATTATATCGAGACTACATCAAAATATAAGTACCTAAGAATTATTTGTAGTAGCCCAGAAATTCCGAGTTACTGAACACTTGTTTAAGGTATTGAGCGTTCATTGTTTTCTCGGAGCTGTTCTTTTTGAAGGGCAAACTGAATAGAGATTAAGTCTCAACTTTTTTGTCTGTGCGATCTTTCTTCGATCTTCCGTTTTTATCCTTGCGTGCGTCGCCAATAAATTTGAAGGCTTTCCTCATACAGTACTTCACCATTTATTCCTTGGTTTTACGAAGTTTGAGAAACTTGGTTAACAGAGTTTTGAAAATGAACTCGCAATCGTTAGAGTTTTCATATAGCGGTTTCCCGAACGAGAGCAAGTCTGTCTCCGCTAGGTGGTCATTCAGGCATAGGAAGCTTATTATTTCACTTAGTTAATTTCATGATTACTAGACCCGCGATTTGTTCGAAGACGGGAAGAAATATGGAGTTTGAATTTAACTTTTTAGAGGCATCTCGACGTCGCCCTCAATTAGTGAAGTCGGGGCTTGATTTTAAGGGTTGAGTAAAATTTAGCTGAAAGAGGCGTCTAATGAATTTGGATCAGGGTCCCCGCCCAGCATAAGACAAGGCTCTTCTTCTAGATGAAAATCATCGAGGTCATCATGAGAGCTTGGCTGCACATTTGAGATGGATCCGAAGAGTGGACTCAGGTACGGGCTGGGCTCGACTGTGAAGAGTGGCGACATGGCCACGAACAGGTTTTAGGAACAAGGGTTACTATTCATAATTTTATAAAATCAGCATAATATCTCGGCAATAAATTATAAATATTTTATGTATATTGCAGACTGATCGCCTGCTTGTCTTACTCAGTGCTTAATATTAACACTTTTACGACCCAATTCTTCAATTATGTATTGACTTAACATAGATATAGATGCCAATTATTAGAAATTTACAGTATTGAATAATGGATTATACTACTATATTTTATCTTTTTAGGACTGATGCACCATAAAAGTTTGTTATGTCTTTAAGAAATGCTTTAATCTATTAATTATTTAATTTCCAGTTGCCTATTTTAAAAAAACCCTTCATTTATTAATATTGCATATTATTTTTAAATTAGTGATTTATAATTGTTAAATATTTAAAATAAAAGAAAGAAAGAATAATTTATGATTAGTTAAAGTTACTACAATTATTGAAATCAAAGTATAAAATAAAAAATTACGAGCTCATTTATTTTTCTCTTTCACATTTTTTCTTATAGCTTTTAATTCGTTGTTTGCAAATTTTAGTTAATGTTTGATTTTTTAATAAAATCTTTTTCAAATATTTTAAGTTGACTCACAAACCCTTTATTAGGACATATACAACTTCTTTTGCTTTTGACATGGGCTCTTGCTTCGTCGTACTTCTTGCCTTTGCTGATGAGATAGGCTATCACAAATGAAGCAGAACGCGAGACTCCAAGATAGCAATGGATGAATACATTACCATCCTGTCTGCTCTTGTTTATGACTTATACTATTTAACTCAAATGCTGTAAAATATTTTCGTCTTATTGATCGTGTAATTTTATTCCGTGGTACTTGATCTGCTCCTTTTTCTTAGGAGGCACTGCCTATTACCCAATTGATATTACAGTTTGTATTTTGTGATGCTATAGAGTTTTGAAGTCTCTGGCTGCCTTTGCATCTCCCAAGTATAAGCAATTCTCTCCGTGTTATTGAGGCTCGCAGATTAACGATATAGGGCTGTATACGTAAGCTTTCATTAAAATAATTATATATCTCTAAACGAATATAAGGCATATAAATATTTTCAAAGATACATTCACACTTTGTTTGAAACAATATCAAACATTAGATGATTACGGAGTTAATCAATACCCAGTCCCATCCTACAGCTGGTGAAATGCGCATAGAAATTCATAGTTTGGTATTTCTATTGAATTGTTGTCGCAACTTCAAGACCCCTTTTGACATTTTCATTATCAGCAGTGTACTCGAATTTATCACATTTTGTGAATACTATTTGGAAGTGTTTGCCTAAAGATTTCATCATTTCCAGCATCAACGCATCAGTTTATTTTAGCCCATGCGTTATGTCAATTAGACACAGAATTCGCTGATTCTGTACATTTTGTTTTGTTCTGGTAAGGTAAGATTTAATAAGTTTGCCCCATTGATTTATCTATGATTTCGAGACCCCAGTAGCGTACCCATAGCCTGGCGCATCAACAAAGTAGATCTTGGATTGGATCATTTTCATGTCTGCAATATTATTAGAGCCAACTTAGCAGAAAAGCAACTCTTTAGTTTTTCCTGGTCTCTTGCTCATGGCTGCAACATCGCACTGCAAGAGTTTATTGAGTAGACTGCTTTTGCCGACATTGCTCCTGCCGAAAAATATGTACTATCTGCATGGATCTGGCAGGGGCACCACAGACTCAATGTTATTAAAATTGCACATCGCATGGACTCGTTTAAAGCGGATGATTAACTTAGAGTACGCTTAGACCAGTTTCGAATCTAAGTACGGGAACAGAAAGCTAGGCTGGTTGAAGGGGTCTGTTAAGTATGGCTTGGATGTGTGAAATACTGTTCTTCTCATCTAGACATGATTATATTAATTAAAATGCTAAACTATGTCTCATATTCATCAACAAGAATAAGAAAGAGAATTATCAAGTGATTATTTTTTATGAAATCCGAGAATCTGTCACACTGTTCAAGTGAATAGTATCTGCAGTGCCAGCAATACCTTATTTCGAACATATTGCAATTATAGGTGTGGAGTCGCCTGTTTACAACTTGGAGCTATTACCAGCTAAGCATAGCTCGTTTTCTATGGAAGTCACTTGCTTATAATTTCTGGTCTTGTTAAATATACTCTATAAAGTTTCAATCTACTTTTTGTTGCTTTGATCTACACTTAAAAGACCTGAGAATTTGAATAAATTTGGCAGTTTTTGTGTATATTTTTTATTTTCATTTGAGTTCAAGTCTTTAAAATATTCATGTGTTAGTATTTGGTATGGGGTTAATCTTTTTTCAGTGTCGTAAATAAGGATCTTTGATATCAGATCAGTAAATAAAGGATCCACGTTATATTTCTTTAATATTTTCTCCCATTTTGCGGGAGGAATTTCTGGGAAATGCAAATCATCCTTGTATTAATCCGCATATTTTTATAAGTAAGCTTCAGATGGAGCACCAAGTACTTTCATGATTTCAATCAACTGCTCGACAGTGCTATCACCTGGAAACAGCGGTTATTTAGTGAGTAATTAGACAAGAATGCACCCGGCAGACCAAATATCGACTTCAGTGCCATACATAGAGTATTACAGTAACAGTTCAGGCGACCGATAATACCTTGAACAGATATATGTCACATTCTTTTAGACTTGGCTGAATACCTTTGCTGATCCAAAATCACACAGACGAATCTCCCAAGTGCTGGTGTTGACAAGTATGTTGGGAGGTTTGATGTCTCGATGGCATACCTTCATCGTTCTTAAGTAATATAACGCTTTGAATATTTGAAATGCCATGATCTTGATATCGATATTCGTAAATTTACGCTTATCCTTCCGCATCTGTCTTAGCAGTATTTGTAAGTTTGTTTAGAATACATCCATTACTAAATACAGGTATTTATTCTGTATTACGATAGACTTACTTATTATCTTTGGATGTAGTAGTAGTCCCTTAGCTCAACAATATTGT
>APMI01005846.1_pt1 | contig 10913 bp, 11 predicted proteins | sample 667938 | NCBI WGS metagenome assembly APMI01 (sample SAMN01084076, study PRJNA167559) | wastewater metagenome | biome: Wastewater | place: Denmark: Ejby Moelle, Odense | collected 2011-11-28
CCCATCGACCAGTTCGGATGCTTGACTGCGACTTCGGGCGTAACGCCCCGCATCTCGTCGCGTGTCCACGTCCGGAACGGTCCGCCGCTCGCGGTCAGGACGATGCGCCGCACCCGATCGCGCGGGCTTCCCGCAAGGCACTGGAATATGGCGTTATGTTCGCTGTCGACTGGCAACAAGGTGGCGCCCGACGCGCGCGCCTGTGCCATCATGACGTCACCGGCGGACACCAGTGATTCCTTGTTCGCGAGCGCCACCGTCCGCCCACAGCGTAGCGCCGCCAGGGTCGCCGGCAGCCCCGCACAGCCGACGATCGATGCCATCGTCCAGTCGGCGCCACGGCAAGCCGCGTCGATGATGGCGTCCGCGCCCGCAGCGACTTCCACATTGGTGTCGCGCAACGCTTCTTTCAGGTCGCCGTACAGGCTCGCATCGCCGATTACGGCCAGTTCCGCACGATTATCGCGCGCAGCTTGTGCCAGTCCCGCAACGTCACGCTGCGCAGTCAGGGCGACCACACGATATTTCTCGGGTTCGCGCCGGATGAGATCGAGCGTAGACGATCCGACCGATCCCGTCGCTCCCAGGATAGTGACGCTGCGCGGCGTCATGTCGGAAAGGCGATCTGCGCCAGGATGGGGAAGATGGCGGCGATGGGCAGAAGTCCGTCTACCCGGTCGAACAATCCACCATGGCCGGGAATGAGGTTGTCCGAATCCTTGACCCCGGCCCGGCGTTTCAGCCAGCTTTCGAAGAAATCGCCCGTTTGTGCGAGGACAGCGAGGACCGCGCACGCCAGCGCCGCCCAGAGGCAGATGTAGAGGCCCCAGTCCCAGGGATAGGAATCGACGCCCGCATTGATCTTCGCATCCAGCGACACCGCAGCGAACACGACCAGCACCGTCGCAGCGATCGCGCCGATCAGCCCTGCCCAGGTCTTGCTCGGGCTGATCCGCGGCGCGATTTTCGGGCCGCCGAACGTGCGCCCGAAAGCATAGGCGCCAATGTCGGTCGCCCACACGGCCAGGAACAGCAGCAGGGCAGCGAAGAAGCCTTGCTCTCGCGCAAACCACAGGCCCCACAGCGCCAGCGCGATATAACCCAGCCCGAAGACGATCCAGGCGATCCGCGCCGGCATCGACGGCCAGCCCTTCCAGATGAGCAAGACGTATTCACGCGCGAGGATCAGCGATGCGACGACCAGCAGCGCCGCGAACGCCCAGCCGCCGATCCACAATATGCCGAGCAACGCGGCGGCAAGGACGATGCCGGACAGACTGCGCTTGGCGAGTTCGCTCATCGGGGACTCTAAAGACCGCCGAATCGGCGGTTGCGGCGGCCATAGGCATCGACAGCCGCCTTCAGGTCGGCCTCGCCGAAGTCCGGCCACAGCGTGTCGACGAACAGCAATTCGGCATAGGCCGCCTGCCACAGCATGAAGTTCGACAGGCGATGCTCGCCAGAGGTACGGATCAGCAGGTCGACGGGCGGCAGGTCGCCGGTGTCCAGCGCCGCTTCGACGGCGGCGGCCGTGATCTCGGCGGGATCCCTGCCCGCAAGCTTACGCATCGCGCGAACCAGTTCGTCCTGCGCGCCATAGTTGAGCCCGACGACGAGGGTCTGGCCGGTGTTCGACGCCGTTCGCGCGATGGCACCGTCGATCTGCGCGACCAGATCGGGCGAGAACGCGCGATAATCGCCGATGACGTGCAGGCGCGCATTTTCCGACGCCAGTTCGTCGAGGTCCGATTTGATGAAGTGTTTCAGCAACCCCATCAGGTCGCTGACTTCCTCGGCGGGACGCCGCCAGTTCTCCGACGAAAACGCGTACAGCGTCATCACCTCGATGCCGAGCTTGCGCCCGGCCCGTGTGATCGTGCGAACTGCCTCTATGCCCTTGCGGTGCCCGGCAACGCGCGGCAGGTGCCGGGCCTTCGCCCAGCGCCCGTTGCCGTCCATGATGATCGCGACATGGCGCGGCACACCGCCGCCCTGCCCCGCCGCCGCCATCTTTTCGCCGAGCGCGGCAGCGTTCACTTTCCGAGAATTTCCTTTTCCTTCGCGCCCGCCGTTGCATCGACATCGGCAATGGTTGCGTCGGTCATCTTCTGGACTTCGGTTTCGGACCGCTTGCGGTCGTCCTCGCCGATCTCGCCCTTCTTTTCGTCGAGCTTCAGGGCATCCATGCCGTCACGGCGGACGTTACGAACGGCGATGCGCGCCTTTTCGGCATATTGCCCGGCTAGCTTTGCCAATTCCTTGCGGCGTTCCTCGGTCAGATCGGGGATCGGCAGACGGATGTTCTGGCCGTCGACGATCGGGTTGATACCGAGGCCAGCCGACCGGATCGCCTTGTCGACGGGGCCGACGTTCGACTTGTCCCATACCTGCACCGACAGCAGGCGCGGTTCGGGTGCAGACACGGTCGCGACCTGGTTGAGCGGCATGTTGGCGCCGTAGACCTCGACCTGGATCGGATCGAGCAGGTTCACCGAAGCACGGCCGGTACGCAGACCGGAAAGATCGCTCTTCAGCGATTCCACTGCTCCATTCATCCGGCGCTCAAGATCGGACTTGTTATAGGCTGCCATGATCAATCCTCTCGTTTAACGACCGTCGCCACGCCCTCTCCGCCGAGGACCCGGGCAAGATTGCCCTGCTCGCGGATGTTGAACACGACGATCGGAATATTGTTGTCGCGGCACAGCGCCACTGCGGACGCGTCCATCACCTTCAGATTATCTGCGAGGACACGGTCGTAAGTGACAGTGTCATAACGCTTCGCAGTCGCGACCTGCTTCGGGTCGGCGTCATAGACACCGTCGACCGACGTGCCCTTGAACAGCGCATCGCACTTCATCTCGGCAGCGCGAAGCGCAGCGCCGGTATCGGTCGTGAAGAACGGGCTGCCGACACCGGCGGCGAAGATCACGATCCGCCCTTTCTCCAGGTGCCGCTCCGCGCGGCGACGGATATAGGGTTCGCACACGCTGGACATCGGGATTGCCGACTGCACGCGCGTATCGACGCCGATCGCCTCAAGCGCGTTCTGCACGGCAAGCGCGTTCATCACCGTGGCCAGCATGCCCATATAGTCGGCGGTCGCCCGCTCGAAGCCCTTGGCTGCTGCTGCCAGGCCGCGAAAGATATTACCGCCGCCGACGACGACGCACAGTTCGAACCCCATCGATTTCGCGTTGGCAATTTCGCCCGCAACGCGCGCCGTAACCTCGGGGTCGATGCTCAGCCCCCCCGGTCCCATCAACACTTCTCCCGACAGTTTCAGGAGGATGCGTTTGTAGGTCGGTCGGGTCATGCTGTTTCAGGCGCTTTCTGGATGAGCGGCGCGATTGATAGGCGGGCCGGCACGCGATGTGAAGCCTTGGTTACCACATAGCGAAAGCGCCACCCCCGCGCGTGCGGAGATGGCGCTTTCTCTAGCAACAGTGGCTTAGGCGTTCTGCGGAACGCCTGAGGCTGCGGCGACTTCTGCTGCGAAATCGCTTTCGGCCTTTTCAATGCCCTCGCCGAGCTGGAAACGGACATAACCGGTCAGCGCGATGCTGCCGCCCGCGGCCTTGGCAGCCTGTGCGACGACGTCGGCGATGCTGGTCTTGTTATCCATCACGAAGATCTGGCTGAGCAACGCGTTTTCCTTGCGGAACTTCGCGATCGCGCCGTCGACCATCTTGGCAACGATTTCGGCGGGCTTGCCGCTCTCGGATGCCTTTTCCATCGCGATGGCGCGTTCACGCGACACCAGCGCTTCGTCCAGGCCTTCCGCATGCAGGGCCTGCGGGCTGGCGGCGGCGATGTGCATCGCGAGCTGCTTGCCGAGGTCCTGAATGGCGGCGTTGTCGGCATTGCCTTCGAGCGCGACCAGCACGCCGATCTTGCCCATGCCGGGTGCCGCGGCATTATGGACGTAGCTGACGACGGCGCCTTCGTTGACGCTGAGCGTGGTCACGCGGCGCAGCGACTGGTTCTCGCCGATCGTTGCGATGTTGGCGGTCAGCTTGTCCTGCACGGTCCCACCGTCCATCGGGGCAGCACCGAGCGCCTCGATGTCATTCGCGTCGGTTGACAGCGCGAGCGCGGTGACGTCGCGGACGAACGCCTGGAACTGCTCGTTCTTGGCGACGAAGTCGGTTTCGGAATTGACCTCGACAGCCGATCCCTTGGTGCCCGACGTCGCAACGCCGACGAGACCCTCGGCTGCCGTACGACCGGCCTTCTTGGCGGCGGTCGCGAGGCCTTTGGCGCGCAGCCAGTCGACCGCGGCATCCATGTCGCCACCCGTTTCGGCAAGCGCCTTCTTGCAATCCATCATGCCAGCGCCGCTCGTGTCGCGGAGCTGCTTCACCATTGCTGCTGTGACTTCAGCCATGTTCGTGTCCTATTCGTCATTCCCGCGAAGGCAGGAATCCAACTCCCGCACTTCGCGCTCGTGGTCAGGTCCGGAGTTGGATCCCCGCTTTCGCGGGGATGACGGACAATTGTTACGCTGTGGCTTCTTCGCCAGCGGGTTCCGCTGCAGGCGCAGCTTCAGCCAGCGCCGGCTCGACCGGAGGCTCGGCCATCGCACCGAAATCGACACCGCGGTTGCGGGCTTCACGCTCGCCGCTGCGGGTCGCGGCCTGGCCGAATGCCTCACAATAGAGGCGGATGGCGCGGCTGGCGTCGTCGTTCGCGGGGATCGGGAAGGCGATGCCATCGGGCGAGACGTTCGAATCGAGGATCGCAACGACCGGAATACCCAGGACGTTCGCCTCCTTGATCGCCAGCTCTTCCTTGTTGGCGTCGATGACGATCATGACATCGGGAATGCCACCCATGTCGCGAATACCGCCCAGCGACAGTTCGAACTTGTCGCGCTCGCGGGTCAGCTGAAGGACTTCCTTCTTGGTCAGGCCGGTCGTGTCGCCCGACAGCTGCTCTTCCATCGCCTTGAAGCGCTTGATCGAGTTCGAGATCGTCTTCCAGTTGGTGAGCATGCCGCCCAGCCAGCGGTGGTTGACGAAGTGCTGGTTCGCGCTGCGTGCTGCGTCTGCGATCGGATCCTGTGCCTGGCGCTTGGTGCCGACGAACAGCACCTTGCCGCCGCTGGCCGCGGTCTGCGCGACGAAGTCGAGCGCGCGCGCCATCAGCGGCACGGTCTGCGACAGATCGAGAATGTGGACCCCGTTACGGTCGCCGAAGATGTACGGCTTCATCTTGGGGTTCCAGCGGTGGGTCTGGTGGCCGAAATGGGCCCCTGCTTCCAACAGCTGATGCATCGTGACGACTGGTGCCGCCATAGTCTTTCTCCTTACCCGGTTGAACCTCTGGGAAGCGGAAGCGCGGGCGAACCCTTGCCACCGGTATGTTGCTTCCCATGCGGAATGGTCGCGGCCCCTACCCCCGCATTTCCCGTTTGACAAGGTCGAATCATCGGAACATATAGAGAACATGGAACGGAACGGCCCAAAATGGGTTCGGTTCGGCAACGGAGATACGAAGATGGTTTACCTGGTCGCCTCGCTCGCTTCGATCATCATGCTGGCTGCTGGACTGAGCGTGATTTATCTGACCATCAGCGCCAGCCACGGCCGGGTCGTTGGCGCCCTGCTGGGTCGACCCATGGATTATCGGACGGTCGTTCTGCGCGACGCGCGGCCGCGGCGGCGTGTTAAGACTGCGACCCGCCGCCCTGCGATACAGTTGCGCGCTGCCGCTTGACGCGGCGATAGCTGCGGATGCTGAACGGAATAAGCGCCAGATAGACGGCGCAGATCACGGTGAGCGTCGCCCAGGGGGCCGACAGCAGCGCACCGAACATAATGGCGACACCCGCCAAAGCTTCGAATCGTATGTTTCGGCGCAGGCGCAGCGACCCCCAGCTGTAGGTCGCGATGTTCGAAATCATCAGGAACGCAATGAAGCCGAGCCAGGGCGCGACCAGGAACGGCGACCGGAAGAACTCGATCTCGGTAATCAGCGATAGATACATGGGCAGCAGCGCGAGCCCCGCGGCAGCGGGCGCAGGGATACCGGTGAGGAACCCGGCCGATTTATGCGGCTGGTCGGTCGCATCGATCGCGGCGTTGAAGCGCGCAAGGCGGAGTGCGGCGCATACCGTATAGGCGAGTGCGAAGACCCATCCGTAACGAGGAACATCGACGAGGCTCCACAGGAACAGCACCAGCGCGGGCGCCACGCCGAATGCGATCACGTCCGACAGCGAATCGAGTTCCGCCCCGAAACGGCTTTCACCCTTCAACAGGCGCGCGATGCGGCCGTCGAGGCCATCGAGCACACCCGCCACGATGATCGCGGCGAGCGCCAGTTGCCAGTCTCCACCGATAGCGAAACGCACGGCAGTAAGGCCGGAACAGAGCGCCAGTGCCGTGACGGCATTCGGCGCGACCGTCCGCAGCGGAATCCCCCGCCGCGGGGTCGGGCGAATGCCGCTTTCGCTCACTGGATCACGCCGCGCGCAGCCTGCCCATTGCCGATAACAGCCAAGATGGTTTCGCCCGCAACCGTACGCTGACCGAGCGCAACCCGCGGCGCCGTACCCGCGGGCAGGTAGACGTCGACACGGCTGCCGAACCGGATGAGTCCCACGCGCTGACCGGCGACGAGCGTATCGCCCGGCTTCACGAACGGCACGATCCGTCGCGCGACAAGTCCGGCGATCATCGTGAAGCCGATGCGCAAGCCGTCGTGGCGCTCCACAAGCATATGCTGGCGCTCGTTATCCTCGCTCGCCTTGTCGAGATCGGCATTCAGGAACTTGCCCGAGATATAGACGACCTGCTTCACCGTTCCCACGATCGGCGACCGCTGGATATGGACGTCGAACACGCTCATGAAAATCGAGACGCGCGTCATCATCGCGTCGCCCAGGCCGCCCTCGCCCGCCAGTTCCCTGGGCGGCGGCACGTCCTTGATCAGGGTGATCAGCCCGTCGGCAGGCGCGACGATCAGGTCATCGCCCTGCGGCACGCCGCGAATCGGATCGCGAAAGAACGCCGCGACCCAAATGGTCACCGCGCCCATCGGCCAGGCAAGCGTTTCCCACGCCATCAGCGCGAAAAACAGGGTGATGACAGCCGAGATAGCGACGAACTTGCGGCCATCCGGGTGGACCGTGGGGAAGCGCCACTTCACGGTCGGGGTACCGGTTACGCCGGTTTCGAGTTGCGACATTCCGACTTTCTACGGCGGGGATGCCGCGACGGCAACGCCAAACGAACGCCGCGCGGTTGATTTGACCGCGCGCTCCTGCTTAGAGCGACCCCGACCTACCCCTCCCCAAGGATGCACGCATGGCCAAGATCAAGGTTAAAAATCCTGTCGTCGAAATCGATGGCGACGAGATGACGCGGATCATCTGGGAGTGGATCCGCGAGCGCCTGATCAAACCGTACCTCGATATCGACCTGCATTATTACGATCTCGGCATCGAAAAGCGCGATGAGACCAACGACAAGATCACGGTCGATTCGGCGAACGCCATCGCCAAGTACGGCGTCGGCGTGAAGTGCGCGACGATCACCCCCGACGAGGCGCGCGTCGAGGAATTCGGCCTGAAGAAGATGTGGAAGTCGCCGAACGGCACGATCCGCAATATCCTGGGCGGCGTCGTGTTCCGCGAACCGATCGTCATCAAGAACGTGCCCCGGCTGATCCCGGGCTGGACCGACCCGATCGTCGTCGGCCGCCATGCATTCGGCGACCAGTATCGTGCGACCGATTTCAAGGTGCCCGGCCCCGGTAAGCTGCGCATGGTGTTCGAGGGCGAGGACGGCACCGTTATCGACGAGGAAGTGTTCCAGTTCCCGTCGTCGGGCGTCGCCATGGGCATGTACAACCTCGACGATTCGATCGCCGACTTCGCGCGCGCCAGCATGAACTATGGCCTGGCGCGTAACTGGCCGGTGTATCTGTCGACCAAGAACACGATCCTGAAGGCCTATGACGGCCGCTTCAAGGACCTGTTCGAAGAAGTCTTCCAAAAGGAATTCAAGGACAAATTCGCCGAAGCTGGTATCGTGTACGAACATCGCCTGATCGACGACATGGTCGCGTCCGCGCTCAAATGGTCGGGCAAGTTCGTCTGGGCGTGCAAGAACTATGACGGCGACGTCCAGTCGGATCAGGTCGCGCAGGGCTTCGGCTCTCTGGGCCTGATGACCTCGGTCCTGATGACGCCGGACGGCAAGACTGTCGAAGCAGAAGCCGCGCACGGCACCGTCACGCGTCACTACCGCCAGCACCAGCAGGGCAAGCAGACCTCGACCAACCCGATCGCGTCGATCTTCGCCTGGACCGGCGGCCTCAAGTACCGCGGCAAGTTCGACGAGACCCCCGAAGTCACGCGGTTCGCCGAGACACTGGAACGCGTCTGCATCGAGACCGTCGAAAAGGGAGCGATGACCAAGGATCTCGCGATCCTGATCGGCCCCGATCAGGCGTGGATGACGACCGAGCAGTTCTTCGAGGCTGTTCGCGTCAACCTCGAAACCGAAATGGGCAGCTGGAAGTAATGCCGTGCCGCCCGCGGCTCAGGCCGCGGGCGAGCCGATATGTTCGCGTCGGACGCCGAGCCCCAGGACGCGCGCGGGAATACGTTGCAGCACGGGGAAGCGGCTGAGCATTCTCAGCAACAGCGGCGCATCGTTTACGCGGCCGCCAAGTGCGGCGCCGATGACGTTCCGGTGTGCGATGCGCTGGATGCCCTGGATCACCTTGACAGGGAACATGCGCCGCGCCTGAACCCGTGCCAGTAGCGGATCGGGGTTCGCGCCCTGCGCCATCGGTCCTGCGAGGATATTCGCCGCCGCCACCGCATCCTGGATCGCGAGGTTTATCCCTACCCCACCCACCGGCGACATGGCATGGGCCGCATCGCCGATTGCGAGCAACCCCGGCCGGTACCAGCGCGTCAGCCGGTCGAGCGAAACCGTCAGCAGCTTGATATCGTCGAACGACTTCAGCGCCTCCACTCCTTCCGCCAGGACCGGTGCGGCGCGCACGACATCGGCGCGGAATCGCTCGATCCCCTTTGCTTCAACAACATCGGCTGCGCCCTTTTCGATGACGCGCGCGCACTGAAAGTAATCGCCGCGGTCGATGCCGACGACCATTTCGCCATTCGCGATATAACCCTGTGTGTCGTTGGCCGGCGTGCGCGCCTTGGGCACGCGGAACCAGAACACGTCGATCGGCGCGCCCAGATCTTCGAGCGGCAAGCCCGCCGCACCGCGCAATTTCGAGTTTCGCCCGTCCGCAAGGATGACCAGCCGCCCGTGCAACTCGTCGCCCGCCGCCGTCCGAACGCCAGTAACGCGCCCACCCTCTTCGATAAGCGCGACGCCCTCGGTTTCCATGCGCAGGTCGAACGCCGGATATTTCCCCGCCGCCCCCGCCACGAACGACAGGAAATGCCACTGCGGCATCATCGCGATGAACTTTCCCCGCCCGGACAGGTGTGTGAAATCGGCGATCGGCCAGGCGCGCCCGCCGATGACGGCGGCAATATCGTCCACCTTGTCGTGCGGCTGATCCAGCAACGCGTCGAGCAGCCCGAGTTCGTCGAACAGGTCGAGCGTCGATGGGTGAACCGTGTCTCCGCGGAAATCGCGCAGGAAGTCGCCGTGCTTCTCGAGAACCGTCGTCCGCACCCCGGCGCGCGCGAACAACAGGCCCGTCATCATGCCTGCGGGACCGCCCCCGACGACGATTACGTCCGTAACGTCAGCCATTGCGTGACTTTGACCGAATCCTGCCCCTAAAGTCGAGTCCATGTCATTGAACCCAGATTCGACCGGCCTCAGCGATGCACTTGTCGTTCTGGGCGCCGCAGGGCTCGTTATTCCGGCGTTCGCGCGGCTGAAGATTTCGCCCGTCATCGGGTTCATCCTGGTGGGCGTTGTGGTCGGCCCGTTCGCGCTGGGCAGCCTGGTCGGCCAGTTCCCCTGGCTGTTCTACATCACCATCCTGCTGATCGCGGGCGCGCTGATCCTGTTCGGCTATCGCAGCGACGCGGCTCTGGGGCTCGGCATCGCCCTCGCGCTTTCGTCGACCGCGCTCGTATTACCGATCGCGGGCACGACATCGCCCGTCGGCCGGGCCTCGTTCGCCATGCTGTTGTTCGAGGACCTCGCGCTGGTCCCGATCATCTTCGTGCTCGGCGCGCTCGGCAACGGCGGCAAGGACATGGGCTCGCTGGTGCAGGTCGTGGGCCTGGGCGTCATCGTCGTCTTCGGCCTGCTGATCGCGGGCCGCGCCGTCCTGCCCCGCGTGTTTGCGCAGGCCGCCCGCACGCGCAGCCCTGAGCTGTTCCTGTCGGTAACCCTTCTCGTCGTGATCCTCGCCAGCCTCGCCACGCTGGCGGTCGGCCTGTCCCCCATCGTCGGGGCTCTGGTCGCGGGGCTCGTCATCGCGGAGACCGATTATGCGGGCGAGGTCGAAGGGATCATCGCACCGTTCAAGAACCTCGCGCTCGGCGTGTTCTTGCTGACGGTCGGCATGCAGTTGAACCTCGAGCTGTTGATCGCCGAATGGCCTGCCCTGCTCGGCGCGGTCGCGGTCGTGGTCATCCTGAAAGCCGCTTTCACGGCATGGCTCCTGTGGTTCGGCGGCGCGGGCACCGCGGTCGCGGCCGAAACGGGCATCCTGATGTCGAGCCCGTCGGAAATGACGCTCGTCGTGCTGGGATCGGCACTTGCCGCCGGCTTGATCGATGCCCCGACCGCGACCTTCTGGTCGGGGGTGACGGCGATCGGCCTGACGATCACGCCCTTGCTCGCCGAGGTCGGCCACCGGATGGCGCGCCGGATCGGCTGGTCGCAGGAAGACGAACCGGCCGTCGTCGACCAGCAGACTACGGTCGTGATCGGCTATGGCCGTGTCGGCGAAATGGTCGC
>APMI01128378.1_pt1 | contig 10912 bp, 11 predicted proteins | sample 667938 | NCBI WGS metagenome assembly APMI01 (sample SAMN01084076, study PRJNA167559) | wastewater metagenome | biome: Wastewater | place: Denmark: Ejby Moelle, Odense | collected 2011-11-28
CAATGATCGAACATGTGCTGACCATTGAAGACCCGGAAAGACGTCAGCGCCAGGCTTACGCCGTTATTGAACTGATGGGGTTTTTAAACCCTCACCTGAAAAATGTAGAAGACTTCCGGCACAAACTATGGGATCATCTTTTCCTCATCGCAGATTTTAAGTTAGACGTTAAATCTCCCTACCCGATCCCAACCCGGGAAACACTCAAGGCAAAACCGGCCCCGCTTCCTTATCCTAAACGGCACCCGAAATTCTCGCACCTGGGCAAAAATCTGGAAGTGGTTATCAATAAAGCATTGAAAGAAGAAAACCCGGAGAAAAAATTAGGGTTCGCCAATGCTGTCGCTTATTACATGAAACTGGCCTATAATAACTGGCATAAAGAGATTGTACATGATGACGCTATTCAAAGCGAACTCAGCAGTATTACCAATGGCCAGCTTACATTTACAAACACACCCTTTGTAAAAGCCTTCCGGCCACAACAGGAGAACAGGGACCGCGGCGGGTATGGTAAACAGAGAGGAAAATTCCAGCAGCGTGGCGGTGGTAATGGTGGCGGCCAGCGCCGCAACGACGGCCGGGATAACCGCGGTGGCGGCAATTTTAAGAAGAAGAGATATTAAACCATTAGTTAAGAATTTTTATATGAAAAGGTTGACAGGTAATTCTGTTCAACCTTTTTCCTTTTATTCACCAGTCTGTCCCTGTAAAAATTTACCTTGCATGTATCAATTCCGGTATAGAAACACATTAATCAATCCATTTAAAAGATGTATTCCTTTGAAGTAAAAGGCGGCAAAAAACTACAAGGTGAGATCATTCCGCAAGGTGCAAAAAATGAAGCCCTGCAGATCATCAGCGCCGTGCTACTTACACCTGAAAAAATTACTATTACTAATATTCCTGATATACTTGATGTCAACCTGCTGATAGAATTACTGGGTGACATGGAAGTGAAGATCGAATGGCCACAGCGGGATACCTGCATTTTCCAGGCAGATAACGTAAACATTGATTACCTGCACAGTGAAACCTATAAAAAGAAAAGCGGGAGATTGCGTGGTTCAGTGATGCTGGCGGGCCCGATGTTGTCGAGATTCCGGAAAGCATTTATACCGAAACCCGGTGGCGATAAAATTGGAAGAAGAAGGTTAGATACCCACATCATTGGATTTGAAAAATTAGGCGCTTCATTTAATTATCATGCCGAAGATGGGTTCTTTCACCTGGAAGCTCCGAACCTGAAAGGAACCCACCTGTTGTTAGATGAGCCTTCGGTGACCGGCACTGCCAATATTATAATGGCAGCTGCCATGGCCAATGGCAGCACTGCTATTTATAACGCTGCCTGCGAACCCTATATCCAGCAGCTATGCAAAATGCTGAACCGGATGGGTGCAAAGATCAGTGGCATTGGAAGTAATCTGCTGACTATTGAAGGCGTGAGTTACCTCGGCGGTACCGAACACCGCATGTTGCCTGATATGATCGAAGTAGGCTCATTCATTGGTCTTGCCGCCATGACGCAAAGTGATATCACCATTAAAAATGCAGGCATTGAACACCTGGGCATTATTCCCGAAAAATTCCGGCAACTGGGAATCAAAATGAATTTTATTGGTGATGATATTCATATCCCTTCCCAGGAAATATATGAAATACAAACATTCCTGGATGGTTCGGTACTTACGATCTATGACCACCCCTGGCCGGGATTTACACCCGATCTCCTGAGCATTGTTTTGGTAACAGCAATACAAGCCCGGGGATCTGTGCTTATCCACCAGAAAATGTTTGAAAGCCGCTTGTTCTTTGTCGATAAACTGATTGATATGGGGGCAAGAATTGTACTCTGCGATCCGCACCGGGCTGTCGTGATCGGTTTAGAAAGAGAACAGGCACTCCGGGGTATCACCATGAGTTCCCCGGATATCCGTGCCGGCGTCTCGTTATTGATCGCCGCACTCAGCGCAGAAGGGAAGAGCATTATTCAGAATATTGAACAAATAGATCGAGGCTACCAGGATATTGACGGGCGATTAAAAAAATTAGGGGCTGATATAAAAAGAACAGAAGGATAATGGACATTAAAGTAATAGCATTTGATGCCGATGATACATTATGGGTAAATGAACCTTATTTCCAGGAAACAGAAAAAAAATTCTGCACCCTGCTGGAGGATTATTTGCCCCAGCATACAACCGCCAAAGAATTATTTAAAACCGAGATTGCCAACCTTGCTTTATATGGATATGGCATCAAGGGTTTTATGCTGAGCATGGTCGAAACTGCTTTACGCATCGGAGGCAGGAATATCAACCCGGAAATCATTGAAAAAGCAATCGGGTATGGCAAAGAACTGCTGGAAAAACCCATTGAATTACTAGATGGTGTAGAGGATGTTTTAAAAGCACTAAAAGATAAATACCGGTTAGTAGTGGCTACAAAAGGGGACCTGCTGGACCAGGAACGGAAATTAAAAAAATCCGGGCTCGAGCATTATTTTCATCATATTGAGATCATGAGTGAAAAACACGAGAACGATTACCTGAAACTGATCAAACATCTTGACATAGATGCCAGCCAGTTCATCATGATCGGTAACTCCCTTAAATCAGATATTCTGCCTGTGCTGGCTATTGGTGGTTATGCCTGTCATATTCCATATCATACCACCTGGGCACATGAGCACATAGAGCACACTATCGAACATCCCCGTTTTTCCAAACTGGAAAAAATAGCAGACATCCTTTTACACTTAAAATAAGTACACTGCCGGGCAATTATTAAACGTTGCTGTTTTCTTCTTTTCTTTGCACATGGCATCCCCCAAAAACAAGGTCATCATTATCGCTGCTCCATCCGGCGCAGGCAAAACATCCATTACCCGTCATTTATTAAAAAGTCTGTCAGGCAAACTGGCTTTTTCCATTTCGGCCGCTACCCGCCAGCCCCGTAATAACGAGAAGAATGGGGTTGATTATTATTTTATCTCCGCCGGTGAATTCCGGCAAAGGATAGATAACAATGAGTTTGTGGAATGGGAAATGGTTTATGAAGGAAAATACTATGGTACACTAAAAGCAGAATTGGAAAGAATCTGGAATGAAGGCAAATCGCCTTTGCTGGATGTGGATGTGCAGGGTGGCATTCATGTGCAACAGCAATTTCCCGGCTCATCGCTATCTCTTTTTATCGAACCTCCCTCCATTGAAGAATTAAGAAAAAGGCTGGAGAAAAGAGGGACTGAAACACCGGAATCCCTGCAGGCAAGGATCAATAAAGCCTCTTACGAACTTTCGTTCAAGGGTCATTTCGACAAGATTATCCTGAACGATAAACTCGAAACAGCCTGTTTAGCAGCTGAAAAAGCGGTCAGGGATTTCCTGGACAGTTGATTGCCCTGTTTCCATAGCTGATAGCTCCCTACCTGCAATATCTTTTCCTTTTCTATCTTTACCCCATGATAGACTGGAAGACGATACTCTTCTTTGCACTGACCCTGCTGCTGATGGGTTTTTTTGCCGGCATAGAAATGGCTTTTTACAGCGCCAACCGGCTGACCATTGAATTAAAGAAAAAGCAGGGTGGTACCACCGGGCAGTTGCTGGGAAAATTTGTTGACTCACCAGCCAACTGCCTTGGCACCACGTTGATCGGCTTTAATATTTTCCTTGTCTTCCTGGGCCTGCAGATCAGTACCGTTTTGAAGCCTATCTGGAATTACCTGCATGTTGGTTCTGACTTTGTTCATATCATTGTTGCTATTGCCACTTTGGCTGTTCTCATTTTTGCGGAGTTCATTCCCCGCGCCATTTTCAGGGCCCGCAGTAACACCCTGCTGAGCCGGACCGCTTATGTGACCGATTTCTTTTACCAGATGTTTTACCCTGTGGCAGAAGGGCTGATCAACATGGCTGAATGGTTGCTAAAGTATGTACTAAATGTAAGGGTGGATAAAGACAAAGAACCTTTCAAACGCAGTGACCTGAAAAACCTTTTCCAGCAATCTGTTGATGAAGAAAAGCAGGAACGCAATACCCAGCTGATGGAAAATGCACAGGAACTCCCGAAGATAAAAATCCGCCAGTGCCTTGTCCCCCGTAAAGAGATTATCGGTGTCAGCAGCCTGTCAACCATGGAAGATGTAAAGAACAAATTCATCGAGACCAAATTGAGTAAACTGGTCGTATATGAAAATAATATTGACCATATCATTGGCTATATTCACCAGTTGGATCTTTTTAAACATCCTTCTGAAATAAGAACAGTACTTCACCCGATACCTGCCGTGCCTGAAAGTATGAGCGCCACTGACCTGATCGGTAAATTCAGCCGGGAACGAAAGAGTATTGCCTGGGTGGTGGATGAATTCGGGGGAACCGCCGGCATTATTACGATGGAAGATGTGCTGGAGGAATTGTTTGGTGAGATCGAGGATGAATATGACACAGAAGAGTTTGTAGAAAAGCAAATTGCTGAGAACGAGTTCATTTTTTCTGGCCGGCTGGAACTGGACTACCTGGAAGAAAAATATGGTTTTGAGTTTCCGGGCGATGATTCAGAAACACTTTCCGGCTTTATTATTAACTATCATGAAACAATACCCCGGCAGAAGGAACGCATCATTATTGATGATTATGAGTTTGATGTAATCAGCGTCAGTGATACCCGGATCGAAATGGTAAAAATGAAAAAACTGAAATAGCAGGCCGGGAACTTACTATTTACTATTCACAGCCGCCGCTTATCTTTGCGAAACTCTATTTACACAGCATGGCATTATTGGATTTTTTAAAGAAGCGGGAGAATGAACAGGCAGGTGAAATGACCTTTATTGATCACCTGGAACAGCTGCGCTGGCACCTGATCCGTTCAGTGATTGCTGTTGTAATTGGCGCCGTCATCGTTCTGATCTATGCTAACCAGATCGTGGAAGACATTCTGATGGCTCCGACAAGGCCTGATTTTATTTATTCTAAATGGCTTTGCAGCCTTGGTCATAAAATAAATATCGGGGATACGCTTTGCTTCCCCGCCGTAAATGCATCCTTCCTTGAGAATACGATGACCGGCCAGTTCATTTCTTATTTTACCCTTGGTTTTATCGGCGGCTTTATTATCGCATTCCCTTATATTTTCTGGGAGTTCTGGAAATTTGTAAAGCCCGCACTGTCGCCAAAAGAACTTAAAAAGACACGTGGTATTATCTTCTGGGTCTCTTTCCTGTTCTTTACGGGTGTTGCTTTTGGTTATTTTATTCTCACACCATTCATGGTAAATTTCTATTTCAATTTCAAGCTTAGTTCTCAGATTGTCATTATGCCTTCTTTCTCGGATTACCTGGAAAACCTTGTCTATACGACAGTCGGTATCGGTGTATTATTTCAAATGCCATTGCTGGTGATGGTACTGGCAAGGATTGGCATATTAACGGCAAAATTCTTACGGAAATACCGGCGTCATGCATTTGTGATCATTGTAATTGCGGCCGCCATCATTACTCCGTCTACTGATCCTTTCAGCCTTACGATTGTAACAATCCCTTTATACCTTCTTTTTGAAGCCAGCATTATTGTGGCCTCCCGCATCAATAAAAGCCAGGAAAAAGAAAAAGCCGAGTGGAGTTAATCCCTCCGTTCCGTTAATTTGAAATAATCCATTTAGATTTGTAGTAGATTATTTGTCATTTCTAATTTCATTTTTATGCATTCTCCTTTTGACCTTCGCAAACCCATTGCTATCGGAAGTGATCATGCCGGCTATGATTATAAAGAAGACCTGATCTCTTTTTTGGAAGGAAAAGGCCTGGCTTTTAAAGACTTTGGTACGCACAGTAAAGATTCTGTTGATTACCCTGATTTTGCCCATCCGGTTGCCAGCGCTGTTGAAAGCGGGGAATATGCCTTTGGTATTTTACTCTGCGGCACGGCCAATGGCGTAGCCATTACAGCTAATAAGCACCAGGGAATAAGAGCCGCTCTTTGCTGGGGTGAAGAAATAGCCAAAGTAGTACGGCAGCATAATGATGCCAATATCATCTGCATTCCTGCCCGTTTTGTAAGAGAAGGAGATGCAGAAAAGATGGTGGCCCTGTTCATGACTACCGAGTTTGAAGGCGGCCGTCATGCCACCAGGGTTAACAAGATTGCCTGTGCCTGATCAGCGCCAATCATCCTTTTTTTCTTGCCTGTTTGGATAAAGCATCTATTTTTATCCTTTACCAACATCAATAAATCATTCATGATGAGAAATTTGTTTGCCCTGCTGCTGCTATGCAGTCCCGTGCTTATGATTGCACAGAAAAAAGATAAGACTGCTGAAAAAATGGCAAAGACCATCACAGCAGAAGACATGAAGAAACATCTTTATATTATTGCCAGCAAAGAAATGGAGGGAAGAGAAACCCCTTCAGCCGGTCTGGATAAGGCAGCAGCTTATATTGAAAGCCAGTTCAAAGCAATGGGCCTGTTACCCGGAAATAAAGACAGCTACCGGCAGCAATATCCTCTGTTCAGAGATTCTATGACAGGCGCTGCATTGAAAATAAATGGAACAGTACTGGAATTAAACAAAGACTATCAGCCACAAACCAGCAATTATGCTGCGGCTATGCGCTTTTCAGAAGTGGTGTTTGCCGGCTACGGCATCAGCGATGGAGACAAACGTGATGATTATAAAGACCTGAAAGTAACAGGCAAACTTGTTTTGATCATCGATGGCATGCCTGCCGATTACAAACCTTTACAGCAAGGCTTTGCTTCACCGGCCAGCAATTTTGGTAAAATGAATGCTGCAATGAGCAAAGGAGCTGCCGGGTTACTGATCGTATATAATAATTTCCCCCGTAAATCACTGAACACGAACAGTAACTGGAGCATGAATGGTTATAAGGCTTCGCAAACTCCTTTTACGTTTACGATCTCTGCTGATGCTGCCGCGAAGATTATGGGAGAGGATGGGAAAAATCTGCCGGATAAAATGAAAGCGGGTTCGCTGCCTGCAAAAACATATCCAGCTGAGGTTGACATGGAATACACCAAAACTTCCAGGACAGCTTATGCATCTAATGTGATTGGCATCGTGGAAGGATCAGACCTGAAAGATGAATATGTTTTCATTACCGGTCACTACGATCATCTTGGAAAAAGAGATACTGTTATTTATTACGGCGCTGATGATGATGGTTCAGGCACCACCGGTGTGCTTGAAATGGCAGAAGCCTTTGCCAAAGCCAAACAGGCCGGCAAAGGCCCCCGGCGCACTATGGTATTTATGACGGTGAGTGGTGAGGAAAAAGGATTGTGGGGATCCGGCTATTATGGTAATCATCCCCTGTTTCCCCTGGAAAAAACAACTGTTGACCTGAATATTGATATGATCGGAAGAACAGATGCCAGCCGCAAGCAGGGTGATTCAACAAATTATGTCTACGTGGTGGGAGACGATAAGATCAGCAGCGATCTGAAAGTGATCAGCGAAGCTGCTAATAAGCTATATACTAAAATGGAGCTGGATTATAAATTCAATGATCCGAAGGACCCGAACCGTATTTATTTCCGCAGCGACCATTACAATTTTGCGCAAAAGGGTGTGCCGATCATTTTTTATTACGATGGCATGCTGGGTGCAGACTATCATAAACCTACCGATACGCCTGATAAGATCAATTATGACCTGATGGTGAAAAGAGCCCGGCTGGTTTTTTATACGGCCTGGGAAATGGCTAACCGGAATGATATGCTGAAAAGAGATATTCCGCTGGAAAAGCCAAGGGGATTCTGATATCACGTCACTGACAAGAGCCATTCCGGATATTAAAACGAATGGATAAAAAGGCGTTCTAAAACCAGAACGCTTTTTTATTTATTTTCACCAAGCAAAATCAAGCTTTATGAATGAGCTCCGCCAGGAAGAAAATATTGTATCGGGTATCTATGACGGTTACAGTGATACCCAGAAAGAAATCATGGAACTTGAAAAGAAGAAAACAAGGAATAAGCTGTTTACATTAGCAATCCTCATCTTTGCCAGCGACTTTCTTGGTCTCGTTGTACTTAATTCCGTTAACCCGCAAGCACTTTTGATTATTGCCGTAATCCCTCTTGTTTTTGCCGGCCTTGCATTTCTTGCCTTAAAAGAGCCCATGCTGGCAATGATCATTGCTGCCCTGATACTCGTTGCTGCCTGGACATATACGATCATCATCACAGGCGGGCAGGCCGCTGTAAGTGGCTGGCTTATTAAAGCTGTTGCTATTTACCTGCTTTTTGCCGGGTTTCAGAATGCCCGGGAAGCTCAACGAATAAAAAAAGAATTAAATCTCTGATAGATTTTCAATAAAATATCAAAAGGCCCGGTTGAATGATAACCGGGCCTTTTGATTTTATGATTGTCAGATTACCAACCTAACACCCACGCAAAGATCAGCGGCGCCACAATGGTTGCATCGCTTTCTACAATGAATTTAGGCGTATTTACATCCAGTTTACCCCAGGTGATCTTTTCATTCGGCACAGCACCGGAGTAAGAACCATAAGAAGTTGTTGAATCGCTGATCTGGCAGAAATAACTCCAGAAAGGCACATCATGCCATTCCAGGTCCTGGTACATCATCGGCACCACGCAAATCGGGAAATCACCGGCAATACCACCACCGATCTGGAAGAAACCCACACCCTTACCGGAAGAATTATTGCGATACCATTCCGTCAGCCACACCATGTATTCAATACCACTTTTAACGGTATTTGCTTTCAATTCTCCCTTTATAACGTAGCTGGCAAAGATGTTACCGGTGGTACTGTCTTCCCAGCCCGGCACCACGATCGGGATATTTTTTTCTGCAGCAGCCACGATCCAGCTGTCCTTCGGATCGATCTCATAATATTGTTCCAGTTCACCGCTTAATACAACTTTGTATAAAAATTCATGCGGGAAATAGCGTTCTCCTTTTGCTTCAGCTTCTTTCCATTGCTTCACCAGGTGTTTTTGCAAACGGCGGAAAGCTTCTTCTTCCGGGATACAGGTATCCGTAACACGGTTATAATGATTCTCCAGGAGATCCCATTCTTCCTGGGGCGTCAGGTCGCGGTAATTGGGAATTCTTTTGTAATGTGAATGTGCCACCAGGTTCATCACATCTTCTTCCAGGTTGGCGCCGGTGCAACTGATGATATCCACTTTACCCTGGCGGATCATTTCTGCAAACGAAATTCCAAGCTCACCGGTACTCATGGCACCGGCCAGTGTAACCATCATTTTACCACCTTCCAGTAAATGGGTTTCATACCCTTTGGCTGCATCCATCAGTGCCGCTGCATTAAAGTGGCGGTAATGATGCAGAATAAATTGGGTAACAGGACCTTAGTTCATTTTACAATTGTTTTTTGTAAAACCGCCTTCAGATCACAATAAGGTGAGACAATGCGGGATGAGCCGCAAAATTAATAGTTTCAGCAAAAAGCCCCGCCACGTTTTACCGGGCAGGGCCATTCTTCATGTGCTGCTGTTTCCGTATCTATTTCTTCAGCTTCTTCAACTCCAGTATATCACCATCAGCAGCAACAGATACTTTAAATTTTTTTCCTTCTCTTTCGATGGTCATATTATAGCGGGTACCTTTCTGGCCGGTGGCCTCCCGTAAGTCAATGATATCGGCATCTTGGAATTCCTTATCCAATGAACGCACAACAATAACCGGAAGCTGGTTGTAAAAAATATCACGTACCGTACCAATCAGCTCACCGTCAGCACTGAACCAGGCTTCTGTACGATGTCCGGCCAGCACAAAATTGGCTTTACTGTATTCGTTCACTTCTGTCCACTTCACTTGTTCAGCCCCTTTGAATTCTTCCTGGAAAATCTGTTGTGCTTTTTTGTTGCCTCCTGAACCTGCAAATGCGGTGATAGCACCTAGTGTCATTACCAGTGCCATTGATAAAATAATTCTTTTCATACTATAAGGTTTAAATGATTAATGATTTCTTCCTGTGACGCGTCAAAAATATTCCTGGTTACACGTGTATACAAGCAAAAAGGTACAGGTGGATGCAGATGTTAAAGGGAATAACAAATACGTTTTATATAATAACAAAACCCCGGCCGCCTTTGATTTTACTCAGGACCCGGGGCTTGTTTTTACCACACACCAAAACTAACTGCCTATACTTTCTTTACTTTTTTATATACACTCCAGTCTTCTCCCGCTGTTGCTTTCAATACAACTTTGGAATCTGCATTTTCAAGGGTAATATAATAACCGGTATTATTGCTTTTGGTAATTTCAAACAGGTCACTGATCCAGAAATCTTCATATGATTTTTTCAGGCTGGCCTGCAGGTTCATGGGTAACTCAAGCGAGGTGATATTCCGTGTAAGCCCCATCAATTCGCCATCTGCATTATAGAATGCATTTACATACTGGCCGTTGAAAGTGAACTCAGCCTTAAAATATTCTGCTGTTACTGTCCAGGTTACTTCCTTTGCGGAGGCAAATTCATTTTTAAATGATGCCAATGCCTTTGGATTTACTTCTTCTCCGGCGAAAGCGCCCAGGGTACTGATGGCTATTACCAGTGTCAGGATGATTTTTTTCATGATGAAATTTTATAAAGGTTTTTATACTGTTATCTGCTATTTATGACGCAACAAAACTATGTCTTGTTACAAGTGACCACAAGCCAATTGTGATTAATGGATGCCTTTGTTAAACCAGGTTAACAGATGCAAACAGGCATTGACCATACATCACTTCAATATAACCGCCTGTACCTGAAAGTAGTCCCTCATCACCCCTGGTTTGGAAGTTTGCTTTAATATTTAGATATTTGTCTAAATATATAATTAACCAATTGAGTAATGAATACTGTTTTCAAAGCCCTCAATGATCCTACCCGCCGTGAAATAT
>APMI01029193.1_pt1 | contig 10908 bp, 6 predicted proteins | sample 667938 | NCBI WGS metagenome assembly APMI01 (sample SAMN01084076, study PRJNA167559) | wastewater metagenome | biome: Wastewater | place: Denmark: Ejby Moelle, Odense | collected 2011-11-28
TAATCATTACTATAATTTCCCCGTCCATACATACTCCGTTTATTCACAATTGCCAATAATAACAATGATGATGACCTAAATTCATCAATAATAATAGATGTAAGTTTGAGAATATTAAACAGATAGAAACTGTACTACTAGAAAAATGTTGATAATCTCAATAAAATTATCAATTTTGTAGCACGAAATTAGATATAAATTATGGGTGATAATTAATAGATAGAAGTTGATAAAAAAGGAAATAAAAGCAATAAAAGGAGAAATAGTAATAATAATAATGGTAGTAGGAGGAGTAGTTTTAATAGTCGAAGGGGTAGCAGAGGTAGCTCTAATCCCAGTTTCATACAATCATTCGCTAGTTTTGATAGTGATGATTAACAACGGGCTGATCAAATAGGTACATAAATTATCCCTAAAATGATAACTAAGAAGACGAGTATGCTATAAAGATTTAAAAACAGACGATCTAGCTTGTTAAAGAATGTAGATGTTCTGATAAGAGACAGTCCTGTATATAGCATTAATAGCTTATCGAATCAGATCCCAGAGCACAACCAACTATAACCAGTATTGTCTCGGGATGATGATGAAAATGATAAAGAAGACCTCTGATGATATTATGCTCAATAATATACTATTTACTAATTGTCTCCATATATTACAACAGTATTATGGCTAATTGATAGTTAAATTCAAATATACAGATATTATCATTATAAAATTTCCTATTCATAAAATACAAAAATGAGCGCGTTCGGCAGAAACTCTCAAAGCATATACAGCAGTGGCAGCTACGGAGGCAATAACTACAGTTCAAGTAGTTACGGTAACAACAGCTATGGCAACAACAACAGTTACGGCAATAATACGAGCAGCACATACCGCTCAAATACAGGGATGCCAAAATTAGGTTCATACCGAGTGAGTATCTACGATGCATAACGTTCAACAGACACTATCTCATTAGCAAGCATAAGTAAAGAATACCACCCGAATTCAATCTCCCTCCGAGATTAAACCCTACATCTAACTCCTGCACAAATCCGTGCTTAAGATTACTACCTAGCCAGAAAACAGTTACTGCTTGAATAGAAACACAAGCAGTCGTTTAAGATGGCAATTGATAAAAAAACATTCAACCCCATGCTATTTAATATTGACAGTACCAATAGTCTTAAAGAAAATGCATCAGTGAGGGAGAATATGCTTAATAAGGAGCAAATCTAGAGGTTGTTTTATATTGGAGTCAGCCGCTATGGTAATAGTTCATCATCTAGTTATGGAAGTTATAATAACAGTAGTAATAGTCCATTCAGTAATAACAATAACAATAACAATAACAATAATATGAGTGGGTCATCTTATAATAGGAATAGTAGTAGTAGTGGCAATATGTTTAATAATACCAGTAGTAATAACAATATGTTTAATAATAACAGTAACCCATTCAGTAGTAATAATAACAATAATAATAACAATAATCCATTTGGTAGTAGCAATAATAACAACAACATGTTCAACAGCAGAAATTCATCATCAAGTAACAACAACAACCCATTTAGCAGCAGCAATAACTCAAATCATTTCGGTAACAATAATAATAATAATAATAATAATAGTAACCCATTTAATAATAACAATAATAGTAATAGTAATAATAGTAATCCGTTTGGTAACAATAATAATAGTAATAATATGTTTGCCAGTAGTAGTAACAATAATAATAGAAATATGTTCGCAAGTAACAGTAATAACAATAATAATCCCTTCAGTAGTAATAACAGTAATAATAACATGTTTAATAACAGTAATAGTAACAACTTATTTAACAACAACAGTAATAATAATAGTAACCCCTTCAGCAGTAACAATAACAACAATAGTAATAACAACCCCTTTAACAATAATAACAGTAACAGTAACAGTAATAATAATAATAACAATATGTTCAGTAGCAGCAACCGTAATATGTTCAGCAACAACAATAACAATAATAATAATAATAATAATAGTAATAATTTGTTCAATAATGGTAATAATAACAACAATAGTCGCAATTTATTTGGTAATAACAGTAATAATAATAATGGTAATAATCTGTTTAGTAATAACAATGGTAATAACCTTTTTAACAACAATAACAGTAATGGTAACAACTTATTCAGCAATCAGAATAACAACAATAATGGTAATAATAGTAATGGTAATGTAAACTAGTACATGATAATGCAGATCGCACATATCCTAAACTAAGTAACATCCAAAATCAACAACCCACAATCTAACAACAATAACAATAACAATTATAATAGTAATAACATGAATAGTAGATTGTATGGTATCAATAGTAATGATGATTAGATACAATAAGCTATACAAAAATCATAGAGAATGCAGAAAAAATATGCATAATGGTTTAGAGATCCTTTTGATTATGATAATGGTGATTATCTGTTTGGCAATTACAGAAATAATCGTATGTATAGAGATAGAGATATCTAGGATAGGCCACTAGTTATTATCAAATAGAGATAAGGAAGTACCAAGAACTACAATAAATAATCCAGTATCATCCGTAATAACAATGAAGCTAGTGCAATATTCGGCAACAATAGAGCACAATCATCATCAATGATGGATAATACATTCATGTCAATATCAAAACAGCAGCATCAGAATTGGCAATAATCACCAGTATTCACAGGCATAATGAATACTAACTAATAGCACCCTCTTAAGAAAACTACCTCATCAATGGTTGGTAATAATAATAATACTAACATGAATATGAATAGTATTAAGGAGAGTCGCATGGTCAGTAATAACAGTAATAATAAAGGTAGTAATATTATGGGTAATGTGTAAAATAGTAGTAATGAGACTAAATGTTCATATAAGGTGTTATTTATATGGGCATAGTCTTTTAAAAAGAATACTAGTATACAATAGTAGTATGTAGTAGATGGATAAGTGACATTCAGTGCACATCCATCCTTAATGTAACTAAATGACGTAATATTCTAGAACTTAAAACACAGATTCACCTAAAACACAGCCCACAATAACCCCTCTTTCCCTTCAATACTCCGCAAATAAGCAAATCTGACCCTATAGATGCCAAACTATATATCTAAGAATTCTTTAGTAATAAAAGGTACAGTGATGCAACCTAAAATAAATGTGCCTCGTAATTATGATTACATATATGATGATATTGTTGGATGGAATGTTACTAATTTGACTATCATCAATAAAATGGGTAGAGTTCTATGGCCCGGTGTTATCAATATTCAAGGAGTTGATTTCAGTACCGATGTTGTTATTAGTTAAGGGTCTGTCGATATCTAGGATAAGTTCGATTTTGCATACGATAAAGTTATTACGGTTAATACTTTACCTGCATCTGTAGAGCAAGCGTTGCCTAATTAAAATAAAGCTAAGTAACAAATGCAGAGATATATTAAGAAAGCGAAGGCTAAATGGAATAATCCTGGTATCAGTCTGATGAAATTGGATATTTAGAATAAGTTCTATGTTATTGAAATCAAAAAACGTGATAATAATGGTAGTCAATAAGAGAATAATATGTTCTCATCTAAGTGAAATGAAAAGATATTAACGCTGTCTTATGATAATCTAAACACTTTTTAATTAAAGAATTTATTTTTTGTTATTTATACTACCCATATTAATTATGCTATTCATATTATTTATAGGCTATATTAACAAATTAACATGAAATCAGAAATGAACAAGAAAAGCGATTTTAATATCTGTAAAGATAGCTGGATTAAAATCAAGTAAACTATTTCAATGAGAATGCGAAACTACTTAACTCTGTAACTAAACAGATTTTATTGTTTCTTTGATGTTTTAAGTATAAATATAGATTAAACTACGATAGCCTATAATTAATAATAAAAAATGAACGGTCAAACTGTTGCTTTACAGAGCAGAAGCAGTGGAAAATTCCTCGATGGAAGATGCAAAGATGGAGAAGTCGCCTTCATGACGAACAGAAATCCTACCGGAGATAAATTTTTGCAATGGAACATTCATCAAATGGGTGGAGGCAAAATCGCTATTAAAAGCTGTTCTTCGTGGGGATTCCTTGACGGACGAAACCACTCAGGAGAGAAAGCGTTGGTTACCGACAGATACCCGAACAATGATGCTTTCCTTCAATGGAGATTGATCAACACGGGCGAGGGAGACTGGTTTGTGCTTCAAAGTGTGTCAAGCGGATGCTTCTTGGATGGAAGAGGAGGAGAATAATAAGCCTTAGTCACTAACAGAAATTGGCATGGAGATCATTTCTTTTACTTCAGATTCGTTTACCCTTGATCTTCGGTAGATAAATTTAGATAATTTAATCTTTTATCAAATAATCAAATAATAAAAATACTTAATAAGATAGAATGATAGAAGAAATGATAATCATTTCAAAATAAATTAAAGCTATCGTTTTGGGTTCGGAATCACTGTGAATTTTTTCTATGTTCGTACATCACGCTAATTTTTAATATCTGCTTTTTTGTTTGGAGTTGCTGTTTCCTTTAGCATTAGTTTTTATTAATTTAAAACATGTCTTTGTCTTGATTTTGACCTCGATCTTGATTTTTACTTTGACTTGGATTTAGACCTCGATTTTGACAGTTTGTATTTTCTACGCTCAGTTTCGTATAATTTAGGTTAAAAAGTGTACTAATTGAGCTTTTATTTTAATTTAGCTGCCTGTCTTCGTAACTTTTGAAGGCAATCCTATACACTCATCTTCGGCGGTTACTTAATTGGTGGTTTTGAGTTCATTGCTTACTTAATCATCATACTTTGACTAATCTTTGCTTTAATGCGACTAGTTTCACGAACTTGCTACCATTAATTACTCTTCTGTATAAAATTATGCCATCGAAACTCGATCTCTTCTTTGCTGATAGATGCTTTCTTACGGATATGCTCAGTTTCGGTTTTTAATCTTCCGTATATGCTAAGTATTATATAAAGAGTACCTTTTTTATATTTGGGATATATTTTTAACTACAGGCTGTCTTTGTAGATATTTTGGTTTTATATTTTTGTACTTACTAGCTGATTGACTGTGTTACTTCTTTCTCTCTTCTTACTTCTCTGCTGCTATTTTCTATTGTTATTTTATAAGAGTCTGAATTTTCTGATGTGATCGCTTATGTGCTACTGATTATATCCTCGTACTATAATTATCCTAATTATTTCTTTTCTGAGAATACGGCGATGTATAATATGCATATTTCTAACTTATTTTCCGACTGTAGACTGACGCTCTAGGTTTAGCATGCCTAGATATTCTATTATCAAGCTGATTCTCGCTTTAAGTCAACACCAGTGAAATCTATTATTACTAATCTGATGAAATAACGTCATATTGGATACGCCGAATATCATTTATTAGTTTTGATTCGTCCAAGATGACACCCTGCATTTTTTGCTATTTATTTATTTTATGTATAGCAAATTAATTATATAATGAAAAATTATAAATTTTATTATTTGTTTCTTGTAAAGTATCAGGCAATATCAATGTTGAAGGTGTTTTCTTGGTTTCCATGTCATTGGCTTCACTTTTTAGTATCTTTTTAGTTTCTTGCTAATATGTTCAGTCCAGAATCCATCATCATTATCGTAATAATCTACAGGTAAATTAGCACCTTCTTCCATATCTTTATATTTTTGCGGAGGCTCAATAAAACTTTATTCTTTTTCTTTGACAGTAGATATACTTCTCAGTTTTTAATTTTTAACTTCTTCCAACTAAACATAACAGCAAAATTACAAATTATTTCATGTCCCACGTGAATTAAGGATTAATATTATACAGTCTGTCAGCTAGATGCGGGGTCAAATATACTCGATCTCTTTCTGTCAGCTGATCCATGGCGGCCATCGAAACTAATTTAGTATTATATCTTACATTTATCCAAAGGTAAAGCTAATTTTGCTGCTTCGTTTAGTAAATCTTACTTCTATTAATAAGGAATATCGGGTGAGCAATATTCCAGGCCAAGGTATGCTGTTCTTACACCTGGATGTTATTGGAATTATTTTGGTAATGTTTTGTAGTATGTGTACAAACTGTAAATCTTAGGCTCCAATGAGAATTGTCTGTCTTTGAAACGCTTTTTATTTTTCTTTGACATTTTCTTCTTCTTCTATTCACTAATTGTGAGTTTATAATGCTCTTTACCAATATCATCTAGCATATCGGTGACTCTCTTCATCTTTTTCTTTTAATTTACAAAATCATAATTTGCTCTGAATTTACCCCATGCTCGTAGTTTTCCCATATAAGTGTGATACTATTCGAAATTAGTGTATGGTAAAAATGGAACTGGGTCATAATCTTGAGGCATTGGCGTATTTTATAAATCATCCATAGATTTTTCTCTAAATCTATCAAGGTCTTAGTCAACCTCATCAAGTTTTGGCTCGTTTGAAAGATAATCAGTCGTGTGCGTACCCATAGGCTCAATGATGTCTTCAGTCAAATCAACATTTTCTGTTATTTTTAATTGGTTTCTAATTGATAGTTCAGCTTTCACCCATTATGGCATTATTTTAGATATGTATTAATTGTATGATTGAGGATCGTCTTCTGGTTTTGAACCTTTGACACTACCTGGATACTTCTCGAGGTTTTTAAAGAACTATTCCATTTCGTATCTGTGTTTCATTGACTGATAGCCAGCAACAAGTGCTTTTAATTTACCCAGTCTTGTTGTATCAATCAACGTTTGCACTCCTCTGAATTAATCAATGATCTTCTTTCGTTGTTCGATTTCAAGCTTTAAATCCTTCATTTTATACTCGTAGTAAGGATTAACGGGCACCTCATCGATTAGATCTTCTCCTCGATTGAGTTAATATTAAAAGAATTTTTAAGTGGCCTTATTTTGTTCAACTCGCTTGTTAATACCTTCTCTGTATGCTTGCTCTGCTTTTGAGAGATGCTATTGATTATCTTTAAATTAAGGCTTAACTGTCTCCAGTCCTGATGGCTTTGATTTCCTTTGCAACTTGAAGAGTTTGCCACTCGGATTTGCTTATTTTTGTTGCGGTTATGTTTATTTAGGAGCGTCGTGAATAGGCTTGAAGTTGAACTTTGTCCTTGCTTTTTATGCTGAGAACCGAGCGAATTGGATACAATGTTTCAATTTGACCAACATGCACAAAATTAAAATTAATATAATAAAACATTATTAAAATGAGCTATGGATCTCAACTGGGATGTCCATACACAAATTTATACTAAATGCAAGGTTTCTTTTTTTCTTTAGTCTTGTCATAAAATTAATCCCATCGATAATAACCGGGTCCAGGTACTAAAAATATCATCAAATTTATTACATGCATTACTGTTGACTAGTGTAGATCTGGCAGTAACCGATATTTTGTGACTGTTGCTATCGATGTGACCTGACATTTTGTTTATGTTTGAACTGTTATCGTATTTGCCTGGGCCTGGTACCTCAGGGACGACGTAGGTTAGTCTTTATTTTGTGGGGCTTTTTGAGAATTTTGTAACTGCTGCTCGTCTGTTCTGTGAGAGAAAGTTCTGAGTTGAAGGATTATCGTAAGTGTATGTTCCTGGACCGATACGATTTATTAGGGTTTTCGTTGGTCGAATGCGTCGATAACTTGAGCTTGAATTAGAGTTAAATCTGAAACCCTTAGCCTCTGAATCCATCCAATTAGAAGTGTAGAAACCTGGCCCAGGATCTTAAACTCGTTTAATAATTTCAGGATATAGCTAGCGACCAATTTATATCTTATTTTTCTTCTCAGAGTTGGACTGTGCTTTGAAGTTAGTAGAGGAGTAAGCGTGAGAGCTTTTAAGAAAATTGCGGTAATTATTTCGGGTTGGCATGTTATGATGTTCATAATAATTTTGCCGCACATTGGCGTTGAAGAGACGATCGAGAAGTTCTTGTGACTTGATTTTCTTGAGTTCGCTCATATAATATGTACTTATCAATAATCATAAACATAAAATTACATGCTTGAGAGAAACTTAAAAAATGTAGTAAAAAGCAGAAGAGGTCTTCGTCCCACCAAGAACTAAATAAAGAAGAGTACCAATTTAAAATAAGTTCACCAACTGTTAATCGATGATTCTGATCAGTATTTGAGCCTAGCACAGCGATCATCAGCTGCTCAGCTTGTGATGAAGACAAAATAGCGATAAATAGATACTGTACTGCCTAACTATTCGAATAAAAAGCAAAGAAAAGATAACCCTGTTAATTTCTACATCAACATCGATAAGCTAAAAAATCTGAAAATATCAGCTCAGCCACCAGAGAGTAAGAACAACTATTCGTCAATTAAGTCGCAGAGTATACATTCCAACAATAGAAAAAGTCTAATGTTAAGGCAGTACGGCAAGTAACGTAAAGTGGCAGCTCACTCCTCTTATGATCAAGCTGTTAAATCGTTATCACGGATTTATGGGGATTCATCATTGTCTAAAAATGTGCCCCATAAGTCAGAATATCGATATAAGACTCATATTGAGTAGAAAGATGAGATTTTGAAAAGTAGCTCTCAACATAAGAGCTATCTTCTCAAACGTAGCAATTTTAAGAAATCTCAATAAAACTAACCAAAAGATAAGACTTTCATTGATGGATATTTAAAAGGAAAGCAATTAGGCCGAGGAGGTTTCTCAAAAGTATGGTAAGGCTTCCATTTCCAATCAAAAATATTCTACGCGATAAAATAAATCGATACTCAGAATAAATACCAGACTCACTTAACATAAATCTGGTTCGGTAACTATTTCTTCTAAAATGGACGACCTAAACTATAATTTGCTACACATCCAGGTATTCATAATTTGCTTACTATGTACTCGTACTCAATTGTGGACCCTAGAGCTTTTATCGTATATGAGAATTGTGATGGATCGCTGGGGAATATGCTATACGATATTTATGAGGAAGAAGGGAAATAGGAGGAAGATTAAGATTCGAAATTGTATATGATCAAGTATAAGAAACTGTATGGCGAGCTCAGAAAAAATACGAATTTTATTAAAAGTTTTATTCTGTAAATATCCCAAGCTCTAGATTTGCTAGCCCAAAACAAAATCGTGCACTCAGACATAAAAACCTAAAACATATTAATAAAGCACGAAGATAGAAATTTCCGTTTCAAACTAATCGACTACGGTTCATCATTCTTATTCTAAAGTCTAAAACAGTACAAATTGGCAACCCCTGAATATATGTGTCCAGAGTTACTTAATTTTATTTTGTTCGAGAATAAGAAATAACATTATGCCTATATGTTGGAGTATGTGAAAGATTATTCAAATATATCTGCGATTGATGTATGGGGGTTAGGCAGTATTGTGCTTTAGTTGATTAATGGGCTGCCTTTGTGGCTTACTAATCCGACTAAGATTTTGATACAAGGGAAATATTAAACTAAAAGAGGTCTATTTGCTGTATCAGATCGATCTTTTGCTAAAATTTTGTAACGGCAACTTTACATTGTAGAAAATTTAGATCATTTTCTACTTAAAAACGTATAATGTATTTTATTTAGAATAATAGCGGGATCATGCTCGACGACCAAATAAAAAAAGTGTTAAAGGGGATGCTCAATCCCAATCCAATCCATCGTATGCGCCCGTATCAAATTATTAAATAGCTTTCTCGATGATATTGTTAGTTTTTCTTCTCAACAAATTAAATTAAAAAAAAACTCATATCTTAAATGAAATTAATTTATTATTTTACTGTCAATATTACTGAAAAACTAATAACTACATTCTTAATGATTTTATATAAATAAATAAAATAATATTGTTTACAAACATCATTTTTATCAATATCAGTCATATCATCATTGATCATAATATTCACCATAATCGTTTTAATCATCATAATCACTATTGTCATCTTAATAATCATCATCTTCTCCTTAATCTCCTTAATCATCATCTTCATCTTTAATTTTATTCTTAATTTTACTTTTAATTTTCAATTTATTATTCATCTTAGTATTAATCGTTATCTTAATCGCTATCTTATTATTAATCTTAATTTTTATCCTAATCTTCATTATCTTTATCTGCTTTGCCGCTAACATTATCTCTATTTTATTCCTATTTGATATCATCATAGCCTTCTCTTTACGTATTACCATAATAATATCCGTCTTATTACTATTATTATTATTACTATTACCCGTCATTATTTTCTTAATTATCCTTATCTTTATCTTTATCCTTATCCTTATCCTAATTGTTATTGACATTATTATTATCATTATTGGAAGTGATTGGTTTAGGTTGAGCATCTTTTGAACTACAGTATTACTTCCTACATTGTTCATATTATTTATAATTGTTGTTTTGTTTGGTAGTGGCGAAATTGGGGCCTCTTTTTGAATACTATAATTTCTCAGCATTGTTCCTAATGTTCTCACTGGTTTATGACTCATATAGTGCTCATCTTATGCTTTAAACGTTAGTTCTTGAGACAATAGGCACATGGAAGCAATGAGAAATGTAAACTTCATACCTTATATACTAATCTTCAGAATATAATATTCGGTATCCTTATATTTTGTTAAAGTTACAATACTAATTACTAGTAAATAATTTTCGACTAAATACTATCTATATAATCATTATTTATCGGGTATTTCATTTAATTATTAAAGGAATCAAAATTTAATTAAAATTAAGTTATATAAAAACGAAAATAATATTTTGAAAAAAACTTATAAAAATTGGATATAATTACACTTTTATTTAATTCTGTAATAATTAGTAATTAATTAAGATTTTTTCTACCAAGATTTATCAATTAATAATTTAAAAAGATTAATCTAATAAAATATAATCAATTTAATGAATTAAATCTT
>APMI01020463.1_pt1 | contig 10907 bp, 10 predicted proteins | sample 667938 | NCBI WGS metagenome assembly APMI01 (sample SAMN01084076, study PRJNA167559) | wastewater metagenome | biome: Wastewater | place: Denmark: Ejby Moelle, Odense | collected 2011-11-28
TCGGCCAGGCCGTCGACGACGCGGGCGGCCTCGGTGTCGGACTGGAAGCGGCTGAGCGCCTTGACCGTCACGGGGAACTGGGCGTAGCGGTCGGTGAAGGTCTGCAGGTGTTGCTGCACGAGCAGGGTCGTCGGGACGAGCACCGCGACCTGTTTGCCGTCCTGCACCGCCTTGAACGCCGCCCGCACCGCGATCTCGGTCTTGCCATAGCCGACGTCGCCGCAGATGAGCCGGTCCATCGGGACCTCGCGCTCCATGTCGGCCTTGACCTCGTCGATGCTGGAGAGCTGATCGGGCGTCTCGACGTAGGCGAAGGCGTCCTCGAGCTCGCGCTGCCAGGGGGTGTCGGGCGCGAAGGCATGGCCCGTCGTCGACATCCGCACCGAGTAGAGCCGGATGAGGTCGGCGGCGATCTCCTTGACATGCCGCCTGGCCCGGGCCTTGGTCTGGGCCCAGTCCGAGCCGCCGAGCCGATGCAGCGTCGGGGCCTCGCCGCCGACGTACTTGGTCACCTGGTCCAGCTGGTCGGTCGGCACGTAGAGCCGGTCGGCCGGCTGCCCCCGTTTGCTCGCGGCATACTCCAGCACGAGGTATTCCCGGGTCGCGCCGCCCACGGTCCGGGCGGTCATCTCCACAAACCGGCCGACGCCATGCTGCTCGTGGACGACGAAGTCGCCCGGGCGCAGCGAGAGCGGGTCGACCTGCGCGCGCCGACGGGACGGCATACGGCGCATGTCTTTGGTCGAGCCGGGGGTGCCCGCCGTGCCGGTGAGGTCGGTCTCGGTGACCACCGCAACCTTGGTCTGCGGGTCGACGAAGCCTCGCCCGAGCGCCCCGGTCGTCACGAGGACGACGCCCGCTTCAGGCGCGCCGGTGCCGTCGGACAGCCGAGCCGGTATGCCGTGTCCCGTGAGCACCTCGTGGACCCGCCGGGCTAGCCCAGGGCCCTCGGTGACGGCAGCGACGGTCCAGCCGTCCCGGATCCAGGCGCCCAGGTCAGCGACTGCCCGGTCAGTGTCGCCGCGATAGCTCTCGGCCTCGTGCAGGCCCAGGTCGAGCGTCACCCCCGAGTCCTCGTCGCCGCTGTCGGTGGCAAACGACGTGAAGGTCCACCACGGCATACCGGCGTCGTGGGCCTGGGCGCGCAGGTCGGCGATGCTTCGATAGGACCCAGTCCCGAGGATCGCGCGCAGGTCGACGGGAGCCGCGCCACCCGAGGTGACCGCGCTCGCGGCGGCCGCATTGGACCAACTCGCTTCGAGGAACTCCTCGCTTGTCGCCGGTCGACGAGGACGGGCAGCAGCGACTCCATCCCCTCGACGGCGATGCCCTCGGCGACCTTCTCCAACAGGTCGGCGACGCCGGGCAACTGCGGGATCAGGTCGCGGGCCCGCTCGCGGACCGCGTCGGTGAGCAGCAGTTCGCGGCACGGCGGCGCCCACAGCCCTCCGTCGGCGACCTCAAGGCTGCGCTGGTCGGCGACCCGGAACCACCGGATCTCCTCGACGGTGTCGCCCCAGAACTCCACTCGCAGCGGGTGCTCCTCGGTCGGCGGGAAGACGTCGAGGATCCCCCCTCGGACCGCGAACTCACCTCTGCGTTCGACCAAGTCGGTCCGGCTGTATGCCGCGGCCACCAGGTCCTCGACGACCTGTTCGAGCGGGCGGTCCTGGCCCGCGCGCAGAGCGACCGGGACGAGATCGCCCAAGCCGGTCGCGATCGGTTGGAGCACTGCGCGGATGGGGGCGACAACGATGTGCAGCGGGCCGGTCGACGGATCGGCGGGTGCGCTGTTGGTCGTCGGGTCGCTCGGGCTGTCGACCTGGGGCGAGTCGCCGCCGAGGTCCGGGTGGGCCAGCCGGCGCAGCACGGCCAACCGACGACCGACCGTGTCGCTGCGGGGTGAAAGCCGTTCGTGCGGAAGGGTTTCCCAACTCGGGAAGGAGGCCACGGCATACCTGCCGAGGGAGGCCGAGACAACGTCCGTCAGCGCCGCCGCGAGGTCTTCCGCCTCGCGGGTCGTCGCCGTGACGGCTAGGACCACGCCGTCGGCGGGCTGCAGCGCGGCGTGGACGAAGGCGCGTCCGCCATGGGGACAGGTCAGCTCCACCTCGGGGTCCCGGTCCGCCGACGCAGCGCGGACCCGCCGACCCGACTCGCTACCCGCAAGGATCGTCGCCACTCGGGCAAGCAACCCACCCGCGGGTGCCAACGCCGCTGCGGGAGTGGGAAGGCTCATGGTGTGGACCTCTGTCGGCGGGGTGCGGGAGCGCGAGGCGGGCGGCCGGTGGGTCAGGTCCGGCGCGTTGCGATGCGGCTCCGCGGGCAACCTGTCAAATGTACCTGCGCCAGCGAGAGACTCGGTGCGGCGTCGAGCCACCCGTCCGGGGGCGCGGCCGGGTGGTTCAGGTCACGAACGGGACCCCAGACGGAGAAGATCCTGAAACGCCTGCCGGGACCTTAAAGGAATGGTAAATTCGGTCGTGGTCGCCCTCACCCTGGGCGACTGTACTTGGGGCATTTTCCGGGTGAACGAGGGCACCTGTCTTGGGGCATTGGGACGCACTGCGTCATGTCGTCATGCGGTTCTTTCAGGAACTCGGTCTGGCGTTGAGGGGCGCACGACCATGGAAGTATCTGGCATCGCGGCAGGCTATCTTGGCGCCGCACACACCGAGGTAGCCTCCGCACCTGGGCCCGCGATGACTCAGGCGGGCTTGACGGCGGCGGCTGCGGATCCCTTTGCGTCGAGCCGCGTACATGCGCGGTCCCTCCAGTCGGTCGCGCGAGCAGGCTTGGCGTCGATGTATCTGCCGAAGCGCCAGGCGTTTCCGCACACCGCGCGGTTCGCCGACAACGGGCTGGCCACTGCAGGAATCAGCCTGCGCTACACCGCGATTGCCCTATTGGGACTCGCCACGCTCACTCCCCACGATCAGGAAACGGTCCTGTCGGGACGGCGAGCCTCGGACCTCGTCGGATCGCTGGTCACCGCCGCGCGCTTCTCCGATGACCCCGGCGCCGTGGCGCTTGTCGCGTGGGCGTCCGCGGAGGTCGCCGGAGAGCCAGACTCAGTCTGTCTCGACCGAATGCGCGAGATGCTCGCAGGCGGACGTCCGCTGATGACGGTTGACACCGCGTGGATGCTCACAGCGGGGGTAGCGTCCGGGCTGGACGGCGCCGCCGGCGCGGTTTCCCGCGAGTCGATGACTCGACTGGCTGCATCGCAGGGACCCGGTGGGCTCTTCCCACATGCGCTGCCGGCCGCATCACTCGGGCGCCTTCGAGCGCACGTGGGGTGTTTCGCCGACCAAGTCTATCCCATCCAAGGCTTGGCTCGGTATGGCAAGGCGGCCGACGATTCGCGAGCGCTCTCGCTGGCGAACGCCTGCGCAGGCCGGATCGTGTCGCTTCAGGGGCTGAACGGCCAATGGTGGTGGCACTACGACGCGCGCTCTGACCGAGTCGTTGAGGGGTTCCCTGTGTATAGCGTCCATCAACACGCCATGGCTCCGATGGCTCTCTTGGATCTTGCTCACGGAGGTGGCACGGCCTACCCCGACGCCGTGGACGCTGGGATCAGATGGGTGTTCGACCGCCCCGAGGTCGACGTCGACCTGGTCGACGCGGGCCGGGGGGTCATCTGGCGCAAGGTGGGCCGCCGGGAGCCCGCAAAGGCGCTCCGCAAGGGGAACGCGGCCCTGAGCGCGGTTCTCGCCTCGGCTCGAGTACCCGCAGCCGACCGTCTGTTTCCGGCTACGGAAGTCGATCGGGAGTGCCGCCCGTATGAGCTCGGGTGGCTCCTCTACGCATGGAATCGGTCGGTGGCCGACCAGCCCGTCCCAACGTCAGAACTGAACTGAGGGGTCCAGAGATGCACGCACAGATGTTCGGCCTGGGGTTCGACTCGATCACCAGGGACGACGCGATCGCCACGTGTGACGAGGCCATCACCGTCGGAAAGCGCATGCTGATCGGCGTCGCAAACGCCGCAAAGATCGTGAACATGCGCCGGGATGCCCGTTTGCGCCAGTCCGTCATGGAGTGTGACGTTCTGCTCGCGGATGGCATGTCCGTGGTGTGGGCCAGCCGTTTGCTCGGCAAGCCGCTTCCGGAGCGAGTCACCGGAATCGACCTCTTCGAAGGGCTGCTCGCCCTTGCCCACCGAAAGCGCTACCGCGTCTACCTTCTGGGCGCCACCGACGACGTCCTGACTCGCGTGGTCTCCGTCGTCGAACGCACCTATCCCGACGCACTCGTCGTCGGTGCCCGCAACGGCTACTTCACCGAATCCGAGGCCGCAGACGTCGCGTCAGAGATCGCGGCCAGCGGCGCCGACATGCTCTTCCTCGGGATCAGCTCACCCAAGAAGGAGACCTTCCTCGGACGGTTCGCCGATCACCTGGGTGTCCCCGTCATGCACGGCGTCGGTGGCTCATTCGATGTCATGGCCGGGGTGACCCAGCGCGCGCCGGAAGCCTGGCAAAGGTGGGGTGTCGAATGGGCCTACCGCCTCAAGCAGGAGCCCAGGCGACTGTGGCGGCGCTATCTCACGACCAACACGAAGTTCGTCGCGCTCACCATGAAGGAAGTGCTTCATCCCACGCGTCTGGCACGCACCGCAAAGGGCGTTGGGGGGGCTGCGGCATGACCCTCACCCTGACCAGCGCACCGACCGAGAGCCAGGTCTTCGAAGGAACTGTCGCTGTCGTCGGCCTCGGCTACATCGGGCTTCCCACCGCCGTTGCGCTCGCCACCCGGGGAGTCCACGTCATCGGCATCGATGTCAATGAGGCGGTCGTCTCGTCGGTCAGCAGAGGAGAGGTCCCGTTCGTCGAACCGGACCTCGCGGTTGCCACGCGAGGTGCGGTCAGTATGGGTCGATTGACGGCCACGACCCAGATGCCGCATGCGGATGCGTATGTGGTCGCAGTTCCGACCCCCTTCGGGCCGGACCACACGGCCGACCTCTCCTATGTTCGTTCCGCGGTCGATGCCATCGCACCCATGTTGGTTGGGGGTGAACTTGTCATTCTCGAATCCACGTCCCCTCCGGGGACCTCACACCAGATGAGTGAATGGCTGGCGGAGCGTCGCCCGGACCTCACCTTCCCGCACGCGGGCGAAGGCTTCCCCGACGTGAATATCGCCCATTGCCCCGAGCGCGTTCTGCCCGGCCGGATCATGATCGAAATGGTGACGAATGATCGCGTGGTGGGCGGCCTGACACCAGCGTGCGCCCAGCGAGCGGCCGCTCTCTATCGCCTGTTCTGTCAGGGACAGATCCACGTCACGGACGCTGCGAGCGCCGAGATGGCCAAACTCGTCGAGAACGCCTTCCGTGACGTCAACATCGCCTTCGCCAACGAGTTGTCGCTCATCTGCGATCAACTCAAGCTCGATGTGTGGGAGGTCATCGCTATGGCGAACCGACACCCCAGGGTCAACATTCTCAACCCGGGCCCTGGCGTCGGGGGTCACTGCATCGCCGTGGATCCGTGGTTCATTGTCGGAGCGGCACCGGAGACGTCGAGGTTGATTCGAACCGCGCGTGAGGTCAACAACGGCAAACCGCATGCCGTGGTGCACAACATCGTCCGAGCGGCACGGAAGTTCCGCGAGCCGACCATTGCTGTCCTCGGTCTGGCTTTCAAAGCCAACATCGACGACCTTCGTGAGAGCCCGGCGGTGGAGATCCTGCGGCTTATCTCCGCCGAGTTGCCTGAGGCTCGACTGCTGGTCAGCGAGCCGTTCATTGCAGCCCTGCCGCCCACGCTGTCGGAGCTGCCGAACGTCCAGTTGTCCACCCTTAACGACGTGATCGAACAGAGCGACATCGTCGCCCTCTTGGTCGACCACGATCACTTCCGAGCTGTCAACCGCAGCCGGCTGGCCGGGCGCATCGTGTTCGACACCCGGGGTATCTGGCGCTAGCGCTTGGGCACAGCTCGCTTCAGGACGCCAGCGCCGACTCCGCGCCAGGACGGCTCGCGGGTGCCTTCACCACACGGTAATAGGCACCCGCGAGACCGGCGATGAGAAAGACGAGGCCTGCATACATCGGGAACGACAGGGCGTCAAACAAGGCGAAGCCGAAGGTGATGGACGACATGGAAGCGGCAATCGCCGCGCCCAAGTCGCGCATTCCCACATCGTCGGGTCGCAATTGTCGCCGCGCCACCAAGGAACTCACCGCTGCGGTGACAAAGAAGCCGAGCAGTGCGGCGAGACCGACCAGACCGACCTCGACGGTGAAGAGCAGATAGGCGTTGTCGAAGATCCGATAACGCGGAAGGAAGCTGCCAAAACCACGCCCCAGGACAGGCGAGCGGTCAATAAACTCGAAAGCTATGCCGTAGCTGTCGGTCCGGGAGCGGGCAGAAGTGTCCTGTTCGATCCCGAAGAACAAACCTGAGATCGAGCTGAACAACCCAGGCACGGCAAAACCCACTGCGACCGTCCCCGCGACGGCCAACGTCGCAACCGTCCATCTCCTGATTCGCGGCCAGGTGGGCAGGAGAACTGCAAAAACCACCACCGCACAGACGATCGACGACCGGGACATCGACAACAGCGCCCCAACCGCGATCACGGCCACCGGCCACCAGCGCCGGACGACACCGAGGTCCATCCGGTGCAGGGCGCTGTGCAGCGCGAAAGGGAGAAGGGCGACCACGGAGACGCCGAACTCGATGGCATGGATCGCCGTCCCGGACGGGCGATTGAGTCCGTTTCGGTCACCGATGGCTGTCAGTGCGGCATTCGCGCTCAGCCCAGGAATGTCGAGGTACTGGGTTAACGGGTTGGACGTGACGAACTGCAGCACGGCCAACGCCCCCTCGATTCCGCCCGCGACGGCAAGGCGCCGAACCAAGGTCTGCAGCCGGGTCATTGAGGGAACAAGGTCGGCCGTGAAGAAGAACACTGCGAACCATGACAAAGCCGTCGCCATCGGGAGAAGCGCGGCACCCCATTCTTGGGCGACGCTAGGACGCATCGCATTGCCGACGTAGCTGGCCACCATGGTGAGGGCCAGGATCATCCCAGCCCTGCGGACCGGGTGGACCAAGCGTGCTGCGGACCGGGTGCCCATCAGAGCGATGACCGCCCACAGGATCGCGGTCGACACTCCGACGAGAGCGGCTGGGGTGCCGAAGCCACCCAGGGATCCGATGGTCAATCGCGAAGGTATGGCGAACAGCAGGACCACATAGCCCGTGAGGACCGTGACGGCGTCATTCTGCGACCGACGCTCGCGCAGGTCGTCACCATCCACGTGGACGACCGGCCCCGCCGACCGCGGCGCGTCTCGGGTCACGTGCTCGGGACCCGTCACGACGCGGGTCGGGCCTGAGTCTTGCCCGCGATGACGGGATCGTGACCGTGGCCGCTGCCTTTCACCCCCGCTGAGGCCGCCCTCGAGCGTTGCAAGGCGTCCCGACCGGCTGCGGCGAGAAGGGACAGGACGAGCCCTGCCACGGCGATGACGATGGCGTAACGCAACAGGGTCTTGCTCGCCGCGACGGCCTGCGACGAACGGGACAGCACCTTCGTCGAGATAAGCGCAGCGGTCGGCACATGAATGTCGTTCTGCAGTCGTTTGAGCGTGCTAGGGACCGCCCCGGTGACGACATCCAGGGCCTGCAGTGAGCCGCTGGCGGTGGGCGCATCAGCCGTGATCACCAGGATGGGCGCTGGCGTCGTGGAATCCGCCACGACGCTGAACGTCGCCTTCGGGTCGATCGTGGCGACGGCTTGCATCACGTCCGGAGCCATCATTGCGTCCGAGATGACATCCGTGGATCCCCGCAGGTTCGCCAGATACATGTAGGGGTTCTGGGGACCGTTCGGATCGCTCGGAGGCAATAGCACCATGGTCGCGGTGCTGGCGTAACTGCGGGGTGCGAAGGCCAAGAAGCCCGCGGTCAGCCCGATGGTCAACAACACCCCCAGCGCCGCCAACCACCATTGTCGACGCAGCATGCGTCCGATCTGCGCCAAAATCACCCGAGTCAGCTCCCTCTAAGCCATCGGTCGGCGTGGCGTGCGCCACCGGTCCTCCCGTCCCCGCATGGATCATACTCGTCCCGGCCATGTCTGGTCGCGCGCTGTCGGTGCTACCCTCTCCGTGAGCGAACAACGACGCTGTGGCCCAGATCGGCCACGGCGGTGCCCTCGGGGCCGACGCTCGGGTCGGGAAAAGCGCACTTTCTGCGCAGGGGAGTTCGGGGCGTATGTCAATCAGCAATCTGGTCACCGCGATCCGGCGGTATGCCGTGTTCCTCACCATCGGCCTGCTGCTCACCGGGGCGACCGCCTGGTGGGCCTCCCGACCGCGCACGGTTCAGTTGGCCACGGCATACGTGCTTTTCGTTGCGCCCACCACGGCCACGGGCGCCCTGCGCAATCCGCTCGCCGACGACAACGGCGCGTTGGTCGCAACGGCAGCGTTGATGGCCCGGACCGTCGAACCCCAATCGTGGCCCTACAAGCTGACAGATCCGACGCTGACGATCGTCGACGAAGGGGTGACCTCGGGCGAAAAGGTGAGCATTCCCGACCGTGGCGGGCAATGGTCCAACGACTGGTCCGACCCGACGGTCGTTGTCCAGGTGAGCGGCGCCGACCCAGACAGTGTCGCGGCGCGCGCCCAGGCGATCGTCGATGACATTGGTCGGAACCTCGAGCGCTCACAGACTGACGCCAACGTGCCCACGGCTCGACGAATCACCACTCATCTGGTCCGGGGCCAGGTCGACCTGACGACCGTGAGTGGTGCCCCGACACTGGCAGGACTGTTGGCCACGTTTGCCGGCCTCCTGGCCACGTTGGCGGGCGTCGCAGCGCTGGACACCAGCGCGAGGTCGCGGCCGTCCGCGCCCCGAGAGGATCGACCGTGAAGCTTCCCGCGCCAACCGAGTTCGCTGGTGCACAACTCACGATCATCATTCCCGCCCACAACGAAGCATCAGTCATCGGTCGCCTGTTGACGGCACTTGGCGACGACTACGGTCCGCTGCTGGATGTCATCGTTGTCGCCAACGGGTGCACCGACGACACCGTCGGGGTGGCGACTGCGTTCGCCGATGACGCGGCCGCCCGCGGGATGTCGGTGCGGGTCATCGACCTTCCAGAACCTTCCAAGGCCGCAGCTCTGGCTGCTGGCAACGACCTGGCCGACCCGAGCCTGCCGCGTTCGTTCGTCGACGCCGATCTGGTCATCTCCGGGCACGATCTCGTCGTCCTGGCCGACCAATTGACTCGGCAAGGACTTCTTGCGGTGGGACCCGAGCGCATCATGGTCATGGACGAGGCTTCGTGGGTCGTTCGGTCTTACACCCGCGCCTGGGAGCGACTGCCTCAGGTCGCCAACGACCTGTTCGGCCGCCCGATGGTGGTCAGCGCCGCGGCCTATCACGACCGCCTTGAGCATAAGGGCATCCCCATGTCCGATGATCTGGCCTTCTCCGAAGCGTTCGGACCCGACGAGCGGGCCGTCGTCCCAGGAACGTTCGTCCAGATCAGGACCGCACGGACCGCCCGCACTTTGCTCAGCCGCCGAGTTCGGATCCACATGGGCAACACCCATCTGGATGAGGTCGGCGGACGCCGGCCGCAGTCGAGGACCTCGCCGTCAAGTCTGGCGCGCAGTGCAGTCGGCCAGGGGCCACTGGCCCTTGTTGATGCTGCCGTGTTCATCGGTATGGCGGTCGCCGCGCGGGTCGCTGCGCGTCGTTCGCTAGCACGCGGTGATCTGGCCTGGCGACGGGATGACAGCCGGGACGGGAGCGCCGGCGTCCGCGGGGGCAGCGCAGGGTGACGAATGGGCTCGCCGGTGGGCGTGGAGCCGTGCAGGTCGGTTCCGTTCGGCAGGTGGCGGGCGTTGTGGCCGCAGTTCTGCTGGGCACGGGCGTGCTCGTCCTTCTGCTGCGTGGCCACGCCGAGCCGTTGGCAACCTCCCCAGGGCCAGTCGCCGTCGGTGCCCCGTGCCCACTCGGGCTTCTGGATCGGGCGGCTCGTCACATCACCGCCTCTGCGTCTGGGCAGGGCGTCGACCCGACCCCCGGCAGCACCGGCCTGGCCGACGTCCAGGCATTGCCTAGCCCCTTGCTGGCGTCCCTCGGCCACCTGACCCCGCACGCTGGCGGCATCATCGACGTCCCCGGAACCACCCTTGACCGCGTGGATATCTCCGAACGGGTGACCATTGCGGCAGACAACGTTCATATCGTCAACTCATCCATCCACGTCCACGACTACTACGGCGTCCTGGTCATGCCCGGGGTCCGGGGCGCGGTCGTTGATCACGTTGTCATCGACGGGTCGGGACGTGCCGGCCTCGAGGGCAGCGCTGGCGTCGCCGGGCCCATCACGGTAACCGACTCAGACATCTTCGCCGTGGAGAACGGTGCGATACCCGGATCGAGCACTCGAATCACCCGGACCTGCATTCGCGATCTCGCCGCGCCCGGAGATCCGCATTACGACGGCATCCAGATGGACGGTGGGCAGGCCGACGTGCGGATCACTGCCAACGTCATCGATGTGTCGAGTGTGGTATCGACCTCGGCCGTCATGCTGGACAGCGAGTTCGGGCCCTTGACCGACATCGAAATATCCGGGAACGTGCTGATCGGCGGAACGTACACGGTGTACCTCGACGGTCGAAAAGGAACGGACGGGGCCATTGGGGCGAGCGTGTCGGTCCTCGGGAACTCCCTGTCCGGCGGCCGGTATGCCGCCGTGCTGTGCGCACGCACCCAGGCTCGGGTGGCCGGAAACGCTGGTCCGATGGGCCCCGCGACGACTCTCGGATGCGGCAGCTAGGGATCCACTGATCTGGGGGCTAGGGCCTGTTACGAAAGTGACAGGTGGGGTTGGGCGTGTCGTCTCGGACGAGGTGAGGC
>APMI01004579.1_pt1 | contig 10905 bp, 11 predicted proteins | sample 667938 | NCBI WGS metagenome assembly APMI01 (sample SAMN01084076, study PRJNA167559) | wastewater metagenome | biome: Wastewater | place: Denmark: Ejby Moelle, Odense | collected 2011-11-28
CGCTGGCGCTGCTGCGGGCAGCGCGGGCCGTTGCGGGCTGAGGTCAGCCGATCAGCGGACCCGATCGGCCATAGGTCTCGTCATAATGCCGCCGCAGCCGTTGCAGCGCGATGCGCAACACGATCTTGCCCGAGCGTGCGGCCCAGCCCATGCGACGCTCGGTGGTTTCAATTCCCTCCAGAAAACAACACACCCGCAACGCGACATCGCCCAGACCCGGCCCCAGATCGCGCAGCGCCAATGCCACGCGGTCGCGAGCATCGCGCGGCCCTTCGGCGCCGGTATCGCTGCGAAAACCGCCACGATCGCCGGTCAGAAAGCGTTCCCAGTTCTGCGCCACACGCGGCCCCATCTGCGCCAGCTCGAAATCCTCGCGCAGCCGCTCGGCCGCCTCAACCAGCTCTTCGGACAAAAAGGGCTGCCCCTCCTTGTCGCGCCGCCGCCCCAGTACGGCGACCGGGCTTTCTGCCAGATTGCAGCGCAACCGGCGCGGGCCGTCTTCGTCCACGACCTGCCGGTCACCCCAGATCCGGTGCTGGTCGGCAAAGGCCATGGGCGCTTCGGCCAGGCCCTGCGACATGCGGCTGCGATCGTCGGCCTCAATCATCCGCTTTAGCGCCGCGCGCCCGGCGGCCGTGATCTCATAGCTGGAAACCCGGCCAGCCTTGCGGCAGGTGATCCAGTCTTTCAGCACGAAAGCCTGCGCCACCGCCCGGTCCACCACCCCGGTCCGCGCGCTGCGCCCGTCGGGAAAGCTGCGCATGATCACCGCCTTTTCCATATCGGGCGCAATCGCCATCAGTGCCCCCGGCTCGGTCAGGCGGCGCAACACGCGGCGGCCCTCTCGCTCCAGCGTGGCTTCGTCGGTCATCAGGCTATCGCGGCGCAGGGGCGCTGACATGGCGGGATCGTCCTTTCTGGCTGGGGCCCCCGCCGACGGGTTCAGCGCGGTCAGCGCCTCGTCCAGCAGCGGGTCATCGCGGCGCTTCTCATAGCGGCGCACCAGACGCATGACGGTGGAAGCGTGACGCCCGTCGCGCCGGGCCAGTGCACGCAGCGACACGCCCTCCTCCGTGTGGTCCAGATACAGCCGCACAGCTTCGGGCAGCCAGCCGGGCAATTCTTGCAGGTGTGAGAGGTTCATCCGCATCTCATTATCATTCGCCGTCTCGACACCGGCGGTCCTGCCTTGGACAGGTGCAACCGTGAGTGGCATTGGTTACCCAAGTGTTAATTTCTGAAGCAATGTCGATAATTGTTTCCAAATCCTAAACTTTTCAGAAACCATCGCGCGGTGAAAATGGCATAAATGCAACGCTTGGTTGTGTTGATGTATGGTGAGACTCCGATCCAAGGAGGTATCCATGTCCGACATCCGCACCCTGCTTTCGCAATTGCGCCGTCCCAGCCTTTTGATGCGCGCCGCCCGGTTTGGACTGGGCGATTATCGCCGCGAGCGTGACTTGCGCCGACTGGTAGGGCCCATTGTTTCCGCAGAGAAGGTTGTGAGCCACCTCATGGACCAGGAGCAGCGGCTAGAGGCGCATCGCGTCGAGGGTTGCGCCGACTACTCGCTGTCGCATCACATCGAGGTGCTGATCGCGCTGATGGCCGAGATGACCCTGCTGCCACGCGGTCCGCGGGCGGTCTGATGCAAAAAGGCCCGCCTGGTGACAGGCGGGCCTTTTGTTGAACGCCTCGCGACGATCCTACATGCAAGATCACATGAACGCGTCGGGCATCGAGGCCTTTTTCTTCGCTACATACTCGTTCAGCGCCTCGGCGATGCCTTCATCCAGCGCGGGCGCCTGATAATCTGCCAGCATCTTCTTGACCCGGGCCGAGGCCAGCGCCTGCGTATCGCGCGCGCCCTCTTCTTCCCAGGTCTCGAACGGCTTGTAATCCAGCAGGTCGGTCCGCCAGAAGGCCGTCTTGAAGTTTGCCTGGGTATGTTCGCAACCCAGATAGTGGCCGCCGGGGCCAACCTCGCGGATCGCCTCCATCGCCTGACCGTTGGCATCCATCGCGACCCCCTTGGCCAGCCCGTGCAGGCAGCCCAACTGGTCGGCATCCATCACGAACTTTTCGTAGGACGAAACCAGACCGCCCTCCAGCCAGCCGCAGGCATGCAGCATGAAGTTCACGCCCGCCAGCAGCGCCATGTTCAGACTGTTGGCCGATTCGTAAGCCGCCTGCGCATCGGGCAGCTTCGATCCGGTAAAACCGCCACCCGAACGATAGGGCAGCCCCAGACGCCGGGCCAACTGCCCCGCGCCATAGGTGATATGCGCGGCCTCTGGCGTGCCAAAGGTCGGCGCGCCAGAGTTCATGTCGATCGAGGTCACAAAGGCGCCCATGATCACCGGCGCACCCGCCCGCACGAGTTGCGAATAGGCAACCCCGGCCAGACATTCCGCCATCACCTGCGTCAGCGTGCCCGCCACCGTCACCGGCGCCATAGCCCCGCCAACGATAAAGGGCGAGATGATCGCCGCCTGATTGGCCCTGGCGTAAACTTCCAGTGCGCCCATCATGATGCCGTCAAAGGTCATCGGGCTGTTGATGTTGATCAGGCTGGTCATCACCGTGTTCTGGTCAACGAAATCGCTGCCGAACAGGATCTTCGACATCTCGACCGAATCCGCCGCGCGGCTGGGTTCGGTGACCGAGCCCATATAGGGCTTGTCGCTCAGCGTCATATGCGCCAGCAGCATGTCCAGATGGCGCTTGTTCACCGGCACGTCGGTCGGTTCGCAGACCGTGCCGCCGGAATGGTGCAGCCATTTGGACATATAGCCCAGCTTCACGAAATTCTGGAAATCCTCAATCGTGGCATAGCGCCGCCCGCCATCGGCATCGCGCACGAAGGGCGGGCCGTAAACCGGGGCCAGCACCAGGTTGCGCCCGCCAATCTCGACGTTGCGTTCGGGGTTGCGGGCGTGCTGGGTGAACGACTTCGGCGCCGTGGAAACCAGCTTGCGCGCCAGGCCCCGCGGAATATGCACCCGCTCGCCCCGCACATCCGCGCCAGCCGCGCGCCACAGCTCCAGCGCGGCGGGGTTTTCGACAAAGTTCACCCCGATCTCTTCCAGCACCGTCTCGGCGTTGCGCTCGATGATCTCCAGCGCCTCGTCGTTCAGGATCTCGAAGTTCGGAATGTTGCGTTCGATGAAACGCGCGGTCTCGAACGACACCGCCGTCCGCTCTGCCCTGCGCGCAGAACCACCACCACCACGGGCGCGACGCCCCCCACCCAAATCGCTCATGTCCGAGGCCTCCTAAGCTTTTCCTGCCTTATGCCCGGGACAGGCGCCGCCCCGCCCCCGAAATACGCCGCTTGAGCATCAAAAGCGACATCCTTCTTCGCCGAAACCGACGCCCTTCGATCTTTTCGAAGGATCGCCTGAGCGCAGCGGTTGTTCGCCCCGACCTTACCCCACTCCGATCCGCCACCGATCCACCGCCAATCCACCCTTGTGACCGCCCCACATCCCCCCTATATCTGGCCCTGTTCGGGGCAACCCGGACTATGGCGATAAACGCACCTGTAATAGACGGCTCGGACCCGGGGGCGGTACCCGGCGGCTCCACCAACACACCCGGTCATTGCGGGGGTCTGGGGCCGAAACAGGATCGACGGACGTTCAAAGAGGCCAGCTTTCGCTCGGTGAGGTACCACCGTTATCGGTCCATGATCACAGTTGCCAATGACAACCGTGCTCCGGTGGCGCTGGCTGCGTAAGCGGCTCGCAATACCAAACCTAAGCCCTTGCGCTTAGCCGCGTAAGGCGGGGTTCGCAGGTACCTGGCAACAGAAACCTGCACTCTTTCCCACCATCATTAAGCATCTGATTTTACACTCCTCTCCGTTTGCGGTTTTTCACTGTTTCGCAGCTTTGGTCTTATTACGTTCTTGCAGGTGTCGCAGAACGGCCCTTCGGTCAGCGTGTCGGCAGAAATGCTTAACCGTCTCGACAGACATTCCAACCATGTCCGAAATCTCCAACGCGGAAGCACCGTTCTGGCGCAAGCAGATCGTGGCATCCGCGCAGCCCGTACCAGACGGCACTGGCCAGCACAGGATGCTTGTCACGCAAATCATCCAAAACCGTCCAACGCTGATTTGGGCTGAACGGCTTGCCCGCGCCCCTTTCCGGTTTCCTGCAACACGAATGGGCCGGGCCGCATCTCCCATGTTGCCATCTTGGTTTTCAGTTCGGGCAAGATCGGACACCACGGGCGAACGCCGGTCTTTTTCTGCGTCAAGCCGAAACCGCCGCCATCGCTATCGGTCCAACCCAAACGCACGAGATCGCTGACGCGCTGTCCCGCCTTGCCCAACAGCGACCGACCGTTTAAACGTCCATCCCGTGGCCCCGTAGCTCAGCTGGATAGAGCAGCCGCCTTCTAAGCGGCTGGCCGGGGGTTCGAATCCTCCCGGGGTCGCCAAATCTCTATCAATTGTCGTTCGACCTCGAAGTACCAACCTTTCGACAAAAGTTGGTGGTTTGGCAGAGCGTCATCTTTCCCGGCGGTCGCTGAGACCTTTTCAGGAGGGAAGCCGTTGTTGCAAGCAAGCTCTTCCATTCATGTCCGAGAGGCGCGCAAGGCCGACTCGGTCTTATCCCGTTCGAACAACGGACCACAATCGCACCCGTCAGGTGCAAATGGGGTAACCCGTTACGACGAGACCGCCGAAAACTTCCCGGGATTCATCGACATAATGTCGATCCGGCCCCGGCTCCGCCATTTGTCAACATGACCTAGCCCACCGCCTCCAGCTTCTCCTGCGCAGTCATCCACATCGCCTCGGCCCGGTCCAGCCCCTCCATCACCTCGGCATATTTCTTGTTCCAGGTCTCCAGTTCGCCCTTCCGCGCGTCTTCATACAGCGCCGGGTCGGCCAGCTTGGTCGCCAGCTTGTCGCGCATCTCGTTCAGCTTGGCCAAACGGTCCTCGCATTTGCGCACCTCGGCCTTCAGCGCCAGAATCTCGTCGCGGCTGACCTTCTTCTTCTCCACCGGTTTCGCAACCGCCTTCACCTCGTCGTCGGATGACAGCAGCAGCTTGCGATAGGCCTCCAGATCCTCGGTATAGGGTGCAACCGCCCCGCCCTTGACCAGCCACAGCCGGTCGGCCACCAAGCCCAGCAGGTGCATGTCGTGCGACACCAGCACCACGGCGCCGGAATATTCGGTCAGCGCCTCAACCAGCGCCTCACGGCTTTCGATATCAAGGTGGTTGGTCGGTTCGTCCAAAATCAGTAGATGCGGCGCGTCGATGGTGGCCAGCAGCAGTGACAGCCGCGCCTTCTGCCCGCCCGACAGCCGCCCCACCACGGTCTCCGCCTGATCGGCCATCAGGCCAAACCCCGCCAGCCGCGCCCGCAGCTTGGCCTGATGTTCAGCCGGGCGCAGACGCTGAACATGCTGCAACGGGGTTTCATCCAGATGCAGCTCATCCACCTGATGCTGCGCGAAATAGCCGATCCGCAGCTTGGAGGATCGCGAAATCCGCCCCTCGCTTGGCTCCAGCTTGCCCGCCAACAGCTTCGACAGGGTCGATTTCCCCTCGCCGTTGCGCCCCAGCAGGGCGATCCGGTCATCCTGGTCAATCCGCAAGCTCAATCGCCGCAGCACCGGCGGCCCGCCATAGCCGACCGCGACACCTTCCATATTGATGATCGGTGGCGAAAGCTCCTCGGGTTCAGGGAAACTGAACACCACCTTCGCCGCATCCTCGGGCGCGGTGATCGGGGTCAGCTTTTCCAGCATCTTCACGCGGCTTTGCGCCTGCACGGCCTTTGACGCCTTGGCCTTGAAACGGTCAACAAAGCTCTGCAAATGCGCCCGCCGCGCCTCGACCTTCTTCGATTCCGCCACCAGAACCGCACGGCGCTCTGCCGCCTGCCGGGCGAACTGGTCGTAGTTGCCCTGCCAATAGGTCAGCTTCTTCTGGTCCAGATGCAGGATGCCCGTCACCGCCCGGTTCAACAGCCCGCGGTCGTGCGAAATGATGATCACCGTATGAGGATACTTCGCCAGATAGCTTTCCAGCCACAAGGCCCCCTCAAGGTCCAGATAGTTGGTCGGTTCGTCCAGCAGCAGATAGTCGGGCTGGGCAAACAATACCCCCGCCAAGGCCACCCGCATCCGCCAGCCACCCGAAAAATCGGAACAGGGCCGCAACTGCTCCTCGGGCTCAAACCCCAATCCGCGCAGGATTGAACTCGCCCGCCCCTCAGCCGACCAGGCATCAATATCCGCCAGCCGCGCCTGCACCTCCGCAATCCGGTGCGGATCAGTCGCCACCTCCGCCTCGGCCATCAGCGCCGCGCGCTCGGTATCGGCCGCCAGCACCGTGTCAATCAGGCTGGTGGAAGATGACGGCACCTCCTGCGCCACCCCGCCAATCCGCGCCCGGTTGGGCAGCGAAATCTCGCCCCCCTCCAGCGCCAGTTCGCCCCGGATCAACCGGAACAGCGTGGTTTTCCCCGCCCCGTTGCGCCCGACAAGGCCAACCTTGTGGCCCGTGGGAATGGTGGCCGAGGCGCCTTCGAACAAAGGGCGCCCCTCGACGTTATAGGTGATGTTGTCAATCCGCAGCATGGCGGCAGGCTTGGCGGATGCCACGCACAAGGTCAACCTCACCGGCATTTTCTGTCTGAAAATATCCCGGGGGAGCAGCGCCAAAGGCGCTGTGGGGGCAGCGCCCCCCTCTTCCTTTTGTCATATAGCCATGATAGCAGCCGCGCCATCCGAACGGGCCACCCCGGCCCCCAGCAAATGGAGAGCCAGATGGCCACCGAACGCACCCTTTCCATCATCAAGCCCGATGCCACCAAGCGCAACCTGACCGGCAAGATCGTCGCCAAGTTCGAAGATGCCGGCCTGCGCGTCGTTGCGTCCAAGCGCATCCACCTGACCGAGGCGCAAGCCGGTGAATTCTATGCCGAGCATAAAGAGCGCGGCTTTTACGGCGAGCTGGTGGCCTACATGGCCTCGGAACCCGTCGTCGTGCAGGTTCTGGAAGGCGAAGGCGCCATCCTGAAGAACCGCGAAGTCATGGGGGCGACCGACCCGGCCCAGGCCGATGCCGGCACCATCCGCAAGGAATTCGCGCTGTCCAAGGGCGAAAATTCGGTTCACGGGTCCGACAGCGCCGCCTCGGCCGCGCGCGAGATTGCCTTCTTCTTCTCGGGCCTCGAACTGGTCGGCTAAGGGCTGGCGCAAATTTCTTACAGGAAATTTGCAACTTCGTTCAGGTGAATTTGGGCGGCGGGGCAACCTGCCGCCCTTTGTCATTCCTGCCCACGGCCCCTTTCCTTCGGGGGCGAATCCCCTATGCTGGCCGCAACGCAGCATTGACGGGCCGCAGCACTGTTGGGCCAGGGACGGACGAATGGCGAAAACGATCGACTACGGTGGCCTGATGCACAGGGCCATGCGGGGCCTGATCCGCACCGTGCTTGAAGATGTGGCACGGGGCGGTCTGCCCGGCGCGCATCATTTCTTCATCACCTTCGACACCAATTATCCCGGCGTCGCCATCGCCGACTGGCTGCACGCCCGCTATCCCGGCGAAATGACCGTTGTCATCCAGAACTGGTTCGAAAACCTTGTCGTCACCGACGAAGGCTTCTCGGTCACGTTGAACTTCGGCAACAGCCCCGAACCCCTGATCATCCCGTTCGATGCAATCCGCACCTTTGTCGATCCCTCGGTCGAATTCGGTCTGCGATTTGAATCGCATGACCAAGAGGACGAGGAGGAGGAGGACGAGGCAGAGGAGGACGACGACCCCGATGACGACCCGCCCTCGCCCGGCCGCGATGCGCAGGTTGTTCAACTGGACCGTTTCCGCAAGAGCTAGATCATGTCAAACGAAGCCGCCCTGTTCCTGCGACAGTTCCTGTCGAACCCGCGTGACGTCTCTTCTGTTGTTCCGTCGTCCCGCTGGCTGGCACGCGCCATCGCCGAAGGGCTTGGCCCGAACAGTGGCCGCATCGTCGAATTCGGCCCCGGCACCGGACGCATAACCCATGCCATCCTCGAGGCAGGCGTTTCCCCCGCCAACCTGACCCTGTTCGAGATGAACGGCGAGTTTGTCCAGCACCTGAAAACCCGATTTCCCGGCGTGACCATTCATCACGGCCCGGCGCAGGATGCGCCCCGCCTGCTGGCGCCGGGTGTCTCGCATGTGATCTCGGGGCTGCCGCTTTTGTCCTTTTCGGGCCCGCTGCGTCAGGACATCCTGCGCGCCGCCTTCGCGATTCTGGCCCCCGGTGGCAGTTTTGCGCAATTCACCTATGCCGACCGTCCCGCGCTGGACGGTGAAGAGCTGCGCAGCCTTGGACTGCGCGCGGAACTGGGGCGCAAGGTTTGGGCAAACATCCCCCCTGCGCGGATTTACCGCTTGTATAAGGCCTGATTTCGCACGGTATGCAACCGCATACCGATTGATTTACACCGCAAGCCCGCCTATCACGGCACCAGCTTTGCAGGAGGTTTGGCCATGACCGCAACCCGTACCGAAACCGACAGCTTCGGCCCGCTGGAAGTTCCCGCCAACAAGTATTGGGGCGCGCAGACCCAACGCTCGATCATCAACTTTCCGATCGGGTGGGAGCGTCAGCCGGTTCCGATCATCCGCGCGCTTGGCGTGATCAAGAAGGCCTGTGCGCTGGTGAACATCGCCCAAGGCGACATTTCGGCCGATCTGGGCAACGCCATCGCGGCGGCGGCGACCGAGGTGATTGACGGCAAGTTTGACGACAACTTCCCGCTGGTCGTCTGGCAGACTGGATCGGGCACCCAGTCGAACATGAACGCCAACGAGGTCATTTCCAATCGGGCGATTGAAATGCTGGGCGGGGTGATGGGGTCGAAAAAACCGATCCACCCGAACGACCATGTGAACATGGGCCAGTCCTCGAACGATACCTTCCCGACCGCGATGCACGTCGCCATCGGGATGCTGGCGCGCGATGTGCTGATCCCCGGCCTTGAAAAACTGTCCAAGGCGCTGTGGGCCAAATCGGCCGAGTTCAAGGACATCATCAAGATCGGCCGTACCCATACCCAGGATGCAACGCCCCTGACGCTGGGGCAGGAATTCTCGGGCTATGCGACCCAAGTGGACAAGGGCATCGCCCGGGTCAAGGCCTGCCTGCCCGACATCTATGAACTGGCCCAGGGCGGCACCGCCGTGGGCACCGGCCTCAACACCCGCGTCGGCTGGGATTCCCGCGTGGCCGCGCAAATCGCCGAAATCACCGGCCTGCCCTTCGTCACCGCCCCGAACAAGTTTGAGGCGCTGGCTGCCCATGATGCGATGGTCATGTTCTCGGGTGCGCTGAAAACCGTCGCGGCGGGCCTGTTCAAGATCGCCAACGACCTGCGCCTCTTGGGCTCCGGTCCCCGTTCCGGCCTGGGCGAATTGATCCTGCCCGAGAATGAACCGGGGTCGTCGATCATGCCGGGCAAGGTCAACCCGACTCAGGCCGAGGCGCTGACCATGGTCTGCGCGCATGTCATGGGCAACGATGCCGCGGTGGGTTTTGCCGGGTCGCAAGGGCATTTCGAATTGAATGTCTATAACCCGATGATGTCATATAACGTCCTGCAATCCATGCAGCTTTTGGGGGATGCGGCCTCCAGCTTCACCGACAACATGGTGGTCGGCACCCAGGCGAACACCGCCCGGATCGACAAGCTGATGAAGGAAAGCCTGATGCTGGTGACGGCGCTCGCGCCCACCATCGGCTATGACGCCGCGACCAAGGTTGCCAAAACCGCGCACAAGAACGGCACCACCCTGCGCGAAGAGGCGATTGCCCTGGGCTATGTCGATGGCGAAACCTTCGACCGTGTGGTCCGCCCCGAAGACATGATCAGCCCCAAAGGCTGAGATGGCCGAGGTCATCAACCTTCGCACCGCGAAAAAGCAGGCGGCCCGCAAGGCCGCCCGCACGAAGGGTGACGAGAACGCCGCGAAATTCGGTCTGACCAGGGCCGAGCGAGAACTGCAAAAGGCGCAGGTCGAAAAAACGGCCCGCGCTCTGGATGGTCATCGGCGGGAACCGGATTAACCGGCGGTTAACCGTGATGCGGCAGGCTTCCGGCAGGAGGTGGCCCGATGCAGCCTATGACCAACCATATGTCACCCGAACGCTGGCTCGCGCAGATGTTCTCGGCCCGCACCGCCGCCGAAGGAGGAATTGTCCGCCGCCGGGTCTCGGATGTCGAGCGGTTGATCGGACGCGACAGGTTCATCAAGGAAATCACGCGGCGCGGCTATCGCGCGGTCGAGAATGGCGGCCATTTCATCATCTTCTGCAATGCTGAGCCGGTGAAGATCGTGGTCTAGACCAAGTTTCTTCCAAGAAACTTACAAATTTCTTGGAAGAAATTTGTAAAATCCTTCCAAGAATTTTATCAGGCTGCAATGACCGGACGCCCCGAAAAACACTCGCTGACGCTGCGCGGCCACCGCACTTCGGTCTCAATGGAGGCCGAGTTCTGGCAGGAATTCCGCCGCCTCGCCGTCGCGCGGAATATCAGCCTGAACGCACTCGCCGCCGAAATCGACGAAACCCGCCCGCCCGAAGTCGGGCTGGCCTCGGCAATCCGGGTCCATATCCTGAAATCACTCAGACCGTGATTTGCAGGAACCCGTCGCGCAATGCCTTGGACCAGGCTTCCGACATGGCCCGAAACCCCGGGTCGCCCGCCTCGATCCGGCGCTGACGGCTGACCTTCAGCGCATCCTTCTCGATCACGCACAGATCCAGCGGCATCCCGACCGACAGGTTTGACCGCAGCGTCGAATCCATCGACAGCAGCACCGCCTTTTCCGCATCTGCCACCGAAGTCGTCATCTTGACCACACGGTCCAGAATCGGCT
>APMI01026229.1_pt1 | contig 10905 bp, 7 predicted proteins | sample 667938 | NCBI WGS metagenome assembly APMI01 (sample SAMN01084076, study PRJNA167559) | wastewater metagenome | biome: Wastewater | place: Denmark: Ejby Moelle, Odense | collected 2011-11-28
AAGCGGAGTTTGGGAGCGACGGGGCTTGGATCGGACTTTGCCTTGCCAAGCCACGGTTCCAGCACGGCGCGAATACCGTCGAGGACCGGACCAATCGGGCCGGCGGTCGTCCGCACAAGGTCGATGTCCTCTGAATAGCGCAGCGGCGTGGGGAAATGCAGCTTGTTGAGCGCCGTGCCGCCACGGAAGCGCAGTTCGCCGCGCAGGAACGGATCGGAGAAGATGGCGACAAGCGCGCGGCTGATGATTAGGTCTTGCTCGACCTGCCGCTGACTTGCCCACGGCGCGACGCGGCTCCAGGCGGTGATGTAGTCCTGCGGGATCATTCGTCGATCTCCGGCGGTCGGCGAACGATCACGCGCCAGCGTTCATCGCGCTCGGATGGCGGCGGCGACAAATCGGGATCGCCCGCCTGTTTGGGATCGAGTTCGACCCACGGCAGCGGCCCGCGCGCCGACAAGGCCACGAACATCGTCTCCGCGATCTGCGGATACCGCAGCCGTCCGAGCAGATGCCCAAGGCGCTGCACGATTGCTTTTTCGAAAGCGCCCGACAGGGAGGCGAGCTTTTTGGGTTGCAGCCGTTCGGCAAGCTCGGAAAGCACCGTCGCGATGTTGTCCAGACCCGCGCCGGAATGCGGGTAGCGCACCAGATCGAGCGCCGTCAGCTCCGGCGAGGACAGCTTCATATAGCCCGATTGCGTCTTGCGATCCTCGATCCCCGCCGCCACCGCCGCCATGTCCTTGCGGTAGGAAAAGACGATCCGCGTCCGTCCGGCCTCAATGTCGGGCAGGAGTTTGTCCGTGACGACCTGAAACTCCATGACGGCCTGATGGGAAGCGCCGTGGGCCGCCGCCGCCGCCAGCAGCGCCACATAATAGGGCCGCTTTTCGTGACGCATCAGGGCGTCAATGTACCATTCAGGCGGCGGCGCTCCCGTCGTGGAATGCTGGGGCGGCACGATCACGTAGAAGCCGCGCCGGGGCCGGATAAGCTGGCCGCGCCGCTGCAAACGCTCGGCGGCGTCGAGGAACGCGCCCCGGCTGACGCCGATCTCCTTCTGCGCCTCATCCGCAGAAAAGACCCCTCGGCCCCTGGCCAGCAGGCCGGAGGCGTAGGAGGATAGGGCAGATCGTTCGACTCGGATCATATCTCATTATCCGCTCTTAGTGCGGAATTATCAATATGACACTATAATCGGATTGTTCTTAAAAATCCGCTTTCAGGGCGGATTTTCCAATATGATGCTGCGGTGGCTCCGGTCCCCGCCACCGCTGTCCACCGCAAGGATGGACGATTACCATTATCTTCCCTGATTTTCTCCGATCTTCTATACACTTCGCCAACCACGTGTCACGGCAGGCGCATGACCGACGAAATCCTGACGATCCGGGAGGTGGCGGAACTTCTCAAGATCAATGAGAAGACCGCCTACAAGCTCGCCTCGGCAGGCAAGATTCCTGGCTTCAAGGTCGGTGGATCGTGGCGATTCCAGCGGCAGGAAATCGCAAACTGGATAAGGCGTAAGGTTGAGGAACAGCAGGGGGGCAGCAGGGGCGCATGACGAACGAAGCCGACACGTGCCGAAAATTCGTCGTGCCCAAGCTGCAATCCGCCGGTTGGGATAGCGACCCTCATTCCATCGCCGAGCAGCGCACCATCACGGATGGCCGCGTCATTCCCGTGGGCAAGGGTTTTGTCCGCAAGCCGCCCAAGCGGGTTGATTACCTGCTGCGCTTTACGCGGGATTTTCCGCTCGCCGTGGTCGAGGCGAAGGCCAGCTACAAATCAGCGACCGATGCCGTGCAGCAGGCCCGCGACTATACGGAAATCCTCGACCTCAAATACGCCTACGCCACCAACGGCGCCGAAATCATCGAGATCGACTATTTCAAGGGGACGGAAACGCGCGTCGTCGACTTCCCGACACCTGATGACCTTTGGCGGCGCTATCAGGCGGGCAGCGGAATCGACACGCCGGAGCGCGTGGAGCACCTGATCGCTCCCTACAACACGGTCGGCGGCAAGCCGCCGAGATACTACCAGCAGATCGCCATCAACCGGGCGGTCGAATCCATCCTTGCCGGAAAGAAGCGCCTGCTTCTCACCATGGCGACGGGAACGGGCAAGACCATCGTGGCCTTCCAGATTTGCTGGAAGCTCTGGTCAAGCCGCTGGAACACGACCGGAGAGCATCGCAAGCCGCGCATCCTGTTCCTTGCGGATCGCAACATCCTCATTGACGACCCGAAGGACAAGACCTTCACGCCCTTCGGGGACGCGCGCCACAAGATCGAATCCGGCGAGATCGTCAAAAGCCGGGAAATGTATTTCGCCATCTACCAGGCGCTGGCCGAGGACGAGCGCCGCGCCGGGCTTTTCCGCGATTATCCGCCGGACTTCTTCGACCTCATCATCGTCGATGAATGCCACCGGGGAAGCGCGCGGGACGACAGTTCGTGGCGCGTCATCCTTGAGCATTTCAAGCCCGCCTACCAGCTTGGCATGACGGCCACGCCACTGCGCGAGGACAACCGCGACACCTATCTCTATTTTGGCAACCCGATTTACGAATACAGCCTGCGCCAGGGCATCGACGACGGTTTTCTGGCGCCCTACCGGGTGCATCGCGTCGTCACCCAATGGGACGCCGCCGGATGGCGGCCCAGCAAGGACGAGGTGGATCGTTTTGGCCGCACGATCCCTGACGATGAATACCAGACCAAGGATTTTGAACGGGCCATCGCCTTACGCGCCCGCACGGAAGCCATCGCCCGCCACCTGACCGACTTCCTCAAAAAGACCGACCGCTTCGCCAAGACCATCGTGTTCTGCGTCGATCAGGAGCATGCCTCGGAAATGCGGCAGGCGCTGGTCAAACTCAATGCCGACCTTGTAGCGCAGTATCCCGACTATGTGGCGCGCGTCACCGCCGACGAAGGCGCAATCGGGCGCGGTCATCTGTCCAAGTTCCAGGACCTCGAAACCAAAACGCCGGTCATCCTCACATCGTCGCAGCTTCTTACGACCGGCGTTGATGCGCCGACCTGCAAGAACGTCGTTCTGGCGCGCGTCGTTGGATCCATGAGCGAGTTCAAGCAGATCATCGGGCGCGGGACGCGCTTGCGCGACGATTACGGCAAGCTGTGGTTCAACATCCTCGACTACACCGGGGCGGCCACCCGCATGTTCGCCGACCCGGACTTCGACGGCGATCCGGCCCGGATCACGGAAGAAGAAGTGAACGATGCCGGGGAAACCACCGCGACGACCGAGATCGTCCCCGAAGGGCAGGAACCGGAGCCTGCCCCACCCGAGGAAGGCGAACCCGGCGTGATCGAACCGCCGACCGGCGAGCCGCGCAAATTCTATTTCGATGGAGGCCAGGTCGAAGTCGTGGCCCACTTGGTCCACGAGCTTGACCCGAACGGCAAGCAGCTTCGCGTCGTCAAATACACCGACTACGCCGCCGAAAGCGTTCGCTCGCTGGCACCGACCTCCGCCGAGCTTCGCAGGCGTTGGGCCGATGCCGACCAGCGCAGCGAGATTATTGCCGCGCTGGGCGAGCGCGGCATCGACTTTGACGTGCTGGCCGAACAGACGGGCCAGACCGACGCCGACCCCTTCGACCTGCTGTGCCATCTGGCTTTCAATGCGCCGCTTCGCACCCGGCGCGAGCGGGCGCAGCGCCTCAAGGCCGAGCGCAAGGACTATTTCGAGAAGTTCTCCCCTGAGGCGCGTCAGGTGCTCGACGAGCTTCTGGAAAAATATGCGGAACACGGCGACGCGCAGTTTGTCCTGCCGGACGTGCTCAAGGTTCCGCCGATCTCAACCCACGGCCAGCCCGCCGAAATCATCAAGCTGTTCGGTGGCCCCGATGAGCTTCGCCGGGCCGTGAACGACCTGCAAGGATTGCTCTATGGCGCGAACTAAAAAGAAGAACGGCGCAGACGCCGCGCCGATGACGACCTCCCAGATGCTCGGGAGCCTCCTCAAGTCCGCGCGCGACATCATGCGCAAGGACAAGGGGCTGAACGGCGATCTGGACCGTCTGCCGCTTCTCACCTGGATCATGTTCCTCAAATTCCTCGACGACCTTGAGCAGCAGCGCGAGGAAGAGGCGGCGCTATCCGGCAAGAAGTTCAAGGCCGCCATCGAAGCCCCGTATCGCTGGCGCGATTGGGCCGCCGATCCGCAGGGCATCACGGGCGATGAACTGCTTTCCTTCATCAATTCCGACGAAGCGGTGCGTGAGGATGGCAAGAAAGGCCCCGGCCTGTTCGCTTATCTGCGCTCGCTCTCAAGCTTCAACGGCGATAACCGCCGCGACGTGATCGCCACGGTGTTCAAGGGCGTCGATAACCGCATGAAGAGCGGCTATCTGCTTCGCGACATCATCAACAAGGTTGGCGGGATTCATTTCACGTCGTCGAACGAGCTTCACACCCTCGGCGCGCTTTACGAATCCATGCTCCGCGAAATGCGCGACGCGGCGGGCGATTCCGGCGAGTTCTACACGCCGCGCGCCGTCGTCCGCTTCATGGTGGAAGTCACCGACCCGCGCCTTGGCGAAACCGTCCTCGACCCGGCCAGCGGCACAGGCGGGTTTCTGGTGGAGGCGTATAACCACCTCGAGAAACTGGTGAAGACCGTCGCCGACCGCAAGCGTCTGCAAAACGACACCATCACCGGCTGCGAACCCAAATCCCTCCCTTATCTGCTATGCCAGATGAACCTGCTGCTGCACGGGCTGGATGCGCCGCAGATCGACCCCGGCAACGCCCTGCGCTTCAAGCTCTCGGAAATCGGCGAGAAAGAGCGCGTCGATGTGATCCTCACCAACCCTCCATTCGGGGGAGAGGAGGAAAGGGGCATCCAGGGCAACTTTCCCGAAGACCGGCAGACGGCGGAGACAGCGCTGCTGTTCCTGCAACTCATCATGCGCAACAACTCATCATGCGCAAGCTTAAGCGCCATCCGACGCCGGCGGGCCGCCCGGCGCGCGCGGCGGTTGTCGTGCCGAACGGGACGCTGTTTGGCGACGGTGTATGCGCCCGCATCAAAGAAGAGCTTCTCAAGTCTTTTAATCTGCACACAATCGTCCGACTTCCTAACGGGGTGTTTGCCCCCTACACGCCGATTCCCACCAACCTTCTTTTCTTTGATACGTCAGGCCCGACTAAAGATATTTGGTTCTTCGAACACACCATTCCTGAAGGACGGAAACATTACACCAAGACGCAGCCGTTGAAATATCCAGATTTCGAGCCATGCCTCAACTGGTGGAACCACCGTGAGGTCAATGAAAGCGCCTGGATGACGCCAGTGTCCGAGATTCGAGCTGCAAATTACAATCTCGATCAACGGAATCCAAACAAGAAGAGCTTAGTTGACGAACTCGCACCGGCCGAGGCCGCTCTTCGCATTCTACAAAGCGAAAGAGAGATATTGGCCATACTCGAACGGCTCGTAGATTCTATGAGTGAAGGCGCATGACTGGGCTTAATATCCAAAACGTACCCTTCACCGACGTATTTGAACGCGTGAAACGCCCGACTTTCCTTGAGGATGCGGTCGAATACCCGTGTCTCGGCGTCCGCTGGTATGGCCTTGGCGCGTATGTCCGCGAGACGAAGCTCGGAGGCACGATTGCGCGCAAGGAGCAGTGGCGAGTAAAGGAGAACGACGTTCTCTACAACAAGCTCTTCGCGTGGCGTGGTGCCTTTGCAGTCGCTGACAAGATTGCCGACGATTGTATCGCGTCTGACAAGTTCCCGACCTACCGTTTCGACTCCTCCCGCGTTAATCCTGACTATCTGCGGCTATGGTTTCGAAGCCCTCAGCTTGCCGATCAAGCGCAAGCTCTTTCGAAGGGTGCGGCTGCATTGAGCAAACTTACCCTGAATCCACCTGACTTTTGGAAACTTACAATTCCGCTGCCGCCGCTTCAGCAGCAAACCGGAATCGCGCAAACGGTCACAGCGATGCTCACCTCGATCGAGCGCATCGAACGAGCGCGCGCACCGCTTGATGCAACGATCCATGGGCGGCGCGCGGGCGTCGGTTCGCAGGTGCGGCTTGTCCTCGATGCTGCGCTGGCCGATCTCAATTCTTGCTTCGTATCTGACCTTGGCATCCTCGATGAGGTCCTGACGATGCGACCACGGTCGGGTCCCTCCTTCGTTGTCTCTGAGGAGGGGGAGGGCATCCCTGTGATTATGCCGTCGGCAACGCTTGGCTATCGCTATGATGCGGCGAAGTGCCTTTATGGCCTCGGCGGCGAGGCTGTCTCACCAAAGGACATTCTTACTCCTGGTGATCTCTTGATATCTCGCGGAAATTACCGCGACCAGGTTGGCATCTGTATAGTTTATCCAGGAGCGGCTGAGGAGAGGACTTACGCCAATTTGCTCATGCGTATGCAGGTCGATCCAGCGCGAGTGATGCCCGAATTCGTCAAGTATTGGATTATGTCCCCTCTCTGCGTGCGCTACATCCGCAAGCACACCAGGGGAACAAGCCCATCTGTCCAAAAGATCAATCAGCGGGCGCTGATTGCTATGCCGTTTCCACGCGGTGCGGCTCTCAATGTGCAGCGAACCTGGGTGGAGCGACTGAACCGGATATTCGATGAAGCTGAATATCTCGAACGCAAAATACGCGAGCAGTATTCCGCAATTCAGGCCTTCAAGGACAACCTCATCCGGGCTGCCTTTGATGGGCGCCTTGAGTATTAGACGGAGAGGACGGTTCAAATGAGCGCCGCGATCGCGCAATCCGCCCCTCTAACCGAAAAGGCCGCTCTTGCGGACCTCGTGACATGGGCAGAGAAGCGCCCGGCGTGGCAGAGGGATGCCCTTCGCCGTCTGGTTGCGGGTGAAGCGCTCGACGATCAGGCGATTGCAGAACTTACAGAGCTTTGCCTCGATCCCACGCGGACCCATACGCCGATTTCGCAATCGCATATCGTGGCCGAAACCAGCGCGGCAGAGCCGATTTCACTTGTTTCGATAAAGAACCCCACCGCCATCAACGCGCTTGCCAGCCAGCAGGAGCTATCCTTTGAGCCCGCCGGGCTGACGGTGATTTACGGCGATAACGGTTCGGGAAAATCGGGCTATGTCCGCGTCCTGAAACACGCCTGCCGGTCGCGGGATGAGAAGTTCGCAATCCACAGGGACTTGGAAGACAAGACCGATACGCCGCAGTCCGCCGAGATTTGTTTCGCACGGGGCACGAACACCGAGCAATTCAATTGGACGCCTGACGGCGAACCGCACAGCGAGCTTCCATCGGTCAGTATTTTCGACTCCCGAAGCGCAAGCATCCACGTCGAAAGCACCAACGAGGTGGCCTATATCCCCCGGCCAATGCGGTTGCTGGAGGCGCTGGCCGACGCTTCCGACCGCATCAAAACAGCACTCGATGGCAGGATCGCAACGCTCAAGGGTCAGGTTCCGCTTGCGATTTCAAACCCCTCGCTGAGCAGGGAAACCGCCGCCGGCAGCTATGTCTTCGGGCTGAGCGCAAAATCCAACATCCCGCAGCTTGATAAGCTCGCCGCGTTTAGCGATCAGGAAACCGCTCGCCTCGCCACGTTGGAAACCGACTTCGCTCAAGACCCAAAGCGTGCCGTGGCGCGGCTTGATAATCAGCGCGGGGAAGTAGAGCGTATTCAGACGACCCTCCAAGCCCTTATTGGCGCCACGAATGCGACGGCGTTCGCGGAAATCAATACGCTGAGAGAGACCCATCGTGATGCCGTGGAAGCCGCGTCGGTAGCGTCGCAACAGCTATTCAGCGCATCGCCGTTGCCCGAAGTGGGCCAAGCCGCCTGGCAGAAACTATGGGAGGCGGCCCGCACCTATGCGGACACCGTGGCCTATCCCGGAAAGACATTCCCTTCGAGCGAATCGGACACGCTTTGCGTGCTTTGCCAGCAGCCTCTCGGCGCAGACGCGATCGCACGCCAACAGACTTTCGAATCGTTCGTAAAAAGCTCGACGAAGGCTAATGAAGCGGCGGCGCGCGCGAAGCTGGATGCTGCACTTACCCGGTTGAAAGGGCGGATGCTGCGCCTTGGCGATGTTCTGAAATCCAGCAAGTTCCTCTCCACCGAGATCGGCGATGCGGCGCTTGCGCAGCAAGTCCGCCGGGCCATTGTCGTGGTGCTCTGGCGGCTTCGGGCGATGGTCAGGGCATATGGCGAACCCAAGCCGCTTGGCGCTGATCCGCTCCAGGCGCTTGCTGCTCTCGCAGCCGATCTCAAAACGCGCGCCGCGCAGCTTTCCGCTGATACGCAGAGCGACGACTACAAGAAACTGAAATCCGAATACCTTGAACTCAAGGAGCGCGCCGCCCTTGCGCCGCTGCTTCCGGACATCAAGGCGCACATCGCGCGCCTCAAGGAAATAGAGTCGATCAACACCGCGCTGAAGGCGACCGCCAAGAAACCGATCACCGACAAAAACAAGGAACTCTCGGACCGCATGGTGACCGACGCGCTGCGCGGTCGGTTCGCACGCGAGATCGGAAAACTCAAACTGTCGAGAATGCCGGTTGAACTTCGGAAAGAGAAAGATCGGCAGGCCGTATCGTATTTTCGCGTTGCGTTGGTGGAGAACCCGAACGCTAAGGTCGGCGAAATATTCAGCGAAGGCGAGCACCGCTGCGTCGCACTCGCCGCCTTCCTTGCCGAACTCGTCACGGCGCAGCGTTATTCCGGTATCGTTTTCGACGATCCAATGTCGTCGCTCGACCACATACACAGGGGCGCAGTTGCGTCGCGGCTGGTAGAGGAAGCGGAACACCGCCAGGTCGTCGTATTCACGCACGACCTTGTGTTTCTATACGAACTTCGCCGCGAAGCGGAAAAGGCAAACCGGCCAATCGCGTTTCGCAATGTCCGGCGGCAGCAGGACAAGCCCGGTTACATTGAAAACGAGTTGCCAGACAAGGCGAAATCCGGGCTTGAGATGTGCAACGCGCTGCGGTCATCGCTCAAGGCGACAAAGCCCGGCTTTGACAAGCTGACCGACACGCAGCGCACCACCTTCTGCAAAGGCACCATTGGTCAATTGCGCGATGCCTGGGAGCAGGCGATCTCCGACTATATCCGCCCCGTGCTTGAAAGGTTCGATAACAAGGTCAAACCGACCTCGATGTTCAAGCTCGGCATTCTCACCGAGGACGATGTTAAGCGCGTGATGGCCGCCCAGGCGAGGTTGTCCGAAGATCTTCATTCGTCGGCACAGGCGTTGAACCCCGAAGCTGTATCGCTTGATGACCTGCTCAATGAGGTCAAGGCGTTGGAAGACTGGATTCAGTCCATCCGTGATCGCCAAAAGAATGCGGTCAAGCCTGCGCTGAGCTAGGACGCCGCCTAATTGGACGCCGTACTTTCGACCATTCTCGACAAGGCGTTCAGAGGAGATTTGTGACGACATGGCCGACGACAAGAAGAATGCTAATCCCGAGCCGCCGACTCCTGAGTCAGTCGCGTCGCACCCGGCATGGTTCCGGTTGGTTGATCAGTTGAATTGGTACGACCGCAAGAGCCAACATGCCCAGGGGTGGTACAAACGCTTGAAGATCGCTCAGTTCGCGTCTGCGGCGCTGATTCCGGCAACGAGTCTGTTGCCCGCGGAGTACGCCAAGTGGGCCGCATCTGCGTTCGGCGTCTTGATTGCTGTTCTGGAAGCTGTCCAGCAAATGAATCAGTATTCGACTCTTTGGTTCAGCTACCGGGCAACAGCAGAGCGCCTCAAGCACGAAAAATACCTGTTCCTCTCCGCCGCTGGCCCCTACAAGGGCTTGGCCGAACCTGAGCGGCTGGTCGCGCTGGCTGAAAGGGTCGAGGAGCACGTCTCGACCGAACATGCCAACTGGTTCAATGAAACCCGCCGTGCCGCCGCGGCGCAGAAGCCGAAGGGCGCCTGATGCTGGTCGTGCGCCCCACAGAATTGACCATCGGAGCGCGGTCGTTGCCGTTGCCCGTATACTTCCCATCCATTTCTTCGGTGAAGACGGCGCTACGCCCGCAGGATTATTTGCAGTTACTGTCGTCGCTGGGCGGGCTAAACGGCCAGTTTCTGGTATCGGCCTTTGATCTGGCAGACGCCGATCAGCCGCAGTCAGCGCAACAGGCACTGGCTTCTGCTCGTCAGGCGGGCATCATCACGTTGATGGATTCCGGCAACTATGAAAGTTTCTGGAAGGACGCGCAGGCAGACTGGAAGCAAACAGAGTTCCACAAGATTCTGACCGACTTCGCCTGCGATCTCGCCTTTGGCTTCGATGAACAGCAGCCACCAGCCAACGCGGACGATCATGTCGCCTTGGTCGCGGAACGCTGGCAAGCGGATCAAGCCGCTGCGGGTAGCTGCCAGATCATCCCCATCGTCCACGCCTCGGCTAATGAATTGCCCGGGCTGTGTGTAGCTGTCGCTGCTAAGACTGGCGTCACGATGCTGGCGGTTCCAGAACGCAGGCTGGGCGATGGCGTTCTGGAGCGTGCCCGCGCCGTAAAAGCCATTCGGACGGCCTTGAACGAACTCGGGCGCTACGTCGTTTTGCACCTGCTGGGCACTGGCAACCCCATCTCCATCGCCCTGTACTCGGCGATGGGCGCCGACAGCTTCGATGGGCTGGAGTGGTGCCAGACGGTTGTCGATCATGAATCCGGCCTGCTTTACCACCTTTCGCAGGCCGACTTCTTTGCCGGTCAGACCGCGTGGGGCGATGACGACAAGCTGTCGTTTCAAGCGCGTACGTTGCCCCACAACCTCGAATTCTTCTCTGATTGGATGCGAAGGCTGCGTGATGCGGTGAGTCAAGATCGCCTGTCGGAATTCTGCCGATCCAATCTGCCTCCTCGCGCCTTTCGCCACGTTGCCGATGTTGCCG
>APMI01003386.1_pt1 | contig 10902 bp, 9 predicted proteins | sample 667938 | NCBI WGS metagenome assembly APMI01 (sample SAMN01084076, study PRJNA167559) | wastewater metagenome | biome: Wastewater | place: Denmark: Ejby Moelle, Odense | collected 2011-11-28
CGCCCGGGCTGCAGCTGCGGCCCCGGCCGCCGCTCCGGCAGCTGCCGCCCCCGCTGCTGCTCCTGCCGCCGCCGCCCCCGTGCTGGAAGTGACCATCAAGCCCGACCCCGCCAACCCCCTGGCCTACGACACCAAGGCCATCAGCGCCAAGGCTGGACAGAAGATCAAGCTGACCTTCAACAACACCCACCCCACCCTGCCCCAGCCGCACAACATCGTCATCGGCAAGGCCGGCACCAAGGACAAGATGATGACCATCGCCATGAGCGCCATGACCCTGGTGGACAAAGGCTACATCCCCGACTCCCCCGAGATCCTGGCCCACACCGGCCTGCTCCAGCCCGGCAAGACCGAGACCATCGAATTCACCGTGCCCGCCGCTGGCGAGTACCCCTTCTTCTGCACCTTCCCCGGCCACGTGGCGCTGATGAACGGCGTGCTCACCGCGCAGTAAGATTCCCCCTTTTACCTCTCCTTTCCCCATGGCTGTCTCCATCAGCGTCAACTACGAAGGCGGCCTGCGCTGCCGAGCCACCCACGGCCCTTCGCAGAACCAGGTCATCACCGACGCCCCGGTGGACAATCATGGGAAGGGAGAGTCCTTCAGCCCTACGGACCTCGTGGCCACGGCGCTGGCCACCTGCATGGCCACCGTGATCGGCATCAAGGCCCAGCAAAAGGGCTACGACATCGCCGGCATGAAGGTCAGCGTGGAAAAGCACATGAGCGCAGACAGCCCGCGCCGCATCGTGCGCCTGCCCATCACCATCGAGATCCCGCTGCCGGAAGACCACCCGGACCGCAAGCTCCTCGAAGCCACCGCCCTCGGCTGCCCCGTGCACCACAGCGTGCACCCGGACATCGACAAGCCGGTGACGTTTGTGTGGGGCGGGAAGTAATAAGGGTGGAACAGCCGTGAGCTTGTTCAGGCTCGTGCTTCTATTCTGCTCAAGGGAATCCCAAGTTCTCCGTCCTGAAGGGAAGCGCGGCCCGCGTCTGTGTCAGCACCAAATCATTTTCGTGGCGCATGGTTTGCGTAATGACGCTGCGTCTCATTGAGTGACCTCATATGGATGGGCAGAAAACAAACAGCAGCTTTCCGTCTCGGGAAAGCTGCTGCTGAGAGATGGGGGCTGGATGCCGGGCTTTAGAACTTCTTGATCAGCAGGGCGGCGTTGTGGCCGCCGAAGCCGAAGGAGTTGCTCAATGCGGCTTCCACCTTGGCAGGGCGTGCGGTGTTTGGCACGATGTCCACGTCCACTTCGGGGTCGAGGTTTTCGACGTTGATCGTGGGAGGGATCACCTGGTCCTTGATGGCCATGACGGAGGCGATGAGCTCCACGCCGCCGGCTGCGCCGAGGAGGTGGCCGGTCATCGATTTGGTGCCGGAGACGAGCAGGCCCTTGGTGGCGTAGTCGCCAAAGGTGCGCTTGATGGCGCGCAGCTCGCACAGGTCGCCCACCGGGGTGGAGGTGGCGTGTGCGTTGATGTAGTGCACGTCAGTGGTGTTCATCTTGGCGTGGCGCAGGGCCATCTCCATGCACTTGGCGGCGCCCAGGCCTTCCGGATGCGGGGAGGTGAGGTGGTAAGCGTCTGCCGTGGCACCGTAACCGGCCAGCTCGGCGTAGATCGTGGCTCCGCGCTTCTTGGCGTGTTCGAGTTCTTCGATCACCACCACACCGGCGCCCTCGCCCATCACAAAGCCGTCGCGGTCCTTGTCCCAGGGGCGGGAGGCGCGTTCGGGCTCATCATTACGGAGGCTCAGAGCCCTCATGTTGGCAAAGCCAGCCAGGCCGCAGGGGCGGATGGAGGCCTCGGCACCACCGGCGATCATCACGTCGGCATCGCCAAATTTGATCATGCGCCAGGCTTCCCCGATGTTGTTGTTGGAGGTGGCGCAGGCGGTCACGATGACCATGTTTGGCCCCATGAATCCGTACTCCGCCGCGATCATGCCGCTGGCGATGTTGGTGATCATCATTGGGATCAGGAAAGGGGAGACGCGGTTCGGGCCCTTGTTCAGCAGGATCTCATACTGGGTCTCGATGGTGCTGAGACCGCCGATGCCGCTGCCCACCATCACGCCCACGCGGTGGGGGTCCAGGCTGTCGGGGTTGAGGCCGGCGTCCTTGGCTGCCATCTTGGAGGCGGCCATGGCAAACTGGAAGTAACGGTCCGCACGGCGGGCGTCCTTGTGATTGTTGTAAAAGGGCGTGGGGTCAAAGTCCACCACCTCACCGGCGATCTTGCAGTCGTACTTCTCAGTGTCCATCGACTGGATGCGGCGGATGCCGCTCTTGCCGGCCACGAGGTTTTTCCAAAAGTCATCCTTGTTGTTGCCGTTCGGGGCGATGGCTCCCATGCCGGTGATGACTACGCGACGTTCGCTCATGTGTTTAATTTAGGGGTTGGAGTGAAGGGTCAGAGAACACGATTTGCACGGGGGGGCAAGGGAAATCATGGCGGCGAAGTGCTTGAGCCCGGGGCGATTTGGGTGTCTGGCTGTGGGGTGATTCGTCTGCTGATCATCTTTGTCTCCACCTTTCTGCTGTCCCTGTCTGTCCTCGCGACGCCGGATTCTTCCTCCATCCCGCCGGTGATGCAGGCCTGGATGGCGGCGCAGAAGGACATCGGCAGCATCAAGGTGGCCTTCCAGCAGACCCGCACGACACCCGCTCTCAAGGAGCCTGTGCGCACCAGCGGCCGCTTCTGGCGCATGGCGGACGGGCGCTTTCGCCTGGAGCTGGGAGCGCCTGCTGCCTCGACGCTGATCTTTGACAAGGAGTCAGTGCATCTGAAGGAGAGCCCCGAGGAGCCCTGGCAGACCCTGAAGTCCGACGACAGCCGCGTGCGCATGTGGATGAAATTTCTGAGCGGGCGGGAGATGGATGTGGAGTCTCTGACGAACAATTTCACACTCAAGATCACGCAGCAGGAGCCCGGCTACACCACGGTGGCCATGGTGCCGCGCCCGCTGCTGATCAAAAAATACCTGCGCCAGCTGGACATGCAGATCGATCCCGGCGGCAGGCGGCTGCTAGGCTTTCGAGTGGTGCAGGGAGATGGATCCACCCTGCTGCTGAACTTTGGTCCGCCGGAAAAGCTGGGTGGTGATTTGGATCAACTCTTTCATCCTCAATGATGAACGAGGGGTCTGAAAAATAGCCGAAGAAAGGGCGGGCGGGCCCGTTAAGACCGGGATACCGCCATGGATCCAACCCGCGAGATACCCGAGTCCGAGGATGGATCATCGACAGATGCCGTGCTGCATGAGGTTCCCGAGCCCAGAGTGGTGAAACCCTACAGGCAGCCGAACCGTCTGGTGCGGCTGTGGCGCTCTGTGGGTGGCGGATCGCTGACGCTGAGCATCCTGTTTCATGTGGGGCTGGTCGTGGCGGCGGGGTTCATCGTGTTTGCCACCAAGGCGTATGAAAAGCAGATCGACTTCCTGCCCGGCGGCGGCACGCAGCAGGGGGCGCAGGCCTCCGCCGAGCTCTCCCACAAGGTGCAGATGAAGCGCCAGCAGAAGGTGCAGAAAGCCATGCCGCAGCAGCGGCTGATCTCCACCAGCATCGATGCTGCGCTGACTCTCCCAGAAGCCCCGCCTGCCGTGCTGGACATGCCGGATTTTTCCTCCCTGGCTGGTGGTGACAAACTGGGAAGCAGCGGCCTCGGCATCGGTGGCGCGGGCGGGGGTTTTGGCAATGGCGTCGGCATGGGGGCCATGTCTGGCCGCACCTTCAAGCCGCTCATGATGTTTGGCAAAGAGCTCAAGGACACGCGCAAGATCGCCGTGGTGATGGATGTCTCCCGCTCCATGACCAAGTTTCTCCCGCTGGTGGCCAAGGAGCTGGACAAGGTGGCCTTTGGCAGCCCGCTGGTGCTCTACTTTGGCTGCGGGCTGGTGAAGCCGAAAGAGAAGATCGACGACGACATCAATCCGGTGAGCAGCGACAAATTCCGCACCTTCTGGCAGGTCTGGGAAGGCAAGACCCCGCTCAAGCTCTCCAAGGAGGAACGCAAGAACCTCAAGTATGATCCCGCCAAGCCGATGCCGCTGGAGGCCATCTATGACATGATGAGCAAGCGCCGGAACACCTGGTTTGTGGAGTTCAACGGCATCACCTACGCATCAACAGCGCTCATGTCGAAGGAGGTCATGGAAGCGGACACCATCTACTGGTTTGCCGACTTCATGGACAAGGTGGAGTCCGAGCAGATGGAGCAGGTGCTGAAGACGCTCAAGAAGCGCAAGCAGAAGCTCTACATCCACGCCTCGAGGGAGGGCCGCTCTTTTGCCCAGGTGCGCGACGAACTCGTGCTCCCCTCCGGCGGCGAGGTCATTCAGACGCAGTCTGAAGAGACGCCGAAGAAGAAGGAGAAGGACAAGATCGCGGCGCAGTAGCTGCTGAGGCGCAGACCAGATCCGACGAAAGGCGGAATTGTTGATCAAGAGTCGTGAGTGGCATCCTGCGAATGGCTGGCGTGCCACTCCCAGTAGTCGCAGTAGTTCCGCCAGCGAAGGTCTGTGCGGGGAACCCAAAACAAGCCGGTGGGAATCCCTGTGGGAGCCATGAATTCGTCGTAGATGCAAAGGCCTGACCCGAGTTCGATGAGAAGTCCGTCGGTGGCGTCGCCTTCTTTGTCGATTTCCACATGAACCGCCTTGATGGGCGAGTTCAGGATGGGCAGAGCTTCGTCAATCTTTTCATAGCCCGTCAGGTCAACCTCGCCTCGATAAAACCGGTTGAATCCCAGCGGCGGAAAGAAGCACAGCCCGGTTTCCAGCGTGGGATAAGACCGCGTGTAATTGAGATCATCAGGAAGAGCCTCGTACTTCACGTGCATCGCCACGATGCGATGGCCGATGATCTCCTCTCTGCAGAGCCAGTCGCTCATGACTTCATGGTCTAATAATCCCGGTTCAGAAGGTAGTCCGCGAGCTGGCGCAATCTGACGGCGGAATCTCCAAACACATCGAGTGCGCGGCTGGCGGCTTCGGTGAGGCGGTGGGCTTCGGCGCGGGAGGCGTCCAGGCCCATCAGCGCGGGGTAGGTGCTTTTTTCCGCCTCCACATCCTTGCCGGCGCTCTTGCCGAGTTTCTCGCTGGTCTGGGTCACGTCCAGGATGTCGTCAATGATCTGGAAGGCCAGGCCGGTGGCCATGCCGAAATCATGCAGCGCCTGCATCTGCTCCTCGCTGGCATTGGCGCTCATGGCACCGAGTCTCACGCTGGTGGTCAGCAGGGCGGCGGTCTTGCCTTCATGGATGAAGCGCAGGTCTTCGAGCGGGAGCTTTTTGCCCTCGCCTTCCAGATCGGCCACCTGGCCGCCCACGAGGTGCAGGCTGCCTGCGGTGCGGGCAAGCTCCAGCACCATCACCGCGACCGGATGCAACGGCGCGATGGGCGTGCGGGTGACGAGCTCAAAGGCCAGCGCCTGCAGCGCGTCACCGGCCAGCAGCGCCATGGCCTCGCCATAGACTTTGTGGCAGGTGGGCACGCCGCGGCGCATGTCGTCATCATCCATGCAGGGCAGGTCATCGTGAATGAGAGAGTAGGTGTGCAGGCACTCGACCGCGCAGGCATTGTAGATCGCGTCATCGATGGAGCCGCCGCAGGCCTCAGCCGCTGCGAGGCAGAGGATGGGGCGCAGCCTCTTGCCACCTGCAAACATGCTGTGTCGCATGGCCTTGTGCAGAGTGGCCGGGCGGGTGTCGGCATCAGGGATGAGGCGGTTCAGCGCGGCATCCACAAACTGGCAGCGCTGGGAGAGGTATTCTTTGAGGTCGGACATGAAAGGGTATTTTGAAGCCCCGAGTCCGCCTCAATTCAAGCGGGGATTGCAGGCTACGAATTTACTGAAGGATTGATTGAACGGACTTCATGGTATTTATGTCCCTTGGTAAAAAATAAGTTCATGAAGCATCTGCAGGAGTTGAGTTGTTTAAGGCAGGTTTCTACTGCAGTGCCATGCTCAATAACAGCAGACGCAAGCCGGGCTTCGTCAGCATGACTTAAGTCATGAACTGCTAGGAATATTAGCGGATGAGGGAAATCTGTGAAAGTTAACGGCCTGCATGGTCTCAAAAGAGGTGTCAAAAAAATCGGATCAACGAGTCACTAAGGAAGAAGGAGCGCGTCATGAAGGAAAGTTCCTCTCAGCCCGGTGGATGGTTTGCGTTGCCAGTGCGATTTTGACATGGATCAGCCTGATGCCGGTGGTCTGGATCGACTGGCTGCTGGTAGGCAGGAGAATGATCTGGGAAGCGGTGCTGCTCGGCGTGTGCGGTCTGACGGTTTTTGGCTGGAATCTGCACCATCTCAGGCTGATGCTGCATAATGTTTTTTCAGAAAATAGTCTAGGGGAGGTGGGTGGGAATGGTGCGGTCAGACTCGCGAAAGTATTCGGGGTGCAGATTGTGCTGGCCGCTGCATGCACTCATCTGGCAGGGGCTTGCAACCCTATCGGGATGCAGCAGTGGTTTTGGATGCCAACGGCGGGTTTTGCTGGAGTGCTTTTGAGGAGGCGGGTGCACATGATCCTGGTGCTGATCGGGACTTTGTTTGTCTCCACAGCGCATGAAAATGCCGTGCGCGGCCAGCAGTCGGCTCTCTTCTGGATGTGCGGCCAGATTACCACGAGCGTGTTCATCATGGGCTGTGCTTTTGCGATGACGCAGGTCTCGCGGCAGCGTCTCAGCGTGGCGCGTGTGGCTGATGAACTGCGAACAGCCAACGCGCGGCTGGAACTGCAGGCGGATCATGCGGCGGTCAATGCCGTGGAGCAGGAGCGCAGCCGGCTGGCCCGTGAGATTCATGATGCGGTGGGGCACAGCTTTACCGTGGTGGGCGCCCAGCTGGATGTGGCGGAGGCGCTGATGCACGAGTCTCCCGCCCAGGCCCTGGATTCGATCCAGAAAGCGCAGCGCAGCAGCCGGGAGGGGCTGGCGGAGATCAGGCGCTCCATTACGAACCTGCGCAGCGCGGCACCGGCGGAGCGCACGCTGGTGGAGAGCCTCACTTCTCTGATCACTGCCGCAGAACGGCCGGGGCTGAAGCTGGTGCTGCAGCAGTCTGGGAAATCGCGTTCTCTTCCGGCGCTGGTGGAGATGTCCTTGTACCGCTGCGCGCAGGAGGGCATCACGAATGCCTGCCGCCATTCCGGCGGCTCTGAAATCGCGGTGCATCTCGACTTTACCTCTGATGATCGAGTGTCCCTGAGCGTGACGGACAACGGCCGTGGCTTCAGCAAGATACCGGAGAGCGGGCATGGACTGAGCGGCCTGCGTGAACGCGCGCTGCTGCTCAATGGTGAGTTTTTCGCAGGAACCGATCTGCAAGGCGGAGGCTACTGCCGCATGGTCATACCAGCATGATCCTATGACCACACGCATCAAAACCCTTCTCGTGGACGACCAGGCGCCTTTTCGCGAGGCCATGCTCCAGCTTCTGGGGCTGGACGGCCGGGTGGAAGTGGTGGCCGTGGCGGCGGATGGGGAGGAAGCGCTGCGGCTGACCGCCGAGCACCAGCCACATGTGGTGCTGATGGATCTGCGCATGCCGGTCATGGACGGAGCTGAGGCCACGCGCCGCCTCCGAGCCGAGCACCCCGAAGTGCGTGTGCTGATGCTGACCATTTTCGATCAGGAGGAAGATGTGTTTGAGGCGCTGCGTGCAGGCGCCTGCGGCTACGTGCTGAAAAACACCCCGGCTGATCAGCTGGTGGATGCCATCCGCACGGTCGCCAAAGGCCAGACCTACCTGCACCCGTCCGTGGCCACGCATGTGGTGGCGGAGTTCAACCGCCTCTCCCAGCCCAGCCCGCTGAGCAGCGAGGAGCTGCGCATCGCCAGCCAGCTCTCCCAGCGTGAGGAGGAGATCCTGCGGCATTTGGTGCGCGGCATGAGCAACAAGGAGATCGCCACAGCCCTGTGCCTGACAGAAGGCACGGTGAAAAACTACATGAGCCGCATTCTGGACAAGCTGCAGGTGCCCGACCGAACCAGCGCCGCCCTCATGGCGCGCACGCTGGGGCTGGGGTGAGCTAGCGCGTCAGCAGCTCCTCGCCGCGATACACCACGCGCTCCACCATGCCCTGAAGCGTCTGGTCGAGGAAGGGCGTGTTGCTGCTCTTCGACTTCATGAAGGCACGGCTGAAGGTGGTGGTGCGGGCGGGATTGAAGACGATGAACTCGGCGGTGCCGCCTTCCTTCACCGGCACGGGGGGCAGCTTCATCAGGCGGCGGGGCTCGGCGCTGCAGCACTTTACGATGTGCTGCCAGTTCAGGAGGTCCTTGGAGATGTAGCGGTCGTAAAGGGAGACAAGGGCGGTTTCCAGACCGGTGATGCCGAAGGGCGCGCTGGCAAAGTCCTGGTTCTTTTCAAAGGGGGTGTGCGGCGCGTGATCCGTGGCGATGGCGTCGAACCACCCGTCCTTGAGTCCCTGAAGCAGAGCGGCGTTGTCCTCCGGCGTGCGCAGCGGGGGATTCATCTTGTAGTGCGTGTCGTAGTCGCCGATGTGCTCATGGTTGAACATGAGATGATGCGGCGCCACCTCGCAGGTGACGCGGATGCCGCGGTCCTTGGCGCGCTTGATCGTGCTCATGCCCTCGATGGTGGTCACATGCTGGATATGCAGATGCACGCCGGTGTATTCCGCCAGGCGGATGTCGCGGGTGATGCAGATCTCCTCGCTGATGCTGGGGATGCCGGGCAGGCCGAGCGCGTAGCTGATCTTGCCCTCGTGCATGCAACCCTTGCCGCTGAGAGCCTTGAGCTCGCAGTGGCTGGCGATCATCAGCTCGTAATCACGTGCGTATTCCATGGCACGGCGCAGCACCTGGGGATTGTCCACAGCGTAGCCGTCATCGGTGAGCATGACACAGCCTGCGGCCTTCATGCCGGCGATGCCCGCCAGCTCCTCGCCCTTGCGGCCCTTGGTGATGGCGCCGCTGGTGTAGATGCCGGGGCCGATGCGTGTGCGGCGGGCGCTTTCCAGCACGCTGCGCACCACGCCTGCGTTGTCGATGGCGGGGGAGGTGTTGGGCATCATGACAAAGCCGGTGACGCCGCCATTGATCGCGGCCTCCGCGCAGGTGGCGATGTTTTCCTTGTCGTCCTGGCCGGGCTCGCGGGCATGCACGTGGATGTCAAACAGGCCGGGAAGCAGGATGCGGCCTGTGCAGTCGATGATCTCCGCATTTTCCACCCCGCTGATACCTGCCGCCACGCCGATGATCCGATCTCCCTCGACGAGCACGTCGGCGGTCTGGAGCTGGGGGCGGTCTTCGCTGGCGATCCGGGCGTTGCGGTAGAGGCGTTTCATGAAGCCATGATGTCAGTCAGGTTTTCAGCCTGTGCAAGCCTGTGAAATGAGTTCGTGGGCCACAGGGAGGACATATCCAAGTGATGCAGGCACTCTTGCCTGCAAAACGAGCATCTCGGACCATTCATAGCAGGCAAATCACTCCTGCTTCTTCCGCACATACAGAAGGACGCGGTCGTGCGTGAGCAGGCAGAGGTCCAGGCGGCCGTCGCCGTTGAGGTCGAGGGCGGCGTAGTCGTGGGGCTCGTTTTCCAGGCCGGTCTTGCCGCGGAAGTGAGGGTCGGTTTCAAAGACGCGGAAGTACATGGCGCTGTCCCATTTCTGCCCGGCGGCAGACTGGAAGATTTCGACCACACGGCTTTTGGATGTGTCCATGAGAGCCAGATCGTCCACGTCTTCTCCGGAGAACGAAGCAGCGAGGAGATCGGAGGGGGAGGTGTCCTTCAACTCGCTGTCAAAGGTGGCCACGGTGTCGAGCCTGAGTGTGGTGCCATCCAGCGGGGAGAGCTGAAAGCTGGTCTTTCCCAGCAGCAGCAGTCGGGAGCTTTTCTCCACATTCATCAGCACGCACTGCTCGGGTGTCATGGCGGGCAGCGCATGGGTGTGGTCGGCGCGATAGACGCGGTCGGTGCCGGCGGTGAGTTCGTGCAGCTTGCTGTGTGCTGCGTCGATCAGCAGCACGGAGACCTTGCCGTCCTTGCGGGAGACGAGCGCGCTGTGCAGCTCGGCTGAGGCGTCCGGTGCATTGAACTGCTCCACGATGCTGGCTTTGCCCTCGGCATCCACCTTGAAGGCGCGTGCCAGCTGCTGATGAGCGATGATGATCTCCGCCTTGCCATCCCCATCGAGATCGCCCGTGGTGAGCGCGGCAGGGGAGAGTTTGCTGACAAAGGTGTCCGGGATGCCTTCGACGCGCTTGAACGGAGTCTTGGTGTCCGTGGTGCTCAGCAGCAGCTGCAGAGGACCGAGATTGGAAAAGAGCGCGATGTCGCTGCGGCCATCCTGATTGGCATCGACGACGCGGATGCCGCTGATGCGTCCGGTTTTGACCGCGAGCTCCTGCGTGGTGGCGGTGAAGCTCTTGGCTCCAGCAGTCTTGCGCAGGGTGACGAGCTGCGGCTTGGATTTGACCTCGCTGACGCAGAGCACGGCGGAATCCGTGGTGAGCGTGAGGAGTGTCTCGCCCTCTTTGGCCTGGTAGATGATCTCGGGATAAGACAGGCGGTTGTTCTGCCAGCGGGCGATGCCGATGGACTGCTCTCCGGGGCTGAGCAGCACGAGCTCGGCTTTCTTGTCATCATCCACATCAGCGATGGCCAGGGACTCGACCCCGCTGAGGATGGGAAACTCGCGCCCTTCTTTGAAGGTGCCGCTGGCGCTGCCCTGAAACAGCCAGGCGCGCGCGGCCTTGGGCTCTGACATGACGACGTCCGCATGGCCGTCTCCGGTCAGGTCTCCATAGGCCACCGCGCCGTTTTTGGATTCAGTGGGAGGCATGGCATAGCGGATGGTGGAGGCACGCTCGGCATTCGGTTCGGCGGCTCCCTGGGTCAGTCTGGCCACCTCCACCATTCCG
>APMI01005917.1_pt1 | contig 10902 bp, 3 predicted proteins | sample 667938 | NCBI WGS metagenome assembly APMI01 (sample SAMN01084076, study PRJNA167559) | wastewater metagenome | biome: Wastewater | place: Denmark: Ejby Moelle, Odense | collected 2011-11-28
TTATTTATGCTGTTTTTATGACTAATTTTATGAAATATATAGATACAGTATAATATTAATAGAGTAATATATGAATATGAGTATGATTTAGTTATTGTTCAATGATAGTACTGTGAATTAAAGAAATGCGAATGATTATACTCCCTCAATGCCAGTAACTGCTGCTAATCCTGATCACTAACCTTGAACTTCTCTCCGACTTGCACAGAGAAAGCCCCGGCAACAACAGCAAGTTCCAGCCATGGTGACATTTTATAAAATTTCCTATTGCTTCTAAAACTATCACATATATATGTTACATATTCTATACTATGGATTTAGTTATGTAGGTAATCAGTCCATAGCTGATACTTTTTATTGCTATTTTTGTTATGTGGTAGCGACGGACGTATGGGTCGATGAAGTGATCGTAATTACGAGGCTGTTTTTTATTTATAGATGAAAGAGGGAGGGGAACTGTCGGAGATTGGGTTGGAGTCGAGGCGAATCCTGTGAAATTCATTAATATTATTACAATTATTATTAACACATTCAGATCAAATATAATGAACTGTATTATAGATAGTCAAGATGTATTGTTGATGAAATTTAATACACCCAAATAATATTCTTTCATTAACCCTCAAACACCCACTCTCCTTCAAATAAAAAGATGATAAACTAGAAATACTACTAGACGCTGATCGACAAAACCCAGCCAATAGGCGACCGATACTTCTCCGTCTTCCAGCTGAAGAACATCGGCAGTGTATAGGCCATCAAGTATATGATGGACGCATATCCGTACTGTTAGAGTTCTGTGTTGCTCAAACACTAATTATTGTATGCACTTGGGCAACTTAATGAGGATATGTATCAGACTGTGAGGGAATTTTTAATTAAGAAGATGGAGGATGATAAGGAAAATAATCTATCTAGGCATTAGGCTGCAGAAGCATTAGCTAATTATTTTGATAAAAGTATTATTGAATATTATGACAAACATCTACATTCGGACTGTAAGGAACTTGCTTATACTTGTCAAATTGCAAAAGAGAAATTAAAACATATATAACTTAAACCACTGTATGGACTTCAATATTCAAGAACAATGTAGCCAGCAGCTCCATTTACTGAACAATAATTCAACAAATTCATTAATGACAACAATCTGACATAATTATATAAAAAATAGGGCTATTTAGGTTTATTATTAAGTGAGAACATCGAATTATTTAATAAATACCGCATAATGTACATGCTGCGTAACATAAACACCCCTTAATGCATAAAAACCCTCTGTTTAATACTAACTCCAACATACTCAAAAACCCAGACAAGCCTTTTAAAACACTAAATCTGTTTCATAATTGGTCAGATAGGTTGTGATCAATATTAGAATATGATCAGATCATGTATATAAAATTAGTAATAAGAAGATATTGTCAGGCATTAAGCACTTGCTGCAGTGGCCAGTCAGTCTAAGGATTAGTAGTATGTCAAGAAATTTATGGATTAAAAATATGATCAACTGATTAGGGAAAGTGCGGAAGTTGCATTGCATTCTATCAAATATTGGAATTAATGAGAGAAAGAGAATGATATGCATATATATAATTTATACTTTAATTTATATTTATCTTATATTGTTGACGAATGTCTAAAAATTATTGAAATAAATGATCAAGCAAAATATTAACAAAAATTTAGTTCTACTAACCCTTTCTTAACTACAATTTCATTAAAGCACTTAAAATTGTTATTAATCACTCTAATTTTTAACAGGATGCCTTCTTTAATATATTTCCTTACTATAACTGGCATCGCATTCGATGACCACATTAGGTTGATAAAAATACCAAGTTTACGCCAAATCATCGAACCAAGCCTTATGTTATTGCGCTGATTTGAAATAAAAACACAATCCTGCAGCTGGTACCACTTTTTGCAGACTGACACCTCTTGGCATATCATTATAGTATAATTTCTCGCCTTATGTTTATGATTGCACATAATGCGGATCCAACACAATAAGCTGATCTTAATGATATCCTGCTACATAGATCGCTTACCCTCCAATTCCCGATATCATGCCTATACAACTTCTATGCTCAAGCACAGTATTTAAATGTTATCTCATTTTTTACTAAATTCTGTTAGTACCAAGCCGATTATTTACTATCATCAACATCGGGTACTATTCATCTTTTTATATGTCTTATATTGATACTTGGGTGTTGTACATCTAGATTTTTAGTTTAAATTTTTATTGTTATTTTAATAAATCTTGCAGAGCGATCATTATCTATGCGGAACTTGTCCATCTTTGCATTATTTTGCCTTACATGCAGATTTTATCGAATGAGAACAATGCTTAGTTTGAAGTTGAGAATTATTTAATAATTTACGAAGTATGCAAATGTGGACGAGTTCTCCTTAAAGCTTAAGCCAGAATCATCTGACACACCCGTATCATACACCCCCATCCAACATCCCCATATTTATCTTATAATTTCGATCGATAGCATATCCAAATAGTATCATGGAAAGCAGCCTAAAATTATTATTTCTGTTTGTATGTATATTTTTGTCCCCGTAGTACAGCAGGTTAACAATTTTACTACAAAACTATAGCTTTTCTGTTGATGAAAGGACATGAACTATGCTTGGCGTTGTAGGCTAGGTTTGTGGCTAACTCGCATACTGTTCTTTTTGAACTTGAGTATACTTCGTTTATGCTGTTCATTATGCTTGCTACAGAGGATTATATGGTATGAGGGTTTTATTGTTATAGGGCGATTTATTAGTATTATTAGGATTAGCTTGATATTTGTTAGCAGTTTTAAGTGTTCGCTTGCATTATTTTTAGTTTTGATGGTGATGAGATTAATTTTGGGTTATCTTTTATGAAAGAAGCAATATTATTATAGCATAGCATAATTATTAATATTAATTATCGCATAAAAAATATTTTTGATTAAATTAGCAAACAGTAAACAAAATATGTGAATATAGTGCATAAGTTATCATAATTAATTGCATTAATACATTTTCAATGGTACACACTCAATGATTTGGTACTACGCGTAACTCTCTAAAACAATTTAACTTTCCCCAAATCTGACTCTCTTTATCTCAATTATTTAGGTGCCCACTGATTCAATAACTTATATTCAGCAGGACTGGGTATTTTAGTCTGCGATTTCTGCCCTTTTCGTATATCAATTTTGCCATGGCTCCATCTTGATCTTTATCTTGATTTATTTTTAGCAATCGAATCGAAAGTATTTGCACATACCGGATGATAAGTGAATGGACTTAATTTTGCTTACACTGATTTCTTTTTCTTTTATTATTATTGATCATGTTTTGCTTGGTAAAATTTGTAGTCGGTTCGGTTTGGCCGTATATGCTCAACTGATTTCTAAATATTAAATAATATGTACGCGGGGGTTGTAGTGACCGACACCTGGAATACTACTGGATAAATATTTAATGTCATCGAAATTACTTATTTTTATTGGCTTTTATTTCATTTTTAAGTTTGCAAATTTTTTAGGGTATGGGTCTTTGGTGATGTCGTATTTACCGATACCAGGTTCTTTATTTTTAAGCTGATATTTTTCAATGTCATCAATATATGTTCTTTTTATCAATTTAGTGTCAACTTTTTTCAGCTATGATGCAGATTTAGCTCTTTTAACTTCTTTCTTATTTTATTAAGGATTACCAAAAAATCCATTAGTGAGCGTTTTATATTTATCAGGACTTGGATTCTTTGCAACAGGTTCTATAAACTATTAAATGTAAAATGGTTTATGCTTTGTTGTCACTTAAAATTTCTTTTGACGCGGTTTATTCTTATAGTCTGCATTCTGGCGATCGATTATTTATTGTCTTGGATCAAAATATATTTTCGGAGTGCAATATTATCGAATTAGATTGAACTATGTGTTGTCCGTCATTGTTTTATATTGCATTTAGAGACTTAGACTCATTTTTTGACTGTCTTTAATAAAATTAATTAATAATTATAACTTCACATATCAAATAACAATATTCTCATGCAAAATATAGAAACAAATCATTTTTAATACCAAGCCACTCATCTCAATCATAATCTATCTTTCTTGACGAGTCTCCATTAATCTTAATCAACTTCTTGATAGACATAGCTTTCTTGCTGGTTCTTATTGATGGTTGAAATAGTCAACAAATTTCCAGTCAATGATTGTGATATTTTGGTGACTTGACCCTCAGTTTGGAAAATTGTTAAAATTTTGTCATCTAAAGTTGTTTGTTGAGTTGGCTGGGTTAAATAGAATTTATAATTTTTAACTGCGCCTTACTAAATATAAAATATTATGTTACCTCAGAGCATGTCAGAAGCGAAATACGAGTCAGCGATTTCTCAAAGCTGTCCCAGCTTGGACGCCAGAGTATGCATCGGATTGTTTATTTAGTGGTTGGAATCTCTCGAATCAATGTGTATCCGCTTTTATTACCTTTAGATCGAGGATTATTCTCATCGGAGCCATGCTTCTAATTTTAATAACTCCAAATTTTTATCTTCTGATCTTTAGTTACAGTCGCAATTCGAGGATATGCATTCTATGATTTTTATTAAGAATCAAGTCCTAGTGGTAATTATTGTAAAGCAAAGGCAGAAACAGCAGCTCCACCTACAGAAAATGATTGACTTCTCCAAGCTTTATGATACAATTCCAGAATAGAAATATGGCCATCGCTTGAGCCAGCATAAAGTTTGAGTCCACATTGCGCAAATTATACCCAGTTGACTGAAGCTTGATGCAGATCATGATAAGATATTTATTTCCAGGTATTTCCATTTTATTGATAGATAGCAACTTTATTTTTGAAGCTGCCAATGCCGATAAGATTGCCAAATTTCGTAGGATCAGCCCATGATATACTCCAGATCGATGCCTAATCCCTACATAAATACAATAAAAATACGCTCTAAATTAGCTTAATTTAGTATAAGATTTAACATCTTTCTTCGTGTATATTTGCACATAGCCTTATGAATCAGCGATGGCTAGATATTGCCCTGTAGGCGAGTACTTGAAATCAGTCTATAAATATTATCAGCAGTATAAGTACGATTGTGCCGTAGGGTTTTAGTTATAATGAAGCGATTGATTCTATTGTTGTCATTTTGGTAAAGAGTACGATGAAGATTTTGTTTAAATTTTTAGTTATAAAGATATTTATACGTGGTGTCTAATACTTTATTCAAATTATTAATACACTATTTTCACATAACTGATCAGCCATATAAAGAAATTATTATTTTTCACTTCAGATATGAACTAATTTGGAACAAAATTTATGTATTTTATTTATTTTATTTATCATTGATATTAATTTTGTTCTTCAATTTTAATTAGTTTGCATATCTTGTATGTTGTCAAAATTAGCATAAACAAAAGACCCAGTCTAACAATCCAAGCTTCTCAACGAAATAATTGACTAAGCTTCAAAGAATTCAAGTAAGTTTGTTGCCGAACTTACTGATGACCTCGTTAGCAAATTCTCATAAATATTGCACAAATAAAATTTCCATCTTTGGGTTGAACTTTCAGTCATTTTATTGTCAATACAAGAATGTTTTTAATATGCGGATGTTAATAATAAAGCAACAGGACCTGCATTGAGATTGGTTGATCTTGTCGGAGCGATACAGGGCGTTTAGGATCGACACTAGAAAATTAATAAATTGGAAGGGAAATATCCTACTATGGAAATTTCTATCGTTCTGCTCGCTTTCTATGCGAAATATTGTGTAATCGGCGTAAAATAATAACAATTACCTCGAGTAATGCCTATTTTCATCAGAATGTCGTCATTCATAATTGAAAAATATCTTCAACTGAGAAATTAACCTGCGAAAGGAACTGAAGATCGCATAGAAGATGATAAAGTTATATTAAAATGCTGTTAAAAATGGGTTGCTGGATGCATTGAATTGTTCTTTAAAAATGCTGTTGTGCCTCAACAGACTCAAACTAAATAGCTTGTATTAATGGCAGTCTGTGATATCATTGGTGCATTATTATAAACCAGCCGCTAGAACGTGTTATAAAAATAATTAACAACAAAATTACTATAAAAAGTATTGTTATAATATCTTAAAAAATTCACAACACTCTAGCAGATAGTATTAACTCTTAAAAAATGCTTATCTTCAAAACATTTCAACAACCCTCTTAAAAAAATCCAAATTCCATAAATATATTCCGACTATACCATGCTCTCCGTGGGTATCAATACTTAAGCTTGCTGTTATGTTGTGGTCAGAATGATTAGAGACTGGCCTGCACTTGCTGTTGTGTTAAGCTAAGAGAAATTGTTGGGGGCTTTTGTGCCTGTTGTTAGCTAGATTCTGAGTCGGCCTTATTAAATTAAGATATAAGCGATACATATTTTGGAGAGAGTGCTTGCGTCAATGGGGAAAGTTTAAATTAATACTGGGTTTTAGTATGGGTATCCTATTCAGCTTGCATTATTCTATTTCTGGCAGTATTAACATGAAAAATATTAGTCTATTAGTTCTAAATTTGTTTTCAATTCAAAATAGACTTAACTTCAATCACTGCTTTCCTTGAACGGAATCTATCTTTAAAACCTGCAAAAATAGAAATAAAAATACATTATTTCAACAATCTCAAGTAAATCTCTATTGAGTCCACGCACATTCTTAGCTTTGACTCCTATTAATTTCAATTAACAAAAAGTTAAAAGACAGCTATTTATTTTGGATCTTGTAGAAAAACTAAATGAAAAATATAAGAATTAAGTCAGTAAATTATGTAGAAAGTGGAGTAATGAAGTAGGACAAGGTAATTTTGATGAAAAAGTACAATAAAAAATAAAGAAATTATTATAGTGATTTATAGATATCTCTTAAATTCAAAAATTCAAATAGAAGAATACAAATAGATGATATTTAAAATATAATCAGTATGAGCTTTGTCTTTAGTACATTTTACGATCATTTTGTCCTCGAACTTCTTGTTTATATTGTTGTTGTGATTGAGGCGGCATTTGTACTCCATTCCGATTGGTTGGTTGTTTATTTTAGCCAATAACCGGACTATTACTTTGTTTACCATTCTTATGCAGCTACATCTGAAATATTTCAATTTATTTATTCAAAGCATTAAATTTTCTAATTAAATATTGTTAATAAGTGCCATTACGATAGGCTTAACATTTTTACTGCATCGATTGATTCTATTTTTTAATTGCCTGAAGTAGTTATTAATTGGGTAGAGTTGGTACTGAACTATTTGATTACAGAATTTTAATGAATTTTTATAAATAGAAATGTTATTTCAATAACTGACGATCTGTTAGTTAGAATAACTAAGCTGGCTTCTGCGGTTTGTAGTATTGAGGCTGGTAATTTAGAGTAGGAGGGTGATATAAGAGCATGCTTGTGGATTTGTTGGGTGGCTATTGTCGTTTTTCTCGCATTTTAAATTAAATTATAATAATCTTACGCCAATCATACATACACATGCTAAAAATACTATCTAAGATACCCATACTATCTCCCACATATACTAATAAACTGCTATACAGAATATCAGTATATTAAGGCATATCTCCATCTTTACTAGCCACAATGTCGTTAAGCCAAGGCATAAAAGGCAATACAAACACATAACTAATCTCCAGTTTAACAAAAAACAACATAATAAGTAACAAATTGCTGCAATAATCAATGCTGAACTATGATCGTAAATAATTTATAGCACACGATGGCAAATATACAAATTATTATTAGAATAAACCGTATAAAATATCAGGTGGGCATAATATGACTGATATTTTTACACATGCTGTTGTGTTGCAGCAAATCTGTTACTATCTATAGGAAAAACATATTGGCAAATATAGTAAATAATAGGGTAAAAATAATAAAATGAGAGTTATTGATGTGGGTACTGGGCATGGATATCTTGCCTTTGTTTTAGCTACTTTATTACCTAAATTAGGATATAACTAGAGCAATATTATAGCAGTTGATTCATCTGCAGCTGTCATCAACTATGCTAAAAAATTACAACAATAATACATACAATCTGGCTCATATCCTTAATCTAAAACAGTCTAATTTAAATAACAAAGCGTCTAAAGCATACTAGATAATCCAACAACTTACAACATAATAATAGGCGGGTTCTACATGCCACCTAAATTTAGTGAAGGGCTTGTTAATAAAATAGACAAAGATAATGGGTTTGGCGTCTGGGCTGAGGACTCAAGTAGTGGGCAAAGTTTATATTCTATACGAAGAAAATAAGGAAAAGTTATTAAGAATTAGATCATGTCTACAATGTTTTCAATGCCGACTGTCAAAACATCAGTATCTAACTATTTCCACGATTAATCATCTTAACCATAAAGCCAAGAACAAACGAAAATATCAAATTCGAACTCCAATACATCTCAGACATAGAATAACTAAGTAAACTAACAAAAATTGAGATAGCATTTTCAATCACTCAAAAAGCAAGCAAAATAGAAATAGAAATAACAACTAAAGTAACAATTGAAGGTACTAATCACACAACATAGTGCTAAATTGAATAGAAAATTAAGCTTAGATTAAATGAGGGCTATCAAGAAAATTAATGTTATACTTTAGAAATTAAATGGCAGATGAATGTATATTTTTGTATTGAAAACTATTGTATATTTACAATTTTTAAATAATAGTAATATTAACATATTTTTTAACCCTGCTTCAAGATTTTAATTTAAATGTCATTTTATGTTTGTTGTATAATTTGTATTATTGTTTGGTAATCAATTATTTAATATGGAGAGTGGATAGATTCACGTCAAAAGGCGCAGAAGAGCAAGAAATGATCCTCATGAACGAGATTTTGTATGCCCATGCGGTAAAAGTTACTTGAGTTACCCTGCTTTATACACTCACATAAAAAACAAGCATCAAGGCCAGACTCCTGCTTCAGGCCAGATAACAATTCCTCGAGGATAGAGAAGTTCAATACCAATTAACCGTGACGATGCCGAAAGTGATAATGACAAACATTTGACAACTTCTGATGACGTGCTAGCAAGTGTGTTTAACACTTTTAGAGGGTATCTCACCAAAAAATAATTAACATATACGATAGAGGATGTGTTCAATGTGTTTCCTTCATAGCTTGTTGGTGACATGTGCGATAAAACAAAGAGCTGGGAGTAGATGAGAGGGAAACCTTAAAAAATAAACTAGAATGGTATCAAAATCGTAGTAATTGACATGATTATTGCAAAATTTACTTACCTTTTAATAAAAAAAATCGACTTAGGCCTCCTCCAATAACTAGTGTTAGTCTTATTAATATTCCGCCGATCCCTAAACCACCAATATTCAAGACAGCTTGACAAAACAAACCCAGAAACTCCAAACCTAAACTTCACTCGTGATTCCTTAGGAATGCGAATGTTAGAACATGTAAATTAATTTGTACTTTGTTACTTCGATATTTATGGTAGAAATTATAAGAATATTATACCTATGGCTAGCTTTATTGGGAGACCGGAAAGATAATATATTTGTATTACTAAATTGATGTTTTTGTTTGGAAGATGGGCGTATCTGGAAAGATTCACTATTTTCAAAATTAAAATGAATAATTTTTGAATGATTTATATATATCAGCCTGCCTTTATGCTTAATTACTGATTTTACATCATTTTTGATATTTATGTAAACTTTCATGTCTGATATACTGTGCAATTTATTATTGATAGAGATGTATAATTTTGGAATTATTTGCAAAATTTACGAACTTTGGAAGAATTATTATATTCGAAATTGACATTGCACATAACATTACAAATTTAACTTATGCGAAGCCCGTTGACTGATCGACAACATGACAATATCGCTAAGATTAACGAATATATTATCGAGCAAGTGCGAAGAAAAATAGAACCTTTATGCATTAGGGTCAATAAAAGAAATTTTAAAAGTTAAATGAATAGCCCGAGGTATTATTAAGCGAGTCCAAGCTTGAGAAAAACAAAAGCTTCCTAGCCTTTATTGGAAGCATTGAATAAATCTATCATAGCAAAGAGAAATCGAAGGAAAATGTTAAGCACGGCAATTATTATTGAAAAATAGAAAAAATGTAATAATTTTCGACATACTTTGGATCCCAACGATTCAACCGAAGATATTATAAAGTATGAAGAGCTCAGAAACAAGGTTTAAAGACATATTTAATAATAAATAAAAAAAATTGGTCATTAACACAGGGATTCTAAGAAATATTTGCGATTATCGAATAATATTGGCGAGAAGAGCAATTATATTTGCTTTAATCGAAGTATTGTAACGACAGCTGTGAAACCATATAATTTTAGGTAGGCTTTCTAGGAAATTAAGAAAACTGAAAGAAGACAGAAAAATGAATAAATTTTTGGAAAATATATTAAACATGATACTCACAATTCAGCAGTTTAAAAAATTAAAATGACTAATTAGAGTAGTAAGCAATAATAAAAAGACCAATAAATTGGCAAATAAAATGTGGAAAAAAGTAGATTTAAAAAATAGAAAAAGAATAAAAACAAGCAGAAAAAGAAGGCAGTAGGCTTTCAAAAAATAAAAAGAAAAAATTCCCTCTTATTTGCCACTCCCTAAAATGATGATATTGATAAGCAATTTGAAGAAGGACTTGTTGAATAAATCTATAAAACTAAGCGGATAAAATTTAGAAAAAAGATTAACTAAATTAAAAGCCGAAAGAATTTAGTGGAAGGAAATTTATATTTTTTAAAGTAGTGAATTTAATTATTACTTATTTTAATTTGTCGTCTATTTGGTTACTATATAAGATCAACAAAGCAGTATATAATAATTAATGAAAAGCATGA
>APMI01037497.1_pt1 | contig 10902 bp, 7 predicted proteins | sample 667938 | NCBI WGS metagenome assembly APMI01 (sample SAMN01084076, study PRJNA167559) | wastewater metagenome | biome: Wastewater | place: Denmark: Ejby Moelle, Odense | collected 2011-11-28
ATCAGGTCATGATCAACAGTTATTTTTATTTTGCCAAATACTTTTTGCAAAGCAGACTTTACCAGTTTTACATTTTCGGTGCTTAAGCAGCCGGTGCCGTAATAGTACACTTCATCCGGGAGATTATTCTTGATACGGGACACCAGTTCTTTTTCCAGCAACTCCTGTATCTGTTGTGCATTTAAAAAGTAGGGACTGATACCCTGGGTAGTGATCATCTTTTTTTTACTGCCGTCCAGCAGGCACCATTCTGCCTTGGTTGAGCCACTGTCAGCAATCAGTTTTACCGCCATTTTTTTGTTCTTTATAATTTACGTTTGAAAGTAATACATTTTGATGATACCCTGTTATAAAATCCTTTGCTAAAACTTTACGCTGACTGTGTAAAATATTGCGATCCCATTTTCCGTGCAAAGCAGTGCCGGGCAGCTACTAAAACATTACAACAGCGTTTCACCTGAATTAATTTATTTTCGTGGCCACAAGAGAATTATGGATAGTAAAAAGAAACCACAGGTTTGGCTGCCACTGCTTTTCAGCATTACCTTAATTGTTGGGATGATGCTTGGTTACCGGATGAGGGGTACCATGCCGGGAAAAGATTTTTTTTCGATCGACAAAACAAGGCCCCTGCAGGAAATGCTTGACCTCGTGAAGAACAAATATGTAGATGAGGTAAAGCTGGATGAGCTTACTGATACTGCCATGGCGGCCATACTCGGCAAGCTTGATCCTCATTCCGTGTACATCAGTGCCGAAGAGGTAGCAGGTTCCAATGAAGACATTGCCGGTAATTTTTTCGGTATAGGTGTTGAATTTGACGTACTGGACGATACCATCAACATCATGCATGTGATCCCGGAAGGCCCCAGTGCAAAGGCTGGTATACAGATTGGAGATAAATTCATTAAAATAAATGACACGCTGGTGGCTGGAGTAAAGATAAAATCTAGCAGGATCCGGAAACTGCTCAGGGGATCAAGCGCTACCGACGTAAGGATCGACCTGCTGAGGGGCAGCCAGCGAAAATCCATTACTTTTCAAAGGGGCATTATACCGGTAAGCAGTATAGATGCCTCTTATATGATAGAACCCGGCACCGGGTATATCCGCCTCAATAAGTTCAGCCAGGTAACCTACCGGGAGTTTATGCAATCGCTGGAAAAATTAAAAGGCCAGGGCTTGAAAAAACTGGTACTGGACCTTCGTGGCAACGGCGGCGGTGTGCTTGACCAGGCTACGGAAATAGCAGATGAATTTTTAGAAAGCGACAAGCTGATCACCTATACAGAAGGAGCCCATTTTCCCAAAAAAGAATACCGCTGTAAAAGGCCCGGAATGTTTGAAACCGGTGCCCTGGCCGTATTGGCCGATGAAGGTACCGCCAGCGCCAGCGAGATACTGATCGGCGCTTTACAGGATTGGAACAGGGCTACGATTGTAGGCAGAAGAAGTTTTGGGAAAGGGTTGGTACAGGAGCAATACGACCTCAGTGATGGCAGTGCACTCAGGCTAACGATCGCCAGGTATTTTACTCCTGTGGGCAGAAGCATTCAAAGACCTTACAACAATGGGGAAAAAGCTTATTACGATGAGATCCTCAAACGGTTTCATGATGGAGAGGTACTCAGCATGGATTCGCTGAAAAATGATACCAGTAAGATCTTCAAAACGCCCTCCGGCAAAATTGTATATGGCGGTGGTGGAATTTCACCGGATGTATTTGTAGCGCTGGACACTACCCGCCTCGACAGCAGTATCAGTAAACTGTACATGAACAATGCACTGGCCGATTTTGCCTACCGTTTTCACATGCAGCACCAGGCTGAGTTAAGTGCTTATAAAACAACCGCAGAATTTGCAGCAAAATTCAGTTTTCCTGAAGACACCTGGAAGCAATTTGAAATGATGAACCAAAAAGATTCGGCAAAGGTGTTCATTCATACCGCAAAAGAAAAAGAAGAACTGTATTACCGGTTAAAGGCTTTCCTTGCCCGGCAACTGTGGCGCAACGAAGGCTTTTATGAACTGCTGAACGTAAAGGATGAAGCGATCAATAAAGCACTGGAGGTACTGAAAAACAAATAACAGGGCAATATTAGCCAATATTATATTTTGATTTTAATGCTATGTTGCCCGCTGATGGTTCCAAAAATTGGATTATTTGGTATATTCAACTAATTTTACCGCCTCGGCTAACTGGTTCAGCAGCCGTTTTGTACACCTAAACCTTTTGAAAATAATATTAATTTGCGACGGATAGTACGCCATAAAACATGCCTTAAACCTTCTATGGGTGCCTGCGCCCTGCCATTGGTGCGATATTATTCAATCACGCCGGGCAAGAATCTATTCTTTTTTTCGTTAAAGCCTAATACTAACCTCCTTAATTCAATTGTATGATTAAAAAAATGCCTGGCTTTTTACTCTTTGCGGCCTTGATACTGCTCTTTAGTGCCTGCTCCGATACAAAAAAAATGGTATATTTTAAAGACCTGGAAAATGTTAGGGAAACAGCCCTCACCTCCAGCGCTATGGACAATGCAGAACATAAGATTGAAGCCAATGAATTGTTGAGCATCCATATCACCAGCCCTACCACCGAAGTAGCGGCTTACGATATGATGAACAAGATCAACGATTATAAAACCGGCGGACCTACTTCGACCGGGGGCAAAATGGAAACAACCGGCTACCTGGTAAGTACCGATGGTTACATAGAAATCCCACTACTGGGCCCTGTAAAAGCAGCCGGACTCACAAAATCGCAATTGAAAGAAGCGGTTACAAAAAAGATCCTGGATAAAAGATTGCTGATAGACCCGATCGTAGATGTTAGGTACCTGAATTACGAAGTAACCATACTGGGAGAAGTTGCCCGGCCTTCTGTGATCAATGTTCCTACAGAAAAAATATCATTGATCAAAGCACTGGGTGTGGCCGGGGATATCACGGCTTATGGAAGAAGGGACAATGTGATGATCGTAAGGGAAGCCGACGGCAAAAAACTGGTTACCAGGGTGAACCTGAATTCCAGTTCCTTTTTACAGTCGCCTTACTATTACCTGCAACCAAATGATGTGGTGTACGTTGAAACCACCAAGAACAGGGCCGCAAGTGTTGACAGAACAAGATTGATTTTGCCTTCGATATTAAGCACTATATCTGTAGCCGTATTGGTTATTGACAGAATTACAAGGAAATAATAGAACAAAAAGTATATGCAACAGCGAGTAAATAAAAATACCATACAGAAAGAGGAGAACCAGCTTAGCCAGATGATGGCTGGCTATATCAGTTACTGGCCGCTATTTTTAATTTGCCTTATTTTAAGCCTGGCAGGGGCTTACCTGTATATACTCTATGCTGTTCCAAAATACGAAGCCACCGCTTCTATTTTAGTTAAAGACAAGATCCGGGGCGTTGTAGAATCCAAAACTGTGCAGGATATAGATCCGGTGAACACTTCAAAGATCATCGAAAATGAAGTGGAAGTGTTGCAATCACAAACATTGCTGGATAGCGTGACCGTTAAACTCAATTTGTATGCGCCCATTAGCCAGGAAGGAAAATTCAAGATGCATTCGGCCTATAACACCTGCCCCGTTATGGTACAGGCCAAATTTCCCAATAAATTAAGAAAAACGGAAAAGATCCCATTCTCTTTTGACAGTGCTTCGGCCACGGTGCTCTTAAACCGTCGCATCAAAAGCCCGGTGAATGAATGGGTAAACACGCCCTATGGCGAATTGATGTTTCTTCCCAATCCGAATTATACCGGCTATAGCGGCAACAACAATTATTTTCTTAACCTTTACAAAGCCAGTGGCTTCAGCAGCAGCCTCCTGTCTTCCTTCAAGGTAGAATCGAACAAAACCTCCAGCGTTATTGAATTAACATTTAAGGATGAGGTGCCGGAAAGAGCTGAGAATATCCTGAATACATTGATAGATTTCTACGACAAAAGTGCCGTTGCGGAAAAGAACAACCTGGTTAAAAGCACGCTTACCTCTATCGAGAACAGGTTGGTGGTAGTAAAAGCCGCCATTGATTCCATTCAGAAAAAAGTAAAGGATTACCGTACCACCCACAGGGTAACTGATATCAATGAGCAGGGAAGAAACTGGTTGGGAGCGGTTGGTGCCAGCGACCAGGAGTACACAAAAGTAACCACCCAACTTGGCCAGTTGCAGGACCTCAAAAGCAAGGTGAGTGCCAGTGAGAACATTGGTATCCTGCCTTCTGCCACAGGAATAACTGACCCCGGTCTTACTACGCAGATGACCACCTTAACCAACATGCAACTGGAGTACGAAAGGCTCAAAAAAACGGTGGGAGAAAACAACCCTGTTATCTCTCAGTTGAAAGACCAGATATCTAAAATGAAGCCCAATATCCTGGGCAATATCGAAACACAGATACGCAACCTGCAGCAAAACCAGAGCGCTTATTCCTCTACCAGCGGCAGGTACAATTCCATGCTTTCGGGTATTCCGGAGCAACAAAAAGAGTTACTGGAGATCAGCCGGGATGAGAACATTCAAAACGGCATCTACCAGTTTTTGCTGCAAAAAAGAGAAGAGAGTGTGCTTTCTTATACCAGCATGAACCAGGACAGCAAGGTGATCAACCTGGCCAATTCAACGGGTAGACCGGTAAGCCCGAAAACAACCATGATCTATTTTGCAGCACTGCTCCTGGGCCTGGTGCTGCCGGTTATTTTTGTGAACGGAAGAGAAATGCTCAACAACAAGATCCTTTACCGTAAGGAAATAGAATCCCTTACCAGCATACCGGTGATCGGTGAAATTGTGCATGACAAATCAAGGAACTCACTGGTACTGGAACCCGGCAAAAGAAGTTTTATTGCTGAAGAATTCAGGAAAATAAGGGTATCGCTGCTCTTCCTGGGTATCGACTCGTATCATAAAAAAATATTGCTTACCTCCAGTATACCGGGAGAAGGCAAGAGTTTTATTGCTGCTAACCTGGCTGTAAGTCTTGCGATGACCGGTAAAAAAGTAGTATTGGTTGATGCTGACCTGCACAACCCTTCATTGGGAAAACTCTTTGGCGTTACCACCGAGGAGATTGGCGTAAGTGACTACCTGCTGGGCGAAAAGACAGCAGATGAGATCATCCGTAAGGTAGACAACCATCAAAACCTGAGTTTTGTTTCTTCAGGGGGCCTGCACCCCACCCCTTCTGAATTACTCGAAAACGGGCAGATACAAAACCTGGTTACTTACCTGGAAGGAATTTTTGACCTGGTGGTAATAGATACAGCCCCTATCGTGATGGTAACAGATGCTTACCATCTTTCTTCCCTGGCAGATGCCACTTTATTTGTAGTGCGCCATAAATACACTCCTAAAATGCTGGTAAAACGCATTGATGAGAATAATAAGATCAATTCGCTTAAAAATCCTGCTATCATCTTCAATGGTGTAAAAACCAGGGGCTTCATGAAAAACAATTATGGTTACGGCTACGACTATGTTTATGGCGGCAACCAAAAAATATCTAAAGGAAAGAAATTAAAAGCTTAACTTAGCATTTCCGAAAACCAACTATATCCCGTAATCCAATCCCTGTAACTAGCTTACCTGTATCCTTTGCAATAATCGCCAATAAGCCAATCTATTGAAAAATTGCATAGTTTTTTAATCATTAAAAGATTTAAAAATGAACAGGAATTGGTATGCAGTTTACACTAAGCCACAGTGTGAGAAAAAGGTCGCTGCCCTTTTAACAAAGAAAAAGATAGAAAATCTCTGTCCGCTTAACCGTATCTCCATGGGGGCAGGCAGCCGCAGGAAGATGGTATATGAACCTTTATTTCCAACGTTTGTATTCGTTTATATCACAGAAAATGAAATGCACGAGGTTAAGAAAACAAGTGATGTGATCAATTTTGTTTACTGGCTGGGCAAACCTGCAGTGATCAAAGCTACAGAGATCGAAAACGCAGCTCATTTTGCCAATGCTTATCACAATATCAGGCTGGAAAAAACGGCTGTTAACTCCGGCGGAATGATCAGGATCTCCAATGAACCTGCACTCAATGCAGGAGCAAACGTTATGTCGGTGAATACCACAAAAATAAAATTAACGCTGCCCTCTATTGGCTTTGCCATGATCGCAGAAACTGAAAAAACACCCGGTGATGTATTCCAGCGTGGGCTGGAAAGCGCCACTGTAATGGCTTAAATATTTATAACCCTGGGGTAAATTCCAGGGTGCCTCCTAACCGTTACACTGCTCAAGCGGCGTAACGGTTTTTTATTGCCGTAATCACAGCACATATTGTTAAGTTTGCGTTCCTGAAAAAATATATTTTTTGGAAAAAGTCTACATATGGGAAATAATTGCCCTCAAAAGGCGTTATGATGAAGTTAGCATAGGAGTATAGACAAGGAAATATTAAATTATAAGATGATACGTTACTATAAGAAATTCTATTTTTTAAAGGTTTACGAAAACTGGTTCCACTATAAATACAGTTTTTGGGATACGATTGGCCTGAATGTGTACTGGAATGTAAAAAAGCAAGATCGGTCATCGATCCCAGGCATTAAAAACATCTCTCATACGATTGAGCTCGATCTTGTTCAGGATGGAGAGGCCATTACAGCCGGTTTTTCAAAGCAGATCAGGCAGCAGGCCAGGCAGGCTGAAACAGAGGGCGTAAGCTGCAGCTTCAATAGCGGCGATATTAATGTTTTCGTTGATTTTTTTAACGATTTTGCCCGCAAAAAAAACACCGACCTTGTTAGCCGTCGCCGAATGGAAGAGTTTGGCAAGGATATCCAGATCAGTTTTGCCCTGTACAAAGATGAGATACTCGCTGCCCACAGCTACCTCACCGATAAAGAGACGGGTATTGTACGGCATCACCATGCTGCCACACGGAGGCTGGATGAGCAGATAGACAGGAACCTGATTGGCAAGGCGAATAAATACCTCACAGCAAAAAACATCATTTATTTTAAAGAACAGGGCTATCGTACGTTCGATTTTGGCGGCTATGCAAAGGATACTACTGATGAAAGCTTAAAAGGCATTAACCAGTACAAGCTGTTATTTGGTGGTACCGTGGTAGAATCGGTCAACTATTTTTCGTACGGATACTGGCTTTTTAAAAAAATAGCCCGGTTATTGGGTATGCAGGGCAAAGTATAAAAATTGGTATGCCCTGGCAGGGAAAATAATACGCGGTGAAGGAGATGCTGCAAAGCAATTATAACTGCAGGAGATCGTTTTAGAAAGGCAACGCTTAGCAGAAAAGGGTATAAAGCTGGTAACCCATGTAATTTTTCCAAAAAGCATGTGACTCAGATAGGCGAAGCCATGCCAACTCCGGTAACTAATTGCATAATTTTGCACAAATTGTATTTACCGGTGTTTCCCCAGGGTAAATTAAAATGAAACAACACTCCAAGTACATATTCTGGTGCATCATTGTTGGCGTAAGCTTTAATATGCTGAAGCTGTATTTTGCACAGAACAATATGGCTACGGCTGTAGAGGGCGTATTTCCCTGGTATTTCAGGATCGACTTTTTAGGAGATATCCTCATGAGCATTGCCGCCGTCACCTCTTTTTTTACCTATAAAGAATACTTCCCAACATATATTAAGACATGCTATGTATTAATGGTATTCTTTGTTACCATCGCTTCGGCAGAAGCATTGAGTACCATACCTGCCAATCCCAGTACTTTTTATGGTATCAAACAAATCGGCGGTTTCCTGAATATCGGTATTTTGTTCTTTGCGGCAGACACCAAATATTTTCCAAAAGTTCTTGACTTCTTTTATTACCTCTGTTTCGGCATCCTGATCGCCAGCCTTATCAACATAGGTAAAGCAGGTATTGGAGCCAACCGCAAAGAGTTTCTTTCTTACCTGCGTGATTTTGCAGTGTTCCTGATGTGGGTATTCCCTTTTTTCTTTCTGCAGGATGAACCCAATAAGAAAAAGAACCTGCTGAATATGGCAGCTTTCCTGCTGATATTCATCATTGTACTGGCCACTGGCTCCCGTTCTTACCTGATTTTATATTTCCTGTATGTGATCATAAAATTCAGGGCAAAACTGCAAACAAAAAATGGCATCCTGGCCATCCTGGGTATGCTGGTTTTGGTGGGAGTTGGATATTTTGTTCTCATCAACAGTGCGCTCAGCAATACGGTACAGGGTGCGGTGGGAAACCTGAGCGAACGCTCCGGCGAAGACACCAGGAGCGACCAGATATACGATTTCCTGTCACAATACGACATGAATTACCTGGTGCAGGGCGTGGGGCCATTAAAAACCTGGTTTTGGCACAGCATCAATAGCCCCTACGCTTACCTCGATAACCAGTTCCTGCTGATCGCCTGGTGGGCAGGCCTTCCTACGGTATTGACCTATATCTTTTTCCTGGTGAGATCAATGTTCACAGAAACAGAAATCCTGCAGTTTGAAGATATCAGGGGAACTAAACTGATCATATTTTTCTGGATAGCTGCCTGCCTTGGGCTTGCCATTTACTGTACCATGTGTGCAGAACATTATTATTACTTTTTAAGCCTGCTGATGGGATTGAATGCCTGCCAGTATTCTAAAATAATTGAACCCGAGCCCGAAGTGGAAGAAGCCTATGGAAATTATTAAAAAGCATAGTTCAAAGATCCTTTTTGCCGCAACCATCGGCGCATTGGGACTGAGTTTTTTTGGAAGTGTACTGAATTCCAGGCTACTGCAGGGGCAGGCTTTTGGCGATTGGAAGTACCTGCAAAGTTTTATGGTATTGATCAGCTACCTCGTAAACTTCGGCCTGTATTCATCAGGAGGGCGGCTGATCGCTGCCACCGATGACCAGGTAAAGATCAGGACCTACAAAGGCTACCTCATTTATTTTGCACTGGCAGGATTGTCTGTGATCATTCTTTGTACACTGGTGGTTGGGCTTTTGTTTCCAACCTTGCTGAACAGTAACCTGTTTCACCTGGCCTTGATCATGCTGCCTATGTTCATCATTCACCCGCTGGGCTTTTACTTTGAGTCGGTTTACCAGGGAGAGAAAAAACTGCTGCAACTTGCCATTTACAGGTTTGTACCGCCGTTTATTTACATTGCCTTACTATACAGCTTCCAGTCCCTTTCAAAAGGCAGTATCTACTACAATGCCTTATTGTACTACGGAAGTCTTTTCGTGGTATGCATGGTGCTGATATGGAATGACAGGCCCATTTTTAAAAGAGGCACCAGTGAATGGCTTGACCTGAAACTGCAGCACAAAACCTTTGGCATCCAGTTGTACTGGGGGGGACTTTGGGGCGTGGGTGTTATTTACCTGCTGCCAATACTGGTAGGATATTTTAATCATGAAGATCACAAAGATGTAGGGCATTACAGCCTTGCGCTGAGTTTTATCATGCCATTGTCGATACTGCCGAGTATCGTAGGTACCTCCAATTTTAAAAAATACATCACGCTGCCCAATATCCCAAAAAGTAATTTTGTAAAAGTGGTAGTGGCCTGCCTGGTGATGCAACTGTTAATGGTATTGTTCATCGATTATGTGATCGAATTTTTTCTTAAACCTGAATACAAAGATGTAGGCACCCTTATCAAGATCGGTTCTTTTGGAGCCGTACTGCATGGCTTTGCCGATTTTGTAAATAAATTTTTACTGGCCAAGGGCGAGAGCAAGTACATGAAAAAAGTGTCGATTGCGGTTGGCCTTACACAATTGATATCTTCTGTAATACTCATTAAACTGTATTCATCTACCGGGGGTATCATCGCCAAATCACTTGGCTCACTGGTGTTTTTTGGATCACTCTATGTTTTTTATTATAAAAAATACATCATACAGAAGTCAGAAGGTGTAAAAATTACCATTCATAAAGAAGTACCGGATGAAACGCCCGAAATGCCCGTGGAGTAAATGGAACTATGAAAATGAAAATTAAAATCTAAACCATTTTAAAATTTATTTATCACCGTTTAAAAATCAGTATCATGAACATCGATAAAGCTTCGTTGGTAATAAACCGTGAACTTTGCCCGGTTTGCAAATCGAAGGATCACAAAGTATTGTTTAGTGCAAAACATGACAGTCCCGGCTTTTTAGACTTCATACAATTTGAAAAATATTATGGCGCTTCTTTTTATGAAGGCTATCACAATGGCCCTTTAAAAAACCTGGAGTACAATATTGCAGAATGTAATCACTGTGGTTTTATTTACCTCACCGAAGTGCTGAACGATACCGGCATGGGCATGCTGTACAATGAATGGCTTGATAAAGACCTGTTAAAAGTACATTATGAAAAGCTCCCCTACAGCACTTATGAAGAAACGATATTAAGTATCATCAAAAAGCACTTTGCCAAAAAAGGTAAAGTAAACCTGATGGATTTTGGTGCCGGCTATGGCAATTTCTGCCGCATTGCAACCAAAAAAGGATTCAACACCTATGCATTTGATTTATCTGCTGATAAAAATGATCATATGGACAGCATGGGCGTTACCATCATCAATAACCTCGATAAGTTCAATAACTATTTCAGCTTTATATGGGTGAACCAGGTGTTTGAGCATGTGTCGGACCCACTGAGCATTGTAATGCAGTTGCAGCGGAGCCTTACCGATGATGGCATTATTTTCATCGCAGTACCCGACTGTACGGAAGCTAAAAAAATACTCGACCAAAAAGGTCTGTCGCAGGAACTGTTCAGGCTCCTCTCTCCCCACCAGCACATCAATGGTTTTACCAACAGCACATTGAAATTGCTGGGTAAAAACGCCGGTCTTACGCCGATGGGTATGAGTGACTTCTTTTCGCTCTACAATACAAAACTGAATGTTGGTGAATTGAAACTGCTGGTAAAAAAGACATTGAAAAACTCAG
>APMI01022082.1_pt1 | contig 10890 bp, 19 predicted proteins | sample 667938 | NCBI WGS metagenome assembly APMI01 (sample SAMN01084076, study PRJNA167559) | wastewater metagenome | biome: Wastewater | place: Denmark: Ejby Moelle, Odense | collected 2011-11-28
CTCAAGGGTGCGATCGAGCGGCTGGGCGCCAGCGGCCTCGACCTCGGTTTCGCGGCCAAGGTCGAAGCCTATGCGCGCCAGGCGCTGGCGCGGGCGAAACCCGGCCGCGGGCTCGATACAAACGCCGAATTCCACACCGCCATCCTGCTCGATGCGCTAAAAATCCCGCGCGATGCGTTCACGCTGGTGTTCGCGGTGGCGCGGTGCCTGGGCTGGACCGCTCACGCCATCGAACAGCAGCGTGGCGGCCGGCTGATGCGCCCGGCGTCGGAGTATCGGGGCGCGCGGCCAACGTAAGGGTCGGGCAGGGGACGCCGCACCCCGATGCCGTCTTTCCGGGACGCGTTGCGGGCCCGGAAATCAGAACGTAGCGGGAGTGGCTGTTGGAGAGGATTTTTGAGACGCCACCCCGCGACAGACAACCGTCAACGGCGCGGCGCCGGGTTTCGGACCCCGCTTCGCGTCCCTGAATGACGGTGGTTGATGGTGGCGGCCAAGAGATGGCGGTGGTGAGGCGCGACGCCGGACATGGATGGACCGCGCGCCGAACGCCGGCAAGGTGATGGGCATAGGTGTTGTTCATCAGCGTGATGGATGCCGCGTCGACAGTGCGCATCCGGGTCGGCCCGCCGTGAGCCGGCTGGCGGCCGTCGGCCATGTTGTCGATGGCAGTGATATTTTCGGGGGTAGCGGTGGTGCGTTTGAAACGGTGCGGTTCAGATTTGGGCCGCTGCACTTGGTTGGACACCCCGGACAAGTCGCAAACGATTCTCGACGACCACCTCGTCGGCCCCAATCAACGCGGCTCTATCAGGGCGGCAACACGACCGGCAGGACGCCAGCAAAGGCGTTCGCCAAATACCGGTCCTAACCAAACACGGAAAAGGAAAAATCCAAGCCGAAAAACCAGACCAGAATCGATGCCTGAAAACCCGCTCAAAAAGCAGCGACTGTCAGCCGACTACCTTCTCGGTAGAAATATTGGCGATGCTGGCACATGCGTGTCAGGCAAAGGATTCGATGCCGAGTGTTATCCCTGCAAAGGAGAGTCTTCCCAGAATTTCAGAATCTATTTCCGCTGCGAAACGGCTACCATCATAGATGTCAACAATAATCATGATTGCACCCTTAGAAATCTCTAGTTCCTTTGGAAAATTCTCTAATTTTTCCAAAATGTTACATATTATTTTGACCGTGTCATTAGAATTTGTGTCGAAAATATACGACCAATAGTTTTCCTTCCGAACGCCTCCAAGTGAGCGCCCTATTGGACTTGTCCTTTGCTCACCGGTCGACCACTCTCTGCTCGGCGATACTCCGATCGCTTTGCTTAGCCATGTGAGGTCATGATGCTCATGCACTGCCCTCAACTGGATTGTGTATCTAGGATTCACTACCGCCACCCTTTGCCCGGTTTGCCTGACCCATTTGAGTAATCGCTGGCAGGTCCGTGATTTGTCCATGAACCATTAGGATTTTGGCCCCAAACGTTCCCTGCGGGATCAATACTTGTCTTGCCGTTGGGTGGCTGTCCTATACCATCCTTGATTGCCTTGTGCTCCCGCGACCAAGGAGTCTGATCAATCGGTCTCGAATTTGGAGGCGGCTTGCTTCGCGTCTCTTCATAGTCCTCGTTTTCCTCCGGATCAGGCGGCGTGGCCGCCGCCCCCGACGCGTCCGGGCCTTTCTTGCCGTCACTATCGTTACCATTGCCGGCCATTGGGACGCACCCGCCACCGCCGCAGGTTCCCGGTGCGACTTGCGTGGTTGTCGCACCAAGGATACCTACGGCAAGTGCTCCGACGGTCGCAGTGGCTGTCATGCCAGCGCGCGACAAAAACCCGACAAACGCTTCCGGAGCATCCAGAGCTATTGTGGCTGCAGCAAAGGTAGTTGACTTCGCTGCATCCTTCCCGCTGTTTTCAGCCGTGTCGCCCGCATCTTTACCCTCCGCCGCATGCCCATTGTTATCGGCCTTGTTGACCGGATCGTTTCCGGCATACGCATACCGGTTCGTCCTGACCCCCTCGAGCACCGCATCCCAGTCATCAGGGCTCACGAACCTGCCCCAGGCGGGGTTCATGGTGCGGGCGTTGAGGTAGAGCAGGCCGGGCTCGACGTCGCAACGTTCGCCGATATAGCCCTTCTGGGTCTGGAAGGATGTGTCGGGCGCGCCGGTCGAGCCGACGACGCGTTCGCCATAGGCGGCGCAGGCGGTCTGCCCGGCGATCGCGCCGGTGGATCCCGTGACCAAACGCACCGAGGCGAGATGATCGCGCCGAACGCTGGTAAGGCCGCGAGCGGTGATTGTTGTCCATCAGCGTGATGGATGCCCCTAGCGCATCGTCATCGATGGTAGCCAGACCAATCGCGAGGCCGTCATTGCCTGCAACGGGGAAAATCGGCTGCGGGAACGCTCGCGGCGCTCATCGAAACCGATCCGCATCCGGCAGAGCCAGTATCTCAACAACCGGATCGAACAGGATCACCGGCGCATCAAGCGCCGCATCCGATCCATGCTCGGCTTCAAGTCGCAGGCGCACGCCACCATCATCCTGTCCGGTATTGAGATGGTCCACATGATGCGCAAGCGACAGGCGACGTATGCCTACAATCCCAGGCCGTCGATCGCCGAACAGTTCGATATCCTTGCCGCCTGACGGACAGACCGAAGCGGGCATTCACTACCCCATTTCCACGTTTGCGACAGAACCGAGCAGTGACAGCCTGCACCACTATGCAAGACCGCCTATCATAGAAATGACCGTGTCTCTCTCAGCGGGTACAGGCTACCACTGTCAGCAAAACCCACTGTCTAGTCGACGTCCCAATTTGCGCTCTTGGCATCCCCCAATGACAGGAAAAATGTCAACCATCCAATCTTGTCTTTCACTGGAACTTTCAATCAGAGATAGATATGTCTTTGGTAAGTCGAACTATGAAAATCAAACCCAATCTCTTCGGCGTTACACGAAACCACAAAATGTCACAATCAAATTTGTATTTATTTTCAATTCAAGCTTTTCGTCAAGAATTCCTTTCTATATATTTCATGATTTATTATCGATGCAGTAACCAGTTCAATTGAACCGTCGTGTAATATCTCAATTCCGACAAGAACCGTATCTCCACCATCCGATTTTATTGAAAGAGGAGCTTCAACAAATACTTGATAGCCCCGCCCATCTTCGTACGGTACGACCTCGGATGTCAATATAGATGATCTATTAGGGACGACGTAGTAGCTACAGTCAAATTCCTCAATGGCGAATTTTATGAACTCGATGGTATATTCTTGCATAAGATCGAGCCTAACCAATTCATCGTATTTTCTCGAAAATAGAAGGCCCATTGATTTTATAATCACATCTGAATATTTTCTGACAATTTCAATTTGCATCAAGCTACTCACCCGATTCTGACCGGCTCTGGCCTTTTGATGATGCATTTGAGCCACGTTTTCCTATATCCGATCTAGTTGGTGTATTTGGGCTATAGCCAAGCCCTCCGAAATAAGCTTGGTTTCGGGAGACCTCATTTCTAGCGACGGAAGCTGGGACGCTAGCCGCGACCATTGCATTGTGTGCACTAGCATATTCCTTACCGAGCGTGCCACGATTCGCTTTCGAAATTGATGCTTGATAGCCGGTTGCCTTTGCGGGTGCTGTCACATTGTTTGGCGAGAGGACGCAGAAGGGCCGAGCTTTCGCATTCAGGCAACGAGCAAAGCCACGGCGTTCCATTCAGCAATGGCTTGGCGGCGACGGGCTCGGATCTGGGCGGCTGACCTGATGGAATGGGGTGGGACGAAGAGGTTGCGGACGGCGGAGAAGGTCGACACGAATTGCTGCAGCGAGCCGACCGACCGGAACCCTTGCCGTGTTCGTTCCCGTTTTCGAAACGGCAGATGAGAGTTCTCCGCCCGATTGTTCAGACCCTTGTGCGACCGATGCTCGACGCCGGGCATGACCTGACGGGCGGCCGCCTTATAGGAACGCAGCTTATCGGTGACCAGCCGCATTGGCGTCATACCTGCTTCTTCAGCAAGCGGGTCAACAAACGCCTGGCCTCCTTGCTGTTTCTGCGTGTCTGGACGATCTCGTCGAGGACGTAGCCGTCTTGGTCGACCGCGCGCCACAGCCAGCATCTCTTCCCATTGATGCGAACGGCGACCTCGTCAAGATGCCAGACATTGCTCGGGGAAGACGGCGTTCGACGGATGCGCCGCGCATAGTCGGGGCCGTGTTTTCGCACCAGCGGCGGATCGTCTCGTAGGAGACGGCGACCCCGCGTTCGAGCATCATCTTTTCGACTTCGCGCAGGCTCACGTTGAGCCACGTCTCTATCAATGAAACCATTTAATAATTCTTACTATAAATTCACCTTTTTCCTTTTTCAATATAAAATGCCTGAATTGCAAGCATCAATAATATAGATGCAAGAGAAATTATGCTAAATGTGCTCCACGACCCAAATTTTACATTACATAGACCCAACAATAGTGCCGATGACAATACTGTAAATGGGGCAATGCCACCGGGATGAGTAGACAATAGTCGAATTCTTCGGAAGCCAGCCACGAAGATATTCGCGTTCTCATTCCTTTCATCACCCGACTCATTGCTCCAAATTTGGTAAAATTTCCCAAATTCATCTTGTCGGATAAGTGCACATATTAAAATTGTCAAAACGACAATTGACATCAATGTTTGATTTTCAACCCAAATAGATGAGAACCAAAGCAGCAGATTCAGTGATATTGTGAGCCACCGTTTGATCATGCCTCATCCTATCTTTCTCAATCCGACTCGGCTGATTGCGAATTTTCTTTTGATCCGTCCTTACTGTCAGATTTCGTGCCTGGAGAGGTCGATGGGGAGTTATCTTCATCTGGCCCAAAGAAGCTTCGGAGCGAATTCATGATGCCTTGTAGTGACGTTCCCACGTGAGCAGTCAGCCCACCCGACATCTGAACACCACTCTTGACACTGGGAGCTCCTGGAAACGCTTCCTTATTTTCGCGCCCAACGGAATTGGATTTTGTAGTGCTTCCTGCAATGGATTCTGAGTGAGTAAATCCGATAGGGCCGGCTGAAATCGTTAAGTCTGCTGTAACACCTCCATAAACCGCTTGGGCTTCTTCCGCGGCTTTCTTGCTGGTTCCTGGTCCAATGCCACCATAAAAACCTTGTGCATTTGCGATACCAATTCGTCCGCCCACACTGGTAGAAATGCTGATATCAACAACATCATCGTCATCAGCCTTTATGCCAATTAGCCCAAGCACGGAGCCGGGTATTGAGATCGTGACTTGTACTGCTTGATAAAAGCCGATTCCTTGAGTGTACTCGCCAAAATAACCTACTGTAAATCCAGCGTGCCCGTTATTGTCGGCCTGTTGACCGGATCATTCAGCGCATACGCATACCGGTTCGTCCCCACCCCCTCGAGCACCGCGTCCCAGTCATCCGGGCTTATGAACCTGCCCCAGGCGGGGTTCATGTAGCGGGCGTTGAGGTAGAGCAGGCCGGTCTCGACGTCGTAACGTTCGCCGATATAGCCTTTCTGGGTCTGGAAGGATGTGTTGGGCGCGCCGGTCGAGCCGACGACGCGTTCGCCATAGGCGGCGCAGGCGGTCTGCCCGGCGATCGCGCCGGTGGATCCCGTGACCAAACGCACCGAGGCGAGATGATCGCGCCGAACGCCGGCAAGGCCGCGAGCGGTGATTGTTGTCCATCAGCATGATGGACGCCGCGTTGACAGTGCGCAGCCGGGTCAGCCAGCCGGTTGCTGGCTGGCGGCCGTAGGCTTCGTCGTCGATGGCGGTGATATTGTCTGGGGTTGCGGTGACGCGTTTGAAACGGTGCGGTTCAGATTTGGGGCGCCGCATCTGGCTGGAGACCCCGACGAGATGCAGGCCGTTCTCGACGACTATTTCGCCGGATACGATCATCGAAGGGCGCATAAGGGCCGCAACATCAACGGCGGAACGCCGGCGAGGGCATTCGCTGCCGGCTGGTCCAAACCAACAATGGAAAGTGAGAAATCCAAGCCCAAAAAGTCACACCAAAATAACCGCCTGTAAACCCGCTCAAAAAGCGACGACTGTCAGCCAATTACCATCTCTGTACAGAAGGATCAACTATTCTCACGCTCAAGCGCACGAACCCATTTGTTCTCTCTTCCTGAGAAATAATCATTAGGTCGATCTTCTATGTGTATAGATCCCCAAACGGCAGCAACTTCCAATCCTTGAACATCATCTAAATTAGATCGCACTTCTTCATAGCCGTTTATTAAATCAGGTCCTTTCCGATATTTGTAGTGAGCACCAGATATTTTATCTTTTTTTCGGAATGTTGGCTCGGAGAGATTTCTTTGACTTGGTTCAGTGTTCCCTATTTTTTTCCATTTAGAACTATTTACCGCATCGTTCATAATCCATATCTTGAACGCAACGGGCGCATTTCCTATCAAATTGATGTCGACATCTCCAGCATCTGCGTAATCAAAAAAGGCGAACAGAGGCCTATTCAATGCCTGAGCATAGCAAAATCTCCCATCCTGTAGCTCGATACTAAACACGTCACCTATTTTTGTTTTTTGCACTCTTCTTGCCATCACATTCCCCCAAACTCGCTAGATGCCTCATTCATATAGCTGCCGCGATTCGGATTGCTAGGCGAAATTCCGTTTATCGAATTGCCTGAACTGCCTCCCTGCGATTTCGAACCGCCGTGAGCGTCGATCATTTGCTGCTCGCGTCCTCGAATTGCACCCTTGTTTGGACTGGATTTGTCGAGCTGTGCAGGACCGAACCCCTTCGAATTCATGTGGTGATCTTTGTCACGGGATGCAACATTTTCGTCTGGAGTTCGGTAACCACTTGTACAGCCGGTGTAGGTTTCACCGGTTTCTTCGTTTGTCTTAGTGTATGTCTGGTATGATTTCTCCTGACCTTTTTTCCCTCATCGGCAGAATTATTGGTCGTGCTCTGATTGTTTGAAGTGGATGTAGGCGTAACATCGGTTTTTGCCGTTGCTTTTGCCGCATCGTCGGCTTTCGCCGCTCGGGAAGCGGCGCGCGACGCTTTTGAGATACCCGCCGGCAACCCAGGTGTGACCGCAGCTAGGCTGTCAAAGGCCAAGTCCATCAGGCCCTCGGCAACCATGTCATCATCGCCTATGGCAAATCCGAAGGCTGCTTTGCCGATGTCAAACGCCATGTTGGCGACATCCCAGCCAGTCTCCGCAATATGCCCGTTATTATCGGCCTTGTTGACCGGATCGTTTCCGGCACACGCATACCGGTTCGTCCCCACCCCCTCCATGACCGGGTCCCAGTCATCCGGGCTCACGAACCTGCCTCAGACGGGGTTCATGGTGCGGGCGTTGAGGTAGAGCAGGCCGGTCTCGACGTCATAGCGTTCGCCGATACAGCCCTTCTGGGTCTGGAAGGATGTATCGGGCGCGCCGGTCGAGCCGACGACGCGTTCGCCATAGGCGGCGTAGGCGGTCTGCTCGGCGATCGCGCCGGTTGACCCGGTGACGATGCGCACCGAGGCGAGATGATCGCGCCGAACGCTGGTAAGGCCGCGAGCGGTGATTGTTGTTCATCAGCGTGAGGGACGCCGCGTTGACAGTGCGCAGCCGGGTCAGCCCGCCGTGAGCCGGCTGGCGGCCGTAGGCTTCGTCGTCGATGGCGGTGATATTTCGGAGTAGCGATGACGCGTTTGAAACAGTGCGGTTCAGATTTGGGCCACCGCATTTGGTTGGACGCCCCGGACGAGATGCAAGCGGTTCTCGACGACTATTTCGCCGGATACGATCATCGAAGGGCGCATAAGGGCCGCAACATGAATGGTCGGACGCGGACAAAGGCCTTCGCCGACGGCCTGTCCAAACCAAACACGGAAAAGGAGAAGTCCAAGCCCAAAAGCCAGACCAAAATCGATGCCTGATGCCCGCTCAAAAAGCGACAACTGTCAGCCGATTGCAATCTCTGTACAAATTAGGGAACACCTCTGCAAGAACTTTCATATAATACTATAAATGTAACTAATGTATTGTGTATTTCGAACTGAAAATAGTTATGCCGCCATATTTAATATATAATATCGCTCCAAAACTTTTCTGAAGAATGGTCAAGTTTTCGTAAGTATTCAATACTCTTATCAGGAGCCTGAAATACTCCCCTATATTTCAACAGTATTTTTGCGCATTCTTTGCAGTCAACGATTGCAGCGGAGAACAACGCGCTGCGTCCAAATATTATTTCATTCACATCAAATCCATGTCTTATTAGAATTTCCATTGCGTCCGTATTTTTGTTTGTTATTGCAACGGTCATGAGATTATCGCCATCGGGTGTCCTGCAATTTCGCAAGTCTAATTCATTCAGAGTTCTTACAATATCCGCATTGTCAAATGACATGATTTTCGGAATAATTGCGCTACATTCTTCGCTCGCGCATCCACTGAGATAAATAATTGAAGAAATTAGTAAGAATCGATTCGCTCTAGTCCCCAACATAGCCAATTGCATCCATCATCTGAGTGGGCGTCATGGTATTCGCAGGAACGCTCGTAACACGCGCATCAATCGTCCCCAAGGCAGCTGCTGCCGACAGTGACTTCTCAAGCGATGCTGGAGTTTTGCCAAAAGGCCCGCGTTTATTCCAAGCGTGGCGGCCAATGCCGCCGAAACTTGATCTGCGCAATTGTTGGAGAGCATTGGTGCAGATTGCTGACCGTTTTGCGAGAAATATGCAGCAAATGCGTCATCCTGTTCGGGGGTCGTACTGATGCTAATCACGGTCTGGTTCCGAGCGTCATTCTGAGTGCTAAGGTACCCCGTGACCGAAGAGCCATAAGGAGTACCTGTTCCAGACGAATAGATGCCGTTGCGATCAACCGCCGCACTCGCGTGTCCGAATGGATTGAATTTACCATCTTCGTCTGTTCCTCGGGTTCCACCGACAATAACATGGACATCGGCCAGCTGCTGTTCAGGCTCATCGACATCGTCTGGCGTGACCGTGACGGTACCAATGTCAATTTCATTGTTCGGTTCCATGGGTGATTTTTCAGCCTCATCCCCCGCTTTGCCGCCATTGGTTGAATGCCCGTTATTATCGCCTTGTTGACCGGATCATTCAGCGCATAGGCATACCGGTTGGTCCCAACGCCCTCCAGCACCGCATCCCAGTCGTCGGGTGAGATGAACCTGCCCCATGCGGGGTTCATGGTGCGGGCGTTGAGGTAGAGCAGGCCGGTCTCGACGTCGTAACGTTCACCGATATAACCTTTCTGGGTCTGGAAGGATGTGTCGGGCGCGCCGGTGGAGCCGGTGACGCGTTCGCCATAGGCGGCGTAGGCGGTCTGCTCGGCGATCGCGCCGGTGGAGCCGGTGACGATGCGCACCGAGGCGAGATGATCGCGCCGAACGCCGGCAAGGCCGCGAGCGGTGATTGTTGTCCATCAGCGTGAGGGACGCCGCGTTGACGGTGCGCACCCGGGTCAGCCAGAGACGGGAGGGCGAATAGTTGAAAATTGTTGACTGAAAACCCGCCCAAGAAGCGGCCATTGTCGGCCGACTACCCTCCCGGTACATTCTACACTAACATTGCGCCATTTATTAATAAATCCACAACAAACAGAAAAATCAATATGTATCATCAAGAAACTATCGATCTGCACCTGCAACACGAGTGCACATCATAATAATATTTACAAAACCATGAAATTTTTCCCCCGAAGGAACAGATATCCAGGAATTGACCCCCTCCAGAAAAACCCTTGTCTGATCGATCTCAGTTAGATTTGTCTCAATTGAAACACCAGAAATTTCTTCGTAAGGTACATATTTATTATCACAATCATATCTATATTTAAGGCCGAAATTTCCTATTAGTGTGTAATTGTTATCTACAGCATGACAGATTAGCGGAACAAATTTATTGTCCGAAAAGATTGAAAACTCGTTGCACGAAAACTGGCAAAGCTTAATATTCTTCTTTTTCGCGCGCCAAAATATCCTTTCAGTCAAATCGATCATTTCGGAAGACTCTTGCTTAAATCAAATGAAATTGCAAAATCATCAATGCCGTAACCCTTTGAAATCGTACCGCCAGCGTAGGTTCGGCCTTGTTGCGCCATCTTAGACATTGCCTCATTCAGATTGGGGTTCGCAATAGGGTCTGACAATACAGTTTCGCTACGTGCGCCTAAGCTTTGCGCAAATGCCATTACAGTTGCAGGCGATGTCACTTTAACTTCCGTCCGGGCGTGCCGAGGGGAATACGGCCTTACGGATTGATTTCAGGCCATGCTTCCCGTCACAGCTCTCCACTCCGCGATCGCTTGAAGGCGGTGCAGGTGAACCTTGAATGCCAAGCGTTGTGAATTGGGTGGAACAAAGAGATTTCTGAGGGCTGAGAAGATCGAGACGAAGCGTTGCAGGCTTCCCGGCGTTCGGAACCGCTGCATTGATCGCTCTCGCTTTCGCAATGGCACGTGCGAATTCTCGGCGCGATTGTTGAGGCCCTTGTGCGATCGATGTTCGACATTCGGCATGATCTGGCGACGCGCGGCACCATAGGAGCGCAACTTGTCGGTAATTATCCGCTTCGGTTCAATGCCCTGCTTCTTCAGAAGTCGGGGCAACAATCGCTTGGCAGCCGCGGTATTGCGTCGGTTCTGAACGATCTCGTCAAGCACATAACCGTCCTGGTCGACGGCTCGCCACAACCAGTGTTTCCTGCCGGCGATCGTGATGACCACCTCGTCCAGGTGCCATACGTCATTCCGGCTGGGCTTCTTGCGATGAAGGTGTTGATTTCCGCTGGGAGCTGACCCGGGATTTTCGCCGAGAAGTGACCCGCCTTCATGT
>APMI01022717.1_pt1 | contig 10889 bp, 8 predicted proteins | sample 667938 | NCBI WGS metagenome assembly APMI01 (sample SAMN01084076, study PRJNA167559) | wastewater metagenome | biome: Wastewater | place: Denmark: Ejby Moelle, Odense | collected 2011-11-28
GGCAGGCTGGGGCAATTTATTTTTGCTTAATGGACCACGCTCCGTCGGCTTGAACTTCCCAGACGCATGGGCCTTGCGAGAAGTTCACGACAGCGGAACCGTCTACCGGGCCAATTTGATTCTGCACCACATCGTCACCACCAGCACAGTGCAGCATCACAATGAAATTCCGTTTGCCCGTATGCGTGAACGTGAAGGGAACCGGCCCTTCAGCGCTGGGGGTAAACAACCCGCTGACCTGGTCGCCTTTCCCTTCATAGGTCGTTGCAGCCTCAGGAGCAGCGCCAATTGGCGCAACCTCGACCCGCCAGGCACCATCGGCCTGTACTTCAAGATACATCGGCTCGTTGCCTGCGGCTAAGTGCGTACCCGTGTAGGCGCCGATGGCATTGACCAGAATGTCTTGCTTTCCACTTGCTGTGTAGAGCGTGACAATGAAATTACGCTTTCCTTCATGGGTGAACGCCATGGTGCTCACCGGGCCGGGAAGCGTAAACTTGTCAGTAACTTGCTGCCCTTTGCCACTCAAAATAACTGGCTCAGGGGTGGGCGCGACGGTAGGCACCTCGGTTGGTGGTGGTACTTCGGTCGGCACTTCAGTCGGCGGTACGGCGGTTGGTGCCTCAGTCGGTGCGGCCTCGGCTGGCGCTGCGGTTGCAGCTCCGGCAGTCGGCGCAGCGGCCGCTGGCACGCTGGTTGGTGTACTCGCGCGTGGCTGCGGATTGACGATCTGAGAAATAATTCCACAGACGCCACAGAACAACACAAAGCCAAGAAGTCCGACGACGATCTTGCCATTCCGGCCACTGTTCCAGAGGGCGCGGATGCGATTCAGGACGGCTTGCATAGCCCTTCTTTCATGCTGCTACGGGTGAACGAAGACGATGCGATAAGACAATGCACCTATGAAGAATGTATCTCTCTCGCCGTAGCGAAGAATTCGTAGTTTCACGATCCGCTCTCCATGTAGTTCGCGCATCCCTTCGTAATAAATGGATGCGCACCAGCGATGTTCACGTTCCCGCATCGGCCTCGTTCGGCTCAAGCGGAATAAAGAGCAGTGTGTCGCATCGCGCACATCGAGCACGCAAACGCCTATTTGGTAGTGCGAAACGGTCGATGCTGTTCGACCAGGTTATGGCAAGCGAATGAGGTTCAAACGGCTCTGGTACGGCGGCAATCTCATCCCACTCGGTTCCAAAACACACAGGACACGTTCGTGGATGGGACTGAAACCACGCGACATCTCGCATCATTTGGTTCGTCATCATGGTTCTCTCCGCGTGGGGAGCGCGACGCCAACGAAACGACGCCCGTTTATGAATTAGTAAACTCCAGATCGATCGGAATCAGGATGAGGGTGCCGCACTCCGTACACTGGGCGCGGAAACGAATCTTTGGCGTCCTGTTAATTTCGGCTGGAGGAAGTGGCTCTGGCACAATGTCAATTCCATCCCAGTTCGTCCCATTGCAGACAGGACAGACACCCTGTTTCGGGTGCGGTCTCTCGGTCGCTTGAGGGTCTTGGTCAGCCATTGCCCCCCCCCTGCTGACAAGTTCAGGCTGCCAGCAGTGGTTGAGCGTTCCGTTAGCGCGACGGAGTCAACGAAGCGACGTAACATCCCGTTGCAGAGACGTTAACGCGGTGCAAGACTTACGCTTTCACTTCAAACTGCTGGTCAACCCAGTTCAAGAGCGCATCAATGTTGAACGGTTTGGGGATGCATACGGTGTGTGTATCCAACAGCGGCCAGACAACTTCCGGTGACGCCGTGATGATCGCCACGGGAAAGATGTGGCCGTGCGCACGAAGGCGTGTAAGCACATCTCCGCCGGTAAGGTCTGCCATGTAATAGTCGAGCAGGAGTACGGCCGGCGCTGCTCTAGCAACTGCAGTTAATGCCCCGCCGCCATTACATGCCACGCGACAGAAGTAGCCCTCATCCCTCAAGAGCTCTTGGAGCAGTTGCGTGATTAATGGATCGTCATCGACAATGAGAATATCGCTGGCAGCCTTCCGGTGTGTCATAGGCGTATCTCACCGATACAGGAGCCGTCTTACGGTTCGTCATTGAGATGCGCGTCGCGTTCTATCGTAGCCGTGATCTCGCCGAGATGCTGCAACGCAACGCCAATCTCCTGACTGATGCGCGCGGCATCAGTCAAACCATCGGTTTGGAGCGCCTGGGCAAATGCTGCGTGGAGCGACAGTGTTTCAAGCATCGCACGGCGGAGATCGCCAAAGCGAGCACGACAAACCATCGCATCAACCATCGCGTGGATATCGCGGCACGCGTCTTCGTAATGACGGAGTGTTGTTTGGGTACCATACCCGACCACGTGTGCTGTATAGACGAGTTGCACGACATACGTGGTCAGCACTTCAAACAAACTCAGGGCGAGCGCTAGTTGACGTATTGTACATTTCATGGCACACCTTCTTCGGAGCACGAACGGGAAAAATCACCCTGTCCCACCTTCCACCACCCACAATGCATCTGGCCACTACCGGAGACTGCGACGCTCCAACGCAAAGGGTGAGCTGTGATGAAAACTCGACTCACTCCATCAGCGATTTGTTCAACACCACAAGCGGGGTCAACCAAACTTATAGTTCTGTCCTTCACATATACAAGGTGGGCGAGCGCATCTCGTGTCGCCCATACTTCTGTGGAGTGGTGGGCCGCGCAGGATTCGAACCTGCAACCAAGTCGTTATGAGCGACGTGCTCTGCCATTGAGCTAGCGGCCCAACGCGCACATCGTACCACGTTCCCAATGCGCATGCAAGATCGCTGCGCAGTAATTCGCCTTGGATGCTGGCGATGCGGCGCTGCTTTGTGCTGCTATTTTGCGCTTCTTTTCAACTCCCTTCTGGTATACTAGCCGCCACAAATTATCGACCCTGGCAGCGGGCGGATCTAGAATTGCCCTAACGCTGCGGTAGAAATGCGATCTTGGACTGGCAGGAGGGTGAATGGAAAGTTCAGAGACTTTGGGCGTGATTGCGCGCCTGACTGGCGTGTTAGTACTTGTGGCGCTCAATGGCTTTTTCGTTGCGGCTGAATTTGCTTTGGTGGGTTCACGCCGCACGCGGCTCGATCAGCTTGCGGGCGCGGGGAATGCCACCGCCGCACTCAGCCGCCGTATGCAAGACGATCTCGATCGCTATATTGCTGCCGCGCAGCTGGGAATTACGCTGGCAAGCCTTGCTTTGGGCTGGATCGGCGAAAGCACAATTGCCGAGTTGGTCGATCCGCCAATAGAGGCGTTGACTGTCTGGCTGCTGGGGAATCTGGCAGTCGCTGAGACACTGGCCCTAACGATCAGCCATGCGGTGGGCATCGCCTTCTCGTTTTTCATTATTACGTCGCTGCATATTGTGCTGGGCGAGCAAGCTCCCAAGGTTTTTGCAATTCGCTCACCTGAAGAAACCGTGCTGTTTGTTGCGCGGCCACTGGCACTGTTCAACAGTATGTTCGGACTGATCATTCGCTTTCTCGATTGGGCGACCGAGATGGTCCTACGCGCGTTCGGCATTCATGGTAGCGGTGAACATACCAAAGTGCATTCGGCCGAAGAACTGCGCCTGTTGGTGGAAGAAAGCGGCGAGGCGGGCATATTCGACGAAGAAGAACAAGAGATGCTGATCAATGTTTTTGCCTTTGCCGACCGGCCTGCCTACCAGGCTATGCTGCCGCGCACCGAGGTGGTGACGATCGACCAGGATGCCACGCTGCAAGAGTTCCTCGACCGATTTGCAGAAACTGGCCATACGCGCTTCCCAGTGCTTGGTTCTGGTGGCGTCGACGACATTAAAGGAATTATCTCCGCGAAAGATCTGCTGGTTGCGCTGCGCGATAATTCCGTCACCCTCGATCAGCGCGTCGATACACTGCTGCGCCCAGCCTTCTTCACACCCGAAAGCAAGCGCATTGGCGACCTGTTGCAAGAGCTGCGCGCCAAACACATTCGCATGGCAATTCTGATCGACGAATATGGCGGCATGGCTGGCGTGGTGACAATGGAAGACCTGGTGGAAGAAATCGTTGGCGAGCTCGATGATGAGCTGGAGCACGATGAAAACGCGCTCAAAACGATTGATGAGCGCACAAGCGTGGTCGAGGCCCAAATGCGCGTCGAAGACGTGAATGAGGAACTGCACCTGAGCATACCGGCTGGTGATTATGAGACACTGGCGGGCTTTCTGTTGGCGCAACTCGGGCGCCTACCGAACACCGGTGATTCATTGATCTATGAGGGTGTGCGCCTGACCGTGCTGGAAATGCAAGGCCCGCGCATCAAGCAGATCGAGGTGAAGCGCACGCAGTAGGCCTGGCAAATACAAACCCTCCATTGAGTCTTAGCAAGCCACAAAGGCACCTGGAAGCGAAATAATGCCTCCAGGTGCCTTTGTGTTTTGGTGAGCAATGCTCAACGATGCCTTGTTCAATGACGCTAGGGTATTCGTAATCCGCCAAACTGCACCCCGAGCGAGCGCTGATCGTGCTGCGCCGGGTCGGCATTGGCGGGCACCCAGGTGGGGCTGGCGATGCGCAGCAGGAATGTGCCTGTGGGCGGGGCCGGCACACTTGTTATGTCGACCGAGTAGGTGTAGCTACGCATTTCCGCGCCAGGCTCGAAGCATTGTTCGTTCTGGAATGGCGCATTGGGTCGGGCGAAATCGGCGGCGGGCTGGAAGGAAAGGCACGCGCGGGCCGGGCCAAGCGTTGCTGGGCGGCTGGCCCCTGCTGCAAGATCAATTGTGAGCGCAAGCTGCTGGCCTGCACTTGGCCAGGGCAAGCGCAGCACCGCGTCGCCATCGGTCCAGGCCGCCATAACGCCATTGATTGCCTCGGGATGGAAAAAACCGCGCAGCTGAGAAGTGAAATCGTCTACCGCGACGGTTGTAGTCGGCGGCGCGCTGCTGGGCGGATCAAGGCGATAGGTCGTGAAGTCGAAGGTGAATTCCAGCGGAACACTGGGCTTCTGGTCGCGCAATTGCTGAAATTCGGGCAGGTGCAGTGTGGCTGAACCAACCCGCACCGGCTGCCAACCGGGAAGCGCAACCCCACCATTCGCGCCCAGCACCAGATAGACCTGCCGGCCCTGCGCCTGCCAGCGGCGCACATAATCGGCCAGTTGCGCGGCGTACGGGCCGGGATCAGTGCTGCGAATGGCAAAGGTGTCGAGCCCATACGCGTATTTTAGCGGTGTCGCCACAAGGTCGGGCGTGTCGCGCCCTTCGCCGCGAAACAGCACAACATCGCCGGGCTTGAATTCGCTGGCGATCGCCGCGAGCTGATCAAGCGCGCCCGCGTATTCCACATGCTGATAAAGCTGGCGATTCGTCACCACGAAAAAGGCGATCTGCGCCAGCACCAGCAGCGCCGCAACTCCCAATCGGAAGAACTGAGGACCGCGAGCCAAGAACCGCGAACCTGCTTGATCGGAACTGCTCGCAGATTGCTTTTTCCAGCCAGCCAGCGCCACCAGCGCGTAAGCCGCGCACAGACTCAGCGCCGGGTAAGCTAGCGGTATGTAGCGTCGCAGAATGTAGATGTAGGTAAGATCGGTGGTGCCATAGCTCAGGCGCACAAAAAAGAACGTGCTGGCCAGGCTGGCAACGAGAAAGACCCACGACGCGCGATTCATTCCGCGCCACCACCACAGCGCCGCGCCAGCCAGCGCCAGCAGCATGCCCAGCGGCGAAAGGTACCAGCCCACGCGCACCAGGTTTGCCTGCGCGATGCCAGCCTTCTCAGAATCGCCGGGCCGGCCAGGTACGAACTCGGCTTCGGCGCGCGGCGGCACAGAGCGCCCACGAAGCAAATTTGGCACAGATGAAAGCGTATACGCGACCATATTCGGATGAGTGGCAGATGCAATTGGCGCACCCACATATCCCTGTGCGGCAAGGCATGGCGCGCTGGCCGGTGTAGCAAGACAACCCGGCAACGCAGCCAGTACCCGCGCATTCAAGATTTGCGGGCGAATCAGGTAGCCATACACGCCGAGCAGCAGCACAGCCAACGCGCCAAAGCCCACCAGCCAGCGCCGCCAGCGAAGTGCACTCTGCTCCAACCAGCGCTGCGGGCGACCATCGCGACGCAGCAGCACAAACGCGGCCAGCAGCACCAGCACCACAACGACTTCGACCGGTAAGCGATACGAAGCGCGCAACGCTTCGCTGCGTGGGATGGTCATAAATGTATTGCGCAAGCCGGGGGTGAGAAACGGCCACGCCAGCGCGGCTGCCAGCGCCGACTGATCTTGCAGGCGTGCATAAATCAGGTCGAAGAAATAGGCGCGCGATATTGTGAGAATGTGCGCAACTGCCTGGAGCAGCATGGCACCCAGGCCAAGCGCCAGTGCCGAGGTTGGGCGCGACCAGCGGCGCAACAGCGCCATATAGCCTATGTATGCCAAGAATGGGATAACGATCGGAAAAAAATCGATGCGTGTGAGTGCCAGCTGGCCCGCCGCCACACCCGCCAGCAGCCCAGCAAACGACTGATGCGCCCCTGCATCATCTTCGTCGTGGCGCTGCATTGCCGCAAAGCCATACAGCGCCGCAAACGACAGAAATTGCGCGCAGGCCTCCGAGGTCGAATAGCGGCTAAACCAGACCTGCGCGCCATTCAGCCCAAGAAACAGCATGCCAAGCAGGCCCACCCAAGGGCCAGCCAAGCGCCGGCCAAGCATGCCAACGCCCCACACCCCAAGAAAGCCACACAGGCTCGTTGCCAGCAAGCCACCACGCAACCCAAGCAAACTGCTCAACAGCGCAATCCATGCCGGGTAGAGGTGAAAGAACTGCGGCGTCACCGTGCCGCTGGCAAGATCGCCATCATTGATCAGAAAGCCCGCAAAACGCAGGCGGGTAGCCAGATAGCGTGAAGCAGGCTGAGAGCCGAGCAGGTTGGTGCGTGCCTGGGCGGCAGCGGCGCTCAGTATTAAGTCCGACGAGGCTTCGTCGGCGGCGATTTGCTGCACCAGCGCATCGTGCTGAAGAATGCCGCCGCTGCGCGCAATTGCAAAGCCCGTGCTGGCATACACGCCCGCATCGCGCGCACCGAGCACAACTTCAAACGGGCGCGCAACCAGCAGCACAAATAGCAGCAACACCGCCCCAAAGAGCAGGGCCTCGCCGCGCAGTTCACGGCTGCGCAGATCTTTTTGCTGCTGGCGAAGCTGCTGCAATGCACCTCGCCGCCATGCCGCCAGCGCAAACGCTGCGCACACCAGTGCCAGCACAACAAGGTGCACTATGGCTGAAAACACACCCAACTCAGCCAGCGTCAGCGCCAGCCAGCCGTTCAGCAGCGCGCCTGCCAGCACGCGCTCGAAATGGCGCGCAAGCCGATCGGGCGGCTGCGCAGAGCCAAGCCAGGCTCGTGAAAGCAGAAAGCCAGGAAGATACAGCAGTGGCGCAAGCACCAGGATGGCGAGCAGGGCCAGCATAAAATCGCATTCTCCTCATTGTGTAACGAGGGGCGATTATACCATTGGCTGTGCATACCATCGCAGCAATGTGGCTGAGGGGTACCTGATCAGAGGGGCGCGGACGCTAGCGCGCCCGCGTGCGCCAGAGCACAATCAAGCGGCGCGCCAGAATATCCACTGGCAGCAACAGCAGCGCCAGAAGCATCAGCGGCATAGTTATGTCACGCGGGCGCACGGGTAATTGTTCACTGACTGGCGCAAATGCTTGCTGCGGATTCGCTAGCTGCGCGCCGCCCGTTGCGCGCGCCAGCGCATCAAGCAGGGCCGGGTTAGCCTGACGCATGCGGAATTCCGCAGAGTATGGTACGACCAGCGAGCCAGTGCCTTGAAACACGACCTGGCCATTGTGTGAACCAGCTACTTGCACAACATAACTTCCTTGGGGTGGTGTATCGACAGTGGCGCGATATTCGCCGGGCGCCTGCGCCACCAGGGGTACGTCGCGCGGCGTGCCATCCTGCCCAATGATCCTGGCTTGTACGGCAACTGCATCCTGCTTGCCAACCAAAGCCGGGGGGACTGTTACCTGCAGCAATGTTCCCTGGCCGGAAGCATCAGTTTCGACCTGCACGGCATTTGGCCCCGAACGACTCGACAATGTCCAGCTAGCCATCTGAGCTGCGAAACGCGGAAACTGCTGCCATTGCAGCCAATCTTTCGCCCAGCGTCCGCTCGCATCACTTGTCCAGGCAACCGAACGCCCCAAACCATACTGCCACTGCGCCAAAACAGGCGCACCATCAGCATCGGATAAGGCCACGGTCGCCGTTTGCTTTGCGGTGGTGCCATTGTAGCCATACAGCTTCGGCAGGCCCGTATCAAGGCCAGCGAGAATAGGTGAGCGCGAACCATACTGCGGCGTGAAAGGATGCTCAACAATAAAATTCTCAGAAACCTGGCGAGTTTCCTGCACGAATATTTGCAGCGCGTCTTCCATATTGTTTACAGGAAAATAGCGCCCGCCGCCAGCATTTGCCAGTGCTTGCAGATTTGGCGATGAACCAACGCCTTCTGCCACAATCGACACGGTAATGCCTTGATTACGCATGTCGTTGATGACCTTAAGCGGATCTTCCCCTTCAGACCAGCCATCAGTCATTAAAACAACGTGCTTGATCGTTGCATCGGTTTTTGCAAGTGCGTCTTCAGCGGCGCGGAGCCCAACGCCAACATTCGTTTCGTGACCATTTGGCATCAGCGGAGCAATCGCATTCAGTACATCGTTGGGCTTGGCCTGGGCAACCGGTTCAAATGCCCAATGTACGCTGCCATCAAATGCAACAACGCCAACAACATCTTGCGGATTCAGCACTGCAACCGAACGCACCACAGCATCTTTGCCAATTTCAAGCTTGGTTCGGCCAGTTTTGTCGTAATAACCATCTTTCGCGCGATCCGGCCCACGGCAATGACATGCCTGCATACTGCTCGATTTATCGAGCACATAGACAATTGCGAGATTCGGCCGTGTTTCGATTTTGCGCACATCCATCGAGACGGGGAGCGCTTGTTCAATTGGAGTGTTGCCATACCCGCCAATACCAAATGATTGGCGACCGCCAAACATTAGCAACCCTTTGCCAAGATCGTGCACATAAATCGGCAGGTTTTTTTGCACAGCCGGCGACAACGCTTTTGCTGGCACATTGAGTAGGATAACCGCATCAAATGCGCTTAAATTGGTTAAATTTTGTGGAATTGACTGAGGCGCAACCACATCGGCTGTCATCTTTGCTGCGGCGAGCGCCCGTTTTAGATTCGCTCCGGCACCTTTTTGGCCTTCCACCAGCAAGACGCGTGGCGGCCCATCAACTCGCGCCGCACTTTCGGCAACATTATTTTCGGCACGCGTATCTTGGGTTGGGATGATGCGAGCGCGATAACGCCGCAATCCGGGCGGCGGCACCCCCGCGTTAATTTGCACCCGATTTGTGCCTGCCTGAAGCGCAACTGGCTGCTCCGCGATCAGCTTGCCGTCGCCCGCAATGCGCAAAACCGCCGATTGCGCCACCGTGCTTTCGATCACTGCGGTAAGGGTTACCGATTGCCCGTCGAATATGTTCGATGGAACCTGCAGCTCAGACAGCTGCGCTTCAGGCGTTGTTTCTTGCTGTGCAAGATCAACGTAACTGAGCGGAATTCTGCGGCTTGCCGCCAATTGCGTGGCAGCTTGTGCATTACCAGCGTTTTCACCACCATCCGAAAGCAGCACCAAACGCTTGCCAGTTTCGGCGGGCAGAAGCGCCATGCCCAGCTGTATGGCATCCTGGATGTTTGTGGCAGTGTTGGTAAATACCTGCGACGCGTTCAGGCGTGTATCCTGCCCAGGCGCGCGCTCAACCACCGCATCGGCACCAAACGCCACCACGGCAGCGCGATCGCCCTGGGGCATGGCAGCTAGCGCATCGCGCACAAATGTGTCGGCGCGCTCGCGCATTGCCGGATCGATCGAAGCCGAGCGATCAATCAAAAACACTGTGGTAAGATTCGTCGCTTTCTGATCGATGCGTGTGCCAGCCAGTGCAAGCACCAGCGCCACAATCAGCGCGCTGCGAATACCAAGGCTCACCCATAACCCCTGGGCAGCACGCTGCTGGCGAACGGCCCGCGCCATTGCCCAGAGCGGCACCAGCAGAAGAAGCAAATACAGGGCTTCGGGAAAGAGAAAACTGATACTCATACCCATTCAACGAACCAGTTCGCAAATTTGTTCCACGCTGCCTGCGATAAAGGCGGCTGCATTCTAGCATGCTGCCGCTGCCGAATGATGAAGGCAAACTGAAAATTGGGTGAGAAAGTCCGCCAGAGCGACGTTGCCGCTAATTCAATATGGTAGAATAGCCCAGCTTATGACACCAGAACCTGCTACAACCAAATCGCCCTCGCTTGGTGCACAGGTTTCACGCGCAGTGCTGTGGAACGTGATTTTCGTCCCACTCCGCATGCTGGCCGAAATCCTTCAAACGCTGGTGAAGCTTACTGCGCTCCCCCCAATAAGCTATGGTATTCTGTCGCTAATCAGTGCGACGAATAGCGGCCTGGGTACCTGGATCGATCTTGGCACCGGGCGCGCACTGCCCAAGTTCATTCCCGAAAGCACGCAGCGCGGAGGTGCCCGTGCAGTTACCCGCCTGCTGCTGGCCGCGCTTGGCGCGCAAATGGCGCTGCTGCTGGTGATTGGCGGCGCGATCATCGTGGTGCGCGAGCGCTACTTCGCATATCTGCGTGGCCTGGTGAGCGGCGCAGCCAATGTGCCAGCCGCCGATCAGCAGCGCCTGCTTGGCTTTATTCAACAATCGGGCGGTGTGCTGATCGGGGCGATTCTGGCGGTGCTGCTGTTTGGGATTTTCTACGACGTACTCATGGCATACCTGAGCAGTTTTT
>APMI01029026.1_pt1 | contig 10888 bp, 8 predicted proteins | sample 667938 | NCBI WGS metagenome assembly APMI01 (sample SAMN01084076, study PRJNA167559) | wastewater metagenome | biome: Wastewater | place: Denmark: Ejby Moelle, Odense | collected 2011-11-28
GCTCGGCGCCGCAGCCTGCTCGCAGGCCACCTGCACCCGTTCGCCGGTCTCCAGCCACACCCCGGTGAGGCAGCCGCCCCACACGCAGCCGGTGTCCAGCGCCAGCACGCCATTCGCATTGTAGTAGCCGAGCGCCGACCAGTGGCCGCATACCACGGTGTGGCTGGCGCTTCGGCGCCCTGGCACCGCGAACCACGGCAGGATTCCGGCGGGCGCTGCGTCGATCGGGCCTTTGTACTTGAGCGCCATCTCGCCGGTGGCGCTGCAAAGGCGCATGCGGCACATCGCGTTGACGATGACGCGCAGGCGATCCCAGCCTTCGAGGTCGTCATTCCATGCAAGCGGTTGGCTGCCCCACAGGTTCTGCAGGAACACCTGCCAGTGGGGGCCCTGCAGCGCACCTTCGACTTCATGCGCTAGCAGACGGGCTTGCGCCACGCTCCAACCGGGCAGCAGGCCCGCGTGCACCATCGCGAAGCTCTCGTCGACATGCATCAGCGGCTGGAAACGCAGCCAGTCGATCAGCGCCGTGCGGTCGGGTGCATCGAGGATGTCGTCGAGCGTGTCGTCGGCACCGCGCCGCATCGCTCCGCTGGCGACGGCCAGCAGATAGAAGTCGTGGTTGCCGAGCACCGTGACGGCACTCTTGCCGAGCGCACGAATGCGACGCAGCACCGCGGCGTTGTCCTTGCCGCGGTTTACAAGGTCCCCGGTCAGCCACAGCTCGTCACGACCGGGCTGGAAGCCGGCGGCGTCGAGAAGCCGGTCGAGCGGTTCGAGTTGTCCCTGCAGGTCGCCGACGGCGAATCTCATGCGTGGCGCTCCTGTTTGTCGGGCCGGATCAAGGCTTGCGCGAGTCGCGCGCGGTGGCGCGAATCTCGATCACCTTGGCGTACTTGATGAAGCTGTTGAAACAGCCGATGCCGATATGTACCAGCCCGGCGCCGCCATCGAGAAAGCCGCGCCGCACGATGTAGAACTTGATGAAGCGGAAGATCGGGCTCAGCCAGAGTTTTGTCGCACTCGGCTCGAAACCTTCGGTGACGAGCGCCTCGGCGGCCAGTGTGGTGTAGCGGTTCTGCTTCGCGAGGTAGGACTCCAGCCCTTCTTCGGAATGGTGTAGCAGGTCGCCCTTGAGGCGCCCCACATCACCCAGCGCGGTGACCTTCTCATGCACCAGGTCGTCGGACCAGCGTGCATGGCGGCGGTCGAACAGCCGCAGGGACAGGTCCGGATAGCCTTCGCCGTGGCGCAGGTAGCGCCCGAGGAATCGGTTGCAGCGTGGGAACTCGAAGGCGCGATGTGTCGGTGCCGCGAGTTCGCGCTGGATCGCGGCCTGCAGCGCGGGCGTCACCACCTCGTCGCCGTCGATGCACAGCACCCACTCGTTTTTCGCCTGATCCACGGCGAACTGTTTCTGCGGGCCGAAGCCGAGCCAATCCTGATGGATCACACGGGCGCCGGCCCGCTCCGCGATGGCACAGGTGTCGTCGCTGCTGCCGGAATCTACCACCACGATCTCGTCACAGAAGGCGAGGGAGGTCAGCGTCTCGGCGAGGGTTGGCGCGCAATCGCGCGTGATCAGGACGGCGGAAAGGGCTTGGCGTTCGCTCATGCGCGCAATTATAGGCGTCGTGGCGTCGACGCGATTTGCCGATAACGGCCGCCGCCGGAATAATCCGGGCCATGCGAGAGATCCTGATCGTCAAAACCTCCTCGATGGGGGACGTCATCCAGTACCTGCCGGCGGTGACCGACATGCACGCACGGGTGCCGGACCTGGCGATCGACTGGGTGGTCGAGGCGCCGTTCGCGCCGCTGGTACGTTTGCACCCGGGCGTGCGGCGCGTGATCCCGGTCGCCCTGCGTAGCTGGCGCAAGCGCTTGCTGGCGCCCGCGACCTGGTCGGCATTCGGGGAGTTCCGCCGCTCGCTGCGCGAAGTGCGTTACGAGCGTGTGATTGATGCGCAGGGCTTGCTCAAGAGTGCAGTACTCGCTCGCATGAGCGGCGCACCGGTGGCGGGCTACATGCCTGACAGCGCGCGCGAGCCGATTGCTACCCGGCTGTATGCCGAGAAGTATCGCGTGTCGTGGCAAATGCATGCGGTGGAACGCAATCGACGCCTCACCGCCGCGATCTTCGACTACCGCCTCGACCTGCCCTTGGACTATGGCATCGCGGCGCCTGCGCCGCGCGACGATGCGTGGCGGCCGGCAGAACCCTACGTGGTGCTGCTGACCGCGACCAGCCGCGACGAGAAGCTGTGGCCGGAGCCGAACTGGATCGAACTCGGGCGTGCGCTGGGGCGACGCGGTCTGAGTTGTGTGCTGCCCGCCGGTAGCGATGTCGAGCGTGCCCGCGCACAGCGCATCGCTGCCGAACTGCCGCACGCCTTGGTGGCACCGCCGATGCCGCTCGATGCGCTGGCAACGCTCATCGAGCGCGCGCAATGCGTGGTTGGGGTGGATACCGGCCTGTCGCACCTTGCTGCGGCACTCAAAGTGCCGGTCGTGGCGCTGTATCTGGCGACGGAGCCGGGCGCCAATGGCGTCGCCGGCGGGCGCAACGCGGTGAACCTTGGCGGCAAGGGGCAGAAGCCTTCCGTGGCACAGGTGCTGCAAACCCTCGCACCGTGGGTCGCATGATCGGCCGCCTGCTGTACTCAACGGCGTGGTACCTCGCTGCGCCGCTGATCTTCCTGCGTCTCGTCTGGCGTGCGCGCCGTCAGCCGGAATACCTGCACAACCTGGGCGAACGCCTCGGCTTTCATCGGCAACCCGCCGCAGCGCCCCTTATGTGGGTGCATGCGGTGTCGGTCGGCGAAACGCGTGCTGCGCAGCCGCTGGTGCGTGGCCTGCTCGCGAAATACCCGCAGCACACGCTGCTGCTGACACAGATGACGCCGACCGGGCGCGCCACGGCGCTGGAGCTCTTCGGTGCGGATCCGCGCGTCAGGGTGGCCTATCTGCCCTACGACACCCCGGGGTGCGTCCGGCGTTTCATGCAGCACTTCCGGCCGGCATTCGGGGTGGTGATGGAAACCGAGGTGTGGCCGAACCTGTTGCGTGGCGCGAGGCGTGCTGGCGTTCCGGTGCTGTTGGCGAACGCGCGGCTTTCCGAGCGCTCGGCGCGCGGCTATGCGCGGCTCGGCGGTTTCGCGCGCAGGGTGTTTGCCGACCTTGCAGCCTGTGGCGCGCAGACCGAAGCGGACGCCGCGCGTCTGCGCGCGATGGGCGCCGATCCTGTCCAGGTTACGGGCAACCTGAAGTTCGAGATTGCCGCGCCAGCTGAGCAGCTTGCGCTCGGGGCTGCATTCCGGCTGCGCTTTGGCGCGCGCCCGGTGCTGGTGGCCAGCAACACGCGGCAGGGTGAAGAGGGGCCGCTGCTCGATGCGTTCTTGCGCCATGCGCCGGCAAATCTGCTTTTGGTACTGGTGCCGCGACACCCGCAACGATTCGATGAGGTGGCCCGCCTGATCGCACAACGAGGCCTGACCTATGAGCGCAGAAGTGCAGCGGATGCGCCGATCGCGGCTTCAACGCGGGTGTGGTTGGGCGACAGCATGGGCGAAATGTTCGCTTACTACGCCTGCGCGGATGTCGCGATCGTAGGTGGCAGCTGGGCGCCGCTGGGCGGTCACAATCTGATCGAGGCCTGTGCGGTGGGAGTGCCCGCAATCGTGGGGCCACACACCTTCAACTTTGCTCAAGCGACGGTTGACGCGATCGCGGCCGGTGCGGCGTTGCGCTGCGCCGACGCGGATGAAGCAGTTCGCGCTGCGCTGGCGCTGCTGGCCGATGCTGCGCGACGTAGCGCGATTGGCGCGGCTGGGCGTGCCTTCAGTGCGCATCATCGTGGGGCGCTCGCGGCAACGCTGGCACTCGTCGACACGCTCGCGCTGAAATGAAACAGGCCCCTCAAGAGGGGCCTGTTGGCATGCAGCGATTGACGCTTACTTCTTCTTGGCGGGCTTCGCCGGCGCCTCGGTTTTCTTCGCGGCGGGAGCGGGCTCGACCTTCTTCGGCTCGGCCTTGGCCGGTTCAACCAGCGGTTGCGGGTTGGTCGCCGGCACCACGATCGGACGACCCGCGGCCGCCGGGTCGAGCAAGGCGTTGATGGTCTTGAGATCGTCCTCACTCAGTGTGCCGGCCGCGCTCTTCAGTCGCAGTTGCGCGATCGCGGTGTCGTAGCGGGCGCGTGCGAGCTGCCGGAAGGTGTCGTAATACTGGGTTTCGGCGTTCAGCACGTCGATGTTGATACGCACGCCCACCTGATAACCCAGCTTGTTCGACTCGACCGCGCTCTTCGACGAGATCAGCGCCGCTTCGTAGCCAGCCACCTGCGCGATGCCACTGCTGACACCCAGGAAAGCCTGCTGCGCACCCAGTGTTGCGGAGCGACGTGCGTACTCGAGATCCGAGCGGGCCTTCTCACGCAGCGCAACCGCCTCACGCACCTTCGACTGCGTGTAACCGCCGGCGAAGATCGGAACGTTGATTTGCACACCGATCGAGCCCGAGGTGGTTTTCGCTTCGGTGGCGAGGATGTCGCCCAGCGAACCGCTGTGGTTGTAGCCGTACTTGGCGACAACGTCAGCGGTCGGCAGGTGGCCCGAACGTGCGCTCGAGACTTCGCGGTCGGCGATCTCGGCGGCAAGCTGCGCTTGCTGGGCAGAGAGGTTGCCTTCGGCCGCCGTTGTTGCCCATTGCGACATGTCGTTCGGCTGCGGCTGTTCGAAGCGCACGCCTTCACGCAAGGGGGCGAGGGCGCCCTGATCCTTGCCGGTGACCTGCTGCAGGGCCTGCCGCTTGACGATCAGGTCGGCCTGCGCTGCCGCTTCACGGGCGACCGTGAGGTCGTAACGCGATTGCGCTTCATGCACGTCGGTCACGGTCGTGGTGCCCACCTCAAAGCTCTTCTTCGCGAGTTCGAGCTGCTGCAGGTTGGCGGACTTCTGCGCCTGAATGCTGGCGAGCGTTTCGGCCGCGTTCAACTGGTCGAAGTACGCGGTTGCAACGCGCAGGATCAGGTCTTGGCGTGCGCTCTGCGCCTGCAACTCGGCCACCGTCGCGGCGAGTTCGCCTTCGCGGTACTGGTACCAGTTCTGCAGACGGAAGATGGGTTGCGTGAGCTGGACGCCCCAGTTGTTGCTGTTATAACGCCCGGAGATCTCAGGCAGCGGCAGATCACGTGAGGTGTCGTTGTATTGCGTGCCGGCCGAGGCCCCGATCTGTGGCAGCAGCGCGGACAATCCCTGCGCCTTGCGCTCACGGCCAGCCTCCGAGGCCGCGCGCGCCGAGGCGAACTGCGCGTCGTTATCCAAGGCATCACGGTAGGCCTGCATCAGGTCTGCCGAGTGGGCGCTGCCTGCGAACAGGCCTGCGATCGCGATGCTGAGCATTCGCTTCATGAATCCATCACTCCGTCAGTATCTCGGCATTGTCGGGTCGACCTGTTCGGCCCAGCCGGCGACCCCGCCGGCCAGGTTGAACACCTGGGTCAAACCATGCCGTTCAAGAAAATAGGCCACCTGCATGCTGCGGGCGCCGTGATGACAGATCACCACGACGGGCGCATCGGGCTCCAACTCTTCCGCCCGCATCGGCACGCTGGCCATCGGCATCAGCTGCGCATCGGCGATATGGCAGATGTCGTACTCCCACGCTTCCCGCACATCGAGCAGATGTGGTTTGGCGCGCGATTCATCGGCCAGCCATTCAGCCAGCGCGCGGGGCGACAGCTGCTGCATCAGAAGGTGAACGCGCTCTTGGCGGGCACGCGCAGTGCCGGCACCAGGGTGTCGAACACGTTCTCGGTGCTGTACTGGCCTTCGCCGGTGCAGGTGATCAGTTGCCCGACCATCACCGGCGCGCTGCCGACGAAGGCGAACAGACGGCCACCGGGCTTGAGCTGTTCAAGCATTGCTTTCGGCACTTCGGTCACGCCTGCGGATACGACGATGACATCGTAGGGGCCGCGCTCAGGCCAGCCGGCGGCGCCGTCGCCTTCTTCAACGATCACGTTCTCGATGCCCGCCGCCGCGAGGTTTGCTGCGGCAAGGCTGGCGAGTGCCGGGTCGATTTCGATCGAGCGGACCCAGTCGGCGCGCGCCGCGAGCAGCGCGGCCATGTAGCCGGACCCGGCGCCGATTTCCAGCACCTTGTCCGTCTTCTTCGGTGCGACGGCCTGCAGCACCTTGGCTTCAAGCTTGGGTTCGAGCATCGCGGCGCCACCGGGCAGCGGCACGGCGATATCAGCGAAGGCCAGGTTACGAAAGGCTTCGGGGACGAAGCGCTCGCGCTGGACAGTCATCAGGGTGTCGAGCACCTCGGGGTCCAGAACCTCCCATGGCCGGATCTGTTGCTCGACCATGTTGAAGCGCGCTTGTTCGAAATCCATTTCTTGCTCCTCGACAATGCCTTGAAATCAATGCGTTAAGCCAATGCTCTAAGCCTGCAATTCTAGCCCAGGCTGCGGCCCTGAGGCCGCCCTGTGTAACGTTTGGTAGCTGTCGGTGACCTTTGATACACAGCGCCCTCAGCTTTTTGCCGCCGGCGCCGCGATCCGGTACCACGCGGCGTACAGCGCGGGCAGGAAGAGCAGCGTCAGAACGGTTGCCACCGCCAGGCCGCCCATGATCGCCACCGCCATCGGCCCGAAGAAGGCGCTGCGCGTGAGCGGGATCATCGCCAGGATCGCCGCTGCCGCGGTCAGCATGATCGGGCGGAAGCGCCGTACGGTGGATTCGATGATCGCTTCCCACGGCGTGCGACCGGCTTGCAGGTCTTGCCGGATCTGGTCCACAAGGATCACAGAGTTGCGCATGATCATGCCCGACAGGGCAATGGTGCCCAGCATCGCGACGAAGCCGAAAGGCTTGTTGAAGGCGAGCAGGGATACCGTGACCCCGATCATGCCGAGCGGCGCGGTCAGCACCACCATCGCGACGCGCGAGAAGCTCTGCAGCTGGATCATCAGCACCGTCAGCACGACAAGGATGAACAGCGGCATGCCGGCGGCGACCGACTTGCCGCCCTTGGCGCTTTCCTCCACCGAGCCGCCGACGTCGATGTGATAGCCGAGCGGCAGTTTCGCGCGCAGCTTGGCGATCTCGGGTTCGAGCTGGGCAGTCACGGTGGCCGGCTGCACGGTGCCATAAAGGTTTCCGCGCACGGACACGGTCGGTACCCGATCGCGTCGCCACACAATGCCGGGCTCGAAGCTGTATTCCAGCGTGGCCACCTGCGTCAGCGGCACGCCGCGCCCGCTGCCGGTCGGCAGCATCAGTTCCGACAGCAGCGAGAGATGCTCGCGCTCAACCGGTGCGCCGCGCACCGTGATCTGGATTGTCTCGGTGCCTTCGCGCAGCTCGCTGATGTTCTGCCCGTTCACCGAAGTGTTGAGGAAGTTCGCCACGTCCTGCACCGACAACCCGAGCAGCCGCGCCTTCTCGGGGTCGACGTGCACCTTTACGACCTTGGAGGCTTCGTCCCAGTCCTTCTGCACGTTGGCAAGCTGCGGGTTCTTGCGCATCACCTGCGCGACCTCGTCGGCCAGCTTGTGCGCCACGGCGTGGTCCGGCCCGCTCACGCGGAACTGCACCGGAAACCCGACTGGCGGGCCGTTCTCAAGCCGGTTGATCGACGCGCGCAGTTCGCCGTAATCGTGCTCGAACAGCGTAATCATCTTGCTGCGCAGGGCCTCGCGCTCGGCAGCGCCCTTCGTCAGCACGACGAACTGCGCGAAGTTGGCTTGCGGCAGTTGCTGGTCAAGCGGCAGGTAGAAGCGTGGGCTGCCGGTGCCGACGTAGGCAACGTAGTTCTCGATGCCCGGTTCCTTCGCCAGTACTGCTTCGAGCCGCTTCACTGCGTTCTCCGCCGCGTGGTACGAGGCCCCCTGCGCGAGGCGCAGGTCGATCAGCAGTTCGGGTCGCGTTGAATCGGGGAAGAACTGCTGCGGCACGAACTTGAAGCCCCAGATTGCGATCACGAAGGTGCCCAGCGTCGCGCCGATCGTGATCCAGCGGAAGCGCACGCACCATTCCACTGCGCGGCGGAACGTGCGGTAGAAGCCGGAGTGGTAGATCGCGTCTTCGCCGTGGATGCCCTGATGCGCCGCTGCGCGCGCCTGCAAGCGCGCAGCCAGACCCGGCGCATAGCGCGCCAGCCAACGGTTGAAGCGGCTCGGCTTGCCGTTCGCGGCGGCGAAGTCGGGCAGCAGGTGGTAGCCGATGTAGGGCACGAACAGCACTGCGGCCACCCACGACACCATCAATGCAATGACGGTGACCTGAAAGATCGAGCGGGTGTATTCACCGGTGCTGGACTGCGCGGTGGCGATCGGCAGGAAGCCCGCTGCGGTGACCAAGGTGCCGGAGAGCATCGGCATCGCGGTGGAGGTGTAGGCGAAGCTCGCCGCCTTGGCGCGGTCCCAGCCTTGTTCCATCTTCGTGGCCATCATCTCGACCGCAATGATCGCGTCGTCGACCAGCAGGCCGAGCGCGAGGATCAGTGCGCCGAGCGAGATCTTGTGCAGGCCGATCTCAAGCTGATGCATGAAGACGAAGGTGATCGCGAGCACGACCGGAATCGAGATCGCGACCACGATGCCGGTGCGCAGGCCAAGCGAGATCAGGCTCACCGCCAGCACGATCACGACCGCCTCGGTCAGCGAGCGTACGAATTCCTGCACCCCGTGCTGCACGGCATGCGGCTGGTCCGCCACGCGTTCGAGTCGCACCCCGATCGGTAGCTGGGAGTCGATACGCTTGATCGCCTCGTCAAGGTGATGACCCAGCGCGATGATGTCGCCGCCGCTGCGCATCGCGACACCGATGCCGAAGGCTTCGTGGCCCATGAAGCGCATCTTGTTGCTGGGCGGATCGATGTAGCCGCGTTTGACCTCGGCCACGTCACCCAGGCGGAAACTGCGTCCGCCCGCACGTATCGGCAGCTCGCGGATCGTATCGAGGTTCTCGAACTGGCCGGTGGGGCGCAGGAAGATGCGCTCGTCCACCAGTTCGTAATAGCCCGCCGCGGCCTTCGCGTTCTGGCCGACGATGGCGTCGACAACGGTACGAACATCGAGGCCCAGCGTCGCGAGCTTCAGGTTCGAGAATTCGATGTAGACGCGCTGCTCCTGCTCGCCGAAGAACTCGACCTTCGCGACGTCCGGTACCTTGAGCAGTTCGCCGCGGATCGTGTCGCCATAGCGTTTCAGGTCGGCGTAGCTCATGCCTTCCCCGACCAGGGCGAAGATGTTGCCGAAGGTGTCGCCAAACTCGTCGTTGAAGTACGGGCCCTGCACGCCAGCGGGCAAGGTGTAGCGGATGTCGCCGACGCGCTTGCGCACCTGGTAAAACATCTCCGACATCTTGGTCGAAGGCATTGAGTCCTTGAAGATCAGGAAGATCAGCGACTCACCCGGCTTGGAGTAGCTGCGGATGAAGTCAGTCGCGCCGAGTTCCTGGATCTTCTTCTCCAGCTTGTCGGTGACCTGCTGCTCGACTTCGGTCGCGCTGGCACCGGGCCAGTTCGTGCGCACCACCATCACCTTGAAGGTGAAGGGCGGGTCTTCCGACTGCCCGAGCTTGGTATAGGCGATCACGCCGACGAGCGTCAGCACCACCATCAGATAGAGCACCAGCGCTTGATGGCGCAGGCCCCAGTCAGAGAGGTTGAAGCGCTTCATCGCTGGCTATCCAGGGCAACGGGCGTGTTGTCGGGCACTGGCTTGACCTTGTCGCCGGCCGCCAGGCGATGGGCGCCGACAACCACGACGCGGTCGCCGTTCGCCAGGCCGCTCTCGATCAGGGCGCCGTCTTCCCGCCAGGCGCCGACCTTCACGCTGCGCGGTTGCAGGGTGCCGTCGGCACTCACCACCCAGACGCTGGGGGCGCCGGACTTCTGGATCAGCGCGCCGTGGGGCAGCACGATGCTCGACTTCTGCTGTGTCGGGAACGCCACCGCGGCGGTGGCGCCAAGCGCGAGCTTGTCGTCCGCACGCGGCACCGAGATGCGAACCGCGTAGGTTCGGGTTGTCGTGTCGGCGGCGGCGGCCACTTCCCGCACGGCGCCCTCGAACACCTGATCCTGAGCCGCCCAAGGGCGTACGCCAACCGGCGTGCCGGTCTTGATGCCGGCGATGCGCTGTTCCGGTACGTAGATCAACACTTCACGCTCGTTCGATGCGGCGATGCGCAGCACGGTTTGCCCGGCGGCGACGACCTGGCCGGCTTCGACCGGCGTTGCCGTGATCGCACCGTCACGATCCGCCACGAGGCGCGAATAGCCCGATTGGTTGCTGGCCACGTCCGCTTGGGCGCGGGCCTGTTGCAGGCGTGCTTGCGCTGCGAGCAGGGCGGCGCGCTTCTGGTCGAGCACCGAGCCACTGATGAAGTGCTGATCGCTGAGTGCCTTGCTGCGATCGAACTCCGCCTTCGCCAGCGCCAGGTCTGCGGAGGCGGCGACGACCTGCGCCTTGGCGGCCTCGGCGTTCAATTCCACATCCTGCGGGTCGATTCGGGCGAGCAAGTCGCCCTTCTTCACGCGGCTACCGAGGGTGACATTGCGTTCGAGCACCTTGCCGCCAACGCGGAATGCGAGGTCGATCTCATGGCGTGCGCGCACTTCGCCGGCATAGACAGCCAGCTGCGCCGTAGACAGCCAGCTGCGCCGTATCACCGAGGCCCACCGTGCGCACAACCGCGGCGCGCGGGGCCGGCTGCGGAGGCGCTTCGTGGGAGCAGGCGGCCAGCGTCAGTCCGAGGACGCCCGTGAGCGCCCCAACAAAACTCTCTCTCATTCGGGGGTTCCTTTCTCGGTGGCGCGAAGGCCGCGCAAGAAGATCTGCAGGAAGTTTTCTAGGAATTCTCGCGGGTCCTGCTGG
>APMI01016783.1_pt1 | contig 10883 bp, 20 predicted proteins | sample 667938 | NCBI WGS metagenome assembly APMI01 (sample SAMN01084076, study PRJNA167559) | wastewater metagenome | biome: Wastewater | place: Denmark: Ejby Moelle, Odense | collected 2011-11-28
GCAAAGAGGGCTATGAAAGCACTTCTCGGTACCAAAATTGGTATGACCCAAATCATCGGTGAGGATGGTGTTGCTACACCTGTAACGCTCATTCACGCCGGCCCCTGCACTGTGACTCAGGTGAAGTCCATCGAAAGCGATGGCTACAACGCAGTACAGGTGGCATATGGTGAGGGTAAGAACCTGAGCAAGGCCGTTGCTGGACATGTAAAACCAGCAGGTGTAACCCCGAAGGAAATTCGGGAATTTCGTATTGATGACCTTGGTGAAATCAAGGTTGGCGATACATTTGACGTAACTGGGTTTGAACTCGGTGACGCCGTTGATGCAACGGGCATCAGCAAAGGTAAAGGTTTTGCCGGCAATATCAAACGGCACAACTTTGAACGCCACCGCAAAACACACGGTGGTAAGGGTAATACTCGCAAGCCGGGTTCAATCGGTAGCATGTACCCACAAAAAGTATTTAAAGGTAAGCGCATGGCAGGCCACATGGGTGCTGAGCAGGTAACGGTAAAGAACCTTAAGGTTGCTTATATCTCGCCTGCCGATAACCTCATTGGTGTCAAAGGTGCTGTACCAGGTCCTAAGAAGGGCTTAATCATCCTTGGAGGTGCTAAGTAATGGCTGAAACAAAGTCAACGCCAGCAAAAGCAAGCCTACCAAAAGCGGTGTTTGCAGTCGAGGTGAAAAACCATGAACTGCTCAAACTTGCTTACGACTCATTCCTTGCGAATAGTCGCAAAGCAAGTGCAACAACATTGCAGCGCGGTGAAGTCCGCGGTGGTGGCAAAAAGCCTTGGAAGCAAAAGGGCACTGGCCGTGCTCGATTCGGTAGCACCCGTAACCCAATTTGGCGCGGTGGTGGTATCGTCTTCGGTCCACGCGGCAACGAAAACTATAAGCTGAAGCTCAGCAAAACTAGTAAGCTTGTCGCTGTTCGCCAGGCACTCACCCTTGCTAACCAGGCAAAGAAAATCGTCGTCACTGACGTTAAAACAACCGGCAAAACTGCCGACATCGCAAAGTTCTTCGTTGAACAAAAGTTTGACAAGGATGCAAAGGTCCTTATCGTTGTAGACGAAAAAACTCCCGAGCTTATGCGAGCAACCAACAACTTGCAAAATGCGCTGTTAGTCCGCGCAAGCTACCTCAGTGTGTATTACATTCTTAACGCAGACAAAATCGTCATGACACCAGCTGCTGTCAAAGCGGCTGAAGCATGGCTTGACCGAAAGGAGAACGCATAATGATATTCGTTACTCCACGGGCAACCGAAAAAGCTTATCGCCTTGTTACTAGCCAAAACACCTACGTGTTTGATGTGCCAACAAGTGCCAACAAGCAGCAAATCGTCAACGCCGTCGAGGCTCAGTACGAAGGGGTAAAGGTTGCGAGTATCAAAACCGCAGTGCAGAACGGCAAAGCCGTACGCTACAGCCGCGGCAAGAACCGCTATCCAGGCACGACGACTCGTCGTGATACCAAAAAGGCTTACGTTACATTGAGCGAAGGTAAAATTCGCGTCTTTGACGAAGCGACGGAGGAGAAGAAGTAATGGCAATTCAAGCTTACAACCCAACCACTCCAGCTCGTCGAGGCATGACTAGCCAAGATATGAGCGACATCACCACGAAGAAGCCGCTCAAAAGCCTCGTCAAGGCTAAGAAGCAGAACGCCGGTCGCAATAACACTGGTCGCATTACTGTGCGACATCGCGGTGGCGGTGTTCGCCGTCATTACCGTCTGCTCAACCATCGATTGAGCGCTGGTCTTACCCTAACGGTTGAGGAAATCGAGTACGATCCAAACCGCAGCGCACGTATCGCTCGCGTTAAGGATCAGCATGGTCTGTACCACTACATTTTGGCTGACACGCAAATGACCAAGGGAAAGGTAGTGCGAACTGGTGCCGATGCACCCGTAGAGACAAGTAACCGCATGCCACTCGCTGGTATTCCTGTCGGGTCGCAAATTTACGCAATCGAAATCAACCCTGGCAAGGGTGCCCAAATGGTTCGTTCCGCTGGCACAAAAGCACAGCTGATGGCTAAGGAAGGTGATTATGCCATGGTTCGTATGCCAAGTGGCGAAGTTCGCAAGTTCCGTTTGGAATGTGAAGCTACGCTTGGCGTCGTTGGTAACGTTCAACACCAGAACATTAAAATTGGTAGCGCAGGCCGCAAACGACGCAAGGGTATTCGCCCAACCGTTCGCGGTGTTGTTATGAACGCCGCAGATCACCCTCACGGTGGTGGTGACGGCGGTCGCCATGGTAGTGGTAAACCACCACGCACGCCATGGGGTCAATTGACACTTGGCTACCGTACCCGTACCCGAAAATCAACCAATAAGATGATTGTTCGCAGTCGTCACGAAGCTAAGAGGAAGAGGTAATATATGAGTCGATCACTCAAAAAAGGCCCATTCGTCGATGCGAAGCTTGCTAAAAAAGTAGCGGCCCTCAAGCTCGACGATCGCACGGTTATCAAAACCTGGGCTCGCAGCTCTACGATTACACCAGAAATGGTAGGTCGTACGATCGCCGTACACAACGGTCGCGTGCATGTTCCTGTGCTCATTAGCGAGAACATGGTAGGACACAAACTCGGTGAGTTTAGCCCAACCCGCAAGTTCCGCAAGCACGGTGGAAAGGATAAAAAATAATGGCTGAAGCAACTGTATATACGGTACGCTCCTATGCTAAAGGTGTTGATCAGACTCCCCGCAAAGTGAGTCTTGTCGCTAGCCTGGTGCGTGGACGCAGTGTGGCAGATGCCCTGGTTATTCTTGACCACACACCAAAGCGTGCTGCACTTGTCGTGAAAAAGGCAATTGCCAGTGCTGCCGCTAACGCCACCAATAACCATGGACTCGATGGTAAAACATTGCAGCTTGCGACGCTAAGCGTCACCGCAGGCCCACGCCTGCGCCGTTACAAGCCAGCAAGCCGCGGGCGTGCGCTGCCATTCCAAAAGCGTACAAGCCATATCCTGGTTGAAGTCAGCGGTACCGAAAAGGTTCGCAAGAAACCAGCTGAGAAAAAGGCTGAACAGCCAGCTAAAGAGGAGAAGAAGTAATGGGACAGAAAGTTAACCCAATTAGCTTCCGCCTGCAGGTTCACAAGAACTGGAGTTCACGCTGGTTCGCCGGCAAACGCGACTTCGCCAAATGGCTCGCGGAAGACATCAGGATTCGTGAACTCGTAGAAGCGAAGTTTGCTAGTCGTCCTACTATTAATCGAATTGAGATTGAACGAAGTGCTAACCTTATCACTGTCACCATCCACACTGCTAAAGCAGGTGTTGTGATCGGCCGCGGTGGTGCAGGTATTACGGAACTCAAGAAAGATATCGAAAAGATTGCAAGCCTTCCTGTTCGCATCAACGTCGAAGAAGTAAAGCGCCCAGAACTTGCCGCAAAGCTTGTTGCTGAAAATATCGCTCGTCAGCTCGAACGACGCGCAAACTTTCGTCGCGCTACCAAGATGGCTGCACAAAACACTATGAACGCAGGTGCCAAAGGCATCCGTATCGAAGTAGCCGGCCGCTTGAACAATGCCGAAATGGCACGCCGCGAAAAGATCATCGAGGGCTCAGTGCCACTTCATACGCTTCGCGCTGATATCGACTTCCACTCTGCCCGTGCTAACTGCCCAGGCGTTGGTATCGTTGGTGTCAAGGTATGGATTTACAAGGGCGAAAGGAGTGCTAAATAATGTTACTCCCAAAGAAAACGAAATTTCGTAAAGTCCGTATTGGTAAAAACGAAGGTGTCGCAACACGTGGTCACTACGTTGCCTTTGGCGACTATGGTCTTCAAAGCCTCGATAACGAACGCATTACGAGCCGCCAAATCGAGAGCGCGCGTCAGGCAATGACTCGCTACATCAAACGTGGTGGCAAAATCTGGATTCGCATCTTCCCCCATACTCCTGTTACCAAGAAACCACTTGGTCTCAAAATGGGCGGCGGTAAGGGAAACCCAGAGTTCTTCGTTGCCAAAGTAAAAACTGGTACCGTGCTGTTTGAAATGAAGGGTGTCACCGAAGACGTAGCCCGCGAAGCAATGCGCCTCGCCGGCCACAAACTCCCGGTACGAACCCGTTTTGTAAAGCGAGAGGAGGCGTAATATGGCTGAAGCTAAAACTACAACCAAAAAGCCTACTGCAAAAAAAGCTGATGTCGTAAAAAGCATTGCCGATTTGCAGAAAGATCTCGCTACCAAGCAACATGATCTGCTGGAGAGCAAACGCTCCCACAAAAACGGCGAGCTCGTGAACCCACGCGTTCTGACCGTAACACGCAAAGAAATTGCGCGCTTGCACACAGCTATCCGGGCTGCACAGCTGGCCGCTAAGAAGGAGAGTAAATAATATGGCCAAGACATTGACCGGTATTGTCACTTCGGATGCCAGTGACAAAACGATTACCGTCACCGTTACTAGCCGTGAGACTCATCCAATTTATGGCAAACAGTACACTGTAAACCGTAAGTATGCAGCTCACGACGAGAAAAACGAAGCTGGTAAGGGCGACAAGGTAGTTATTGTCGAAACTCGCCCAATCAGTAAGCGAAAAGCTTTCAAGTTACAAGAAATTGTTGAGAAGAGCAAGGGCAGCATTGAAGTAAAAAATGATGTCGAGGAAGAGGTGGAGCAGTAATATGATCCAGCAAGAGTCTCGACTAAAGGTGTGCGACAACAGCGGCGCAAAGGAAATTTTGTGCATTCGCGTTCTCGGCGGAACTCGTCGTCGCTATGCCCGCGTTGGTGATATCATTGTGGCCAGCGTGAAAGACGCCAACCCAACGGGTAACGTCAAGAAAAAGTCAGTAGTAAAGGCAGTTGTTGTTCGAACTCGTGACCAAATTCGCCGTAAAGATGGTAGCACTATCTGCTTTGATGATAATGCAGCCGTAATCATTAACGATGACAAAACGCCAAAGGCTACCCGCGTATTTGGACCAGTGCCACGTGAACTACGTGACCTTGGCTACGCAAAAATCATCAGTCTTGCACCGGAGGTACTCTAGTATGGCCCAACGTATAAAGAAAGATGATCTCGTTAAAATCGTTAGTGGCGCCAACAAGGGCACTACTGGCAAAGTACTGGCCGTTGCACCAAAAGGTGTTTTGGTTGAAGGTGTTGGCCTTGGTCATCGTCATGTTAAGCCAAGCCAGCTCAACCCACGTGGTGGCAAGAAAGACATTCATGTGCCCGTACCTTTGCATAAGGTTGCACTAGTGGTAGATGAAAAGTCTGGCAAAACCAGCCGCATTGGCTATAAAGTAACTGCTGGCGTTAAGGCACGTGTTGCCCGTCAAGCAAAGAATAAGGAGATAAAGTAATATGGCAAAAGCTGCTACTACCGCTACTCCTCGCTTGAAAGCCTTGTACGATGCACAGTATCGCAAGGAACTACAGGCCGAATTGAAGCTCGACAACGTACACCAAGTACCAAAACTCGAGAAGATTGTGGTAAGCGTAGGCACAGGTAAAAGCAAGGACGACAAGCGGATGCTTGAAACCGTCAAAAATACTCTTACCAAAGTAACTGGCCAGGCACCTGTTGAACGCCTTGCTAAAAAATCGATTGCCGGATTCAAGATTCGCGCCGGAATGGGCGCACCCGTTGGCATCAACGTGACCCTTCGGGGAGCACGTATGTACGAGTTCCTTGACCGCTTCGTCAATGTTGCACTACCACGCGTTCGCGACTTCCACGGCGTGGGTATCAAATTTGACCGTGGCGGCAACTACAATCTTGGCATTACAGACCAAAGCATTTTTCCTGAGCTAACTTTTGAAGAAACGCAGGTTGTGCACGGCATGCAGGTAACCTTCACAATCCAGCAGGGCAGCAAGGTGAATAGCCGTGCGTTGCTCGAGAAGTTTGGTTTACCATTTGAAAAAGAAGGGAGCGCTAAGTAATGGCAAAAAAATCAATGATTGCTCGTGATAAAAAGCGGCAAAAAATGATTCAGAAGTATGCTGCAAAGCGCGCTGAGCTCAAAGAGCTAGGCGACCTAGAAGGCCTACAAAAGCTTCCAACAAATAGTAGTCCTACTCGCTGGAAGAACCGTGATGTACTGAGTGGCCGCCCACGTGGCTATATGCGCAAGTTTGGCCTCAGTCGCATTAACTTCCGTGAAAAAGCAGTCAAGGGTGAAATCCCTGGCGTAACAAAAAGTAGTTGGTAAAGGAAAGGAGACAAAAGATATGAGTTTACAATCTACTGACCCAATCGCGGATCTCCTGACCCGCATTCGCAATGCCGCACTCGTTGGCAAAACCGAAATTCGCGTACCTACGAGCAAACTAAAGAAGGTCGTTGCAGAGCAGCTTGTCAAAAATAATTACCTGACAGACGTAAAGGTTGAAGACGGCAAGCCACGCGGCACACTAGTTGTTACCATTGCAAAGCCAGGTGAGAACTGCCCAATTACCGAAATCAGTCGCATCAGCAAGCCAGGCCGCCGTGTCTATGTTGCTGCTGCCGATATTCCTAAGGTTAAACAAGGCCGCGGCATTGTGCTTGTCAGTACAAGCCAAGGCGTGATGACTGGCAACGAAGCAGTTAAAAACAAGCTTGGTGGCGAGCTGCTGTTAAAAGTTTACTAATAAGAAAGGTATAACAATGAGTCTGAGTCGAATCGGAAAACTACCAATCGAGATTCCGTCAGGTGTGACAATCACGGTTGACTCTGGTGATGTTGTGGTTGAAGGCCCTAAGGGCAAACTCGTCCAGTTCATTACTCCAGCAGTCGACGTGAAAATCGAAAACGGAGTGCTCACTGTCTCGCCTAAGGACGAGTCAAAAGAAGCACGCAGCCAACATGGTCTCATGCGTGCACTCATCAACAATATGGTTGTTGGTGTCACCAAGGGCTATGAAAAGCGCCTTGAAGTAAAAGGTGTCGGCTTCCGTGTTGCCACGAGCAATAACGAGCTTGATATGAGCCTTGGGTTCAGTCACCCCGTTAAGTACAAGGCCCCTGAAGGTATCACTATTACCAACGATAAGATGATTATCATCGTTGCCGGTATTGATAAGCAAAAAGTTGGTCAAGTCGCAGCGGAAATCCGCGCTATTAAGAAGCCTGAGCCATACAAGGGCAAGGGTATCGCCTATGTCGGCGAGCAGATTTTGCGCAAAGCAGGAAAGGCAGGTAAAAAATAATGGCTAATTCACTCGCAAAGAAGCTTCTTAATCGTAGCCTTCGCAAGGCACGTGTCCGAAGCAAGGTGAGCGGCACTGCTGAGCGGCCTCGTCTGACCGTAACAATTAGCAACCTACACGTTTCAGCTCAGCTGATTGACGACGTAAAGCAGCATACGATTGCTAGTGCCACAACAGTTGGCACGAAAACAACTGGTACAATGACCGAAAAGGCAGCCGTTGTTGGTGCTGATATCGCAAAGAAAGCAAAGAAAGCTAAAATAACCGCAGTTGTCTTTGATCGCAATGGCCGCCGCTATGCTGGCCGGCTCAAAGCCCTCGCTGACGCTGCTCGTAAGGAAGGATTGGAGTTCTAGTATGGCAGAAGCCGCAGAACAAACCACACCTCGCACCAACGCCCCACAACGTGGCGGTCGTCCCCAGGGTCGAGGTGGTCGCCGCGATGACCGGCGCGAGCGTGCTCCAGAAGCACCAAAAGAATTTGAAGAAATGGTCATTAACATTGATCGTGTCGCCCGTGTCGTAAAAGGCGGCCGCCGCTTCCGCTTTAAGGCCCTTGTTGTTGTAGGTAACCGCAAGAATAAGGTTGGCGTGGGTGTCGCTAAAGGCGCAGACGTACAAACTGCCATTGCCAAAGCAACCGACGTTGCTAAAAAGCATCTTGTCACTATTCCTGTTGTGAATGAAACGATTCCACACGAAATGGAAGTCAAGCTTGCCGGTGCGCGTGTGCTCATCAAGCCAGCAGCTCCCGGTACCGGTATTATTGCCGGTGGAGTAGTACGTTCCGTTATTGGCGTGACTGGTATCCGCAATATGCTCTCTAAGAGCCTTGGCTCAACGAACAAAGTAAACATAGCTTATGCAACCGTTGAAGCCCTTGGTGGTCTTGTGCCTCGCGAAAAATGGTTGAACGCCGACAAGCCAGCTAAGAAGACTACTCCAAAGGTTGAAGCTGCCGAAGCTCCTGCCAAGAAACCTGCGGTCAAAAAGCCTGCCACAAAAAAGGAGGCTAAATAATGACTAAGTACAACGAATTACAGGTTGCTGCTAACCGAACACGAAAACGTGTTGGTCGTGGCATCGGCGCAGGTGGTGGTAAAACCGCAGGTCGCGGTACAAAAGGGCAGAATTCACGTACTGGTAAAAAGCTCCATGCCATGTTCCAAGGTGGTCAAAACGGCATCCGTAGCGCCGTACCTAAGGCCCGTGGATTCAAAAGCCTTCGCACTCCTGCTCAGGTTGTGTACCTTGATCGCCTTGAAGGCTTAAAGGGTACAGTTGACAACATGAAGCTTTACGAAGCGGGTTTAATTGCTACACCATTTCACACGGTAAAAGTCATCCTGCGCGGTGAGCTCACTGCAAAGGTAGTGCTCAAAACTCAGGGTGCGAGCAAAAGTGTTATCGCTGCTATCACCAAAGCAGGCGGCAGCTTTGAAAAGGTTGAAACGCCTCTTCAGCAAACCGCCAAGGCAGCTGAGGAAGCTGATAAAAAATAGCTTGCACGGTCACTGCATACTTAAACGGTCCCTCTGCAAAGAGGGGCTGTTTATATAGCGGTATGGTATAATGAGTTCAGAATTAATCGACAGATAAATGGGGAAGAATTACCGAATATGAACTGGAAAACAGTATTCCGCTCGCTTAAGAACCGCGATATGCAAAAACGCCTTGGTATTGTTTTTGGGCTGATTGTTGCATTTCGCTTTATGGCTCACATTCCAGTGCCACTCGCCGAGCCAACGAAGCTAAAAGAAATTGTTGACAAGGTAGTAGGTAATAGCGATTTTGGCGGCTTCTTGAACCTTATGAGTGGTGGCGCACTTAGTCAGTTATCAATTGTCCTCGTCGGTATGAGCCCCTTTATTACTGCGAGCATCATCACCCAGCTTCTCACAAAAGCTATCCCCAAACTTGAAGAACTTCACAAAGATGGTGAGTCTGGACGGCGTAAAATTAATCAGTGGACGCGCATTATTAGTGTGCCGCTTGCTGTTATTCAATCAATTGCCTTTATCTATATTCTTCGTCAATCTGTGCTTGCCGGTGGCACCTCAGGCGCTGTCAGTACTTCACCTATGGAGTGGGTAGTTGCCGTTACTGCTATGACTGCCGGCTCGGTCCTGCTTATGTGGCTTGGTGAACTTATTACCGAGCAAGGCATTGGCAACGGTATTAGCCTCATTATTTTTGCGGGTATCATTAGCCAACTTCCCAACACCATGGGCACGATGATTAACTCGCTTCTAGACACTACGCAAGGGAAATTGAGTGTGTTTGGTTGGTTTGACCTGCCCGTAAATCCAACAGCATTTTGGGTGATTATGGCAGTTGCATTGTTAGGACTCATCATCTTGTATATGCTCGTTAAGATTAACGAGGCACAGCGGGTGATTACTATTAACTATGCCAAGCGAGTGAGCGGCAATACAAGCTACGGAGGCATCAAGAGCATTCTGCCCGTTAAACTTATTGCTGCTGGTGTGATTCCCGTCATCTTTGCGGTGGCCTTTCTGAGCTTACCCGCTTTTGTGGGACAGGTTATGAAAGCAATGCCGAGCGCCGATCAAGCCGTAGCAGCGAACCTGATTAAATGGTTCCAGGCGCCTACTGCCAGCTCATTCGTAGGAGGCGACTGGGGCGTCGCTATTTATCCGCTGGCGTATTTCTTCCTTGTGATTCTGTTTACCTACTTTTACACGGGGATTGTCTTTAATGCCAATGAAATTGCCGAGAACCTTCAAAAGCAGGGCGGGTTTATTGAAGGTGTCCGGCCCGGACTTCAAACTGAAAAATACCTCGCTCGCACGGTGAATCGCCTCATCCTCTTTGGATCGATTGCCCTTGGTTTGATTGCCGTGCTGCCGTTCATCATTGACTATGTGTTTGCTAACCTGGGAATAAACGCCGCCAACCTAAGTATTGGTGGCACAGGATTATTGATTGTTGTAACGGTGGGTCTAGAAACATTGCGCCAGATAAATTCACGCGCGTTGATGGTGACCTACGATGACTACAAGTAGCAAAGAACTAAGCAAAGAGCTTCCTAGGGTCCAGGAAGTTACGGTGAGTGAGGACGTTCGTCAGAGACTAAAGACAGTCGCGCTTACGCTTGATGCCTTAACCGTAGCTGAAAGCGGTACGCAACACTGCTTTGGGTGCAACAGTAACACACCTCATTGGGGAGACAGAACCAATGGTGGCTGTATGTACTGTGGATACATCGCACCTGGCGTTTAACGCTTGACGCAGACGCCAGTTACGTTACAATAGTAGGTAGAAAACCTGCAGAAACAAACACTGCAAAATTATTGGATTCTCTTTACTTTTGCTTAAAACTCATCTATAATGAAAAGCTGTATATCTATGGCGAGTACCAAAGAAGTTATTAAATTGCGTGGAAAGGTAGTGGAAGCACTGCCTAATACTCAATTTAAGGTGGAGTTGGAGAACGGCCTAAGTATCATCGCTCACATTAGCGGTAAAATGCGCAAGCACTATATCCGTTTAGTACCAGGCGATAACGTGGAAGTCGAGTTGACCCCTTATGATCTCACAAAGGGCAGAATCGTTTTCCGCGCACGTGATTAATAACCGAAAGTCAAGCCGATATCACTTGATTTTCATTAATGCAGGGTTTTTCCTGAAGGAGTTTGTACGCTCATGAAAGTTCGTGCGAGTGTCAAAAAAATCAGCCC
>APMI01017831.1_pt1 | contig 10882 bp, 9 predicted proteins | sample 667938 | NCBI WGS metagenome assembly APMI01 (sample SAMN01084076, study PRJNA167559) | wastewater metagenome | biome: Wastewater | place: Denmark: Ejby Moelle, Odense | collected 2011-11-28
GCGGGCCGCACCCCTGCGCGGATCGCGGCGGGTCCGGCCGGTGCGGGGTATGACATCACGCCGGTTCGCGCGCAGGTCGATATGCTCGCGGCGCAGGCCGGTTGAGCCGGTACAGCGATCGTGAAAGTGGTGCAGGCGTTTCTTGCCCAGCCCGGCGTGCTTCTCGTGCTCAAGACGCTGGCTTCCCTGGTCGGGGTGCTGTTCGTGGTGCAACTCGCGCGCTGGATGAATCTGGGCGGCGACGTGCGGATTCGCGACGAGGATCACGCGGGCGCGCTGGCCGACGAAGCGATGTGCGGCTTCGTGCCGGTGGCGGTCGGGCTCGACAAGGCGCGGATTGGCGCGCTGGTGCGCGATGCGCAGGGCCGGGTCATGCTGATTCGCCGCCATGGCAGCCACTTCGCCGCGCGCCTGCTGGAAAGCCACGCCGGCGTCCGGCTCGACCAGCAGTTCCTGACCGTTTCGACCGGGGACAGCCGCTTCGGCACGATCACGCTCAACCTCGGCCCCGATGCGCAGGCCTGGGCGGCCAGCCTCCGCCGGCTGGAAGGATAGGGCCATGACGCCGGACATCCATCCGTTCGATATCGTGACTTACGCGGTGCCGTTCTTCATTCTGGCGATGATCGCGGAAATGGCGTGGGCGCGCCGCCGCGCGCCGGAAGCCTATGAACCACGCGATACCTGGACCTCGCTGGCGCTGGGGTTGGGCAGCACGGTTGCCGGCGCGCTGACCGCTGGAGTGGTCTATGCCGCCGCGATGGCGCTTTACCAGCACCGCGTGGCAACGGTGCCGTTCGCCTGGTGGGCCTGGATCGCGTGCTTCGTGCTCGACGATTTCAACTATTACTGGGCGCATCGCACCGGCCACCGCATCCGCTGGTTCTGGGCCAGCCACGTAAACCATCACTCGAGTCAGCACTACAACCTGTCCACTGCGCTGCGGCAGACCTGGACCGGCTTCGTTGCGCTCTCGTTCGTGTTCCGCATCTGGCCGGCGGTGCTCGGCTTTCACCCGGCGATGCTGGTGACGGTCGGGGCCGTGAATCTGGTTTACCAGTTCTGGATTCACACCGAGGCGATCGGCCGGATGCCGCGCTGGTTCGAGGCGGTGTTCAACACGCCTTCACATCACCGGGTCCACCACGCGACCAACCCGGTCTATCTCGATCGCAACTATGCCGGGGCGCTGATCGTGTGGGATCGCCTGTTCCGGACGTTCCAGCCCGAACTGGAGGACGAACGCATCCGCTATGGCATCGTCCGCCAACTCGGCACGTTCGGGATCGGGTGGTCGGTGTTCCACGAATGGGCGGGCATGCTGAAGGACTTCGCGGTCGCGCCGCTGCGCTACAAGCTGGCCTATCTCGTGCGCGAGCCGGGATGGAGCCACGATGGCAGCCGGGACACGTCCGACCGCATCCGGGAGCGCTGGCGCGACCGGCAGGACGGGGCGGAGCGTGACGCGCTAGATTGAAAGCCCGTCGCGCAGCAGGTCCGCGGCCACCCCGGCGATGTCCTCCACCGGGCGGCTGGCGTCCCACACGCCGAAGCGCAGGCCCAGGAACACGTTCATGCCCATCAGCGCCCAGGCCCGCACTTCCTGATCGCCTGCGCGCAGCGTGCCCTGGGCGACGCCATCGTCCAGGCGCGCGGCGATGCGCTGTGCGGTGCCTTCGTAGTGCGCGCGGTAGCTTTGCGGATCGGCGAACTCCGCCTCGTCGATGATGCGGTAGATTTCCTTGTGCTCGCGCGCGAAGCGCAGGAAGCCTTCCAGCGCCTCCCGCTCGCGCACCAGCCCTGTTGCTCCCGCGCTGACGGCCGCGGCCGCGGTGGTGGCGACACGGGCGGACATGTCGCGCACCAGCGCGGTGAAGATCGCGTCCTTCGAATCGAAATAGGTATAGAAGCTGCCGAGCGCCGTTCCCGCGCGGCGGGTGATCCCGCTGATCGAGGCTTCGTGGAAGCCGCGTTCGCCGAACTCGGCCGCCGCGGCATCGAGCAGGCGCCGCAGCGTTTCCCGTCCGCGCGCGGTACGCGGAGCCTTGCCGGGGCTCGCCTTTTCCGGATCTACCGACACCCTGCTCTCCCATCCGTGGCCGATCGTCCCTCCGATCGCCCGAGCCCGGTCCTTAGTGCCGGGGCTGTTGCGCTTTCGCCACGTCCTATCGATGGATTCGATCCGCCTCAAATGAAAAGTTGAAACATGGTTCAACTTTCAATATCGGTTCAGGCAGACGGGCCTTTCATCGGTCCGTGAGAGGGAGCCTGATCCATGAACCGTTTTCGCGTGCGCGCCCTTGCGGCCGCTACCACCGCGCTTGTTGCGCTGCCCGCCATGCCCGCTTTCGCGCAGGAAGCCGCTGCATCCGAAGCTTCGGCGAATGATTCGGGCGAAATCGTCGTCGTTGCCCGCAAGCGCGAGGAACGCCTGGTCGACGTGCCCATCGCCATCACCGCCCTGTCCACCGAAGGGCTGGAAAAGGCCGGCGCCAAGGATCTTTCCGGCGTTCAGGGCGCGATCCCCAACGTGAACATCGTGCAGGGGCGCGGCTCGGCCTCGTCCGCCAATTTCTACATCCGCGGCATCGGCCAGCCCGATGCGCTGCAGACCTTCGACCCTGCCGTCGGCGTCTATGTCGATGGCGTCTATCTCAGCCGCATCCAGGGCGCGCTGCTCAACCTGTTCGACGTGCAGCGCGTGGAAGTGCTGCGCGGGCCGCAGGGCTCGCTTTACGGCAAGAACACCATCGGTGGCGCGGTCAACGTGGTGTCGAAGAAGCCTGATCTGGACACGATCCGGGGCGAGGGCGCCTTCACTTATGGCCGCTTCAACGAAGTGACCGCCAAGGGCTATGTCACCGCGCCGCTGGTGACCGACAAGCTCGCGCTGTCGCTGGCCGGGGTCTATGACAAGCGCGACGGCATCGTCACCGATCCCGCCACCGGCAAGAAGTACAACGATCGCGACAACCTGTCGGGCCGCGCGATTCTGCGCGCCAAGCCGTCCGACCGGGTCGAGGTGCTGATCTCGGGCGACTACACCCGCCAGCGCAACGCGCTCACGCTGGGGCAGGCCACGGCCAACCTTATCGGCTTCAATTACAATTCCACGTTCACCAGCGTCACGCCGTTCGTCATCGCCACGGCGCCGACCGGCCGCTACAACTACACGGCATCCACCAGCTTCAAGAACGGCGAAGGCCAGCGGCTCGATCACTGGGGTCTTTCGGGCACGATCAATGTCGATCTGACCGACAACCTCCAGCTCACCTCGATCACCGCTTATCGCAAGCTGAAGACGAACTTCTACGTCGATATCGATGCCACGGCGGCGGAAGTGGGCGATGTGTTCGTGGGCACGCGCCAGCACCAGTTCAGCCAGGAACTGCAGCTCAAGCTGGATACCGAAAAGCTGAAGGGCGTGGTCGGGCTCTACTTCCTCGACGAACAGGTCAATTCGCACCAGGAAGCCTATGCCGACAGCTACCTCCAGTATGTCGGGACACCGCTGAACTTCCTGCGCACGATCGATGACCGGCAGAACACCAAGAGCTATGCCGCGTTCGGCCAGCTGACCTACAACTTCACCGAGAAGCTCGCGCTGACGGCGGGCCTACGCTACACGCACGAGAAGAAGAAGTACTTCCGCACCACGACGGCAACGACCACCAGCCCGGTGTTCCCGGCGATCCGCATCGTCAGCACGTTCGCGTTCCCAACCAGCCTGCCGGCGCCGTACAACACGCTCGACGAAGTCAGCTACGATGCGTGGACGCCATCGGCCACGCTCAGCTACAAGCCGACCACCAACACACTGGTCTATGCCTCGGCCAGCCGGGGCTTCAAGTCGGGCGGTTTCAACGGCCGCGTCAACAGCCTGGCCGACGTGACGCTGGCGGTGAACGGCACCACGCAGATCGTGCCGACGTTCAAGCCGGAAACGGTGTGGACCTACGAAGCTGGCGCCAAGGGCACGTTCCTGGACGGGCGCGTCTCGCTGTCGGCGGCGGCGTTCTATTCCGACTACAAGGACTTCCAGGCGCGCGTCGGCGGCGGCAACACCGGCATCAACGGTGGCAGCTTCCCCGTCATCAACGCGGGCAAGCTGCGCATCCAGGGCTTCGAGTTCGAAGCGGCGGTGCGCCCGTCCACGCCGCTGACGCTGACCGCGTCGGTCGGTTACCTCGATGCCAAGTACAAGGAGTTCAACGACGGCCGTCGCGCGCCCTCGTTCAGCTGCAACCCCACTGGCACGAAGATCACCTGCAAGCCGGCCTTCGCTCCGCCGCTCACCATGCGCATCGGCGCGGACTACCGCATTCCGCTGGGTGAAGCCTCGCTAAGCTTCGGCGGCGATGTCCGTTTCGTCGACAAGCAGTACCTTTCGGTCGACAACCGTCCCGGCCTGACCGAGGACGGCTATCTGCTTGGCAACGTCTATGCCCAGCTCGATTACGACCGGTTCTACCTGCGCGGCATGGTCAAGAACGTGGGCAACGCGCTCTACAAGACCGACGGGCAGGAGTTCAGCTCGGTCGGCAACATCCAGACCGTGTACTACGGCGATCCGCGCACCTGGAATCTCACGCTCGGCGTGCGCTTCTGACGCACGCGATCCCCGGCGCCCCTTTCCCCCTCCTCTCCTCCCTCGGCGGAAGGGGCGCCAACGGGGCCGGTGGTTCGCCCGCAAGCTGGCCCATGCGCAAAGGCCGGAAGCAGGTGACCCTGCTTCCGGCCTTTCCTCTCGGGGAACTGTAGGGCGGTTCTAGCTGGCGAGCCGCAGCGATCCGGCTGCCGGCGCTTCCGCTACCGGCTGATCGGGCCAGATGCCGCGCGTATCATACACCGCCTTGCCGCTGCGTTCGGCCAGCGGCACCACGCGGAACACGTCGTGATCGACCAGCACGATCAGCACGCCGCAATCCTCCAGCGCGGTGTCGAGGTCGATCAGCGCGGCGCCGGTGTCGGTGAACTCGATCGGCAGGGCGGAGGCATAGGGTTCGACCACGCTGATGCGATCGCCGAACCGGCGCGCCAGCGTCGCCGCGACATAGCGCGCCGGGCTTTCGCGGAAATCGTCGATGTTGGCCTTGAAGGCGAGGCCGAGGCAGGCGACCTTCTCGCCCGGATGCGCTTCCAGCAGCGCCGTGGCCTTGGCGATCACGTGGTGCATCTTGCCGTCGTTCACTTCGCGCGCGGTGCGGATCAGCGGCGTCTGTTCGGGCGCGCCGTGCACGATAAACCATGGGTCCACCGCGATGCAGTGCCCGCCCACGCCCGGGCCGGGCTGGAGGATATTGACGCGCGGATGGCGGTTGGCCAGCCGGATCACTTCCCACACGTCCAGGCCCATCTTGTCCGCCACCACCGACAGTTCGTTGGCGAAGGCGATGTTGACGTCGCGGTAGGCGTTCTCGACCAGCTTGGTCATCTCGGCCGAACGGGCATCGGTGGTCACGCAGGTGCCGCGCACGAAACGCTTGTAGAAGGCCAGCGCCTTGCGCGCGCAGCGCGGGGTAATCCCGCCGATGGAGCGGTCGTTGTTGGTCAGTTCTTCCAGAATGCGGCCCGGAAGCACGCGTTCGGGGCAGTAGGAGATCGAAACGTCGGGTGTTTCGCGCGTCAGGCCCGGAAACTTCAGGTCCGGGCGCAGGCCGGCCATCAGATCGCGCATCTTCTCGGTCGTGCCCACCGGAGAGGTGGATTCGAGGATGACCGCATCACCCGCCTTCAGCACGGCGGCCACTTCGGTCGCCGCCGCCAGCACATAGGAGATGTCGGGCGTGTGGTGCTCGTCCTTCTCGAAGGGCGTGGGCACCGCGATCACGAAGACGTCGGCAGGCTCGATCCGCGTGGCAGCGCGCAGCAGGCCGCGCTGGACCACGCCATGCACCAGCCCGTCGAGATCGACTTCCTCGATATGGATTTCGCCGCGGTTGATCGTTTCGACCACGCGTTCCGACACGTCGAGGCCCAGCACCCGGCATCCCGCGCGCGCGATGATCGCGGCGGTGGGCAGGCCGATATAGCCCAGTCCGACAACACAGACGTCCGGCTTCACTTCACCGGCTTTGAGGTTACCGGGCTGGTTCGACATGTCCCAAAAGCTCCACGATGCGGCGCGATGTCTGCCCATCCCCGAACGGGTTGTGGGCGCGCGCCATGGCCGAATAGGCAGCCTTATCGTCGAGCAGGGTGAAGATTTCGGAAACGATACGGTCCGCATCGGTTCCAACCAGCCTGGCCGTGCCGGCGGCCACGCCTTCGGGCCGTTCGGTCTTCTCGCGCATCACCAACACCGGCTTGCCCAGCGCGGGCGCTTCCTCCTGCACGCCGCCGCTGTCGGTCAGCATGATCTCGCTGATCGCCAGCAGCCGCGCGAAGTGCGGATAGTCCAGCGGCTCGATCATCGCCACGTTGGCAAGGCCGGCCAGCGCCGCGTCCATCACCTTGCGCACGTTGGGGTTGGGATGGACGGGGAAGATCAGCGCCACGTCCTCGCGCGCGGCGATGCGGCGGATCGCTTCGGCGATGTTTTCCAGGCCGCCGCCGAAGTTCTCGCGCCGGTGGCTGGTCACGCCGATGATCCGCTTGCCGGCAAAGCGTGCTTCCAGTTCGCCGAGGCCTGCCGCCAGCGCCGGTTCGGCGCCGATCCGCGCGGTGATCCACTGCAGCGCGTCGATCACGGTATTGCCGGTCACATGGACCGTGTCGGCGGGGACGTTTTCGGCATGGAGCGCCGCGGCGGAGGTTTCGGTGGGGGCGAAATGGAGCGCCGCGATCGAACCGATGATCTTGCGGTTCACTTCTTCCGGCCAGGGATGGTAGATGTTGTGGCTGCGCAGTCCGGCCTCGATGTGCGCCACCGGCAGCTTGCGGTAATAGGCTGCCAGAGCACCGGCCATGGCCGTGGCGGTATCGCCCTGGACCACCACCCAGTCCGGCTGTTCGGCGTCCATCACCCGGCCAAGCCCGGTCAGCAGTGCGGCGGTCAGCCCGTCGAGCGTCTGGTCCGGGCGCATCAGGTCCAGATCGTGATCGGGCACGATCCCCGCGATTTCCAGCACCTGGTCCAGCATGCCCCGGTGCTGCGCCGAAACGCAGGTCACCACGCGAAAGCGCGCGTCCGCGCGCAGGGCGTGGATTACGGGAAACACCTTGATGGCTTCGGGGCGGGTGCCGAATACGACGAGGACGGTCTTGGTCATCGGCACGCTCTTATCACCCAGTCGTTAAACCCGTGTTATGGGGCCGTCGGTGCGGCAACCGTCTTGCGGTATGAATTGGCGCCGATCCGCCGGCAAATCGCGCCGGGCCATTAACTACGAAATAAGAGCCTTGGCCTAAAGCGGGCACACAGCGGCGTGCGCGCCGCGCGAAGGAAAGGCTTGCCTGTGACTGCCATGTACCCGCCGATTGCCGCCACGCCACAGCCCCGGTCCGATGGTTCCGTCTCTGCGGCGACAAGGGTGACCGTGGTGGGGCTGGGCTATGTGGGGCTGCCGCTGGCGGTGGCGCTGGCGCGGCAGTTCTTCGTTACCGGCCTGGATATCGATCGCCGCCGCATCGCCGAACTTTCCGAAGGGCACGACCGCACGGGCGAGATCGAGGCCGGGCAGCTTTCGCTCTCGGGTCTCGGGGTCACCAGCGATGCGCAGGTCTGCCCGCCCAGCGACTTCTACATCGTGACCGTACCGACCCCCATCGACGCGGCGAATCGCCCGGACCTGCGCCTTGTCGAGGCCGCCTCGCGCACGGTCGGCGCGCTGCTGCCGGCCGCCGTGCAGGAAGGGCGCGCACCGGTGGTGGTGTTCGAAAGTACGGTCTATCCGGGGGTAACGGAGGAGATTTGCGGGCCATTGCTGGAAGAGGCGTCGGGGCTCGTCTGCGGCCGGGATTTCTTTCTCGGCTACAGCCCCGAACGGATCAATCCGGGCGATCGCGAACATACCATCGACCGGATCACCAAGGTGGTATCGGGGCAGACGCCCGAGGTGCTCGACCGGGTTGCCGATCTCTATGGCGCGATCACCAGCGGCGGCGTGTTCCGCGCCGCCTCGATCAAGGCGGCCGAAGCGGCCAAGGTGATCGAGAACGCCCAGCGCGACATCAACATCGCGTTCATGAACGAGATTGCGCAAATCTTCTCGAAAATGGATATTTCCGTGTGGGACGTGCTCGAAGCGGCGCGCACCAAGTGGAACTTCCTGCCGTTCACGCCCGGGCTCGTCGGCGGGCACTGCATCGGCGTTGACCCGTACTATCTCTCGCACCGGGCCGAGGCGCTGGGGCACGATCCGCAGGTCATCCTTGCCGGGCGCGGCGTCAACGATACCATGGCGCAATGGGTGGCGGACGAACTGCACGCGAAGCGCGGCGGGGCTGCTGGCAGCGTGCTGGTGCTGGGGCTGACCTTCAAGGAAAACGTGCCCGATCTGCGCAATTCCAAGGTCGCCGATGTCGTGCACGCCCTGGCGGGCATGGGGCACGCGGTCACGGTGCATGATCCGATGGCCGATGCCGGCGAGGCGCGGCACGAATACGGGCTGGACCTCTCCGCTGATGCGCTGGAACGGACTTACGATCTTGTCCTCCTTGCGGTGCCGCATCAGGCCTATCTGGCCATGGGCGAAGATGCCATCGCGGCGCTCGTTGCGCCCGGAGGCACGCTGGCGGATCTCAAGGGCATTCTGAACGGCAAGGCGGACTGGAAGCTCTGACCGTGCGGAACGCGGCAGACTTTGCCTGTTCGCCAGCGTTGTCCCCAACCTGTTTTGACTGACATATGGATCGGCCCCGGCTTGGGGTCTGGAGAACACGATGCGCGTACTGGTTACCGGCGTTGCCGGCTTCATCGGCTTTTCGTTGACGCAGAAACTGCTCGCTCGCGGCGATACGGTCATCGGGATCGATTGCGTGAACGATTACTACGACCTGCGGCTCAAGGAAGCACGACTGGCGCGGCTCAAGGAACTGGGCGGGAATCGTTTCACGTTCCTGAAGGCGGATTTCGCGGACATGGCAGGGGTGACCATCGCGCTGGATGACCTGGAGTTCGAACGGATCGTCCATCTCGGCGCGCAAGCCGGGGTGCGTTACTCGATCGAAAATCCGCATGCCTATGTGCAGTCGAACCTCGTCGGCCATCTCAACTTGCTGGAAATCGGCCGCCACCGTGGGGTCGAGCATATGGTCTATGCCAGCTCCAGTTCGGTCTACGGCGGCAACGAGAAGCTGCCGTTCTCGGTCGATGATCGCGTCGATCATCCGCTGTCGCTCTACGCCGCCACCAAGAAGGCGGACGAACTGATGAGCGAGACTTACGCGCATCTCTATCGCCTGCCGCTCACCGGGTTGCGGTTCTTCACGGTCTATGGTCCGTGGGGGCGCCCGGACATGATGATGTGGATCTTCACGCGCAAAATTCTCGCCGGCGAACCGATTCCGGTGTTCAACCATGGCGATATGTACCGCGATTTCACGTATATCGACGATATCATCGCCGGCGTCATGGCGTGCCTCGACAACCCGCCGCCCGATGATGGCGCGCCCAAGGCTGGGGGCAGCCTCAAGCCTCACCGGCTCTACAACATCGGTAACCACCGCTCGGAACACCTGATGAAGGTGGTCGAGATTCTGGAGGCGGAATGCGGCCGCAAGGCGCAGGTCGAACTGCTACCGATGCAGCCGGGCGACGTTCGCCAGAGCTTTGCCGATATTGACGCCATCGCGAACGACCTGGGTTACCAGCCCACCACCAGCATCGACGTTGGCGTGCCGAACTTCGTCGCGTGGTACAAGCAGTACCACGGCCTCTGAAGGTGCGCCTCTAGGGTCAGGACCCTAGGGGTGTGCAAACACGCCGCAGGCGATGCGGCCGCCGCTGTTGCCGCTGGGGTCGGTCTTGTAGTCGTCCGGCCCCGCGTGGATGACGATGGCGGTGCCGTCCGGGTCGAACACGCGGGCATCGAAATCGGCGCGCGCCACGCTGACCGGCACGGTCAGTTCGCCGGTGCCGTCGTCCTTCACGATCAGGTTGGGCAGATCGCCGAGATGGGGGCCGGCGGGGTTTTCGGTGCCATGCTGATGCCCGGCCGGATTGAGATGACCGCCAGCGGTCGTGAAGCCGGGGGCTTCGCAACGCCCTGTCGTATGCAGGTGGGCGCCATGTGCGCCGGCCGGTAGGCCCGATGCGGTTAGATGCAACAGGATATGATCGCCGCTGGTCACCAGTTCCGCACGCCCCGCGGGATGACCGTCCGCGGTCGCCAGCGGCGCGGTTGCAAGAACCGTGGATGTAGCCGCCTGTCCTGTCGTGGCGCAGGCGGTCAGCGCTATCAGCGAAACGGCGGTCAATGACAGCGGCGTAAGGGAACGGGTCAAGCGGATCATCTCTGGCCTCCTCGGCATGGTGCCTTGTCAGCCATAACGAAAAAGGGGCCGGATTGCTCCGACCCCTCGTTCGATTTCGGCAAAAAGCCTGAAATTACATGCCCGAACCCGGACCGTAGGTGATTTCCACGCGACGGTTCTGGAGTTCACGGACGCCGTCCGCGGTCGGAACGCGCGGGTTGGCTTCACCGAAGGCCTGGCTGGTGATCGAACCATCCGGGATACCGTGCGAGGTGAGGTACGCACGGACCGAGGTGTTACGACGAGCCGAGAGGCCGAGGTTGTACTTCGGCGTGCCCGAACGGTCGGTGTAACCGGCCAGCATGATCGGCACGCTGTTGCAGTTGCCATACGCGGTGATCGCGTTGTCGAGGATGGTCGCTGCTTCCGGCGTGATGTCCGACTTATCCCAGTCGAAGAACACGATGTACGGACCCTTGTTGCACACGGCCACCGGCGGAGGCGGCGGAGGCGGCGGGGGAGGAGA
>APMI01010967.1_pt1 | contig 10881 bp, 11 predicted proteins | sample 667938 | NCBI WGS metagenome assembly APMI01 (sample SAMN01084076, study PRJNA167559) | wastewater metagenome | biome: Wastewater | place: Denmark: Ejby Moelle, Odense | collected 2011-11-28
ACCATTTCGGGAGGTAAAATTACCGCTGCAAGCGCGACCAACTCGTACACTGATCGTGAATCGGCTATGTACATCGACAGCTTCAACAGTTACGTGAACTCAGATGCCACCGGTCAGTCACTCGCTGGCTACTCACCAAGTAGGATTGGTGGGGCAAGCTTGACTACTTATGCGTTTAGTAATGCCATTGATACGATTCGTGCGCAAGCAAAAGCATAAGTAGTGAGGGAGGGCGCCATAAATAAACTCTATGAGTTTGATGCAATCGGCACGCACTGGTGGCTTGAGATACTGAGTGATCAGGAGTTTAGTCAAGAACTAAGAGCTGATCTCGACGACATTGTCAACCAGTTTGACAAACGGTACTCACGCTTTCGTGATGATTCTTTAGTAGCTGAATTACTAAGGACAGGAAAAGTGATCAATCCACCAACTGAAATGGTGAAGATGATGGAGTTTGCAAGAGAGATGTACCATGCATCGGACGGCGTGTTTGATATCACGATAGGCAACACGCTCCATCGTCTCGGCTACGGCAAGCGGAAGGCTGCGCGGCAACTTCACGTGCGAGACTTCTGGCGTGATGTTGCCGTTTCGGATAATGAAATTGTCTTGCCAGAACCCGTCATGCTTGATTTTGGAGGGTTTGGTAAAGGTTGGCTTATCGACGTCTTGTCGCAGCATTTGCGCGACTTTGGTATCGATGCGTTTATTGTCAATGGCGGCGGTGACCTCTACTGCCAGTCAGAAACACCGATTGAGTTCGCGCTGGAGCATCCCACCGACTCCACCAAAAAAATTGGCCAAACACAGATTACATCAGGAGCACTGGCGGCGAGTAATACCCTCAAGCGCGTTTGGCAAGATGGCAATCAGACCAAGCATCATATTATCGATCCCCGTCGTGATGATTCAAGCGATAGCGATGTTGTCGCGACATATGTGCGAGCCACTACGGCGTGTATTGCTGATACGATGGCAACTGTCCTAATTCTTCGTCCAGATCTTGAACGCGTGCTGCAAAAACAATATGGCCTCCAGACTATACTGGTACGCAATAAATAAGAGGAGGATTGCTCGAAATTACCATTCGAATTTCTCTGAGTGGATGGCATGTTTGGGTACAGTAAGCGCCGCGAGGTTACTGCGCATCGCAGCTATCATACCAGGGGGGCCACAGAGATAATAATGGAAACGCGTCGGGTCAATCAGGTATTTTTTGAGGAGCTCAGCGGTAATATAGCCGGCTTCCTCTCCTTCGCCGAGTGAGCCGTCTTCGCGGTTATAAACACAAATACACCTGTCGCCGAGAGCAGACTTAAGTGTCGGTATCAGAACAGCTGAAGAGCGACTGCGATTGGCGGCAAAAAGCCACTGTTCGCGGATAGTTCCTTGCTGCATGATGCGATCGGCAAAGGGGGTAATGCCGATTCCACCCGCGAGGTACACGACAGGCGTAGTACCATCGGAGACCAGTTCTTCCATAAAGCTGCCATAGGGTCCGCTCAGGAATACGGTCGAATTGGCTTGCAGCTTTTTTAGTTCCTTTGTGTACATGCCAAAGACACGGTAGGCGAGCACCATCTCGTCCGTTGCCTGGTCATACCGAACAACACTAAAGGGGTGATCTTCGCTGAGATACCCCAGCTTTATATACACATATTGACCTTGCTTTGGAGTCAGATGGTGAGAAGTGAGGGGACGTAGCAGAAGAGAGTAGTCAGATTCTGTTAATTTTGCCTGACTGACTACGATATAACGAGTCCGGTCAAGGTTAAGAAATGACCGCATCCTCAGGAGTGAAAAGGTGAGAAGGACAAGTCCCAACAAGAGGAGATAGGCCTTGATAAGAACGTGTGTTTGCTCTTGAGAACCCAAGTCAAGCACATGAAGCAGGGCAAAGGGAAGACACACATAGGTGACAAAATGGAAATATTTCCAGGTACGCCATGATAGTTTGTCCCGGATAACTGCTGAACTAATCCAAATGATGATGAGAAGCCAAAATGCAATTTGTCCTAGCAAAATATGTCGTTCAGCGACCGTGTCAAGCTTTGGGATAAACGAATAGAGCAGCGACTCTCCGTAACTATAGGTAATCAGTAAGGGGTGAATAGCAATTAACACAACGCCGTACTTACCGATCCACTTGTGAATTGATAGTACTGGTGCCAAGTCAGTAAACCAGAGCCCCATCACGCTTTTTGTACCCAAAACATACATCCACAGCAATAAGACGAGTCCGATATACCCAAGGATTGCTGATGCATAGAGTGCCAGAGAGGGAGGTGAAACTACGCTGGGAAATGTGAGAAGCCCAAAACAGGGCACAAGTGAAATTGAGATAGCCGCATATAGTGCAGCACGTTTACTGTGTTCTTTCATGCTATTTACTAACATATCGTATCGAACCTTAAAATAAGCTAAAAGACAATAAAAAATAAGGCTATTGTGAGAGTTGAACCATAACCGTATACTATCTATAGCAGATAGGAAATTACATGTATTTTACTGATCGCATGGCACTGGGTAACAAGCTGGCGGATACTCTTACGAATGTAAGAGGTACTGACGCAGTTCTTGTCTGCATGAAACCAAGTTCTATGATGGTTGCCGTTGGTATGGCTATAAAATTGCGCGCATGGATATTGCCTCTTTTTTACGAAAAACTGACCAACCCCCTTGATACAACTGCAAAACTAGGTGCGCTCGAACAGTCTGGAGAATTCTGTCTCAATCCATCTATAACAGAGAATGATTACGAGTACATTAAGCAAGAGTTCATGGCGCAGATAGAGGACCAGAAACGTGAAGCGATGAGCCGACTCAATCAGGCGGTTAATGAGTATCACGGAACGACTGATCCACATATTCTCAACAATAGAACTGTTATTCTTGTTGGAGATGTCATGATGAATTCACTTGAGCTAGAAGTTGCCAAGCTTCTCCTTAAGCCCCTTACTCCACACAGGGTTTATGGAGCCGTCGGCAATGTAACCATAGATGTTTCTGAACAGTTTCGTATAAACACCGATGAATCAATTATACTCGATGTACTGCCCTCGTCTGTTATGGGTGAGGATCATTATTTCGAGAATCAAGATATATACAGCGATGAGGAGAAGCAAAAGCTTGCCGTATACATCGCGCAATATTGGGCATAAGACGGGAAAAGGAGAGTACATGGAACAAGAGCAAGGACAACCACTACAATCACCAACAGAGGATTTCTCAATGCCGGGTACAAATAGTATTGGGCAAGAGCAAATGGATCGTGCGCGGAACGTCCTCGCAACAATAGCTGAGGTGTTTGGCCAACATGTCGTTGGTCAAGAAAACCTCAAGACGGCGTTACTTGTCAGTATGATAACGGGTGGTCATGTTCTTCTTGAGAGTGTACCGGGTCTAGCAAAAACAACTGCGGCTCATACGCTTGCCAAATCAGTTAATGCTAGCTTTAAGCGCATCCAGTGTACACCGGATCTGCTGCCAAGCGATATTATCGGTACGCAAATATACGACTACTCAAAGGGTGAGTTCCGTACGCAACTCGGTCCTGTTCATGCAAATTTTATTTTGCTAGATGAGATAAATCGAAGCAGCGCAAAGACACAGAGCGCGATGCTCGAAGCGATGCAGGAGAGACAGACAAGTATTGGCGGAACAAATTACCCATTGCCGAAACCATTTGTTGTTCTTGCTACCCAAAACCCCATCGAGCAGGAGGGTACTTATGAACTTCCAGAGGCCCAACTTGATCGATTCTTACTCAAAGAAGTACTCGACTACCCGACAGTTTCGCAGGAACTTGAGATACTCAAACGTATTGAATCAGGCATTTTAGGCGAAGATGCAAAATCGGGTGTATCTGCTCATGTTGAAATCGATGATATACTTGCTCTCCAAGAATTAGTTAATAAGGTCTATATTGATGACGCTATAAAACAATATATCGTAACAATCGTAGCAGCAACTCGTCAGCCGAGTACCTATATTAGTCAGGACTATGCAAAATATATACAGTACGGAGGAAGTCCGCGCGCTAGTATTGCTTTTCAACAGGTTGCGAAAGCACTTGCGATTATCAATGGACGCAACTACGTTATACCTGAGGACGTTAAAGAACTTCGTCATAGCGTCTTGCGACATCGCATAATCTTGAACTTTGAGGCTATTGCAGATCAGATTCATCCAGAAGCAATTATCGATGCGATTTTTGGGGCAGTTACTGCACCGTAGTCTATGGGTAGCTTGCTAACAAACGTTAAGGCCAAGATGGCAATATACGCACACGAGAGAGTGCGGGGGGTGCTAGTTGGCGAGTATGGCTCGGTTTTTAAGGGAAGGAGTATGGATTTCGATGATCTTCGCGAGTACATTCCGGGAGATGATATAAAGGATATTGACTGGAAAGCAACAGCACGGAGCGGAGCTACGCGTATTCGACGCTATATTGCCGTTCGCAAACATAACATCATGCTTGTCATTGATACGGGGAGAAATATGACAGCAGTAACGGATAGTGGCTCTTCAAAAAAGGACACAGTCATCATGCTTGCCGGAGTTATCGGAACAGTTGCGTTAAAACACGGCGATCTAGTGGGGATGGTTTCTGGAGACAAAGGGCATTCACGCTATCACCCGCTCAAGACGGGCATGACTCATCTAGAACGGTTACTTCAAGTCATTGATACTTCTGTTGTTGACGAGTCTGATGAGAGTAATATTGCGAGCCAACTTGAGTACGTTGTGCGAAATGTTCGACGCAAGATGATAGTAGTTGTCATATCTGATGAAATTGAGTTTGATGAGTCAGTGCGCAGTGTCGTAAAGAGGCTACGCGCACAGCACGAAATACTATGGCTGCGCGTATCTGATGCTGACCTGACGATGCGCTCGTTTATCGCGGACGTAGAGCAGATTGGGCATATACTACCGGCCTTTATTCGGCGAAATAAAACTGTCATGGCTGCTTTTCGGCGTGAAGAAGCAGAAAACCGCCAGAAGTTTGAACGTGAGTTAAACCGTATGGCTATAGCGACAGAGACAGTATCGTCTGAGGAAGAAGCAGTGCCCAAAGTATTTCGCCTCTTAGAAAGGCATCGAAGTGCACGATATACCTGATTTGTCACCTTTGCTGTCACAGGGTCCGCTGGCTATGATTTATGCTGGCGGATGCATCGTTTTACTTAGTACTATTCTTGTAAGTATCCTGTTGATAACGCGTCGCCGTCAACAAAAAACCCTTGCATCTCTTTCGCCAGCTCCTTCTCTCGCCATGGATTTGACACTACTCAAAAGTGAATACCTAGAAAAAATCGACGCTATTGAGCATGAGTATCGTAGTCGAACTATCTACGCTCGTGTTCTTCACCAGCAATTATCAACTGTAGTGAGACAATTTGCGTCTCATGCTACTCAATCATCGGTGGCGACTATGACACTAGCCGATCTGAAACGTTCTCGTCATACCAAGCTAGTTCCTATAATCGAGGGGTACTATGCGCCCGAGTTCTCCGTTGTAGAAAATGGCAATGTCGACGAAGCGTTGGCAGGTGCACGAAAGGTAGTGAGCGAATGGTCTTCTTAAACCTATGGTTCATCGTCGTGTGGTTGGTACTAGCAATCATTTTAGGAATTGCTTATAAACGAAGTTGGCTTAAAAAATATACGAGGTCCTCTCGTGTAATTATTCGGACGGCTCATAGTAGCCGGATTACTCGATTATCCGAGTACAAGCGTATTGCGCAACGGTATCGTTTCATGACTTTAGCTGTACTAATACTCTTTTGTTTAGCTCTCTGCGCATCGTTATTATTGACACTTCGTCCATCTGAACAAAACATCATTACGCCTTCCGAACGAAATAGAGATATCATGCTATGTCTAGATGTGTCGGGTTCTATGAGGGCAGTGGATGAATCATTGGTTGATACATACTTACATCTCATTACTAGCTTCCGAGGACAACGAGTAGGACTTGATATTTTTAACATGGTCGGTTCGCAGGTTTTTCCTCTGACAGATGACTATAATTTGATTCAGGAAAAATTAGTTGAGATAAAAAAGGCCCTCTCCATTAATCCCCAATCCGCTTCATCAGATCAATTTGAAGAGTACCAACGATTCATAGGAGGGACTCTTTTGTTCCGCAGTGATCTGCCAACATCAAATATTGGATTGGGTCTAGCAGGGTGTGTTAAGCATCTCGGTGAGAACACAACTGGTCGCTCACAATCAATTATTCTTGCGACGGACAACGAGTTTGGTGGTGGAGATCCAAAAACTCAAGGAATAATCACGACGGAACAGTCGATGATGCTTGCAAAACAAAAAAACATTCGCGTCTACTCTCTTGATCCAGGTGTCTATAATGACGCGACGCGACAGTCTGATCCAAACGAACCTGACACTAGTTTTAAGGAGCATGAAACTCTGAAGCTTTACACGATAATGACAAGTGGAGCCTACTACCGGCTTTCTTCGGTAGACGTGATCTCAGATGTGGTTCAAAAGATATCTCAGCAAGAGGCGAAACTCTTTGTCGGTGAGTCGCAATATACAACGACTGATACTCCTGGACCTAGTTTCATTATATTAGCTATCACCATAATTTGTCTTGTGTTAGTAATAAGGAGCTTGAAGTTATGATTTTACAGCCACTCGTTCCTTACTGGGTTATTATCGCATGTGGAAGTTGTTTTCTCGTTGCTTGCATACTATCTGTTATCAGAACCAAAGGTAGCGGGCTACGGTCACATGCATACTGGCGTGGTGTTGCCATGGGCATCGTCTTGATTCTGATAGCGCTGGGGCCGAGCTATCCTGGCGGGAGATCTCCCGCGGGGATGCTAAATGTCGATGTAGTTATCGCAATTGATCGAACAACAAGTATGTCGGCGCTTGATTACAGTGATCAACAACCACGTATTGAGGGAGCTCGGACAGATCTCATGAAGCTAATTCATAAGATTAATGGCGCCCATATTGCAATTGTAACTTTTGACTCAAGTGCGCGAGTCAGTGTTCCGCTCACAACGGATGCTAGCGCAGTCATGACAGCAGTAAAAGTACTTGATCTTGAAAATTCAAATTACTCTACCGGAACGAGCATTGATAAGCCCATCGATGTAGTGAAGCGTTTACTCGAAAAAAGTGGGGAGTCACACCCCGACAGAGGTAGGTTATTCTTTTACATTGGAGATGGGGAGCAGACGAGTAGCAATGTACCACGCTCATTTGCAGAATTGAGGCCAATGATAGACGGAGGAGCCGTACTGGGTTATGGTACAGAAGCTGGAGCATACATGACTACTTACTATGGCATACGCAACGTTAAGATAGCTGAGTCGTTTAAATATGTTCCGGACTATAGTGAGATAGCAACGAAGCCAGGAGGCCGTGCTGTATCGAAAGTCGATGAACGTAATCTTCGCACAATCGCTGAGAGCCTAGGATTAAAGTATTTTCATAGAACAAATCAGAACGAGCCGATTGATGCTATTGTGAGTGAGAGTCGATTGGAGGTTGTCGTCGATACGCACCGAGAGGTATTGTTTTACTTGAGTACGTATTGGATGCTAAGCATCGTTATGACGCTTCTTCTTGTTTGGTGGTTTATGGAAATACTACCTACGATACACCTAGGTATGAAAGGGGTTGAGTAGTATGGCCACAGTGGAGCGTCCTCTCGATATTACTAAGCTCGACTTTGAAGCGAGACGATACGCGCGGAGACGTACGTTATTTCGATGGTCGTTGCCTCTAATGTTGGTTTTGGTAGGGTTAGCATGTTGGCTTGCTCTACCGACAGTCGCGACGATAGTCGCAATACAGGCCACAGATAGAGGTGATTATACCACTGCGGAACAGTGGTTGAACTACGCGGCATATGGTACAGTACTTGAAAAGTATAAGGTTCCATTTAATAAAGCAATTGTTGCCATGCATCAGAAACAATTTGATCTTGCGATCGAACAGTTTAGGACAGCAATAGTGTTAGCGCCAGAGGACAAAAAATGCTTTATACGTACTCAGTCTGTGCTCGCTACAGAGCTCGCTGGTGATGATGCTATTGCTCGTGCAAAGCCGGAAGAAGCAATCCAGTACTACACAAAAGCGATTGGGGAGATAAGGGCAAACAACGATTGTTTTAAGGAGTACGAGAAATTAAGTATGCGTATTGCCGAAAAGCTTTCTTCGGTTACAAATGCTATAAAGAAAAAAAGCTACCAAGACCCAAATAGCACAGGAAAGGAGGTGGAAGAAGCTAATCAAGCTCCGTCAAAGGACCAGATGGATAAGCTTGAAAAACTAATCGAAGAGGGCGAAGTACGTCGCCAAGAGAGTGATTATCGCTCGAGAGAGGCAGATTATTCAATCAAAAAGCCGTGGTAGTATATGCCTCTTTACATCTGATAAAGCCTCATTTATAATAAGACCATACGCGCGGCGCGTGTTGGTTTGTATGAAAACGGGTTTGTTTTTGTGCGACCTCGGCTCGCGTCGTGAATACGTAATAATAATAATTAGGAGAATACACCTTTATGGCAGACTTTGATCGTTCAAAGCCTCACGTCAACGTCGGTACTATGGGTCACGTCGACCATGGTAAGACAACGCTGACAGCAGCTATCACTGCGGTGCTTGCAAAAAAGCTCCCTAGTGACACAAACAAGCCGGTCGCCTACGACCAAATCGACAACGCTCCCGAGGAGAAAGCACGTGGTATCACCATTGCGAGTTCCCACCAGGAGTACGAGTCAGAAAAGCGCCACTATGCGCACGTTGACATGCCAGGCCACGCCGACTATGTCAAGAACATGATCACGGGTGCCGCTCAGATCGACGGTGCTATCCTCGTGGTTGCTGCAAACGATGGCCCATTGCCACAGACCCGCGAGCACGTTCTGCTTGCCCACCAGGTTGGTGTGCCAAAGATCGTCGTCTTCCTCAACAAGATGGACCTTGCAGATCCTGAACTCGTCGAACTCGTCGAGATGGACGTTCGTGAGCTCCTCACCAAGAACGGCTACGATGGCGACAATGCACCTATCATCAAGGGTAGTGCAACGAAAGCTCTCGAAGGCGATGCAGCTAACGAAGATGCAGTCATGGAACTCGTCAAGGCACTCGATGATTATATCGATGAGCCAAAGCGTGACCTTGACAAGCCGTTCCTCATGCCAATCGAAGATGTCTTTTCGATCAAGGGTCGCGGTACAGTTGCGACCGGTCGTATCGAACAAGGTGTTGTCAAGATCAACGATGCAGTTGAGATTGTCGGACTCAAAGATACACAGACCTCAGTTGTTACCGGCATCGAGGCGTTCAAGAAGAACCTCGATCAAGGTCAGGCTGGCGACAACGCTGGTCTCTTGCTTCGCGGTATCGAGCGCGAGCAAATCGAGCGTGGTCAGGTAGTAGTCAAACCAGGTACTCTGACACCTCACACCGAGTTTGAAGCCGAAGTCTATATTCTCAAGAAAGAAGAAGGCGGACGCCACACACCGTTTAGCAAGGGCTACAAGCCACAGTTCTACTTCCGCACCACTGACGTGACGGGTGAAGTTGAACTACCTGCTGACAAAGAAATGGTCATGCCAGGTGATCAAGTGACCTTCAAGGTTAAGTTGCTTGCTCCTATCGCTATGGACAAAGGTCAAGACTTCGCTATCCGCGAAGGTGGCCGTACTGTCGGCGCAGGTGTTGTCACCAACATCACCAAATAATTACACTTGTAATTAACAAAAACGCCCCAATAAACAGGGGCGTCTTTGTTTTTGAAATAATCCACTTGATAACTTCGTATAATGAAGGTAATGCACGAAGAAAAACTAATCACACTTATAAAAAATGGGGAGACACAGGCATATAGCGCACTTGTGGATCGATATCAGACAGGCCTCATCATTCATTGTGACAATATAGTTAAGGATCGCGATCTAGCAGAGGATATCGCACAAGAAGCATTTGTCCGTGCTTATCAAGCTCTCAAGTCGTACAACGAAACTAAGGGGGCGTTTTCGACCTGGCTGTACCAGATAGCAACAAATTTGGCGAAAGACCAGCTACGGAGAAGTCATAAAAAGATTGACCTTGCTGAGATAGAGATGATCCCTCAAGAACTGCCTGTACTTACTCAAAGTGAAAAGAGAGAAATCCGCGATACTGTACATGCATTACAACCACCAGAATATGCGCGCGTTATCGAGGCCTACTTTTGGGAAGGAAAGCGCTATCAGACGATTGCCGCCGAGCTCTCAGTACCTGTCAGTACTGTGGGGACATGGATAAAACGCGCGAAAGCTCAGTTACGAAAGGAGTTATCATGAAATCGGACTATATGTTAATTGCGGCACGACCAGACGCTGCACCTGCCGATAAACAATTCACCGACGCCGTGATGAAACGCATCATCAATACCAAGACATCTCGGAGCGTCTTTGCTAGTCTACGCCGTCGGGGGCCGGTATTTATCGTACTTGTAGTACTTTTGGCAATTGGCGCTTTGTCTTCGACCGCCTATGCCATTACGTATTTCTGGACACGTTCACATACAGCAGTCACCTCATCACTTGATAGCGACGGACGAAAAACATATTCAATCAAAACAGAGGGGTGCGAGCCGGGTAATCTCACCTACGAATACAAGCTAAAAAAAGGTGCGACTCTCAGCGACACCGATGTGCAGCGATTGATGAGCACCTACTGCGAGCAACAAGCGGTCATCCAATGGGCCGTGCAAACATGGCCAAATGATTCAAGTACGATCAATCACTCAATTCCCGGCTATGTTAGCCATGTAGCCATGACACTTGTTAGTAATCCGTTAAAGAATATATCGATGACACGTCAATCGATTACAACCAGTGAGTTCTT
>APMI01090754.1_pt1 | contig 10881 bp, 7 predicted proteins | sample 667938 | NCBI WGS metagenome assembly APMI01 (sample SAMN01084076, study PRJNA167559) | wastewater metagenome | biome: Wastewater | place: Denmark: Ejby Moelle, Odense | collected 2011-11-28
CGGCGCCCTCGCCCGCCGCATAGAGCCCGGGGATCGGCTCGCCATCGGCGCCAAGCACCTGACTGTCGAGATTGGTGTGCAGGCCGCCCAAGGTCTTGCGCGTCAGCACATTAAGCCGGACGGCAATCAACGGGCCATTTGCCGGATCGAGAACCTTGTGCGGCCTGGCGGTGCGAACCAGCCGGTCACCGAGATAGCGTCGGGCGCCATGGATGGCGGTGACCTGCGCGTCCTTGGAGAAGGGGTTGTCGATCTCGCGGCCGCGCGCCACGATCTGCGCATCCAGCCGGTCATAGTCGATGAGGTCGTTGCCCACGAGCGCATTCATGCCAGTGACGAGATCACGCAGAGTGTCGCGGACGACAAAGTCCTCGCCATGCTGTTTGAAAGCCTCGACGGCAGGCGGTGCACCCTTGGCGCGGCGGCTCCTCAGGACCTCGATCCAGCGCTTCGACGTCAGATCCGGATTCTGCTCGGAGCCCGACAGCGCGAACTCCTTCTTGATGATCTTCTGGGTCAGCACGAACCAGGAGTATTCGCGGCCGGTGGAGAGTATCCGCCTCAGAGTGCCGAGCGTGTCGAAACCGGGCAGGAACGGCGCTTCGAGCCGCTCGCCACGTGCGTCGAACCATAGCGACGACGGCCCCGGCAGGATGCGGATGCCGTGGTTCGGCCAGATCGGGTTCCAGTTGGTCACACCTTCGGTGTAGTGCCACATGCGGTCGCGGTTGATCACCGCGCCACCGGCGGCTTCGGTGATAGCGACCATCCGGCCGTCGACATGGTGCGGCACGCCGGCGACCATCTTCTGCGGCGCCGGGCCGAGCCGGCCGACCGGCCAGGCCTTGCGAACCAGATCGTGATTGCCGCCGATGCCGCCCGAGGTGACGATCACCGCGTCGGCATGGGCTTCGAAATCGCCGACCACGGCACGACCCGACTGCTCGCCGCGCCCGACATCAGAGGGTTCAAGCACCTCGCCGGCGACGCCGGTTACTGCACCACTGGTCTTGATGAGACGGCTCGCTTGATGCCGGAATTTCAACTCGATCCGACCAGCCGAGGCTTGCTCGGCGACGCGCCGCAGGAAAGGTTCGAGCACGCCGGGGCCCGTGCCCCAGGTAACATGGAAACGCGGCACCGAATTGCCATGGCCATGCGCCTGCGCCCCGCCGCGCTCGGCCCAGCCGACGACGGGAAACCAGCGCATGCCCTGGGCATGGAGCCACGGCCGCATCTCGCCGGCGGAAAATTCGATGAAGGCCTCGGCGACCTTGCGCGGCCAATGGTCCTCAGGCCGGTCGAACTGGGCCGAGCCCATCCAATCCTGCAGGGCCAACTCGCGGGTGTCCCTGATGCGCATGCGCCGCTGCTCCGGGCTGTCGACGAAAAACAGGCCACCGAGCGACCAGAAGGCCTGGCCGCCTAGCGAATTCTCGCCCTCCTGCTCGAGGATGATGACCCGTTTGCCCCTGTCGGCCAGCTCGGCCGCCGCGACAAGCCCGGCCAGCCCGCAAGCCCGGCCAGCCCGCCGCCGACGACGATCGCATCCGTCCGATCCGCCAACTGCCCCTCCCAAGATCTTTTGGTATTGTGGGGAGTTTCGGGCAACGGCGCTCAAGTTCAAGCAGAAAGTCGGAACGACGTTGTTCCGCAAGGGAAGGTCGTCAGCACCGGCCGAATTTCGGCCAACTAGGTCGCGCCAAAACAGAATATGAACGGAAGATAGAACACGCCCGCAACAATCCAGACCTTGTCCCAGCTCGTAAACTGGGAACTCCAGGCCAGATATTCAGGGTGCCTCGCGTTAAGCCGGTTGATAACGACCACCAGAGGCAGGGGCGCAATCATCGCAACGACCAGTTCGACGCTCCGGCGCAAACTGGCCAACCAGACATCTTCCGGCCTATCGAACAATATAGAATAGAGTTCACTGCCCAAGAACAGCAGGCCGGCCGCAACTCCCAACCAGATCGCAACCTGCCTGACGCCAAGGTCGCGGTTGAGACGGACAAATGTCTGTACCATGAAGATGGGCAGGAAGAACCCACGCACAAACGACCAGTATCGCGCTCCATATGCCAGATTTTGCTGGCGGAATACGCGCCATCCCCACAACACGACGTACAGCCCGGCCGTCACGGCAGTCATGACCATGAACTTTAGCGGCGAGATAGGCCAGTAGAGCTGGCCGGGCCGTGGCTTGAATGAGCGCTGCTCGACAATGCAGGCGGCCAGAACCGCCAGCAGCCATGAGGCAAAGATCATCGTCTCGAGGGCTTCCAGCCCCGACATGGGCTCGTCTTCCGCAGGCGCCTCAACGCTGAAGTCATATGCCCACTGGGTGTTGTCGAGGATGTCGTTTACCGCGGCCAGATAAGTGCGCACCCCCTCCGCCGAGACCTCTGGTTCCTGCTTCTTGATGTCCCAGCTAAGGACGAACTCCGTTGGCGTACTGCTCCAACTTGTCCGCAAGACGACGTTGGGGGTCACGACCGTCTTTGCTTGTTCGGCGCTAAATGCAGCTTTCAGGTTTTTGACCGTCACGCTGTGTCGGCGAAACATGGGGCCGCCAATCCAAATCGGCCCAACCCGATCAGCCGCGGCCGGCTTGGGAAATTCGGCAGGATCGAAATCCGCGCGAAGCTGGAAATTCTTGATCAGATCTCCGTGTGCCAAGGCATCTGCGGGCAATTCATACGTTTCCGACAAGGTGACGACGTTGCGATCACGGTCATCAGCCGACTTCAACACAGCCGTACTGCGAATACCTGGATACTGCCGGGTGTAGTACTGAAGATAGCTGTCGCCGAGTTCGTGAACCGATCGCCCTGCCAACTTGCGCCGCATGTTATCGGCATCGACGCCATAATAGGTGGTCAGTGTTTTCAGCATTAGCGGATCACCCGCTTTTACCGGAAAGCTGACCTCCTCTGCGACAGTAACCGTCGGCTGAAGAAGCTTGGGGGCCGGCATCTTCTCCAGCGCACCGTTCGAGCTTTCCAGCGGCAGGGCATATCCAAAGTCGGGTTCTACAAGCTCGTCACCTCGGCCACCCTGGAGGTAGTCCGTCCCGTCCAGCCAGTAGACACGCGCGCCAATTTCGGCACGCACGATTGCATGATCGAACACCCGCAATGACGGCAAGAACCGATTCAAGCCATAACCCTCATCGATGTCAGTCAGCGCGGCTTCGGCTTTCACCCCGAGGTAGCTCAAGGCCGAAACAAGCAGCAGCGTCTTGTCCTTGCAATCTCCAAAGCCGCTGGCAATCACCGTGGAGGGATCGCGCGGCAAGTATGATCCCGCTCCCATTGACAGACTGATGTAGCGAACCTCGTCCTGGACGATACGCAGTGCCTCGACCATGCGCTCGCGCGGATCTTCATGGCGCGCAGCAATGCTGTCGAGCTTTGCCAAGAAGGCCGGCGGAAAGGTTCGGACCGGCCGATAATCCTGAACAACCGCATCGGCCACATCCCGCCAGCTCGCAGTGGACGAAATCTGGACAGTGCCCCAGGGCGCAAATGAGGCAGGCAGATTGTCCTCGATCTTGACCGGCTCTGGCTTGGACATCTCCCACAGGTAACGCGTCTGGTCCCCAGCCGGCGTGATCTTTGGCCTTACGCTGGTTCGCTCGTCCTTGATCGTCAAGCTGCGCGACGAGAGCCAAATGATCTCGCGCCTGATAAGCCCTACAGGTTCGTCCCACTGCGTCGAAAACCGGTAGTAAAACAACTCCTGACCAACGAGTTCTTGCCTATCGGTCGTGGTTGCGTAGTCAATGACGTCCCCTACGCGCACGTCATTGATGTCGATACGCGCCGTCAGCCAACCATCGAAGATTCCGCGTTCAGAATCCTTTTCTTGACGGTAAACATCGAAAATGACGTCCCCGAGCCTGTCTTGTACGACGCCGTCGCGGATTACGCGCAGATGATTGAGCTTGATCGTGTGCCTTGCGGGATCAAATTTCAGGTTGATCGTCGCGGCCTGTTCAAGACCCGGACGATCGACCACCTTGTAGGCCTCGCGCTCGTATCCGATGTAGCCTCCGGGACGGTACTTCCCTTGCCAATCAGAAAGCAGGTACGAGATGCCGTTGCGAACCTGGCTCGCCCGAGCCTCGTCGGCATCCGGGATATCGACGTCCGTCACCCAGGTTTCGACCGGAGCCTTAGCTACTTCACTGGCCGCCCACGCAAGCTGCGTAGGCACAAAGAGCAGGGCAAGGCAAACAATCAGCTGCCTCGACGCCAAGAGAATGCAACTCACTATGCGAGCCCGCCCCAATACCTAATGGCAAAGTTTTCAGCGGGATCGACAGCAAAGTAAAGGCGAAATACCCAGCGAAATATAGGCTCAATTTTTCAGCGGCCGTAGCGCTTCTTCAGATGAGCCGTGAAATACGCCGCGTTCAACTTTTCGCCGGTTGCGCGTTCGAGCAGTTGGGGCGTCGACCAGCGCGAGCCTTGCGACCAGATGTTGTCGCGGCGCCAGTCGTTGACCGTGTCGAAGTGACCGCGGGCGATGTCGTCGTCGATGGCAGGATGCGCCTGGACGATGGCCGCCCACTGCTGCGCCGCCATCATCGCACCCAGCGTATAAGACGGGAAATAGCCGAATGCCCCACTCGGCCAATGCACGTCCTGCATCGGGCCGTCGGCCGGATTGTCGATGGTGGACAGGCCGAGATAGTCGCGCATCTTGGCGTCCCAAGCCTCAGGCAGGTCGGCGACCGAAAGGCTGCCGGCCACCAGTTCCTGCTCCAGCTCGTAACGCAGGATGACGTGCAGCGGATAGGTGACTTCGTCTGCGTCGACGCGGATCAGGCCGCGCTCGACCCGGTGAACGTGCGGAAGAACCTCGTCGAGCGACCAGGTCTCGCCGAGATGCTGCCCAACCAGCGGCAGCGCCCAGTGCCAGAAGGCCGGATTGCGGCCGAGCTGCTTTTCCACGAACAGGCTCTGGCTTTCGTGCACGGCCATGCCACGCGCCTTGCCGAGCGGCCAGTGCGACCACGCCTCGGGCAGATTTTGCTCGTAGAGCGCATGGCCGGTCTCGTGCAGCACTCCCATCAGCGCCGACAGGAAGTCGGAGGTCTTGTAGCGCGTGGTGATACGCACATCTGAAGGCACGCCGCCGCAGAACGGGTGATGCGACACCGACAGGCTGCCATGGGTGAGATCAAAGCCGACCGCCCCCATCATGGCGAGACCGAGTTCGCGCTGGCGCTCGATCGCATAGATGCCCGACAGGGCACGCGGCGGGTTCCTGGCATTGCGCTCGTCCTGAACCTCCAGCGCCTCCGGGACAAAGTCCTTCAGAAAGGCTTTGAGGTCGGCAAAGACGGGTGTGATGTCGGCTATACGATTGCCGGGATCGTACTGCTCCATCAGTGCGTCGTAGGGCGATAGCCCGAGCGCATCGGACCTGAGGGCAGCCTCCTCACGGACCAGCGCGACGATGCCCTCAAGTGCTGGCTGGAAGCCGGCCCAGTCATTCTTGGCCCTGAGGTCGCGCCAAAGCTGTTCCGAGCGCAGGCGGGCGGCGGTCTGCCGCTCGACGAATTCGGACGGAAGGCAGGTCATGTTGGTGTACTGGCGGCGGAATTCACCAAGAGCTGCCTGCTGCTCGGCGTTGAGGGCCTCCCCATCGGCGGCTTCGATCCAGTCGGCGATCTCGGGAGCGGTTGCCTGGCGGTGGTACATGCCGGCGAGCGCCGACATGGCCTCGGCCCGCTTGGCGCCGCCACCAACCGCCATGTGGGTGGCCTCGTCAGCGCCCAGAATGGCAAGCGCATGTTCGAGCGCTTCGAGCTTGCGGCCGAGTTCGTCGAGCTTGGCGAAGGACATGATGGCTCCTGTGTTTCGGATGTGCGCCGAAAGGATATGAAACCGGGCCGGACCGCAAGACCCGTTGGCTGGTCCAGGCTTGCTGGGAACATGTTCGACGTGGTGGAGTGTCCCGAACAGGAGGGTGGGCTGTGCTGGGAAATGTGCTTGTCGGGCTGGTGGCGCTCATCCACCTCTACATCGTCTATCTCGAAATGGTGCTGTGGGACACGCCCCGAGGGCATAAGGCCTTCGGCCTCAAGCCCGACTTCGCCAAGGCATCGAAGACGCTCGCCGCCAATCAAGGACTCTACAACGGGTTCCTGGCTGCCGGGCTGATATGGGGGCTATGGCTTGGCGACAATGGATATCAGGTGAGGACGTTCTTCCTGCTCTGCGTGATGATCGCCGGGCTTTTCGGGGCAGCGACAGTTGGCAGGAAGATACTTTTTGTCCAGACCGTGCCGGCCGCGCTTGCGCTGGCGGCGTTGTGGCTGGGCTGGTAAACAACTTTTCCGGCTGCATTGAACCCTTGCTGCCGGGCCAGTTCGACTGACATACAAGCGCCCCCGGCCACGACCGGGAGCGCTGATGGTATGACCATGTCATACATTGTTGTAAGAAGGGCAAGTTCTGCGGCCTTCCGATCAAGTTCATGCAGACTTCATCAGCGCATCTCGCCATAGGTCTTGTTGGCAGCCTTGTGGTGATGGTGATGGTGATGACGATGAAGCGGCATAGGATTGATTGTTGCCGTTGTGGCCGGTGCCTGGCTACTCGGCCCAGGCGAGTCGGTAACGTTGCCACCGCTCGGTCCATTTTGGAACGAGAATTCATGCATAGTTCCACGCTCTTTTGCAAAAGCACCAGCCATAGGAACAGAAACGATGATTGCGGCAAGGGCCGCCTTGAATGCCATAGAGCGCATTTTGCGTCTCCCGAATTCGCCGGTCGGATTTCCGCCCCGGCATATGCCGTCCGTCAGGAAACGTCGCGTCACGGTGGGGAGGACCATCGCCGGCGTTTCCCGGACTGCACCTGAAATCTAGGGCGTGCGAAGACCAAAACAAAATTAAGAAAAAATAATTATCCGGCTCGCTTCATGGACCAAAAATTCGCCCTAAATAGCGCGGCGGCCTCAACTATAGTTGATCCACGGTCATAAGAGCTGAAGCTCATTGTCTCAGCAGACATGCGGCTCTTACGGCAGCGCCTGCGTCAATGAAGGCTGACGCTAGCGGAACGCAGCATAGAGGCTATCTGACGGACAAGATACCTCCTGCGAACACGCGAATACAGGCAGATCATCAGCGGCGCCCTCAGCAAAGTCTTTGCATATGGCCATTGCCTGATGTCCATCAGGTCTTTCCAGCGCTGGCTAGGTTCCTTGCCGGATCCCGGCCAGCGCCAAAAAGCCAACGCTCAATCAGCGTTGATTGTGCATGCAGGCCCAGACGGTCTGCCAGGGCATGCAAACCAGCGGCGCCTTGCCGTAGACCGGTTGCGACGCATCGTTGTCGTCGTCATCCGTTGAGGCTCTTGACCGGCTCATTTCATGCGAGCCACGGCCACCACCATGGTCGTGTCCCCTTGCATAGGCCATCGACAGAGGTGACGAGACGAGAAGCGCGGCAACGGCCGCTTTCAACAGAGTAGAGCGCATTTGGGCTCTCCCGGAATTTCGCCGGGCGGGAACCGCCACGGCGGCTGCGGTCCGTCAAGTTGCGTCGTGTCGCGGTGGGAGGTCATCGCCGGCGTTTCCCGGACTGCAAACAGACTCTAGACGCCTCCGGTGCAGAAATAAAATTAATAAAAGATAATATTTAAACGGCCAAAATCGCAGCAATTTGATTGGGCACGCAAATATACGTGACCAATCTCAATTCCACGTGAGTTGAATTTTACCTGAAAGAAGCGCTCCCTAACGCTCTGTAAGCTTCAGCTCGATACGGCGGTTCTTCGAACGCGCTTCAGTCGTGTCTGCCGGATCGAGCGGCTGGAACTCGCCGAAACCGGCAGCAACGAGACGATTGGCGGGAACGCCATTCTCGATCAGGAACTTGACCACCGAGGTCGCACGCGCCGAGGACAGCTCCCAATTGTCGCGATAGCGGCCGGTGCCCGACAGCGGGATGTTGTCGGTATGACCATCGACACGCAGCACCCAGTTGATCTCTGGCGGGATTTCCTTCTGCAACTCGATGATGGCGTCGGCGAGCTTCTTCATCTCGCCCCTGCCGGCATCGTTGATCTGTTCGGATCCTGTCGGAAACAGCACTTCCGACTGGAAGACGAAGCGGTCGCCGACGATGCGGATGTTCTCACGGTCCGACAGGATCTCGCGCAGGCGGCCAAAGAAGTCAGAGCGGTAGCGGTTGAGCTCCTGCACGCGCTGGGCAAGCGCCACATTCAGCCGGCGGCCGAGATCGGCGATCTTGGTGTTGGATTCCTTGTCGCGCGCCTCCGAAGCATTGAGCGCCTCTTCGAGCGCCCCGATCTGCTTGCGCAGGGCAGAAATCTGCTGGTTGAGCAGCTCCACCTGGCTGAGCGCCCGCTGGCTGACCTGGCGTTCGTTGTCGAGTTGACCCGACAACTCGCCGATGCGCGTGTTGGCGGCGTCGCCGGCACCTGCACCCTGCGACAGCAATTGCTCCAACCGGCTCTTCTCGGCCTCGGCGGCGGACAACGACGCCTGCAGATTGGCCAGCGAATCCTCGGCATCCTGGGAGTTGGACTTCTCCAGGGCAAGCAACTGCGTCAACTCGTTGATCTGCGAGTTCAGGCGGTTGAGTACCTCGTCCTTGCCCGAAATCTCGCGGCTGAGCAGAAATTGTGCCAGCACGAAGACCGAAAGCAGGAACATGATGGCAAGCAGCAGCGTCGACAGTGCATCGACGAAGCCCGGCCAATAGTCGATGCGGCGATCCCCTCGCCGCCCACGCGCAAGAGCCACCTAGTGGACTCCCTCTTTTTTGAGCGCGTCGGCAATTTTTTCGAGCGTCGTGCGCATCGCCTTCTGCTCGTCGGATTGAGCCTCGACCCAGTCGCGCATGATCTGCTGTTCGCTGCGCATGTTCTTGACCAGACCCGAAATGCCATCGGCGAGATTGGCCATGGCGGCTGCGACGCGCGGGTTGGAGCCGCCCTGTTCCTGCATGTTGCGCAGGCGCTCGGTCAGCACGCGGATTTCATCGGACGAACCGGCCTTCGCGTCGGCGACGACGATGTCGGACGACAGGTCGGTCACGGTCGACAGCCAGTTTTCGAGCTCTGTGTAAAAGCGTGTCTGGGCGCGGCCGGCCTGGAGATCGAGGAAGCCGAGGACCAGCGAGCCGGACAGGCCGAACAGCGAGGACGAGAATGCCGTGCCCATGCCCTGCAGCGGCGCAGCGAGACCGGCCTTCAGCGCCTCGAGCACAGCCGCTGCGTCACCCGTGCCTGGGTCGAGCGACTGGATTGTGTCGCCGATGGAGCCGATGGTTTCGAGCAGACCCCAGAAGGTGCCGAGCAGGCCGAGGAAGACCAGCAGGCCAACAAGGTAGCGCGACACGTCGCGGCTTTCGTCGAGGCGGGTGGCGATGGAATCGAGCATCGTCCGCATAGAGCTGGTCGAAAACGCCATCGATGACGAGCGCCCAAGCATCGCCTTCATCGGCGCAAGCAGCACCGGCTCGGTGGCTTCGGAGCCGGCGCGGAACGAATTGACCCAGCGAACTTCCCTGAACAGCCGCCCGACCTGGACGAAGGCGAGCCCGATACCGATGACGAGCACGCCGATGATGAGACCGTTGAGGCCAGGATTGGTGACGAAGGCGTGGCTGATCTGCCGGGTCAGGATCGCCGCGATAAACGCGACGATCGCCAGAAAGATGATCATCGTCAGCAGAAACACCTGCTGGCTGGACAGGCGATGCGGGTCGTAATTGAGGACATCGGAGCCTTTGCCCGCTCCGGGAGATTTCAACAATGCCATCGGCGACCCGGTTCCAATTCCCGCGTTCCAACGTGTCGGCCCGAAAACCGCAACTGGTCTTCGGAAAGCACAATACGTCGATTCAAAGTGTTAGAGCGCGCCTTGCGCATCCGAACGGACGCGCGGCACTCTCATGCATCACGACTGTAAGCGGAAATGTGACGAAATTGAAAGACGCTTCGTCCGGTCAGAGGCGTGCAACGACCAACAGGTCGATCATGGCGGCGACATGCAGTCCAGCACCGGTGACGACGAAGCCGTGCCAGACCGCACTCTGGAAGCGCAGGCGCTGCCAAGTGTAGAAGATGACGCCGCAGGAATAGACGGCACCGCCGGCAAACAGCAGCCACAATGTGGCAGTCGGAAGCGTAGCGATCAGCGGCCTGAGGATGACAATGCCGCTCCACCCCATGGCAAGGTAGAAGACCAGTGCCAGCCGGTCGAGCCTGCCGGGAAGGAAAAGCTTGATCGCCATGCCGGCGACCGCAGCCGACCAGACCACACCGGCCATCCATGCGGCGGTGACGCGGTCATCCAGCTGGGCAAGGAACGGTGTGTAGGTGGCTGCAATCAGCAGGTAGATGCCGGCGTGGTCGAAGCGGCGAAGCACCCATTTGGCCGGCGAGATCGGCCAGAGATTGTAGGCGAGCGACACCGACAGGACGGTCAGAAGCGCCACTACGAAGACGACGGCCGCGAGATATTCGCCCGATGCTGTGTGGAAAGCGGAGATGGAAAGCAGGGCCGAACCCGCGGCGACGGCAAGCACGATGCCGATCGCATGCACCACGCCGTCGGCGATCAGCTCGGCGCGCGAATGGGTGTAGCGCCCGATGAAGGGCACTGATGTCTCACGCTTGTGGAGATGGTCCGTCATCGCTCGTCCCTGCGCCACTCCCAATATGGGCAGACGCAGGGTTGGCAGGCAAGGCTTGGCCTGCGCGGCCGATCAGCGCGGCGTAACCGGCTTTTTCAGCGTCTTCAGCAGGGCCTTCTGGATCAGCTCGTTGCCGGCGACGATCGAGCCGCCCTCAAGCATGTCCTGGCCGCCCTTGCCATCGGACACGTACCCAC
>APMI01033019.1_pt1 | contig 10880 bp, 7 predicted proteins | sample 667938 | NCBI WGS metagenome assembly APMI01 (sample SAMN01084076, study PRJNA167559) | wastewater metagenome | biome: Wastewater | place: Denmark: Ejby Moelle, Odense | collected 2011-11-28
TAGCGACTCTCCGCAACACCGAACCAGAGGATCTGGTCGTCGCGGAATTTCTTCCATGCGTCGTAGATCTTCTTGAACTTCGGGTTGCTGGCGGCGGTTTCCTCGTACAGCTCGAATGCGGCCTTGTAGGCAGCGGCCATCACCTCGGCACTGAAGGGACGCAGCTGGGTGCCGGTGGCAACGAGCTTCTTCAGCGCCAGCGGATTCTTCGCGTCGTATTCGGCCTGCATGTCAGCGTGCGCGTAGAGACAGGCATCTTCAAGAATCGCTTTGTATTCCTTAGGTAGCGCTTCCCACTGCTTCTGATTCACATACACCGACAGCTGCGGGCCACCTTCCCACCAACCGGGGTAGTAGTAGAACTTGGCGACCTTGTTGAAGCCCAGCTTCTCGTCGTCGTAGGGGCCAACCCACTCGGCGGCGTCGATGGTGCCTTTTTCAAGGGCGGGGTAGATGTCGCCGCCCGGGATCTGTTGCGGTACCGCGCCCAGCTTGGCGATTACCTTGCCGGCGAAGCCGCCGATGCGCATCTTGAGGCCTTCGAAATCCTTGACCGTCTTGATTTCCTTGCGGTACCAGCCGCCCATCTGCACCCCGGTGTTGCCGCATGGGATGTTGTAGATGTTGTAGTCCTTGAAGAACTCGCGTAGCAACTGCAGGCCGCCGCCTTGCATCATCCAGGCCGTCTGTTGGCGGCTGTTGAGGCCGAATGGCAGGGCCGTGTCGAAGGCGAAGGTCGGATCCTTGCCGACGAAGTAGTACGACGCCGAATGGCCGATTTCCACCGTGCCATCCTTGACCGCGTCGAGTACGCCGGGGCCGGGAACCAGCTCGCCCGCCGCGAATACCTGGATCTGGAACTTACCGCCGGTGGCTTCCGCGACGCGCTTGGCCATCGTCTCGGCGGCACCGTAGATCGTGTCCAGGCTCTTGGGGAAGCTTGATGCCAGCCGCCACTTGATGGTGGGCAACTCGGCGGCCATCGCCGGGCCGGCGACAGCGGCGGCACCTGCAGCAAGGCCGGCGCCAGCGTTCTTCAAAAATGAGCGACGTTCCACGTTGTCTCCTCTCCTGTTATGGGGTTGTTCGTGTGGGAACGTCGCGACTATACGAGAGCTGTCGCGCAAAGGTGAAGTGTGGTTTTGGCGCAGCGCGGGCGCCGCGAGAGCCTTGTCCTGTAAGGCTCTCGTAAGAAATTCGGCAACCCCTCGCGGGGCATGGGGTTGCCAGTGCGCTCGCTCAGTCGCCGGCAACCGTCATGTTGCCAATCAGCACCGATCCGCATTGTTTCGAGCCACGCACAAGCATGTCGTTACCGCAGGCGACGATGTCGCGGAACATGTCGCGCAGGTTGCCGGCAATCGTGATCTCGTGCACCGGGTAGGCGATTTCGCCGTTCTCAACCCAGTAGCCGGCCGCCCCGCGGGAGTAGTCGCCGGTCACGGTGTTCACGCCATGGCCCAGCAGTTCAGTGACAAACAACCCACGCCCCATTTTCTTGAGCAAGCCGGTCAGGCCGAGCTTGCCGGGCTGCAGGATCAGGTTGTGGCAGCCGCCGGCGTTACCGGTGGACTTCAGGCCCAGCTTGCGTGCCGAGTAGCTGCCGAGGAACCAGCCGTTGAGTGTGCCGCGCGTGACGACTTCGCGGCGCGCGGTCGCGACACCTTCGTCGTCAAACCAGCTGCTGGCCAGGCCGCCGGGAATGAACGGGTCTTCGAGCAGCGTTACCGCATCCGAGAACACCTGGGTGCCGAGGGTGTCGAGCAGGAATGAGCTGCGCCGGTAGAGGCTGCCGCCGCTTGCTGCGCTGACAAAATGCCCCAGCAGGCCGGCGGCCAGCGGGGCTTCGAACAGCACGGGCACCTCGCAGGTGTTCAACTTGCGGGCGTTCAAGCGCGAGAGGGCGCGGCGCGCCACATAGTCGCCGATCTCTTCCGGGGCCGGCAGATCGAGCGCGTTGCGCCGGGTGACGTACCAGTCATCGCGCTGCATGCCATCGCCTTCGCCCGCAATCATCGAGCAGCCAAGACCATGGCGTGTGGTCGCATAGCCCTCGCAGAAGCCCAGGCTGTTTGCCGATACAAACTGGGTCTGCTGCGTCGATACGCTCGCCCCTTCGGAATTCGTGACGAGTTCGCTGACCGAAAAGCCCGAGGCCTCGCAGCGCCGGGCGAGTTCGATCGAAGCATCCACGTCGGTCGCCCAAGGGTGGAAGAGATCCAGCTCGCGCGGCTCCCGTGCCAGCTGGTCCGGGTCGGGCAAACCCGCTGCCGGGTCGCTGGCGGTGAAGCGGGCGATCGACACCGCCGCGGCCACCGTATCGCGCAGCGCCTGCGGTGCGAAGTCGGTTGTGCTTGCGTGACCGCGCTGTTGCCCCAGGTACACGGTGACCGAGATGCCCTTGTCGCGGTGGTACTCCAGCGTGTCGACTTCCCCCTGGCGCACGCTGACCGAATGCCCCCAACCCTCCGAAACATCGACGTCGCAGGCCGATGCGCCTTGGCCCTTGGCGCTTTTCAGCACATCGGCGGCAATCTCGCGCAGTGCATCCTGGGTGAAGCTGAATCCATTTGAAGTGGCCATGCCGGGGCATCCGTCGGGTCGAAAGCTATAATTTTACGTTCATGTGGCCAAATCGCCTTCGGAAACTCCATGCACCGCAATCCACAACACCAGAATGACGACGACTCGGACGAGTACGACGGCCCCAGCAAATCGCAACGCAAGCGCGACATGCACAAACTGCAGGACATGGGGGCTGAGCTCGTAGCGCTGTCGCCCGCGCGCCTCGCCAAGGTGCCTTTGCCCGAGCGCCTGCACGACGCGATCCTCGAATACGCCCGTGTCGGCAAGCACGAAGCCAAACGGCGCCAGCTGCAGTACATCGGCAAGCTGATGCGTGAGGTCGACCCTGCGCCGATTCGCGAGGCGCTGGACGCCTTCGCCGGCGTGTCGCGCGCCGAGATCGCCCGCCAGCACAAGCTCGAACGCCTGCGCGAACGCTTGCTGGAAGACGAAGGCACGCTCGGCGATATCGCCGCGGCCTACCCGGACGCCGATCTGCAGCATCTGCGTAACCTGCGCCGCAACGCCATCAAGGAACGCGAAGCGGCCAAGCCGCCGCGCGCTTATCGCGAGATCTTCCGCATCCTGCGTGACTTCGAGTACGCCGACGACGGCGAAGCGCAGAGCGCAGGCGAAGAGGGCGGCGAGGGCGACGAGGCATGAGCGATACGCTGCGCATCGGCCTGGTTTCGATCAGCGATCGCGCCTCGTCCGGGGTCTATGAAGACAAAGGGCTGCCAGCGCTGACGGAATGGTTCGGCGCCGCGCTACGCAGCCCGTGGCAGTCGGAGACGCGGCTGATTCCCGATGAGCAGGCTGTCATCGAAGCCACGCTGATCGAGCTGTGCGACCGTGCCGGCTGTCATCTGGTCCTGACGACCGGTGGTACCGGCCCGGCGCCGCGTGACGTCACACCCGAGGCTACCCTTGCCGTTGCGCACAAGGTGATGCCCGGTTTTGGCGAGCAGATGCGGCAGATCGGTCTTGCCTTCGTGCCAACCGCGATCCTTTCTCGCCAGGTCGGTGTAATCCGCGGTCAGAGCCTGATCCTGAACCTTCCGGGCCAACCCAAGGCGATCCGCGAAACCCTTGAGGGTGCTCGTAACCCCGACGGCAGTATCCGCGTACCCGGCATCTTCGCGGCCGTGCCGTACTGCATCGATCTGATCGGCGGTCCGTACATCGAAACCGACGAAGCGGTCGTGAAGGCGTTCCGCCCCAAATCGGCCCAGCGTAGCCCCAATCAATCGGCAAGCTAGTTTGGCGCCTTGGCCCGCCGCGGAGCGACGAGCGGGAAGCTGAGGCGGAAACGGGCGCCAGTGCCTTCGGTGCTGAAAGCTTCGATCTTGCCGCCGAGAATGCCGCCGGCAAGGTTGTGCACGATGTAGAGCCCGAGTCCGCTGCCGCCTTCGCCCAGGCGGGTGGTAAAGAATGGGTTGAAGATCTGGGCCAGGTGCTGCGATGCAATGCCGCAGCCGTTGTCGCTGAGTTCCAGCACGACCGCGTCGCCGTCCCGGTGCGCTTCGAGTTCGATCAGGCCACCCGGGTGGTTCGCCAGCCCGTGGATCAGCGCGTTCTGGATCAGGTTCGTGAGGATCTGTTCGATTGCGCCGGGGAAGCTGTCGCATTCGATGTCGGCTTCGACGCGGCTTTCGATCCGGTGCTGCGAGTGTTTGAACAACGGGCCGAGTGCGTGCAGCGTGTTGTCGATCAGCTCGTCGAGCTGGAAGCTGCGGCGCCGCATGCTGGTCTGGTCCACCGCCACCTGCTTGAAGTCGTTGATCAGGCTGCCAGCGCGCAGGCTGTTGTTTTCGATCAGCGACATGCCGATCGCCAGATCGTCGAGGAAGCGCTGGAAGCCGCTGCGCGAGACGCGGTTGTCCGCTACCTGCGCGGAGAAGCTGCGCGCGAGATCCGCCATGCTCGAGGACGCGGTGACGACCATACCGATCGGTGTGTTGAGTTCATGGGCAATGCCGGCGACGAGGCTGCCGAGCGCGGCAAGCTTCTCGCTCTGAACGAGCTGTTCCATCGCCTGCTTGAGCTCCGTGGTGCGTTGCGCGACGCGGCTTTCAAGTGACTCGTTGAGTTCGGTCAGTCGCGCCAGCGCGTCGGCCAGCGATGCCTGTGTTTCGCGTTGGTCGGTGATGTCGGTGGAGATCGCGGAGACGGCGTAGATCTCACCCGCGGTGTTGCGCAGCGCAAAGCGTTCGGTCAGCCAGGTGCGATCACCGAACTCTTCTTCGTGCCGTTGAGCGCTGCCGGCGAGCACCGTCGCGTGATCCAGTTCTTCCCGTAGTCGTGCGAGCTGAGGCGGGAACAGCGTGTCGTCGCGTTGCCCCAGGATGCGCTCGGCCGGTTGCCCGACCTGGCGGGCGAACTGTTCGTTCACCAGCAAGTAGCGGCCGTCGTCGCCCTTCATGGTGATGGTGGCAGGGGCGTGGTCGATCAGGGCCTGCAGCAGTTGCGCGCTCTCGCGTAAGGCGACCGCACGCTCTTCGATTGCCGCCAGCATCCGGTTGACCGCCGTGCCCAGTTCGCTGATCTCGTCGTTGCCGTGAACCCGGATGCGCTGGGCGTAGTCGCGCGCCTCGGTGACATGCGCAGCGAGTGCCGCGAGTTCGTTCACCGGCTGGATCACCCGGGCGCGCAGCGTCAGCACCATCACCAGCACCAGCAGGGCCTCCACCGCGATGCTGCTCGACAGCATCAACCCGTAACGTGGCAGCCGCTCGGCCAGTGATGGCAGGCGCTCCTGCAGCAGCAGGTGACCGATGGTCTGGCTTTGTACCCGTATCGGTTCGACATGGCGGATCGCCCCTGGAATCTGCACGACACCTTCGAGCGGCGGGCAGGGGCTACGGCTACCGACCCGGTATGTCGCCACGATGCGCCCGCGATCGCCATAGAGGCACGCGAGGGTCACGCTCGGGTTGGTGCGCAGCGTTTGAAGGTTCTCGTCGGCGGCACGGGCATCGTCAAACGAGATCGCGGCCGCGCTGTTGAGCGCAAGGATTTCGGCGCGCCCGCGCAGGTCCTGCAGGATGCGGTCGCGATAGGTGCTTTGCTCGTAGGCCAGCAATAGCGCCAGATGCAGCACTACGCCCAGCAGCAGCACGCCAACGCTCAGGCGGATCAGGCGCCGTTCGAGCTTCATTGACCGCCCCCTTCAACATGGGCGGCCAGCGCCAACAGCCGGGAGCTGAATTGCAGCTTGGCACGCACGGCACTGTCGAGGTTCACCTCGAAGCGCAGGGTGTTGCCTTGGGGGATCAGATTGATCACGCCGCCTTTCTGAAGAAAGCCACCCTGTTCGCTCACCGTGAGGATCGCGCGGTCGCGCGCTGCGTTGAGCCAATTGCGTGTCTGTGTGCTGTCACGGCCCAGGAACAGCACGGTGCAACCTTCCACTTCGGCGGGTTCGAGCAGGCGCCGCACCGGCAGCCCACTCTTGCCCTGATTGCGCTCCAGCCAGTCCGCCACCTCGTCGGCACCGACGAGGCACAGCATATGCCCGGCGGTGGACGGCCAGACAATGTAGCGGGTGAAGTTGATCAGATAGGCCGCCTTGACCTGCGCGTCCAGCGGCGCCGAATGGGCGACGACGCCCTGCACTGAAAGTGCCGTGGCGAGGACGCCGATGCGGATCAGGCGAGCGCAGCGTGACATCGGGCTAGCGGTGGGCGTGGTTGCGCACGTGTGCAGTCGGATGCATGGGATGGAGGATGTAGCGCGAGTCCGGTTCAGAAGGCATGACGGTAGGTCAGCGCGACGGCTGGCGCCTCGGCGCGGTAGTTGCTCACATCGATCAGGTACATGCGCTTGTTGTATTTCGAATCGATCCAGCCGAGCACGTTGTAGGCGTTGAATGCCACCGTATCGCGCCCGAACACCCTGTAGGACGCGCCGAGGTCCAGAAATACCGCCTCCTGGAAGCTGTCGGTATAGCCGGGGTCGGACACTGCGGTGCTGGAATACGGGCCCGGAATGATCCTGTTGTTGATGTCGTTGGTGGCCTGGGTGGTGTCCTGCGAGCCGGGGTAACCCCAGAACACCCTCAGCGCGCCGCTGACACGCCAATCCCCGTTCGCCTGCCAGACGGCGGCGAGCTTGGTCATGTGGTTGCTCCAGTTGCTCAGGTCATTGCCATAGCCGAGATTGGCGACCGAGATCTTCTGGCGCGCGCCGGGCTCGACTTCGAAGTGATCGAGCTTGGTATAGGCGTGCGAGAAGCTCAGGCGCAGCGCGTCGGTCTTGTACTCGAGTTCAAGTTCCACCCCGCCATAGGTGAAGTTCGCGACTGGCGTGGGCGCCAGGGTGGTGGAATTGAAGCCGATCACCTCGACGTCGTTGTAGTACGCCGAGAGATCAAGCCGCAGCGCCCGTGAGAACGCGTGCTGGTAGATCAATTCCACCCCTTGCAACTGCTCTGGCGTCGAGAGCTGGCCGGCCAGATGCTGTTTGCGCAGCTCTTCGGCGTTGTTCTTGCGCACCGAGCGGCTGAGGACCGACTTGAAGGTGTCGGTCTCGGTTGGCGCGTACACCAGCGACCATCGCGGCGACCACATCCACTCGGTGTAGTCGTCCTTGTCGGCGCGCAGGCCGAGGAAGTTGGTCAGGGTGTCCGATACCTGCCACTGATGTTCGGCAAACACGCCGTAGGCGGCCGAACCCCATTCAGACATCAGGCCGAGTGACGAGGAGTAGGGCGGCGCGTCCGGATAGCCGGGGCTGGCCAGCCCGTAGCGGGAATAGGTGTATTCGGCGCCGGCAGCCAGCGACTGCGTTTCGCTCGCCTGACCGCTGAGCGTGGCGCGCAGCAGGTACTGCTCTTCGCGGTGGCTTTCGACCTGGTTCCAGGGTGCGGCGACGTTGGCGAACACACGCTGGTAGTCGAACGTGTCGTAGCCGCCTTTGAGCTCGAGTGACATCGCCGGGCTCAGCGTCCAGCGTTGCGACATGTCCAGCGTGAGCTGCTGGTAGCCGACGCCCTGGTCGGGTATCGCCGACTGCGGCGTGCCGGGGGCTGCCGACCCGATCGGCTCTTGTGCTCCCAAGCCAGCTCCTCGCCACCCCGGGTATAGCGCAGCCAGGCGCGGAAGTTGTCGAGCTGGTAGTCCGCATGCAGCTTGAGCTTGGCTTGCCCGCGGAAGGCTGCATGGTTGTCGGGGTAATCGAACGGGGCGGGTTCGCCGGCCTTCACCTGCTGGCCCCAGGCGGTATTGAAGGTGTTGCCGTACACCACTGGCGCATCGTCGGGTTCGGCGCCCTCGTAGTTGGCGATACCGGCATACAGCAGCAGGCCGTGTCGTTCGCCGATAGCGATGGTCTTCTTCGCTTCCAGGCTCTGGAACTGCTCGATCGCACCGAGTTTCACCGTGGCGGCGTCGCCGCTCGCGTCACTGAAGCTTTCCGTCTGGATGCTGATCACCATCGACACCGCACCCGGGCCGTACACCACCGAGCCGGGGCCGCGCACGACGTCGATGCGCTGGATATCGTCGAGCATCGGCAGATCGCGTTCGCTCATGGCGCCGAAATGGGTCCGCTCGTTCAAGACGCGCCCGTTCAGCACGATCAGGTACTTGTCGTCGCGGTCACCGATCAGCCCTCGCATGCCCATGTGGGGGGCTTCCCAATGGTGCGGCAGGTAGTGGAAGCTGGGTACGTAGGTCTCAAGCAGATCGAAGAGATTGCGCGCCCCGGTGTCGCGGATCATCTGGCGATCGATTACGGTGACCGAGGCTGGCACGCGACGCGAGGTGGTCGGCGTGATCGTTGCGCTTTGTGGAACGGTTACGTTGCCAAGCTGGCCAAGGTCGAGTTCCAGCACTGAAGCATCGTCGGGGGCTTGCGCAGCGGCGCAGCAGGCATGAGCGGCCAGCGCGAGCAGGCCCAGCCGCGGTATGTGATGTCCCATGCTCCCCCTCCCGGATTGGCGTCGTGGTTGCGGGCTGTTTGCCGATGCGAGTCGGGACAGCGAATCTCTTTGTATTTGTCCGCAAGCTTAACTAACGGCAAAGTGGCGATGCACTTGAACCGGCACCCGCAAAGTGCTGGTTACGCGAGGGCGCTGCCTCGGCGATCAGGGCGCGGCGAGCGGTAGTTCGAGCGTAACGATGCAACCGGCGCCGGGTGCGCTGTCCAGCGTCACGCTGCCGCCCAGTACATCGCACACGATGGTGTGCACGATGTAGAGCCCCAGGCCGCTGCCGCCAGTGCCAAGGCGGGTGGTGAAGAAGGGTTCGAAGGCACGCGCCAGTTCCCGGTCGCTCATGCCGCGGCCGTTATCGCGCACAACAAGGCGCACGTGGTGGGCGCCACTGCGCTGTGCAGCGATTTCGAGCTCGCCGTCGGCGCGGCCATCGAAGGCGTGGATCAGCGCATTCATCGCAAGGTTCTCGATCACCTGCTCCAGCGCGCCGGGGTAGCCATCCATCTCGATATCCGGGGCGATCGCGATGGTCAGCGCCACGCCCTGCGGCCGCAGGCGCGGCTGCAGCAGGCTGAACAACTCGTCGGTCACCTGGTGCAAGAGGTAGTGGCGACGCCCCTCGGTCGACTGGTCGACCGCCACCTGCTTGAACTGCTGCACGATATGCGCGGCGCGCGAGAGCGACCGTTCGATCAGGCTCACCGTCTGCTGCGCGAGGTTGGTGAAATCCTGCAGCGCGCTGCGGCGCAGGCTACCGCCTTCGATCGTCCGGCCGAAGTCGCGCAACTCGCCGGCCAGGCTGCTGGCTGCGGTGATGCCGTTGCCGAGCGGCGTGTTGAGTTCGTGTGCGACACCTGCGGCAAGGCGCCCAAGCGAGGCCAACTTCTCGCTGCGCATCAGCTCCTGTTCGGCGCGCTGCAAATGCTGCTGGGCCACGCGGCGCTCGGTTACGTCGATGCCGACGCCGCGGTAGCCGACGAAGCGGCCGTGCAGGAACTGCGGCGCGCCGGAAAGCTCCAGGTAGCGCAGCGGCCCGTCGGGCTGGGTCTGGAGCCTGAGTGCCACCGCATGGAAGGGCGCGTGGCGCGTCATGCGCGCGAGCAGCGGGGCGAGGCCGCTTGCGTCGTCCGTGCTGAGCGGCAGACCCTCCAGCGTACGCCCGACCCAGTCCGCGGGGCGAATATCGGCGTCGGCGAGGCCCTTGCCGACGATCTCGACCAAGCGCAGATCGGCATCCATCGTCCAGTACCAGTCCGACGAGAGTTCGGTTAGCTCGCGGAAACGTGCCTGCTTGTCGCGCAAAGCGCGCACCAGGGGGCGGATCAGCGCGGTCAGCAGCCAGCCGCCGAGCAGAATCGTGGGCAGCGCAAACAGCAGCACGCGGTGCAACAGCCGGCGCAGCGGTGCATAGAATTCCTGCGCATCAACGGTGATCAACATCATCAAGCCATTGCTGCTGACCTTGCGCGATAGATTCAAGCGCCCCATCGGCCGATAGGCGATTACTGCCGTGCGCCCTTGCTCGTCGCGCAGCAGTTGTGGCGTGCTGGAGTCGCCCGCCTCGCCGTATAGCGTGGCGGCGTCGATGAAGCTGCGTACGGCGGTATCGCGCGGCATCCACAGCGCGTCCGGATTACGCGAGCGGAGGCAGCGCACAGCCCCTTGATAGAGCCCGCAAACGGCCATCTGCCCGGTGTTGCCGAGGTCGAAATCGGTCTCGGCGAGTTGCTCCCACGCCGGCACCGCGTGCTGGATCACGATCTCGCCGACGCGATTGCGTTGGGCGTCCTCAATGTCCAGCCGTTGCAGCGCGAACGGCACACCCTGATGCCAGAGCAGGCTGACATCACTGCGCCGGCGGGTTGTTGACCACAACACGGTGCCATCCAGAAAGTCGCCATGACGCGCCAGTTCCTGCCCCCGCGCATTGCGGATCGACACCGCACGCGCAATGCTGGCGCGGGCGGTTTGCGACGGGTTCGCCGGCGGTAGCAGTTCGTCGACCATTTGCTGCAGCTTGGCCACGGTCGCGGCGTCAGGCTTGTCGGCTTCATGCGCCAGCAGCGCACCGATCTGGCGATCGCGAACCAGCGGCGCCGAGTTCAGATGCAGCGCGTCGAGTGCCGAATAGAAGACGAACTGCCGGGTCTGCAGCGTCGCCTCAAGATGCTGGTAGAGCGCCGTCTCCAGCTCTGCCTGCAGCGCCGCGAAGCTGATCAGCCCGGTGGCGAAGGCGATCATCGTCAGCAGCCCGAGGCCGATACGGCTGATCAGCGACTCTTCGCGCTGCTCCCCTGGCCGCAGCCGCGAACGCTCGCGCAGCAGCAGGATCGCGAGCATGAACATCGCACCGGCGAGCGGCAGCGCTTGAGGGCGCAAC
>APMI01025381.1_pt1 | contig 10878 bp, 13 predicted proteins | sample 667938 | NCBI WGS metagenome assembly APMI01 (sample SAMN01084076, study PRJNA167559) | wastewater metagenome | biome: Wastewater | place: Denmark: Ejby Moelle, Odense | collected 2011-11-28
TAGCAAACCACGACCGGCAACTTGCCACTCAGGCCACAACACCAACCTGACTTAAACCCCACGGCCTCCACGGAAGGCGGGGCGGTTCACATGGCTTTTAGATTGAACGCCGGAAAGGAAAGCATTGCAAAATACCCAATCAATGGTAAGATATTCTTACTACACGTAAGGGCTCAATGGAGGCTTTCATGAACGCTGCGCTTGTGCAATCAAAACTGGTTGAGGTGCTACAAAACATTCAGGCTGCCAGTGGCTTGGAATGCCCTCCCATCACTGGCACTACCAAACCTCTTGAAGCTTTGCCGCAGTTCGATAGCAAGATTTGGCCAGTGGCAATAGGAATGTTGGCGGCAGAACTCGGTATAGCTATTGCGGACGACGTAAATATCTTTAGTCGCGAAAAGAGTTGCGACGCCCTAACCATCGATGAAACAGTAGCGATGGTTGTCAATATAGCGACGGCTCAAGCACAGACCCCCCCTAAAGTAGCGAACGCACAATGAACGAAGCGAAAGATAACAAGCGTGCATTGGTTGCATCACGGCTGCGCGAAGCAAGGAAAATGGCTGGTCTGTCTCAAGGGCAGGTAGCCAAAATGCTTGAACTGCACCGCCCGACAATTTCAGAAATCGAAGCAGGAAATCGACGCGTATCCGCTGACGAACTCTCCAAATTTGCCGAACTCTACGACGTAACCGTCTCATGGCTATTGGCTGAAACAGCGGAGCAAATAACAACGGACGATCCCCGGCTGCAACTTGCCGCTCGCGAACTGAGCAAATTGAAACCTGACGATCTTGACCGCCTCTTGCGACTCTTGGCATCCATGCGAAACTCTGATGCCGACGGCGTGGAGCCCTCAAAATGAACGCGCGCTCGATGAGCAGTTCCCCCGCTGCCGCACAAAAATCGCTGATGATGAAAGGCATGCAAATGTCGATGTCAGTGCGGACCAAAGCGCGCCTCGACCTGAAGAGCCCAACGTGCATCTACAGTCTATGCGAAGCACTTGGCGTCGTAGTGCGCTTCAATGACATAAACATGGAAGGCATGTACGACCAGAAGCCCAAGCCTCGCATCCATGTTTCGGCACTCAGACCTTTGGCCAGACGGAATTTCACCTGTGCTCATGAATTGGGGCACCACCTATTCGGGCATGGGTCGACTATTGATGAACTGCAAGATGAACAGTCAAAGCACTCAACTCGCCCCCCTAACGAAGTGCTTGCCGACGCCTTTGCATCCTTCGTTCTCATGCCAACGCTAGGGCTTCGTGAAGCCTTCACCCGGCGGGGTCTTGACCCCAATATGGCGTCGGCTTCGGATATTTATGCCGTCGCCTGCAATTTTGGTGTTGGGCAAGCAACCCTGGTAAATCATATGGCATATAGCATCGATATGATTACGCCTGCTCGACGAGCAACACTTGGGCGCATTACCCCCAAGATGATTAGAACTGAACTATTGGGCGAGCCCGTTTCGGAACCATTAACCGTCGCCGATCAATACTGGAACTCTCCAACGCTTGATGCTGAAGAGGGAGCCTTGTTGCTGCTGCCGACCGGAGTCGTTGTCGATACGAGCATCCTCATGCCCGAACGTGAACTCGCCAAGGGCCGACTTTTTCGAACACTAAAACCCGGCATTACACGTGTCGTAATTCCAGGCACCTCTTGGGCAACCTATGTTCGGATTGCCAGAAGCCAATACATAGGCTTGGCGCGATATCGCCATTTGGAGGATTCAACTGATGAGTAAGCATCCCGCAACAGCACCATTTGTCGTCAATGAACCCTGCTTGTCACGGGCGTGGGCGCAAGCCTTCCTGCATATCATCGATAACTCGGGGAAGGAAATTACGCCTCTCGTCCTCAGCGTCACAGGCTTTCAGGATAAAGGTGTCGCGGTAGAAGATGCCATGCTTCGTCAGGCACTGGACGAGTTGCTCGTCCAGCAAAAGATGCGGAGCGTCGAAGATGTTGCCTACACGATTTTTCCTGAACGTCTATGGCAGATGTCCGCAGGCGATCGTTCCAAATTGTTCGAGTACTATCGCTTGGCTTTTCCCAGGTATCAGGCGATGAATCGGAAATTGAATGGCCGCGGACTGTATTTCGAGCGCCTGACCAGCTACCACGAGGACGCTCCTTACGCGGGAAACCAGCTTGAGTGGATCATTTCCCAATATAACAACCGGTCGGGTGTTCGCCGATCGATGTTTCAGGCAACAACCTTTGACCCGGTACGTGATCATGTTGCTTCATCGCAGCTTGGGTTTCCTTGCCTGCAGCATGTCACCTTTGAGCCAACGGATGATGGCTTGGTAGCAAATGCATTTTATGCGACCCAGCTGATATTAAAAAAAGGATATGGCAATTACTTGGGACTAGCGCGGTTGGCCGCATTTATGGCTCATGAAGTGAAAATGCCATTAGCTCGCCTGAATGTCATGGTGGGCATTGAAAAACTTGATGAAATTCCAAAAACAGATGCGTCGTTGAATCCACTTATTGCAGCGGCACGGACCTGTATTGCATCCCAATCGTCGGACAAATCTTTTGCCACACATCCGCCAAGAATAGAACTTGAGACCACAGCGTGATTCGCCGATTCGCCCCCCCCCCTGCTCTCGCCGAAAATCCGGAGAGCCCGGAAGTCCGGCCCCAAAAAGCATGCAGAGAACCCACTCACCTATCGCCTCTTAAGCTTACCGCTGTCTTTGATAGCTACTGGCGCTTCGCGGTGGAAAGACAAAACGTCTTTTTCCGTCGCCTAGCGGGCGAGCCAGGTCCATGGACAACGGACCCGATTGTCTTGGCACATAAATTTACGAACGCTTACCGTGCTTCCGACCGGGTCAGTCAGTATCTCGTTCGCCATGTCATTTACCGAGAGGATCTCCCGACTTCAGGCGACGAAGTCCTGTTCCGAACGCTATTGTTCAAACTGTTCAATAAAATCGAGACTTGGAAACTGCTTGAGCAAACATTTGGCGCTATCACGTTCAAGGATTACCGTTTCGAACACTACGATGAGGTATTGAGCAAAGCGATGCGGGCCGGCAAACGTATCTACTCTGCAGCTTACATCATGCCTCCGGGAAGCTCTGCCTTCGGCCATAGCGCCAAGCATCAAAACCACCTTCGCCTTCTCGAGCGGATGATGGCCGATAACCTGGCGCTACAACTCGAGAATATGCAGCGAATGCAGCAGGCTTTTGAGCTATTGCGAAGCTATCCAACCATTGGCGACTTTCTCGCCTATCAGTTTGTGACCGACATCAACTACAGCGAGATCACCAATTTTTCCGAGATGGATTTCGTAGTTCCAGGCCCTGGTGCCAAGGATGGCATCCGTAAGTGCTTTGCGGACAGCGCCGGACTCAATGAGGCTGAACTCATTCGCTTGATGGTCGATAACCAAGAGCGTGAATTTGAACGCTTGGGTATCTCATTCCAGTCGCTCTGGGGGCGCAGGCTGCAGCTTATTGATTGCCAGAACCTGTTCTGTGAAGTCGACAAATATGCACGAGTAGCTCACCCAGACGTCTCTGGAATCTCGGGCCGCACCAGGATCAAACAAAAATTCTCACCCACTGGCGCTCTCGTCGACCCATGGTATCCACCCAAATGGGGAATAAATGAAAAGATTGCTGCGAGCTTTTCTGCCGGAGAGATTGCAAGATATGTTGATCAAGAAATATCAACAACAAGGCCGGGCCGGCAAATAGCGCTCGATTTAGGGGATTCGTTTTGACCTCTGACTCCGACAGTGAAACACCGACCAAGGCGGGACAAGGCGATTGTCTGAATCGTGGATTTATAGTTAGACACGGTCTCGATGTCATTGACATTGCTGACTTCTCACGCCTCATGAGATATCCCGCCAAAGACTACCTTGATAGATATTTCACAAAAGCAGAAATGGAAGCAGCGGGTGACGGAGTGACTCGGATACAGCGATTAGCGGGACGGTTCGCTGTCAAAGAAGCTGTATTGAAGGCACTTGGCACAGGATGGGGAAATGGCATCGCATTTACTGATGTGGAGGTCGTCACCTTGGAGTCCGGAGCACCAACGGTCATTCTGAAACGAAAACTTTCAGAATTAGCGAAGGCGCAGACACTATCGAGATGGCTTGTCAGTGTTAGTCATACAAGCACAGTAGCCGTCGCCAGCGTGATTGCGATCGGTTAAAAAGGAGACATGCAAGCGGGCGACAATTGGTCCATCACGTCATATTCAATTAACATATACCGGTGGATCGTTATAACAAGCATAAGATGCTCCCTTCGCTGAAATTTCACCGAATTCCAGCAAAAAGTAATGCGCCAGAGTTTTCGCCACTCAACTAATCATCACATGATGCATAAAATGTAATGGACCAACACACAACTACTGGAACGCTGACCTTTCTCCATGTAACGGACTGTCATTTATCGGACTCAGAAACGGTCCAGACCATTGATCAAAAAACACGAGTTCGGGGAGTTACGCAACCACTGCGATCCAAGGTCCTTCAGGATGCTCTCCACAAGCTGGCCGATAGTTACTACCAAAAAAATAAAACCATCGATGGCGTGTTGTTTTCCGGCGATGGCACGTTGAAAGGTGATCCCAATGGCCAAATAGAGCTACGCAAGATTCTTCTCGCCGAACTGGGCCGCGTCGGAGTTACCAATGCAAATATCATTGCGACCCCTGGCAATCACGACATTGTGGCGTGTTCAGAACCTAGCACTCTGCAACGGTACCAACTATTTCAGGACGCATGGCTAGGGTCTGATCCGGTTGTTGTTCCCTTCCTTGATGGCATTCACGACATTGGAGAGATTACCCTTTCATCGCATGTACTTAAGGACCCTCAGGGCAATTGGGCCGTATTCCCGATTAATACAGCAAACTGGTCGCAGTTAAGAATCTCCGATGAAGACGATTCAGAAATTGCCAAACTCAGGGCTTTCATTAAGACAGAAGGTGATACCGGACACCTCTCAACGCTGGATCGGTTGTGCAGCTATGATATTGCACGGGTGTCTGAAAATCAGTTGGAAGCACTAAGAATGATGGTGAAGGAAACTGGTGATGTTCGCGTTCGAATAGCCGTCCTTCATCACCATTTACTACCCGTCGATGGTCGGGAGGAATTTAAGGCATTCGCAGACATTACCAATCTCGGGCAGCTCAGACAGGTTCTGCGTGACCTTGGATTCAACGTTGTCGTGCATGGACACAAACATGCCACCGCTGCCTATTACGATCATATCTATCCGGATGGTGCCACTGAGCAGATTCCACATCGGGTGCTGACTATATCCGGAGGAACCTACGGGCCGACAGGACAACATCCCGATACCCCACTTCAGCTTGTACGGATAGACGGCATTCCTCATGCGCCAAAGTGCACAATCGACTCGCTTAGCTCTGCGCCAGCTGGCCGAGGACAAAAAATCACCACATCCCCTACCTACCGACTCTGGGAGGATGATCCAACGGCGTGCGGACCAGTTACGATCTTTGGAACATCAATCGATGATGTTTATGTACGAGCGATCCAAACAATAAAGGATGCCCCCAATCGCCCCATTATCTGCACCATAGATTTCCCACCCGAAGATAACCAACTCCCATTTCCCAAAGACTACCCTCGCGATGGTACCGACGAAGAGAGACGCGAGTGGTTCGAAGAGACGGTTCAGTGGTGGCAACTACATGCTTCGCGAATCGAGGCTAGAATCCCCTATCTCCATGGAAGTCGCCTGAAACGGTTTGGAGGCAGCCTTGACCAAATTAAGCGAGTAGTTGAGCTGATAGTAAAAGAAGAAAAGACAAGCAAAGCCATCGCGCTGGTCGTGGACCCAGGAAGAGACTTTATCAGCGATAGTCCTTTTGCCTCATTTTGTTTTGTTCAATTCTGCCTTCGCCCTGACAAAACCCTCGATTGCATAGGCTACTACCGAGCGCAGGAATTCAAGTCATGGTGGCCAGTCAATATCGCCGAATTGCGCCACCTGCAATTAGAAGTTGCCGCTCAAGCGACAGTGACTCCAGGGAAGATAACCACTATCTCGCCATATCCGCGTCTTAGCAAAGAACAGGACAGTATCCGGCAACCAACCAAAGTCGCAGTGCCGCTGATTGATCAGTGGGTCGACAATCATCCTGTGCGAATAGCAAAAATTGCTTTAACTCTTGCAAATAACTCTGTCACCAAAGATCCGGAAGGGCTTATTTTCTGGAACCGTTGCCTTGCTGACCTAGAGCAGAATGCAAACACAAAGTTCCATCAAGATGGCGTCCAAGTTGCAATTGACGGCTTAAAAATATTGCTGGAGTGGCTTGAGGCTACTGCTGGCTCCAAAGATATAGTTGATCTGATTAGTGGCTTGCTTGAAGTCAACGAACTGTTTGATCGAGGCCCCAAGAAAAGTTCGGATTTCAAATATTGGCAAAAAACGGTGAAAGATAAATTGAAATGCTTGCGCAATACGCAAAGCACTCCAAGCAATATCACGGCTTAGATATTGAAATAACTTGACATCTTCGCAGATATATATTGATACATCAATCAACCGAAATGGCTACTGTGGCTATAAAAATAACGAAAATCAAATCAAAAAAATGGATTTTTGAGCCCAAAAAGGAATTAAACCCATGATCCACCTGTTTGAAGGTTGCACTGCTGATGAAATCTGGCGCCAGGCTGCTGATGCGCTGATTAACAGTAATACAACCTCGCTTCAAGCAAGCCGTCTTGGGCCCATGCGCGAACAATTACACAGCAGTCTCCATTTGCGCGACCCACGTCAGCGTTGGGTGCTATCGCGCCGACCTGCAATGAATCCTGCTTTTGCCATTGCCGAATTGGTGTGGATACTACAAGGGCGAAACGACGCGGCTTTCCTGAATTATTGGAATCCTGCTTTACCCAACTTTGCGGGTCATGGCGATACCTATCATGGTGCTTACGGACACCGCCTGCGGCAGCATTTAGGGGTGGATCAACTTGAACGGGCGTATCAGATACTGTCCCAAAATCCGGACAGTCGACAGGTCGTGTTACAGATATGGGACTCTCAGGTCGATCTTCCTCATTCAAATGGCGCTACCCGCAATGCAGATATCCCCTGCAATATTGTGGCCATGCCAAAAATCCGAGCAGGAAAACTGGAGTGGTTGCAGGTCATGCGAAGTAATGACCTCTTCCTGGGGACTCCCCATAATTTCGTTCAATTCACATCTCTACAGGAAATCATGGCCGGTTGGCTCGGAGTCGAAGTTGGCTCATTTTTACTGATGACAGATAGTTTGCACCTCTACAGCGAAGATATTGAAAAACTGGCGATCGCGGACCCGAATCCTCTAGCAGCAAACAACGATCTCCTGAACTTGAGAAAAAATGAATTCGACCAAGTCTTAGCTCTAATCGGTGAGACCATGGACGAATTACGCTCAGCCCACCTATTACCCGAACGCTTCGTCCAATTAATCAATCGAACCGATTTGCCTGCAGGTTGGCATAATCTTCTGCGCATAGCAGCGGCGGATTCAGCACGTCGCCGAAATTGGCAGGATGAAATGAACCTGGCCTCATCCTCCAATACAAATCCGATACTGAATGTTGTGTGGCAAGCCTGGAGAGAACGATGCGAGCGAACCACATAGGAATAGACAGAGCCACTTTTAGTTACTGACTGTTTACAGTGAAACTATTATTTCAAATATTTCGTCAACAATCAGATCAATCGTGTCTTCATTTTTGATTGGGACTACTGAGTATTTCTCGGACTCCTGCTCAATCAACTCACGATAAACCTGTGCTATCTCCGATGGAACGGATACCGAAGAACGACTCATCAGAAAAAGTGCAGTTGGCCTAATCTCTTGCCAGACCAAGTGCTCCACGGCGAGGGCCTTTTCGAGTTGCGCTACAGGCACTCCCGCAGCAATACCATAGACCCATGTCGACCACCAATATCGATCCAAGAGGACGGTCTTCCCCTCTCTGAGCAACGGCAAAATACGCCGTTCGATCGTATCGACATGCGCTGCGACATGAAGGATTTGCAAGCTCAGCGCGGATAAATGTTCAACACCGAATTGTGCTGGCTGATGATGAAGTTCGTAAATGTGAGCGCCAAGCGTCCCGGATTCTTTGCCCGGGAATGAAAACAGCACGCAATTCTGATCAACCGCATGTAGGCGTTTTTTTATCTCTGCAATGATTGTCGTTTTTCCCGCACCGTCAGGCCCTTCAAAAACGAATAGCCGACCCATCATTTAACTGCCAAAACAACAATGACGTTACTACTTTTCATTTCAAATCGCCTTGTTTCAAGCCACAATCTGATTAACCAAATAACATAAATAGCAGATAGAACATAAAATAAGGCGCGCATACTCAGATAAAAACCACCATATTTTAACCTCTATGCTTACCAGCGGAATGGCATGCCTAAATCACCTTCGGCATGTAAAGCATCAAGCCATTCCACAAAAGCCTGAACAAATGTCTGCGGGTAACTATTCTTATAACCCCTCCCTATAACAATATCATGCCCCTCAAAGTCACGCAAATGACCAGGAACGTCTGGAGCAGATCTCCCCCAGTATGCAAACCGCGTCGCAATCAACACCTTGTCGGATTGGGTATCATTCAGGACATTGTCACTATTAGGTAATCCGTCTTCAAAGCTATGGTGAGAATCCAGTTGCAACCAAGGGCCTCCTGCTTTAGCTCGATGATAGATATTGTCCCCATATGCTCGCTTCAGACTGCCATGCAAGTCGGGACGCTTGTCAGCAAAACGGGCATCACGCCAATACTGATCGTAGGTTAATACCTCTGCTACTTGCATGGCATAGACAAGCCCCCGCGAAGCACGATCATCAACAGAGGTCAGACCAACGACCCAGTCGCCAACACTGGCGGAAGCCCTAATCCCTGGCTTGCAGGTCGCTAAAGTGCAGAAGCCAAAAAATGGATTAGGTGCAAAACCATAGTCACGCGCTACCACATAGGAAAAAAGCCGCATATCTCTACTCAGCAACCGTAACGAGGGATTTGCCGACGCTCACGAAGAGCCCCTTCCGGCGTTTCCCAACTGTTGATTTTACCGGCAATCGCATCGATTACACGTGCACCTTGCCAACCAACAACAGCATCAGCATAAGCATCGAGCGCATCTGGAATATCACAATTTGCTGCCCCATGATCCCACACACCGATAATTTTCTTACCGAGTGACTGGGCGTATTCTATTTCCCAGTTAACCCACTCACTCTGCTTCGTTTGGGGCGAAATAAGCACAACAAGGGAACCTGCCCACCGAATTCTCGGAGCAAGAATTGCGCTCTTGATATAGGCTTTGTTGTTGGCTGAATTGGGTTTGTCGCTGTTTATTGACCCATCACGCACATCAAGCCCACTACTTGCCATAAGGCTCTTTAGCGCTCCCAAGCGTGAGTCATCTTCGTGAACGTGACTAATAAAAACGTTCGCAACATCACGCGACACCTTCTTCTCCTTTTTCAATCGCCTAGCTGCATACCGCCACTTTTACCAAATTCTAATCTAGGACGTAAGTCCCCGGCAAACTCATCTTCCCTCAGCCCCTTAGCTCGCTAAACATAGTGTCCACTACGCATAGAAGTGGACACTTTCATGAACGTCACTAAACCCCGCCGTACCCGTCGTGAGGTAGGCTGGAAACAGTGGAGTCCGACGGATCGTGTAATTTACGATCTGGAGGATGAGAATGGAACGACTACCGAAGGGATTGTACTCGCCGGAATTTCGGGCGGAAGCGGTCAAACTGGTCGAGCAGACGGGGATGTCTATCGACCGTGCGGCGAAACAGTTGTCGATACCTAAAAGCAGCCTGAGCAACTGGGTGCGAGCGAAGAAGAAGGGGCAATTGGCTGCGGTAGGTCAGGGGCAACGTGTTCCGAGCGAACAGGAAATTGAACTGGCAAGACTGCGCAAGGAACTGGCCGAGGTGAAACAGGAGCGTGACCTGTTAAAAAAATTTGCGGCGTATTTCGCGAAGGAGTCGCGGTGAGATACGACCGAATTGATGGCTTGCGGCCCCTGCACCCTGTGGCGATGTTGTGCCGCCTGCTCAATGTCTCTGAGGCCGGTTATTACGCTTGGCGCCGTCGGCCACCGTCACAGCGAACTCAGGAGAATGCCCGGCTGGCGATTGAAATCAGGCTGGCGCATGAACGGACGAGGCAGACCTATGGCCCGGAGCGGCTGCAAGCGGAATTGGCTGATCACGGTATTCATGCAGGCGTTGATCGCATCAAACGGCTACGTCGCGAACTGGGACTGCGTTGTCGGCAGAAAAGGAAGTTCAGGGTGACCACGGACTCCCGCCATAACCTGCCGATTGCCCCGAATCTGCTCGACCGGCAATTCGCGGTGCCTGCGCCGAACCGTGCCTGGGTCACCGATATAACGTATGTGGCCACTGACGAAGGCTGGCTTTACCTGGCGGGTAAATGGCGAACTGGTCGGCTACGCCCTTGATGAACGGATGACGCAGAACCTGGTCATGCAGGCGCTCTTCCGGGCGGTTGCCGCTAGACGCCCAGAGAAGGGACTTGTCCACCACTCCGATCGTGGTAGCCAATATTGCGCCCATGCTTATCAGCGATTGCTACATCAATTTGGGATGCAAGTCTCCATGAGTCGCAAAGGCAATTGCTGGGATAACGCGCCGATGGAAAGCTGCTGGGGGTCGCTGAAAACCGAACTGGTCCATCATCGTCGCTTTGCCACCCGCGACGAAGCAAGACGAGAAATCACCGAGTACATCGAAATTTTTTACAACAGAATTCGCAAGCAGGCTCGCCTTGGCTATCTGTCGCCTGCTGC
>APMI01037402.1_pt1 | contig 10878 bp, 2 predicted proteins | sample 667938 | NCBI WGS metagenome assembly APMI01 (sample SAMN01084076, study PRJNA167559) | wastewater metagenome | biome: Wastewater | place: Denmark: Ejby Moelle, Odense | collected 2011-11-28
CCGATCCTTGAACACTACGAAGATGCTGTCTCGAACACTACGGGGAGTTTTTCAACAGAATCCGAGTAGACCAGTCATTTGCCCTTGAAGACCAGCAGCCAAGTCGTCGGCCATTGTTGCCGTTGATTTTTTGCCCACGTTCGCTCAGACCTCACGACGTTTGTGCGCGGCCGGTCACCCCCCAAGCCCGACGCGAGCCTACCGCTCCCGTCCCGCCTCATGCCATGCCTTGCGCACGGGCGAGAGCAGATACTCCATGACCGTCCGCGTGCCGAGCAGGATTTCCGCATGGGTCTGCATTCCCGCGCTCAAGGCAAAGTTCTGCTCATCCAACGAGAGATGCATTGCCTTGAGCGTCACCAGCGCCTTGTAGAACAGCATTGGGGTTCTCGCTGGCGCCTTGTCGTTCGGATTGTTGCCGTTGCCGGTGGCATTGTCGGCCGAATCGGCGCTGACATGCTCGACCGTCCCGTCGACCATCCCGTACTTCTGGAACGGAAACGCCGCGAACTTCAGCTTGACCGGCTGACCTTGCCGTACAAAGCCAATATCCTCGTTACTCACCCACACCTCGGCGCGTAGCGTCTCCTCCTTCGGCACCAGCGTCAGCAGCACGGTGCCCGGCTGCACCACGGTGCCGGCCGAATGCGTGGCGAGATCCTTGACCACACTCGCCTGCGTCGCTTTCAGTTCGAGCAGCTCCTGGCGATGCGCCTGTTTGGCGACTTCCTGTGCCAGCCTGTCGAAGGCGCCCTGAATCTCGTTGCGTTCAGCGTAGAGCTGGCGCTGGTAATCCGATTCGATCTGCGCGAGCTTCTTCTCCGACTGATTCATCTCAGCCCGGGCCGATTCGATCAGGTGTCCCTGCGTCTTGAGTTCCTGTTCCTTCTCGATGCGCTCGCGCTTCTTGTCGTCGGCCATCAGGCTACCGGCAAAGCCGTCCTGGGCCAGTTTCTCGAACGCCTTGTCCTGCGCCCGGTAGTGCGGCAGGGTTTCGGTGAGCTTGGTCTTGATCTGCTGCGCCGAAGCCAGATCGGCACGGAACTTGGCCAGCTGGCTGCGTTCTTCGGCCAGCGCCGCCTCCAGCGCATTGCGGTTGGCCCGGTACTGCGCGGCGACTTCGGCGACTTCGCCGGCCAGCGTCGGTGGATCACCGGCCTCGGCCGCAAAGGCCTCACCCGCCAGCTCGGCATCGATGCGGCGCAGGGTCAGGCGCTTTCTCTGGTATTCGGCATCGATGGCTTTTGTGTCGGCTTCGCTGATCAGCGTATCCATGCGCATCAGCACCTGGCCGGGACGGACGGTCTCGCCCTCGCGCACCAGGATTTCCTTGACGATACCGGCGTCGGCCGGCTGCACGATCTTCAGATAGCTTTGCGGAATCAGCTTGCCCTCGGCGACGGCGACGATATCGAGCTGCCCGATCAAAGCCCAGAGGAGCAGCGCGGCGAGCAGGGCGAGCAAGGTCCACAGCACCTTGCGCCCGAGCGGGTTGGGCGAGGTCTCCTGCAGGCGCAATAGCGGTGGCGAGAAGTCGTGGTAGTCGGGTTCGGCCGCGGCGAAGTTGAAGGTCGGGAGTTTCATCTGGGCTGACTGGAAAGGTGGAGTTCAAACCCCACCGCAAAGGCGCGAAGGCGCAGAGGAAACGCAGAGAGAAAATCCTGAATACGGGTTTCTCTGCGTCATCTCGGTGTCTCTGTGCCTCTGCGATAGATTTGAAGGCATTGACTACGACAGACGCTGCGTTCCGGTCTGCAAGCCGGCCAGGGGATTGAGCGTCTGTGCCGAGGTACCGAGTCCGGCGTTGTTGAGAACATCGAAGGCCGGCGTGACACCAATACCGGCCAGCGTGCCGTTCTTGCCGTACTGGTAAGCCAGATCGCCACCCAGCGCGGCACTGTCCGAGCCGGCCAGCTGGAAGTCGAGCAGAGCATTGGTCAGCGCCCAGCTGGTCAGCGTCGGTGTCGCGGTGCGTGCGGCATCAAAGGCACCGACCAGACCGGCGAAGTTGAAGTTCTCGACCTTCTGATCACGCAAGGGATCGCTGCCACCGGCATCGAAATCGGCCATGGCTTCGGCGATGACTTGCAGATTGACCACCGGTTTCGATGGCGAGGTGGCGTACCAGTCCTTGAAGGTGATCTGGTCGGTGGCGCCGACCTTGAGTACCAGGTCGTTGGTCGCTTTGCTGAACGAGAGGTCGGTATAGAGCACGCCACCACCCAGCGAGACGGTATCGCTGCCGGTACCGCCTGCCGCAAAGATGTCCTGACCATCACCCGTGTTGAACAGGATGACGTCGTTGCCGGCGCCAGTGGTGTAGGTGTCGTTGCCGAGGCCGCCGAGGTAGATTTCTGCGCCCGCGCCTCCGGTGATGGTGTCGTTGCCGGTGCCGCCGTTGAACAGAGCGGTGCCGGCAGTGTCGGTCAGGATGTCGTTACCATCGCCGCCTTCAAGGATGTCGTTGCCGGCGCCGCCATAGAGCCGATCGTTGCCCGCGCCACCCGCAATAAAGTCGTTGCCTGCACTGCCGGTGATGGTGTCGGCGCCCGCACCCCCGTTGATGCGCGCGATGCCGACAAGCTCGGTGCTTGAGAAGTCGAGCGTGTTGTCGTACTGCGTCCCGGCAATGATGTTGGTGCCGCCCCCACCGTCGATGCGCTCGACGGTCGCCGCGCCGCTGTAGTAGTACATCCGGATGGTGTCGTCGCCAGCACTGCCGAGCACCGTATCGAAACCGTCGTCGCCCTGGAAACGATCCTCATAGGGATCCGTGCCAGTGATCAGGAAGGTGTCGTCACCGGCGCCGCCATAGAGCCGGTCTGCACCGGTACCGCCGACGATGATGTCGTTGCCGGAACTGCCGGTGATGGTGTCGGGACCGGGAGTGCCGATTAGCGTCAGTCCGGAAACAGCGCTGACGGCTAGCGCAAAACCGCTGGAGACGTTGGCACCGGCCAGGTCGGTCGCGGTGACCGTGAGGTCGAGACTGCCGACATCGGCATTGGCGGGGGTGCCGCTGAAACTACGTGTGGCGGTATCAAAGGTCAGCCAGCCAGGGAGCGGATCGCCGTTGGCGAGCGTTGCCGACAAGGTCAGGATGTCGCCGGCATCGGCATCGGTAAAGGCATCGGCCGGGACGGTGAAGCTGAACGGGGCGTCTTCGCTGGCGGTCTGGTCGGAGATCGGCAATGAAACCGTCGGCGCGTCGTTGGTGTTGGCCACGGCCAGCGCAAAGCTGCGGGAGACGTTGGCACCGGCCAGGTCGGTCGCGGTGACCTTGAGGTCGAGGCTGCCGACATCGGCATTGGCGGGGGTGCCGCTGAAACTACGTGTGGCGGCATCAAAGGTCAGCCAGCCAGGAAGCGGATCGCCGTTGGCGAGCGTTGCCGACAGGTTCAGGATGTCGCCGGCATCGACATCGGTAAAGGCATCGGCCGGAACGGTGAAGCTGAACGGGGCGTCTTCGCTGGCGGTCTGGTCGGTCAGAGCGGTGGTGACCACCGGGGCGTGATTGGTGCTGACCAGTGCGCTGACATTCATTGCGAATGTCTGGCTGGCCGATGCGCCGTACAGGTCGGTGGCCACCAGCTTGAGGTCGAGACTGCCGACATCGCCGTTGGCGGGTGTTCCCGACAGGGTGCGCGTGGTGGCGTCGAATGCCAGCCACTCAGGCAGTGGGCTGCCATCGGATTGCTCGATACTGTAGACCAGCGTATCGCCGATCGCGGTATCGCTGTCGGCGAAGGCACTGGCCGGTACGACCAAGCTGAACGCGGTGTTTTCGCTGGCGTCCTGGTCGGCTAAAGCAGTCTCTGCGATGGGTGCCAGGTTTGTTTTCTGGCGTAGGGTTTCCGCTGTCCAGACGGTGCCCTCCGCGAATTCGATGTGTTCAATCTTGTGGGAATCGTCGGCGAACCAGCCCTGGACGCGAATCTGATTCCCGCCTCCCGCAGCCAACACCAAATCCATTTCGTCGCGGCTGACTACGACCTCGGCCGGGGCTATGCCAGCAGCGAAAACGATGCGGTCAATATTGCCTGCAGTGGCGTCGTGTTCGATTATCGTGTCGCTGCCAAATCCCGCGTCGAACTGGTAGGTGTCGTCGCCCGTACCGCCGTATAGGAAGTCGTTGCCGGCGCCACCGTTGAGAAGGTCGTTGCCCGCACCGCCAAAAAGTCTGTCGTCACCTGCCCCCGACGACACATGATCATTGCCACGGTCAAAAACAAAGGTTTCGTTAGCCGCAGTTCCTATCACATCATGGTCGGCACGCATACGCTCGACCATCTGTCGAAGCGTCAACACCGTACCGTCTGAGAATTCATACAGTTCAACACCCCCACCAAAATCCGAACCGGGCAAAGCCACCCGAGCCAGCATTCCTGTCGGCCCTTTTAACCATAATCCGTCTGTCTCCTCAGAACCCTCAGAATCCTCGGAACCCATCACGAGAATATTTTCAGGCGTCACCCCTTCTCCAAAAACCAGGCGATCCTCGCGCAGTGCACCGGAGCCGTAATAGCTTTCCATGGCCACATAGTCGTCACCCTCTATGTCCGGAATTTCCGGCAACGGCGGTACGTACTTGGCGTTGACAATGAAGAACCCAGTCGCGTAAGGGTCGTGCGGGTCATCGGTGCTGGCGCCTTGAGCAATCAATTCCTCAATTGATTCGGCGACCATCATGAAGTCGCCGGATATTCCTTTGTACTCTTCTCCATGGATAGCCCACATGCCGCCATAGTCATCGCTCAGTTCAAAATTTGTAATTCCGTGCTGTGCTGAATACCAGCGACGAAAGCGCTCATAGTCGTCGCCCCTGTCATCGATGTAGTCACCGGTATCCTCTTCAAGTAGCCGGTACGTGTCGCCGCCATACCCGCCGTGCAACGCATCGAAGCCGCGTCCGCCGATCAGGATATCGTCCGCATCACCACCGCAGATCGTGTCATCCCCATCGTTGCCATAGAGAAAAGCGCCACGGGCCGCCAGTATCTCGTTCTGATCCGAAATTGCCTCGATGATGTCCGTACCCAAACCACCATCCACCAAAGCGCCGCTCGACTGACTCTGGTCGTAATTGACGTCTCCGTAGTGAGTGAACGCCGGGCGATAATCGACGCTGATCTCTTCATAACCGTTTGATACGCCTGCTTTTTCCGGAATGCGCAGATTGTAGATTTCGTGTGAAATTGTGTAAACGCGCATCGAACCTTCCACCGCTGCGGCACTTTCTGCCGTGGAATGAACCCAGAAACCCCGGAGCGCGCCTTGGTAGTCGTAAGACGCGGTCATACCGGCAATGACCCCGCCGGTGCGCTGTCCTGAAACTCCATTTTGGACGGGAACAAAGCTCGCTGCCTGATACGGCGATGCCACAACCAGGTTGCCGTCACTCTGAACACTACCGATCCGCTTCAGAACGTTCTCTTGAGTGCTGCTGTATACCCATGACCAGTCCGAAACGGTCGGCGAAAACACTACTTCACTGGCTCTGTCCTGCTCGTTCGTGGCCCGTTGATACGTCAGATGGTACTTTCCATCCGATCCGCGCACGTATCCGTCTGCGACCTGCATCGCGGCAAAATCGGCCAGTAGGGTCTGCTTGTAGTTGTTCTTAACCGTCAGGACGCTTCCCGTATCCGGTTCCAACTGGCTCGCCAAGGTCGCCATGTCTATTTCCGACGACTCACCAAACCGGAAGCGCCAGTCCTGGGAATTCGAGTAATAGGCCGATAGCCGTACGGAATCGTTCTGCCCCTTGAGCCCAACCAGCAGATCATCGCCGTCACGGGTCAGCTTCAGGTAGATCGGCAGGAGACCGGGATCAAATACCAACACGCTCTGCTCGCTGCCCGTTTCAACGATCGTGTCGTTGCCCACGCCAAAACCAAAGTGATAGACATCTTTACCAAGGCCGCCTGACAAGGTGTCGTTACCGGCGCCGCCGATCAACTCGTCATCGCCTGCACCGGCATCGATGACGTCGTCACCACGCCCGCCATCAAGGGTGTCGTTCCCTGCCGTGCCGACCATCGCGTCGGCCTCGTCAGTCCCTTTCATATTCAGTGCGGGCAATCTCGACACTATTTCCTGCCAGCTCAATTCGCTGCTGTCGGCAAAGACAACCCGCTCGACTGCGCCAAGCGCCCCGTCGCGGATGCTGACGCGGTCGCCTTCACCAAAATCCAGATTGAGATAACGCCCCCCGTCGATCGCCTGGAAATGGCTGACGCTTAGCTGCTCGAGCGAAATACCCTCTCCCAGACTCAACGTATCAGTGCCTCCGCCCTCAATCAGCACATCGGCACCATCGCCCCGAGCGAACAGATAGGTATCGTCGCCATCGCCACCCTCAAGGCGGTCGTCGCCCGTTCCGCCATTCAGTACATCGTTGCCCGCCAGACCATAGAGATAATCATTGCCGGCTCCGCCGGCCAACTGGTCGTTGCCAGCTGCACCGGAAAGTGAATCGTTATCGGCCCCGCCGGACAGATCGATGCCCAAGCCCAGCAAGCTCTTCCGATCCAGGACCGCGCCATTCGCGAACGCAAAGTTGTGAATCACGGCATTGGTTCCGGGGTTTGCGAAGCCGAAATTCTCGATCCGAACTTCGTTTCCATCGCCCTCGCCGACCTTGATTACCAAGGTGCCGTTCTCGCCAAAAAGTCGCAGGTCAGCCGTGCTTATTCCTTCGCCAAACCGAAGCGTATTCGCTCCGAAGTGGCCAAATTGCGCGCTACTATCGACTATCCGGTCCAGCCCATCGCCGGCATCGTAAAGGTAGGTGTTGTTTCCACCGCTGCCGCTCAAGGTATCGTTACCCCGCCCCCCGGAGAGCGTGGCATAGGAATACGCTGCAACCAGCGCGTCGTCGCCTCGACCGCCGGAGACAAGTTCATGTCCATTGACGTCCATACCGCTCATTGCCGTATCCGAGTAGCGGCCAATGAGCCCGCTCGTCGTTAACTCCACACCCCCCACCTCGTAGCATTCGATGACGCCACCAACACCGCCGACGATGGCCAGCTTGTCGCCGGCTCCGTATTCGACCAGCAACAGTTCCCCGTCGTTGACGGCGCTCACTTCAAAGGTCTCGGCAGAAACACCGTCAAAACGCACGGTGTCCGTGCCTTCATCATCGTGGAGGGTTTCGACTGTATTGTCTGCCGCCATCGCGCCATCGCCTTGCCGGAAGATGTAAATGTCGTCGCCCGCATCGCCCCACAGGTTGTCGGTGCCCGTGCCGCCGTCGAGTGTATCGTTGCCTTCGCCACCGACGAGACCATCGTCTCCGGCGCCCCCCGTAAGCATGTCGTTCCCGATGCCGCCATCGAGAGTGTCATCCCCTTCTCCACCATCAAGGGTGTCATCACCGGCCTCGGCCAGGAGTTGGTCGTTACCCGCACCGCCAATCAGCGTATCGTTACCGCCATAGCCGCGCAGATAGTCATTGCCGTCGCCGCCATCGAGGAAGTCATTGCCTTGATAGGCAACGGGAATATCGTCGCCGTCGCCGAACAGGAAGTCGTCGCCCTGACCACCAAAGAGCGTGTCGTTGCCGCCGTTGCCGTTGAGGGTATCGTTCCCATCGCCGCCGTCGAGAAAGTCATCGCCGTGATCAGCCGGCGAGATATCGCCACCGCTATCGCCGACCAAGGTGTCGTTGCCGGCGCCACCGTAGAGCCGGTCGTTGTTGCCGTAGCCCCAGAGCGTATCGTTGCCTGCGCCGCCATGAAGAAGGTCGGCACCGTGATAGGCGATCGGCAGGTTGTTGCTGTCGCCCACCAGTTCGTCATCGCCGTCGCCGCCGTAGAGTTCATCAGCGCCACCCGCGCCGTAGAGATGATCATTACCTGCCCCGCCGTCGAGGATGTCGTTGCCATGATATTCCGGCGGGTTGTACCAGACCGCCACATTGCCGATCGGCGGCGTGGTGCTTTGTGTGGTGTCGCCCACCAGCCAGTCGTCGCCATTACCGCCGACCAGATAATCGTCGCCAGCCTGACCGTAGAGCCGGTCGTTATCCTCGTCGCCATACAACTGGTCAGCGGATTCGCCGCCAAACAGCCAGTCATTGCCGGCGCCCCCGCGTAGCAGGTCGGCGCCGCCGTTGCCGACATAAGGATCGCCCAGGAAGCCATCGAGATTCAGGAGGACCGCCGTCTGGTCGACGACCGCGCTCCAGTTGGCACGGCTGGCCTCATAGCTGCCGCTGCCAAATAGCAGGTCGTCGCCGTCGCCGCCCAACAGAATATCGTCGCCCGTCCCGCCGGCCAGTAGATCATTGCCAAGGCCGCCGTCGAGCAGATCGTTGTCCGCGCCGCCATGCAGCGCATCGTCGCCGTCGCCGCCGTAGAGCCGGTCATTGCCGCCGGTGGCGATCAGCGTGTCCTTGCCTCCCAGGCCGTAGAGTTCGTCGTCGCCCGCGCCATCGCGCAGGGCGTTGGCCGCTTCGTTGCCGTTGAGCCGGCCGTTGCCGGCAAGTTCGCCGTAGTCGCCGACGGCGGCCAGTTCGAGGCGGCCCAGGCTGCTGGCGTTGATGATGGTATGAATCTGGTTGTGCCATGTGGTGGCCGCGTCGACACCGGTGGGCGTGCCCACCGGGAGGACTTCCGGTGCCACCGCGCCCGGCAGGGTAATGCCCAGTTGCCCGGCCGCCCAGCCCTTGACACACAGGCCGCCGTCGGGGCCCTGGATGGACAGGCGTTGGAAGGTTTCGTTGCTCTCGGTCCAGTCGGTGAGGATGTAGGTGAAGGTCGTGCCGCCGGCTTCTTCTTGCCAGACCATGCCGGAGCTTCCCACGGCCGGGCCGCCGTGCAGGGTGATGCCGTCGTATTCGATGCGGCCGAGTCCGTCGGTATCCGCGATCCAGTCCCAGCCGTCGCCTGACGTAAATTGGTAGGTATCGTTACCGGTTCCGCCTTCGAGGCGGTCGTTGCCTTTGCCGCCGGTGAGGACGTCGGCATCGGCACCGCCCTGGAGGAGGTCGTTGCCAGCGTCGCCTTCGAGGATGTCGATTCCGGTACCGCCTTCGAGGTAGTCATTACCAGCGCCTCCGTTCAGCTTGTCGTCGCCAGCCATGCCGTAGAGGTTATCGCTGTCACCGCTGCCATCAATCGTGTCGGCGGTCTTGGTGCCGAAGACGATCTGGTGGTCGTAGACGGAAATACCCTGGCCATCGATGGCCAGGGTCATTCCGGATTTGACGTCTACGAAATCCCAGTTGCCGCTGATTTCGTTTGTGTCGTACTGCGAGGTGTAGGGTTTTTTATCTGCGTCATACCGTAAACGCCAGGCCAACATCGCTGCCCGGTCTTGCAGATACAGTTCCGTCATGGAGCCCTGGTCGGTAGCCGGGTCGTAGAGGTCAAGCGAGCCGTCGGTGTTGTGCTGTGCGTAGAGCGAATCCCCGGAAATTATGAAGGGGTTGAGTTCCCGCAGGGCATAGCGCCAAGCGATATCTTCCTTCGCTGCCGCAACCATTTGGTTCCGACTGAAGGTGCTGTCGATGGTCAGCGCGCGACTCGTCAGATCCTGCGGGATCGCAGAATTGAGGTTGAAGTCGTCGCCGAACACCAGCTTGAGCATTCGCTCTGCCACGTCCCTCGCTTGCTCTTCCGTTCTATCCTGGAACAGGTAGGCAATCTCTTTGCCCCAGTCCCCGCCGAAGTAGCCGCCGGCCACCGAGGCGATCAATACGGTAGCCATGCCGACGGGTGTGGCGAGCGCAACCCCGGCCAAGACCAGGCCGGCGGCGGCCAAACGCCCAATGCGCCTGCCGCAGCTTGCCCGGCTGTCGAGCCGGCCAGTTCGGCGGCAAAGTCTTCGATGAGGTGCTTGGCTTCGTCGGTGCGGCCTTGTGCATAGGCATCGCCCGCTTGCAGGGCAACGACGCTTCCCGCAAGGATGCCCAGCCATGGCCCAAAGTGGGCCAGTTTTGAGGCGCCTGCCTTGCTCAGCGAGACAATCGCGGATTTGGCCATGCGTTCTTCCTCAGCGGCCGTCGTCGCCAAGCTGGCTGCGACCTTGGCTTCTTCGGTAAAGCTCAGGAAGGTGCTGGTGTTGCCGATGCCTGCCTTGCTCAGGATCGTTTCTTTCGTAGCGGCATTCAAGACCACCGAGGACAGGTCGCCTGTGACCACCATTTCCAGCAACTTGGCACGCGGGATGCCGGATATTTCGGTGATGTCGCTGCCAGATTGCAGCTTGGCGAGTAGCTTGGGGAGTTCGTTTACTTTGAATACGCTGTCCTCGGCGGGCAGTTCGGTCAGTATTTTGACCGGACCGTTCGTGGCGTCGACGAACATCTCCGATGCGGTTGCCCATGGGCCGGAGCCGCCTTTGTTCATCCAGAGTTTGGCGAGGTCGGAATCGGGGGCGTCTATAAAATCTTGCAATGTGGCATAGTCAAATGCTTGAGCAACTTTGGCTTTGAATTCGGCGGAGTTCAGAACTTCAGCTGCCATCGTTTTGCCGACGTGGCGAACGTCATTGCCCATTGATTCGACAATTTTCCAAGCAGGCGTCCCGGCAGCAATATCGCCGGAGTACAACACCGTGGTTGTACCGCTGGCTTCGACCGAAAGCTGTTGAACGAACCTAATGATATCGGATTGATTCGCGCCGACGTTGGCAAGCTCCTGGATGGCTGCATTAGTATTTGCAAAAGTCATCGCAATTACTCCTCAACGAATTCGACGGTGGCGGTTCCTTGCTTGTAGGTGGAAAACACCCCCCCACCGCAGTAGTCGCCCAATGCTCGTTCAAGGTCCGCCACAATTTCTACGCGCCTTGATTCCAATTGCAGTGGTACCGTGAAGCCTTTGATCCGATAGCCGTACCAACATTTGCCATCCGGACGCATGCCCCCCC
>APMI01027082.1_pt1 | contig 10875 bp, 7 predicted proteins | sample 667938 | NCBI WGS metagenome assembly APMI01 (sample SAMN01084076, study PRJNA167559) | wastewater metagenome | biome: Wastewater | place: Denmark: Ejby Moelle, Odense | collected 2011-11-28
GCCAGCGGCACCCCTGCCAGACAAAGGGCCAGCGCGGCAAGGATCGGCGCTGGCCAGGACAGCCCCGCCACCAGCGCCCCCACCGCGACCAACCCGGCGAAAACTCCGGCAAGACTGGCCGCGACCTGCTGCGCTGGCCCGACCAGAACCAGCCCCGGCGCATAGACGAACAGGAACGGCACGACATAAATAATCCAGCCGAACCGCATCGCGGCCCAGGCCGTCGCCGAAAACGAGGCGCCGGATATGCCGCTGGCGGCCAGCGCGGCAAAGGCCACTGGTGGAGTGATCATCGACACCATGCCGTAATAGAGCACGAACAGATGCGCCGCGATGACCGGCACGCCCAGCGCAACCAGACTGGGGGCCAGCAGCGTGCCGACGATGACATAGACCCCGGTCGTCGCCATGCCGGTGCCCAGCAACAGCGCCGCAACCGCCGTCAGCACCAGCGACAGGAACAGGCTGGTTTCGCCCAGACTGCGGATTGCCAGCGTCAGGCTGACATCCAGTCCCGTCATCGCCAGCACGCCGACAATCACGCCCAGGGCAGACCCCGCCACCACCAACCCGGCCCCGGCGCGGACCGTCCCGGCCCCAACCGCCACAAGGCGCGACCAGACCCGGCGCGGCCCCTGCAACCCGAACGCAACCGCCAGCGCCGAGGCGATGCCGCCGATCCCGGCAAGCTCTGTCATCCGGTCGCCGCGAAACATGAGGACCGAGATCACCAGCATCGGCGCCAGATGCCACAGATCCGACCAGCACAGATCGCGCTGCTGCGCCTGAAACCGCGCCTCGTCCTCGGGCGACAGGACCGGGACGGCCCTGCCCTCGATCTGGCGGCCCAGCCAGGTCGCCTGATGAAACATCACGGCAAAACAGATCAATGCCGGCACCGCCGCCGCCAGCGCGATGCTGCCATAGGGAATGCCGGTCAGGTCGGACATGATGAAGGCCGCCGCCCCCATCACTGGCGGCGTCACCTGCCCCATGGTCGAAGACACCGCCTCGATTCCGCCCGCCATCGGGGCCGACACCCCGATGCGCCGCATTCCCAGTATCGTGAAGGTGCCAGAGGTAAGCACATTCGACGTGGCACTGCCCGACACCAGCCCGAACAGCGCCGAGGATACCACCGTGGCCTTGATCGCCACGCCCTTGCCCCGGCGCGATACCACCCGCGCCAGCGCATCTATCGCCGCCGTTCCGCCCGACACCTCATAGGCCGCGCCAAACAGGATATAGATCACCACGGTTCCCGCGATCACCCGTAACGAGCCGCCCAGAAATCCGTTGCCGCCAAAGACCAGATAGACGCCATAACGGTCTGCCCCCAGCGGCGGGGCATCAAAGGGCGCGGGCAGAAACTGCGCCAGATAGCCGACAACAAGAACCCCCGCCAGCAACCAGAACGTGGGCGCCCCCGATGTCAGCAGTACCGCAATCGCGACCAGCCCCGTCATGGCAACCGCGACCGTAACCAGAACTGGTGTTGGCGCGATGAACAGCGCGGAATCGTCCCCGAAATGGTGAAACAGGAACGCCGCAGCCCCTATTGCCAGAATGCCCGCCGCCACACTGGCCGCCCGCCTCACCCCTTTGATACGCACAGCCCAGGACCAGAACACCCATGCCAGCGCCGCCCCCAGTTCTGCCGCCAGAAACTGGTCGCCGACAAAGCGGCTGCGCAACTGGCGCAGCGGGTCAAGTGCCCACAGGATCGGCAAGGCAAGGACGACCACCCCGGCCACGACAGCCAGAACACCCGTCACCCCTGCGCTTTTCCTGTCGTGTTCCTGTGAAGGCGGGGTCAAGGGGTCTGGCCATGCTCTTTGAACCAGGCCAACGCCGCCGGGTGATAGGGCACCCCGATATCGACATTCATCGCCTGTGGCTCAAACCAGGCCAGACCGGCCACCGACTCGACCATGGCGGCCTTGCCTTCGGCCATCGACGTCAACAGGGCCGCCACATTGGCATCCGGCTCTTTCGCATGGGTATAGACGAAGTAATCGTATTGCAGCACTTCGGTCGGCGCGCTGATCGTCGTCAGGTTCGGGGCCGGTTGCAGCTCGTACAGGCTGGCGACGGGCACGATTTCCTTGACCCTGGCGGCGGCGGCGGCATCGCTGCCCATCGGCAGCGGCGTGATGCCGCCCACATCCTTGGCCACCTGTTCATCGCGCGGGGTGCCGATAACATGGATAAAGGCATCCAGATCTCCGGCCACGAAGGATTCCGCCATGGCGGTAAAGTTCGGGACCGTTACCTTTTCCACATCGCCATAGCCAAGCCCGCCGCTGGCCAGCATCGCCGAAATCAGGCTTTCGCCGGTCACGGCCTGCGGAAAACCTGCCGGCAGCCGCTTGCCCTTCAGATCGGCGATCGAGGTGATGCCACTGTCCGCCCGCACCGCCAGAACCATGCGCATCGGCACCAGCCGGGCAACCAGTTGCAGGTCGCCAAGCTGGTAATCCTTGAACTTGCCTTCCCCCATATAGGCCTGACGAATGGCGATGGCGTTCTCCAGCCCGAAATCGACCTGCCCCAGATTCACAAAGGTGCTGGCCTGACTGGTGCTGTCATAGGGCTGGGGCCGCAGGTCCATCCCGGCGACGTCGGTTGCCGCCTTGCCGATGGCCAGTGCGTAGTTATAGGTCGATGACCCCTGCGCCGCCGAGGCGATCGTCACCGGCTCGGCTTTCGCGATGCCCGCCCCGCACAGCGCGATGCCCAGTACCAGGAAAATTCCCCTTGATGCCTTAGCCATGTCTCGTCCCCCAAAGCCCAGCGGAAGGAAGGATCAACAAAAGACAGCCGACTGCCCTGAGGGCGATACCGATCTGCCGGAAAACCCGGAACTGGCTAAGCATCCGCCCGAACAATCTGAACAATGCGCACGAAAAATGAAACCTTTAATCTTTGCCGGGCAACGGGCATCCAAGGGTTGACGGTGGCTCGGATTTGGCAAAAACTTTCCTTGTGACCGCTGCAAGCCAGACAGTCCCTGCCCCAGACCAGACAGGCCGCGATGCGCTGCGCCTGCCCTATGGCTATGTGGCGCCCTCCAACCCGACCGAGCGCGCCGTCGCACAAGTGTTTGCCGATGTGCTGCGCGTCTCGCCGGTCGGGGTGGATGACGATTTCTACGATCTTGGCGGCGATTCCCTGACGGGCGAACAGATCAGCCTGGAGTTGCAGCAACGCATCGGGCGTGATTTTGCAATCTCGACCCTGTTCGATTGCCCCACGCCGCGCCTGATCGCCCGCTTTCTGGGCCAGGGCGCCCTGCCCCTTTCACCCGGAAATGCGCCGATCTTCGTGGTGCATGGCCGGGGCGGCTATACCGTGCCTCGGCCAGAGTTTCATCAGGGGCTGGCGCGCGGGTCGCGGCTGGTGATGTTCGAACTGCCGGGTATCAGGGGTGGCGGCCCCAGGCTGCACACGATACCCGAGATTGCGGCGGCCTATGTCGAGCAGATCGCGCGCGACTGGCCCGAAGGGCCGATCCGTCTGGCTGCTTTTTGCGCTGGCGGCATGATCGTGCTGGAAATGGCTGCACAACTCAAGGCGCAGGGGCGGCCGGTTGCATCGCTCGTGCTACTGGACCCATCGGTGCCCAACCGCGTGCGCCAACATCACCGCGCATTGCGGCGGGTCGAGGCGGCGCCCGGCGATACCGCCGCGGCGCGTGCCTATGCCTTGCGATTTGGCCGGACCAATGGTCTGTTGCATGCGTTGGAATGGCGGCTGCGGATGGCATCCTGCATCTTGCGCGAATTCTGGCTGGACGGGCTGCGGCGCAAGGGCAGCTTTTCGAGGCACCGCCATTCCGGGTTGAAGGTGCTGCCCCGTGCGGCACTGATCGTCGCCTATCGCTTTGGCTGGCCTGCCCCTTATGACGGCCCGGTGGGTCTGATCGCATCCGAGGACCGGGCGCCGGAGTTCAACGATCCCGCCTCCGTCTGGGCTCGGCTTATCCCCCAGCGCCATATCGTCATTCTGGCCAAACACCACGATGACATCGGTCAGGCGAATGCGGCAGAAGTCTCGGCCCGGATGGAGGCGATGCTGCTGGACGGCCCCGGCTAACCTCGCCCCTCAAGCTGCGCCCGCAACTCCCGCTTCAACACCTTGCCATTGGTGTTGCGCGGCAGGCTTTCCACCAGCACGAATTTGCGCGGCCTTTTGTCGGGCGACAACTGCACGCGGCAATGGGCATCCAGCGCAGCCTCTGTGATGGTGGGATCGGCGACGACAAAGGCCGCAATCTCCTCGTCCACTGCGGCGCTGGCAAAGCCCACCACCGCAACGTCACGCACGCCGGGCAGCGCCGTCAGGATGGCTTCGATTTCCGCCGGATACACATTCGCCCCGCCGCGGATGATCAGATCCGACCCGCGCCCCACCACCGTCAGAAAGCCGTCCGGCGATATCTGGGCCAGATCCCCGGTATAGGCCCAGCCATCGCGCAGCCGGTCGCCCGTCTCGCGCGCGCGGTTCTTGTAAAGCCCTTCGGCCATGCCGTGACTGCGCATCCGCATCAGCCCCACTTCGCCATGCGGCAGCGGTTGGTCCTGATCATCCACCACCTGCAAGCGCACGGTCGGCATGATGCGTCCGTCGGTATGGGCATGGGTCGCCAGATCCTGCCCCGCCAGAACCGAACAGGTGCCCGAGACCGACGAGGAGAAACAATGCAGGAAACCGGGCGTCAGGTCGCGCCCGGCGCGAACCTTGTCCGCCGTCCGCATCCCCGAGCCGCCGCAATAAAGCACCCTCAGCCCCGGCATCAGCGGCCCCTGCCCTTCTGGCGCAAGGGCCAGCATGGCGTTCACCGTGGCGGGAACTGCGAAAAGGAAGGTCACGCCCTGGGCATTGACCTTCTCGATCAGCTCTTCAGGGCCAAAGATCGGCGGGTGGAACTGCACCGTCGCCCCGCGCAAAAGCTGGCCGATGGTATGGTTGCGCGAGGCCGAGAACGACAGTGGATAGGCGTTCAGGAACCGCCCGCCAAACGGATAGGCCCCTTCGAACCCATAGCCCATCGACCGCAACAGCAGCGTGCGGTGGCCGATGACGATGCCAAGCGGCCGCCCCGTGGTGCCCGAGGTCAGCGAGAGGAAGGCCGGGTGGCTGATCGTCGGATGCCGGTCCAGCGGCGCGGGCGACTGGCGTGCAACCTGCGCCGCCCAGTCGGATGCGCAGGGGATCGAACGGTAAGCCCCGCCAGAAATATCGCGGTCCTCGATAATGGCAGCCAGATCGAATTCCTGCGCAAGGCGACTGCGTTCATCGGTGCGGTTGCGAAAGTCGATCGGCACGGCCACGGCGTCCAGCATCCACAGGCCAACCGTGGCGACAACCATGTCCAGCCCATCGCGCAAGGCTAGGCCCACCTGCGCACCCGGCCCGACACCCTCGGCCTGCAAGGCCCGCGCCCAACGCGCGGCCTCGTCGGCCAGCCCGACGAAACTCAGCATCCTCCCGCCCGAGACCAGCGCGGGCCTTTCGCCATAACTGCCCGCCAAGGCATGGAAAATGTCGGCAAAGCTGGTCTTGGCGGCAGTATCCATTGATTGGCCCTGTTCGCTGGGTTTGCGTTTGTTCTGGAACCGGTTCTGTGCGGCAGCCTAGTGCCGCCCGGTCAGCCAGTTGCCAAACGCGGCAAAGCGCGAGGGTGGAATGCCCAGCCGCGCCTCTCGCTTATCTGCGATGCGCAGCAGGGAATACATGGTGTGAACCCCCAGCCAGCGGAACGGTTCCGGCTCCCACGACCGGACCTTGCGGTTGACCCATGGCAGGCGGGCAAGCTCGGTATCGCGGTTCAGGACCAGATCGGCCAGCGTGCGCCCCGACAGGTTCGAGGTGGACACCCCCACCCCCACATAGCCCCCGGCCCAGCCGATGCCGGTTGCCGGGTCCAGCCCCACGGTGGTGCACCAGTCGCGCGGCACACCGATCACGCCGCACCAGGCATGATCGATGGCGAAATCGCGGGTGATCGGGAAATGGGTATGCAGGATTTCGGTCAGCCGCCGGATCGTCTCGCCATCCGGCGCGCCGGAATTGTCGAGTTTCGAGCCATATTTGTAGGGCACGCCGCGCGCGCCCACGGTGATGCGGCCTTCCCTCGTGCGCTGGCAATAGCAATAGGCATTGTTGAAATCGCCAAAGATTTCATGCTTTTGCCAGCCGATTTCATCCCAGACATGGGGTGGCAGCGGCTGGGTCGCGATCTGTGCGGAATTCAGGGGCAGCCATTCCCGCTCATGCCCCGGCAAGGTGGCGGTGAACCCCTCGGTCGCGCGCAGGATGAAGCGGGCCTTGACCGTGCCGCAGTCGGTTTTCACCACGCCGGGGGAAAATTCGGTCACCGTCGTGCCCTCGACGATCTGCACCCCCAGCCGCTCGACCACCTCGGCCAGCCCGCGCACCAGTTTGGCAGGCTGCACGCGGGCCACATCGGTCACGATCATGCCGCCCAGAATGCCCGGCACATTCACCCGCGCCCGCGCCTCCTCGGCCCCGATCTCGAAAGTCCGCTGATCTTCGCCCCAAGCACGGCGATGGGCGACCTCGGCCTTCATCCGGTCCAGTTGCGCGGGGTTGGTGGCGACCATCAGCTCATCGGTCGGCAGTATGTCGGCGTCGATCCCCTCTTCGGCCGCCACGCGGATCACCTCGGCCACCGTGCCGTTCATCGCCTGCACCATCTGGCGCACCGGGCCTTCGCCCTTGTCGGCGGCATAGCGGGCATGGTTCCAGGCAAACCCGCCCGAGAGCCACCCGCCGTTGCGGCCCGAGGCGCCAAAGCCTGCGAACTCTTTTTCAATGACAAGGATGTTCAGCGAAGGATCGGCTTTTTTCAGGTAATAGGCCGACCACAGGCCGGTATAGCCCGCCCCGATGATCGCCACATCGACGGTGGTATCCCCTGCCAGCGCCTTGCGCCGTGTCCTGGGCAGGCCGATATCAGCATACCAAAAGGAAATGTCACCGATCTTTTTTGGTTCCGCCATGTCGCACCTCCGGGTCGCCGCAACTCTGGCGCGGGGCTTGACCGGACGCAAGGATCAGGCAGCGATTTCGCCCTCAAGCCAGGTGCGGAACGACACCAGCGGCGCGCGGGCGGGCGTTGTGTCGGGCCAGACCAGATAATACGATCCCAGCGCCTTTACCGGACCACCGAATATCGGCACCAGCCGCCCCTCGGCCAGTTCGCGGGTGATCAGAAACCGCGGCATCAGCACAAGGCCAAGGCCGTGGATGGCAGCCTGGCTCATCGTTGAAAACTGGTCGAACAGCATCGCGGGGGGGCGTGTGCCGACCTCGCCGTGATGGGCCAGCCAGCGGCCCCAATCGCCGGGGCGACTTTCCAGTTGCAAGAGCGGATGATGCAGGATGTCCGCGGCACGGGTCAGCGGGGCCGGCAGAAAGCCGGGGGCGGCAACGGCCACCAGTTCCTCATCCATCAGCTTCAGGTATTCCACCCCCGGCCAATCCTGCCGGCCATAGTGGATTGCGGCGTCAAAGGCAGTGGTGGTGAAATCAAAGGGTTTCAGCCGCGTGGACAGGTTCACCGTCACCTCGGGGTGGGCCTGCGCGAACCGGGCCAGTCGCGGCGCCAGCCAATGCACCCCGAATGCGGGCAGGATCGCCAGGTTCAGGCTGCCCCCCGTCGGATTGGCGCGCAGGGTCAGCGAGGCCTGCGACAAGGTCTGCAAGGCCCGCCGCGCCTCGGCCACAAAATCAATCGCCGCCGGGGTCAGGCGCAGGCGGTGCTTGTCGCGGATCAAGAGGGCCACGCCCAATTGCCCCTCCAGCACCTGCAACTGGCGGCTGATCGCCCCCTGCGTCAGGTTCAGTTCGGCGGCGGCGGCTGAGGCCGTGCCAAGTCGCGCCACCGCCTCCAGCGCCAGAAGCGAGGGGATCGAGGGCAGATAGCGGCGCGCGAACATGAGTTTTCCTGATAGCCTTGTGCGGTCGTTTCGTTGGATCATGCAGCAGAATCGTGCGATACGCATCCCATACCATGACATTTCCACGGCGGAGGCAGAAATGGCCGACAAACCCAAGCTGAAAGCGAAAGATGCCCCCGATCTGGGCCGGTTCGACTGGGAGGATGCCTTCCGACTTGATGCGCAACTGACCGAGGAAGAGCGCGCGTTGCGTGACGGCGCCCGTGCCTATGCGCAGGAAAAGCTGCAACCCCGCATCATCAAGGCCTTTGCCGAAGAATCGACCGACCCCGCGATTTTCCGCGAAATGGGCGAAATGGGCCTGTTGGGCGTGACCGTGCCCGAGGAATATGGTGGGCTGGGCGCAAGCTATGTCGCCTATGGCCTGATCGCGCGTGAGGTCGAGCGGGTCGATAGCGGCTATCGTTCGATGATGTCGGTGCAGTCCAGCCTCGTGATGTATCCGATCTATGCCTATGGCAGCGAAGATCAGCGCAAGAAATACCTGCCGAAACTGGCAAGCGGCGAATGGATCGGCTGCTTTGGCCTGACCGAGCCGGATGCGGGTTCCGACCCCGCTGGCATGAAGACCGTGGCGAAAAAGACCGCCAATGGCTATGTGCTGAACGGTTCGAAAATGTGGATCTCGAACGCGCCCATCGCGGATGTGTTCGTGGTCTGGGCCAAGTCTGACGCGCATGGCGGCAAGATCCGTGGCTTTGTGCTGGACAAGGGCACCAAGGGCCTGTCGGCGCCCAAGATCGGCGGCAAGCTGTCGCTCCGCGCCTCGATCACCGGCGAGATCGTGATGGAGAATGTGGAAGTGGGCGAGGACGCCCTTCTGCCGCATGTCGAAGGGCTGAAGGGGCCGTTCGGCTGCCTGAACCGCGCGCGTTACGGCATTTCCTGGGGGGTGATGGGCGCGGCAGAGTTCTGCCTGTCGGCCGCGCGTCAGTATGGGCTGGATCGCAAGCAGTTTGGCAAGCCCATCGCGCAAACGCAGCTTTTCCAACTGAAACTGGCCAACATGCTGACCGAGATTTCGCTGGGCCTGCAAGCCAGCCTGCAAGTCGGCCGGCTGCTGGATGACGCCAATGCAGCACCCGAGATGATCTCGATCGTCAAGCGCAACAACTGCGGCAAGGCGCTGGATATCGCCCGCTGGGCCCGCGATATGCACGGCGGCAACGGCATTTCCGAGGAATTCCAGGTGATCCGTCACATGGTGAACCTGGAAACCGTGAATACCTATGAAGGCACGCATGACGTTCACGCGCTGATCCTTGGCCGGGCCATCACCGGGTTGCAGGCGTTTTTCTAAGCCAAGCTCCACCCAAGGAAGTCGCACAATTCTTGCAAGGATTTTGGGCCCGCGCCTTTGGTGCGGGCCTTCGCCTATGTGATCCGCGCGCCCTTTCCCTTCACCCGGCCGTCGCCTAGTGTCCGCACCATGAGTCTCTCCCTTGCCCTTGACGAAATGCGCGCCCTTCTGGGGGACCGGCTGTCCATCGCCCCGGCGGTGCTGGCCCATCACACCCAAAGCGAAAGCCATGTGACGGGCCGCGCGCCCGATGCCGTAGCTTTTCCCCGCACGACCGAGGAAGTGGCCGCGCTGGCCCGCATCTCTGCGGCGCATGGCGTGCCGCTGGTCGGCTGGGGCGCGGGCACCTCGCTGGAAGGTCACGCTTTGGCGGTTCAGGGCGGCGTGACAGTGGATTTCCGCGAGATGGCGGCAGTGCTGGAGGTGCGACCCGAGGACCGGATCGCCCGCGTGCAACCCGGCATCACCCGCATGGCCCTGAACGCCTGGCTGCGCGACACGGGGTTGTTCTTCCCGGTCGATCCCGGCGCGGATGCGAGCCTTGGCGGCATGGCGGCCACGCGGGCCAGCGGCACGGCGGCGGTGGGTTACGGCACGATGCGCGACAACGTGCTGGGGATGGAGGTCGTGCTGGCGGGCGGCGAAGTGATCCGCACCGGAAGCCAAGCGCCCAAGTCGTCGGCAGGATATGACCTGACCGGGCTGTTCGTGGGGTCTGAGGGCACGCTGGGCCTGATTACCGAACTGACCTTGCGTCTCTCTGGTCAGCCAGAGGCGGTGTCGGCCGCCACCTGCGGGTTTCCCACCATGGCCGCGGCAGTGGATTGCGTGATTGCGACGATGCAGATGGGCATTCCGATGGCACGGATCGAGTTTCTTGACAGTGCCACTGTCGCCGCCTGCAACGCCTATTCCGCCATGACCCTGCCCGAAACGCCCCTGTTGGCAGTGGAGTTCCACGGCTCTCCCGCCGGGGTGCAGGAACAGGCCGAGCGGTTTGGCGAGATTGCCGCCGGTTTCGGCGCCGATGGTTTCCGCTGGGCCAAGGCGGAAGAAGACCGCCGCGCCCTGTGGAAGATGCGCCACGCGGCTTATCCTGCGATCCTTGCCAGCCGTCCGGGCGCCAAAGCGGTGATCACCGATGTCTGCGTGCCGATCTCTCGCCTCGCCGAGGCGGTCGAGGAAACGGCGGCGGATATTGCAGCCAGCCCCATTCCCGGCCCGATCCTGGGCCATGTCGGCGACGGCAATTTCCACGCCATCCTGATGGTGAGCCCCGATCACCCCGAGGATCTGACGGCAGCCAAGGCCCTGGCAACCCGCATGGCCGAACGCGCCCTTCGCCTTGGCGGCACGATCACCGGAGAACATGGCATCGGCTTTGGCAAGCTGGGACTGATGACAGCCGAGCATGGCGCAGCCTGGGGCGTGATGGGCCGCATCAAGGCCGCATTGGACCCGATGAACCTGATGAATCCCGGAAAGATGGTGGAATGACCGGCGAAGAATACATCCGCGCCTTCGCGCAGGGCTTTGGCGCGGGCGATGCCGCTGGTCTGGCCGCGATGATGGTGGAAAGCGGCACGGCGC
>APMI01043636.1_pt1 | contig 10875 bp, 4 predicted proteins | sample 667938 | NCBI WGS metagenome assembly APMI01 (sample SAMN01084076, study PRJNA167559) | wastewater metagenome | biome: Wastewater | place: Denmark: Ejby Moelle, Odense | collected 2011-11-28
AGCGCCTGCTGGGCCAGTGATGATTGGCCGTCGCGCGCTGCTGGGAGGATTGGGGGCCATGGTGGCCGCCAGTCATGCGCGAGCCGCGACGATCATAACCGACCCGCCCTTGCGGGGGGCATTGACCCAAGGCGGCTTTGCCTTGGGCAGCACTTGGGCCGATGCACGCATCACGCTGGACGGCGTTCCGGTCGCGCATGTGAATGGGCATTATCTGCTCGCTTTCGACCGTGATGCCGGCCCTGCCGCCGATCTGCTGATCACGCGTGCCAGTGCGGTGCCGGATCATCGCCCCCTCGCCATCGCCCCGCGCGCATGGCGGATCGAGCATGTGGATGCGCCCTTCCACCCGCCCGCTATGCCCGACGATGCCTTTGCCGCGATCCGCCGCGAGGAACTCGCCCGCATCGACGCCGCGCGTAGCGCCAATGCCAGCGCGGAGGGCTGGCGGCAGGGTTTCCAATGGCCTGCCAGGGGGCGCATCTCCGGCCTGTTCGGATCGCAGCGCACCTATCGCGGCGGCGTGGCGGGCAGCTATCATAGCGGCACTGATATCGCCTTGCCCAGCGGCACGATCTACAACGCGCCCGCCGATGGCGTGGTGGTGCTGGCCGCTGACAAGCCCTTCACGCTGGAGGGCAACCTCCTGATGCTCGACCACGGCATGGGTCTGGTCAGCGCGTTCTTGCATTCCTCCGCCCTGCTGGTGAAGGAAGGCGATCGCGTGACGCAGGGCCAGCCCATCGGCAAGGTGGGCATGACGGGCCGCGCTTCCGGCCCGCATTTGCATTGGGGCATGCGCTGGCGCGAGGCGCGGCTTGATCCGCTGCTTTTCGCGCCCGCTATCGCCTGACAAAAAGGCCGGAAGGTTGCCCCTCCGGCCTTTCGTTTGGTCGCTTCGCAGGCTTACAGCCCGCCGCCGCCGCAACCCTTGGTGAGGTAATCCTCGATGTGGTGCAGCGTGTCGGCCAGAATGGCGCGGGTCCATGCCGGACCATGCGCGTAATCGCCGAATTCGTAATATTCGACCTTCTGGCCCGATTTCTTGGCCTTCTCCACATACCACTGCGACTGTTCGGGCGGCACGGTGCGGTCGCGCATGCCCTGAAACACCATCACGGGGATCTGGATCTTGTCGGCATGTTCGACAGGGTTCAGCCCCTTTACCGTGTCCTTCTGGTGGTCGCGGAAATAGGGGTTGTCGTAATAGGCCGCCCAGATGCGCTTGATGTCGGACACGCCCGCGCCTGCAATCGCGCATTTATAGATGCCGTTGGGACGGATCGGCGCCACCATCGAGGCATAGCCGCCATAGGAGAAGCCGAACATGGCGATATGGCCGGGCTGGGCGATCTTCTGCTCGATCATCCATTTGGCGCCATCATCCTTGTCGTCCTGCATCTTCTGGCCCCATTCGGCGTCGCCCGCCTTCCACAGCGCCTTGCCCCAGCCGTTCGAGCCGCGATATTGCGGGCGCAGCACCGCCATACAGCGCGACGACATCAGGTTGACCCAGCTCGACCAGTCATAGGGCATATGATCGCGCGCCCAAGGTCCGCCATGCGGATGCACCACGGCCTTCCACGGGCCAGCGCCGCACAGCTCCACATTGGGCGTGGTGAGGAAGGCCGGAATATCCAGCCCGTCGCGCGCCTTGTAATAGACCAGCTTGGTCGTGCCCAGCGAGGCCGGGTCGATATCGGGATATTGCTTGGCCAGCAGACTGGGCTTGCCATTGTTGATGAGGTAGAATTCGGGCGGGGTGGCATGGCCCTGCACACCGATCACGATTTTCGACAGATCTGCCGAATAGGAGGTGATCGTGTAGAACTTCTCGGTGTCGTATTGTTGGGTTGTTTCCTTGCCCGTGGCCGGATCAACCACACGCAAAGGCGCCTTCTTGATGCCGAACAGGGCGCGGATCTGCTGGTCCAACTGCTCGAAAGTGGGGTTGGTCCACACCACATCGCCGCCATTGGGGCCATCATAGGTCACGCCGATGATCTCGCCGCCCGCGGCGGCTTTGTTGCCCTTGTACTTGAATTCCATCAGGCCATCAGCATCGAACATCTGGTGCTTGAACAAAGGCGCGCCCAACTGGCGCTTGGCCAGATCATATTCGTAGAGGCCGATCTTGTCCTCGCCCAGATTGCTGGTGGCGATGGCGATGTTGGGATCCTCGGTGAAGCCGACGATGTCGAACACATCGCGTTCGCGCACATAGGATTTCGAAATCGTGTCCCACTTCTCGGTCTTGGGATCGCGCAATTGCACCGCGACGAAGAAGCCCTTGGCGTCCTCGTCATACTTGTGGCGGATGCGGATATTGCCCTCGCGGTCGGCCTTGTAGTCGCCTGCCTTGAGTTCGGTGCGCATCACCGCACGGGTGGCGCCGGTGTGGACGTTGACCTTGAAGATGTCGCCCCATTGCACCAGCACATTGTCCGGATCGTCGGGCAGGCTGCTAAGGAATTCGGGAGTCACGGTCTGCAGGAACTTGTCCAGCGTCTCGTTATGGGTGCGCCCGAAATCGACCGGATCGCGCCAGTTCTTGCCTGCCAGATCGACCAGTTTGAGCTTGGAGATGAACAGCTTTTCCACGCCATCGCCCAAGCGATCATCATAGGGCTGCCAGATGGCCACGCCCAGCACGTCGTTTTTCAGGAACTGGACGCTGTTGATCTTCACATCGCGGATGCCGAACTCGACAGGCTTGGCCTGGAGATTGTCGGTATCCCACACCAGAATATGGCGATCCTCGCCAAAGGCCTGAAGCGCGGCCAGATGCTTGCCATCGGGCGATACAGTAAAGCTGGCAAAGGTGGGAAAGGACGCCAGTTGCTCGATGGTGGGCGGGGTAGGCTTGGAGAGGGCGGGCGAAGCCACGAGCGTGGTGAGGCCAAGGCCCAGACCGATAAGAACCTTTTTCATAAGCGCAGGGCTCTCCCGAAAGATTGGGGCCGGAAATTGCTGTGCCGCGAGGGAGCGGCATCAAGGGTGCGACCAGATTAACTATGAGTATTGAAAAAACAAGACGGGCGACCGGTCCCCCGATCGCCCGCCTGTTTTACGTCAGCTTAGAAGCGTGCCTTCACATTCATGAAGACCGTACGGCCGAAGTAGTCATAACCGCTATAGAGCGGCGCATTGCCAACGCGGTTGTAGTAACCGGCCGAGATGAACGGCGGGGTCTTGTTGAACACGTTGTTGACACCCAGTACGATGTCAAACCGCGAGGTCGCTTTCACCTTCACCGACGCATTGTGCAGGAAGTAATCCGGCGTCACGAAATTGTACTTCGTGCCGGCGGTGCCCAGCAGATCGTTGGAGTTCTGACCCTGCACATAGCTGGTCATCCAGTACAGGCTGTAGGGCCCGGTTTCGACCTTGGCGCTCAGCTGGCCCGTCCACTTGGGATACATGACCGTACCGTTATATTCGGTCGGATCCTGATCCGGGAAGAGCTGGAACAGCTGCGAGGTGTAGCGCGAGGCGATACCGTCGAGCGTCAGCTTGGCCTTGCCGAAGTCCTTGGTGTAGCGCAGCTGGATATCGAAGCCGGCCGCGCGCTGCGTGGCGACGTTGATATAGCTGTCGTTCACCGTCAGCGCGTTGGTGGTCGGGTTGCGCGTCACCAGACGGCAGTAGATCGCGTTGGGCGTGCCGAAGTTCTGATCGTTATAGCAACGATCAAGAATTTCGCCATAGCCAGCGCGGCTCACAGCGTTGTTGATGGTGATGCGATAGTAGTCCACCGACAGCTTGAGCGCGCCGAAGCGGCCCAGATCCGGCTGGAACACCGCACCCAGCGTCAGGTTGTCCGAGGTTTCCGCCTTCAGACCAGCTGCCGCACCGCCCAGGGTGTTCACGCGAATGCTCTGGGTCTGGAGGAAGTCGGTCGGCAGGCCGATCGCCGAGCAGTTGTTGTAGAGGATAGCCGTGCTGCTGGCATTGTAGCCGTTGCACGGATCGTTCGCGCTGCTCACGAAGCCTGCAGTCGAACCCTGGAACTGTTCCTTGAGCGAAGGCGCGCGGAACGAGGTGCCATAGGTGGCACGCAGTGTCAGCCAGCCCACCGGCGAATACATCGTATTGAGCTTGTAGGTCCAGCCATCGCCATAGGAGCGATAGTGGGTCCAGCGGCCCGACACGTTCATCGTCAGGTCCTTGGCCAGCGGAAGATTACGCAGCCACGGAACTTCCGCTTCGGCATAGACGCTCACCGACTCGTCCGAACCGCGCGTGGCGGCCGAGGTCGAGTAGTTGTAGAGGTTGCCGGTGATGCTGTCGGCCGGCGGCGTATCGTTGATCTTCATCGACACATATTCCGCGCCCGACGCCACCTTCACCGCGCCATAGGGCAGGTTGAAAGCGGTGCCATCGACGGACAGCGCCACCGTGTTGGTGTCAAACGTCGTGTAACCACCAACCCACTGCTTCACGAAGTTCAGCCAGTTTGCGGGAAGCTGGCCACCCACGACGGCGGGGGTCAGCGCGGGCATCGCCACGCAACCGCGCGAGGTGTCGACGCAGTTGAAGCCGCCCGAACCGTTCGACACGACATAGGCCGACTGGGCCAGACGATCGGTCAGGAACTGCTCCTGATAGTACTTGCCCTCGCTGCGGTTGGTCGCAACATAGAGGTCATAGCGCCAATCGCCGATGCCGGTGCGGCCACGGATGCCGCCGTCGATGCGATAGTTGCGCACCGACTGCTGCGTGCCGCGCTGGCCATAGCCGATGAAGGCGCGCACGCCGGTCGCCGAGGTCGGATTCATCAGCGAACCGCCCACAGGCAGGAAGGTCGAGGATGCCATGCTCGCGGGGATCAGCGGGCTGCCCTTGGCATAGTCGAGCGAAAGCTGGCTGAAGCTTTGCTGCGAGGATTCGCGGTCCGAGAACAGGCCCGAGAAATACAGTTCCGCATCGCCCAACGCCTGCAGGTCATAGCTGCCCGCGATGAAGCCGCGGTACAGGTCGGTCGGCGAAATCACCTGCGACTGCAGCATACGCGGATCGAACGTGTCACGCACGTTGAGGCCCGTACCCGTACCGCCAACGCCTTCCCAGCCGACAAGGCCGGTGGTGACAGCGGCATTCGGACGCCAACGGTTGAAGCTGGTGGCCGTCGTGCCCACAGCGCCTTGGCCCGCGCGGGGCGTGGTGCCGATGGTGTTGATGGTCACGCCGTTCGAGCCGGTGCCGGTGATCGTGTAGCACTTGGGCTGGCCGGTGCGCGGATCCATCGTTTCCTGACCAAGGCCGAAACCGTCGGTCTGGCACTGGGCCCAGTCAACGTCGCTGGCATAGAGCGCGTTCTGGCGATAGTAGCTGACCGCGCCGACCACGCTCAGGCGGCTGGAGTTGAAGCCGAAACCGGCTTCCAGCGTCTGCTGCGAACCCGCACCGGTCGTGGTCATCGAATTGGCGCCGAACAGTTCGATGCCCATCTTCTTCTTGGTCACGACGTTGATAACGCCAGCCACCGCGTCCGAACCGTAGATCGAGGAGGCACCGTCGCGCAGGATTTCGTAGCGGTCGATGACCACGCTGGGCGGCAGGGTGTTGAGGTCAACCGCCGAGACGCCGCCCTGCACACCGGCAGGAGCCAGACGACGGCCATTGAGCAGGATCAGGGTGCGCGTAGCGCCCAGACCGCGCAGGCCCACAGTGTTGGTGCCCGGGCCGCCATCGACGATATAGCCGCTGTAGGCATTGTTGATCTGGGCGTTACCGCCGGTGATCGCGTTGCTCTGCAGCACGGCCGTCGCGGTAGTCTTGCCTTCGTCCAGCTTGTCGCTGGTCGAGATGATGGTGATCGGCGCGCCCGAGTTGAAGTTGGTGCGGCGCAGACGCGAACCGACAACGACGATCTGCTCGTCGGGCTTGGCGACGGTGTCGCCAGCGGGCTTGTCGGTGGACTGGGCATAGGCGGGCGCGGCGGCGCAAAGCGCCAGAACCATCACCGCCGACGAACCCAGGTAGTTGGACATTTTCATGGTGTAACCCCCTGTAGGTTGCTGACAACAAGGCGGGAGGTGAACGGTCGGCGGATTTCCGTCTCTTGAAAGGACGGATTTTCCGTGATCCGACACGAGCTTGACCCCTAATCGCGCGTGTTGCCGGTGGCAGGAGCATATGGCGGGCGCCCCGAATTGCAAGGCGGCCGCCTCCTGACCCTGCGGTGGGTGCTCCGCATGCAGGCTAGGTGGTATGACAGAGGTCAAAGTACGGCGAGAAAGATCGATCGTTTCGGCAAGTCAGCAATAAAATGCCGTAAAAACATAAAATTATGTATATTCCCCCGTTTCGATTTCTTGGCTCGAACTGCGGCCTGGGCGGCTTTATGGAGGCAAAAGCTGCCCTGCGGGGGCGCCGCGTCCTGTTTGAAACCGGCTGGCACCCTGCCATGAGGCTTGCGCCAGCCTATGCAATGTAAATACGCAAAATTTACCAAACATGAAACAAAATGTTGAAAAATTCCATCATGGCGCTTCATTGTTGCATGGTTCAAACTTTTTCTGATCGGCCGGCGACGATATGCTGCAACACCTGTGACTTAATCGCAACATAGCAGCAATATTTAACTGACACACCTGTCAGCGCCTTTACCCGCATCGGCTCCATCGGCCATGACGGGACATCGTTCGCGCGGGTTTGCGTGCGCGCTGGATTGCCGTGGCTTCGGGGTATCGAAAACACGGGGGTCCACACGCCTCATGCCGGGCGGATGCCACACGTGGGTTGCCAGTTTGAAGGCTGACGGCCCCACGAGAAGGGGTGAACAATGAAAACCAATCTTGCCAACGCGCTCAAGACCGGCGCCGCGCCGCTGGTGCTGGGCGTTGCCTTGCTGGCCTCGCCGGCCTATGCCGAGCATGTGACCAGCCTCGTCGACGGTCCCGCGCCGCAGGGTGCGCCCTCCACCGAGGATACCGCCACCATCGTGGTGACCGGTACGCGCATCGTCAATCCCAACCTCAAGTCGGCCGCACCGATCACCACCGTGTCGAACCTCGACCTCAAGGTGGCGGGCACCAGCCGCACTGAAGACATTCTGAACCAGCTCCCGCAGGTGTTTGCCGCGCAGTCCTCGACGCTGGCCAATGGTGCTTCGGGTACGGCGGAAGTCGACCTTCGCGGTCTGGGTCCCAAGCGTACGTTGGTGCTGATCAATGGTCGCCGCCTGATGTCGGGCGATCCCAGCCCGACCAGCTCGTCGGCTGCCGACCTTAACTTCATCCCTGCCTCGTTGATCAAGCGCGTGGACGTGCTGACCGGCGGCGCTTCGGCCACCTATGGTGCGGACGCTGTGGCTGGCGTTGTGAACTTTGTCATGGACAAGGATTTCAACGGCCTGCGTATCGATGTCAACGATGGCATCTACCAGCACAACAATGGCTCGACCATGGTGCAGGGCCTGCTCGACGCGCGCACGGCTGCGGGCATTTCGGGCTACAACTATCCCAAGGGCAACACCTGGGGCGGCAACAGCTTCGACGGCACCATTTCCTATGGCACCAAGTTTGCCGATGGCGCGGGCCACCTGATGGTCTATGCCGGTTATCGCCAGACCAACGCGCTGCTGCAGGCTTCGTACGACTATTCGAAGTGCACCGTTCAGAACCGTACCAACAATCGTTCGGCTCTGCAGTGCGGCGGTTCGGCCACCTCGGCCAATGGCAACGTGATCTATTACAACCCCGCCTCGGTTGCCAGCTCGTCCTCGACCGCCGGCACGCTGGGTAACGGCACCTTCACCGGTGGCACGCTGACCCGCTACAACTTCGCTCCGCTCAACTACTTCCAGCGCCCCGACCAGCGTTACACCGCTGGCCTGTTTGCTGACTATGAAGTGAACTCGGCGATCAAGCCCTACCTCGAATTCATGTTCATGGATGACCGCACCGTGGCGCAGATCGCTCCCTCGGGCGACTTCGGCAACACGCTGACCATCAACTGCGACAACCCGCTGATGAGCGCGTCGCAGAAGGCGGAAATCTGCAACAGCGCGAATATGGTCAACCACTATCTGGGCACCTTCCCGCTGGTGGACATGCTGTATAACAGCCTGTCGCCCGCGAACCAGGCTTTGACCACCGCCGCGCCGAACAACTACACGGCCTTCTTCCAGTTGCTGCGTCGCAACGTCGAAGGCGGTCCGCGCATCAGCAACCTGCACCACTCCTCGTTCCGTACCGTTGTGGGTTCGAAGGGTGATCTGGGCCATGGTTGGGCTTACGATCTGTACTTCCAGTACGGCCGCACCAACTATGATCAGGTCTATCAGAACGAGTTCTCGGTTCAGCGCCTGAGCTATGCTCTGGACGTCGTAGCCGGTCCGGGTGGAACGCCGACCTGCCGTATCTCGCTGACCTATCCGGCGTCGGGCTGCGTTCCCTACAACATCTGGTCGGGCACGCCTTCGGCCGCATCGCTGTCCTATCTGACCAGCACCGGCTTCCAGTCGGGTGCTACCAGCCAGACGGTGATTTCGGGCACGCTGACGGGTGACCTTGGCACCTATGGCATCAAGTCGCCGTGGGCATCGGATGGTGTGAACATCGCGCTGGCCGCCGAGCGTCGCACCGAAAAGCTGTACCTCAACACCGACAACGCTTTCCAGACCGGCGATCTCACCGGTCAGGGTGCGCCCACGTTGCCGATCAACGGTGGCTATCGCGTGACCGAGTTCCTCGGCGAAGTCGCGGTGCCGGTGATCGACCGTATGCTGACCTTCAACGGCGGTTTCCGTTATTCGGACTATGCGGTGAACAATGGTAAGGGCTACAAGACCGGCACCTACAAGCTGGAACTGGACTTCCGCCCGATCGAGGACGTGCGCATCCGCGCCAGCCTCAACCGCGCGGTGCGCGCGCCGAACATCCAGGAACTGTTCCGTGCCAACTATGTTGGTCTGGACGGCTCGTCGGATCCCTGCACCGACATCACGATCACCGCTGCAAATACGGGCTGTCTGGCCCAGGGTCTGCATGTTGGCCAGTCGGTGGCGTCCAACCCCGCAGCGCAGTATAACGGCCTGCTGGGTGGCAACCCCAACCTGACGCCGGAAAAGGCCACCACCAAGACTGTTGGTGTGGTGTTCACCCCGCATCAGATCCCGGGCCTGTCGGTCAGCGTTGACTACTTCAACATCAAGATCAACTCGGCCATTCAGGCTTATGGTGCCGACGCGATTCTGGGTGCTTGCGGCAATGGCAACCTCACCGCTTGCTCGCTGGTCCAGCGCAATGCCGCTGGTTCGCTGTGGCTGTCCTCGGATGGCTATGTCGTCGATCTCGACCACAACGTGGGCTGGGTGAAGACCTCGGGCTTTGAAGTCAACGCCAGCTATTCCAAGAGCCTTGGCGCTTGGGGCAAGCTGAATGCCAGCCTGACCGGCACCGCGCTCAGCGACAAGTCGACCTACAACGGCCTGTCGGAAGCCTATGACTGCGCCGGCTACTACGGCACCACCTGCGGTACGCCTGCCTCCAAGTGGCGCCATAAGGCCCGCCTGACCTGGCAGACCCCGAAGAACATCGATGTTTCGCTGACCTGGCGCTATATCGGTGGTGCGAATGTGGACGGTATGAACCCGAGCGCCACGCTCAACGCTCCGAACTACAGCCTGTACAACAGCCACCTGCCCGCGATGAACTATTTCGACCTGTTCCTGACCGGCAAGGTCAACAAGTCGATCCAGCTGCGTGCAGGCGTGAACAACCTGTTCGACAAGGATCCGCCGCTGGTGTCCTCGGGCGGCACGGGTGTGGCCAGCTCGTGCTCGGCCGTGCTCTGCAATGGCAACACCTATCCGGGCGTGTACGACTCGCTGGGTCGTTACCTGTTCGTGGGTGCGTCGCTCAACTTCTGATGCGACACGCTTAAGCGACGATACGGAGGGCGGCTTCCCTTTACGGGGAGCCGCCATTCGGCTTTTATAGACATGATATTTCGAAGGACTATGCGCGCATGATGGCCGGAACCGCCGAACAGGACGCCATCAACCGCATTGTCGCCCTTGCCCGTGCGGGGCGTTTTGACGAGGCGGCGCTGGCCGTGCGTCAGGCGCAGATAGCGGGCGCCGACGGGCCGGTGTTTGCCGCGCTGGCGGGCGCGGTGGAATTTCATCGCGGGCAGTATGGCGCCGCGATTCCCTTTCTACAGACGGCGCACAAGGCGCGGCCCGAGGATAGCACGGTGCGCGGCAATCTGGCCGAGGCGCTCTATCGCATGGGGCGTGGGGCCGAGGCGCTGCCCCTGTGCGATGAAGCCTCCGCGCGCGCGGACCGGACCTTGCGGCTGGCGCGCATCGGCGGCCATGTGGCGCAGGAAGCGGGCGATTTTCCCCGCGCCGTGGCGCTCTATCGCGTGGTGGTGGGGGCCGATGTCAAAGACTGGTCGGCGTGGAACAATCTGGGCAATGCGCTCTGCGCGCAAGAGGATTGGGCCGAGGCGGTGAAAGCCTTGCGCAAGGCCGCCACGCTGGTGCCGCAGTCGCTGCCGGTACGGCTCAATCTGGGCAAGACGCTGGTGGAAGCGGGCGAGGGTGCGGAAGGCGAGGCGCTGCTGCGCCGCCTGACCGTGGAAGCGCCGCGGGATGCAGGCGCGTTTTACGCTCTGTTCGATGTGCTGCGCGCGCGTGGCGACGAGGATGGCGCCCATGCCATGATCGCGCAGGCCGCGCGGCTCGCCTCTGAAGATCCGCTGATTCAGGCCGACTATGGCCAGCACGCCGCGATGATCGCCCGCTTTGGCGAGGTGGAGGCCCCCTTGCGCGCGGCGCTGGCGGTGGACCCGTCGATGGCGCAGGCATGGGTGGGGCTGGCCAGCCTGCTCGAACGGCTCAATCGCGAGGATGAGCTGGGCAGC